>Ga0209066_10007187_pt1 | contig 11119 bp, 14 predicted proteins | sample All_14_2_FD_187198 | JGI IMG/M metagenome (GOLD analysis project Ga0209066, IMG submission 187198) | Freshwater microbial communities in response to fracking from Pennsylvania, USA - Allegheny Zone_MetaG_DW_15 (SPAdes) (version 2) ... | reverse complement strand
CTGAAGTGGTAGCTCTGCCCGCCCGGCGACGACACGTTGAAGATGACCCCTCCCGGTCCGGCGGCGAACAGCAGCGGTGCTGCATACCACGACGCGACGTAGTGGGCCCGCAGGCCGATGCCGACCGTGTCGCTGCGCATCTGAAGGCCGTCGGGCTGCCCTATGACCTCGCCAGCGCGGGCATTGGTGCCAGCGGCGCGGGGCTGGTGGAGCTCGGGTGGAGGCCGATCGCAAAGGGGAAGCTGGCGCAGACCGAGGTTTATGGCTTTGCGGACAAGGCGTGGGTGGGTGCGCACGCGCGCGGCCTTTCTTCAAAGGCTTCGGCCGATCTGGCCTCCGCCGGCGGCGGGATAAGATTGGCGTGGAGCGACAAAGCGCGGCTGGAGCTCGAGGCCGCGCGGCCGGTGGACGATCCCTATGCCGGGTATGACGGCGGCTGGCGCTTTTCCCTAGGGTGGAAACTGTCGTTGCGGCCGTGACGCCCTTCAACGTGGTCCGGCGATGATTACGACGGCGCCGGCGAGGCATAGTGCGCCGCCGATCATGTCCCACCGGTCGGGCCGGACATGTTCGACCAGCGCCATCCAGCCGATCGCGCAGAGGATGTAGATGCCGCCATAGGCCGCATAGGCGCGCCCAGCCGCAGCCGCATCCACGCGCGTCAGCAGCCAGGCGAACAGGCAGAGGCTGGCGAGGCCGGGGGCAAGCCACAGCGCCGACTGGCCGAGACGCGTCCATGCCCAGAAAGCAAAGCATCCCCCGATTTCCGCAAGCGCCGCAAGCACATAGATGCCCAGGGCGGATAGGCCCGGCATCGGATCAGCGCTTCCTTGCCGCCAGCGCCTTGGACCGTTCCTCCAGATAGACCTTGATCATGGCGACGATCGGGTCGGCCAGGAACAGGCCCATGATGCCGAACAGCGCGCCGAACAATATCTGCGCGCCCAGCACCAGCGCGGGGGCAAGGTCGGTGGCGCGTTTCGCCACCATCGGCACGATCAGATAGCCGTCGATCATCTGCACGGCGAGGTAGACGCCCAGCGCGTAGAGGCCGACATGGCTGCCCGCGGAAAAGCCGACGAGGATGATGAGCACGCCCGAGATGATCGAGCCGATATTGGGCAGGAAGGCGAAGATGCCGGTCAGCACGCCCAGCAGCGCCGCCATCGGCACGCCGCCCGCCCAGAGCAGCAGCCATGTGCCCACGCCCTCCACCAGCATGCCGACGAGGCGGCCGGCCATCAGCCGCCGCAGCGTCCACCCCATGCGGTCGGCGATGGTGTAGAAGCTCTGGCGGCTTTCCATCGGCAGCATCCAGGCGACGCCGCGTTCGTACAGCTTGGGTTCGATGGCGATGAAGATGGCGAGCACCAGCATCATGACGAGACTGGTGACGACGCCGACGGCCGTGCTGACGGCCTGCGTCACGCGGCCGAGCGAACTCATCGCCTGCGTCGCCAGCGTCTTGAAATCCTCCGGCGTGGTGGTGATGCCGATCTGTTGCGCCCATTCACCGATGCGATTGACCTGGAACTCCACGATCTTGCGCATGGCCTGCGCCTGTTCGATCAGGCTGGAGCCGGTGAGGTAGAGCGTCCAGCCAAGGAAGGCGAAGACGCTGAGAATGACGATCGCCAGGCGCCAGCCGCGGCCGATGGGCAGAACCCGCTTCAGCAGGCGCGCGCCGCCGTCCAGCATGGTCGTGAGCACCAGCGCGCCCAGAATGAGCATGATCGGCTGGGCAAGCAGCACCAGCAGCGCAATGGCGATGCCGATGCCGAACCAGACGCCTGCGCGGCGAAATTCTTCCCGCACGATCGGGCTGCGGACCTCGGAAGGGCCGGGCTGCTCGACGTGCGGGTGTTCGCTCAATGGGCAGGCCCCTCGGCGGGATGCAGGCTGGCGCCCGCACGACCGCTGCGCAGCGCGGTGAACCAGCTGATCGGGTTGAGCGAGGCCGTGCCGTCCAGCGAGAAAGTGATGAATTCGGCGCGGCCGCCGATCGCTTCATAGGGAACCGCGCCGCCCAGGCCGTTTTCCTCCAGCGAGGCGCGGCTGTCGGCGCTGTTGTCGCGATTGTCGCCCATCAGGAACACATGATTGGGCTGGACGCGGACGGGGCCGTACCAGTCGAGCTGCGACGGGCCGGTGTCGATGATGGTGTAGCTGCGGCCGCCCGGCAGCGTCTCGCGCTTCACCGGCAATTCGCAAAACTTCGATCCGTCGCGTTCCTCGATAAAGGCGCCGGGGAACTGGTCAGGCGGGCAGGGGGCGTTGGCGTCGACGGGGATGCGCAGCGGCGGCAGCGTGTGCTGCGGCACGATCACGCCGTTGAGGACGATCTGGCCGGCGCGCACCTCTATGATGTCGCCGGGCAGGCCGATGACACGCTTGATATAATCCTCACGCTTGCCCGGCGGCGAGGCGATGACGATGTCACCACGCGTGGGCAGGCGGCCGAACAGGCGCCCCTTGATGAAGGGCAGCGGATGGAAGCTGGGCGAGACATAGGACCAGCCATAGGGATATTTGCTGACGACCAGCCGATCGCCCTTCAGCAGCACCGGCATCATGGATTCGCTGGGGATGTAGAAGGGCTTGGCGATGAAGCTGTGAAACGCCAGCACGGCCAGAATCAGGACGGCTATGCTCTTGAATTCACCCCACCAGTCGACCGGCGGTTTCGTGTCCGTCCGCGCCTCGACCGGCTCGGCGGGCATGGTGTCGCTGTCGATTTCCACGGTTGTCATCAACCACCTGCTGTTGGGCATGTGCCCCTATTATTGGGGCAGCGCCTCGATAATTACAAATGCCTGCGCCCATGGATGATCGTCCGTGAGCGTCAGGTGAATGACGGCACGATGGCCGGGAGGCATCAACGCCGCAAGGCGCTGCGCGGCTCCGCCGGTGAGCGATAAAGTCGGTGCGCCCGACGGCGCGTTGACGACGCCGATATCCTTCATGAACACGCCGGACGAAAAGCCGGTGCCGACAGCCTTGGAAAAGGCCTCCTTGGCGGCGAAGCGCTTCGCATAGGTGCCCGCGCGGGTGTGCGGACGGCGCGCAGCCTTTGCGCGTTCCAGTTCCGTGAATACGCGCTGCTCGAATCGATCGCCGAAACGGTCGAGCGAGTTCTGGATGCGCTCGATATTGCAGAGGTCGGAGCCGAGGCCGATGATCATAACGGCCTCACCGGGCGGCGTCCATGCAGGCCCGCATCTGCCGGATGCTGGCGTCGAGGCCGGTGAAGATCGCTTCGCCGATCAGGAAGTGGCCGATATTGAGCTCTGCCAGTTGCGGGATGGCGGCGATCGGGCCGACATTGTCGAAGGTGAGGCCATGGCCTGCGTGCGGCTCTATGCCGTTCTTGGCAGCAAGGGCGGCGGCATCGGCGATGCGACGCAGTTCGTCGGCGCGCTCCTGGCCATCGACATGCGCGTAGCGGCCGGTGTGAAATTCCACGACCGGCGCCTTCAAGCGAATCGCCGCCTCGATCTGGCGCGGATCAGGTTCGATGAACAGGCTGACGCGGATGTTGGCAGCGTTGAGGCTGTCGATAAACGGGGCGAGGTGGTTGTGCTGGCCGGCCGCGTCGAGGCCGCCTTCCGTCGTCCGTTCCTCGCGCCGTTCCGGCACAATACAGGCAGCGTGCGGGCGATGGCGCAGCGCGATCTCCAGCATTTCGTCCGTCGCCGCCATTTCCAGATTGAGCGGGATGGTCAGCGCGTTCATCAGCGCGCTGAGGTCCGCATCGCGGATGTGCCGCCGGTCTTCGCGCAGATGCGCGGTGATGCCGTCGGCATCCGCCGCGACCGCCATTAGCGCTGCACGGACCGGATCGGGATGATCGCCGCCGCGCGCGTTCCGGATCGTCGCCACATGGTCGATATTGATGCCCAGGCGCAGCTTGCCGGGTGCAGCCATCGGATCAGGCCTTGCGGCTGCCGGGCTTCACCGCTTCGATGGCGGCAAGCTCTGGTGGGATCTGGTCGGGTTCGTAGACCGGGAAGTTCAGGCTGACGAGCGGGTAGAAGGGGACGCCGAGATCGGCCTCTCCGGCCGAGCGATCGACCAGCGCGGCTTCGGCGATCACGACCGCGCCGGCGGCCCGGACGGCCTCCATCGCCTGGCGCGAGGACAGGCCGGTCGTGACCACATCCTCCACCATCAGCACCTTCTGGCCGGGTTCGAGCGCGAATCCGCGCCGCAGTTCAAAGAAGCCCTCCGGCCGTTCCAGAAAGATGGCGTCCAGCTTGAGCGCGCGGCCCATTTCATGGCCGATGATGAGACCGCCCATGGCCGGCGAGACGACAATGTCGATTTCCTGCCGGATGGCGCGGGGGATCGTCTTTGCTAGGGCGCGCGCCAGCGAAGCGGCGCGTTCCGGGCTTTGCAACACGCGGGCGCACTGCAGATAATTGGCACTGCGCTTGCCCGAAGAAAGAATAAAATGCCCTTCGAGCAACGCCCCTGCCGCTCTGAATTCGGCCAGTGCCTGCTCTTCAGTCATTCGCCTTCCGTCCTGTTGTTATGGCGCGCATGCGCGGCAAGGCTGATAGGCGGGGGAGGACCACGTTGCAACAGCGAAGAAATTTGCCCTATTAGGACCTTGAGGCATGCGACAAGCGGCCCTATAAGCCGGCCCAAATTCAAAGGCCGGACGCTCCGACATGCGAGCGAAACGGGGGCGTATAGCCGCCAAAAAGGGGTACGGGGTACGACACGACTATGAAGATGATGAGATCGCTTTTCGTTGCGGGTCTGCTCGCATTCGCGCCCGCATTGTCGGTGTCCGTTCCCGCTTCGGCCCAGGAAAATGCGGCGGCTCCGGCTGTTTCCGCAGAAGCTGCGGCACCGGCTGAGGCCGCCAATGTCGCGGCACCCGCAGAGAAGGTTGCTGCGCCGCCGCGCATGAAGCCGACCGAGGGAATCGGTATGCCGATGCCCGGCGAGTACACGCTGCAGAAGCAGTTCTCCAAGACCGGTGAGTATGCGCACTGGATCCACAACGGCCTGCTGCTGCCGATCATCACCGTGATTTCGGTGTTTGTGGCGCTCCTGCTGCTGTGGGTGATGTTCCGTTTCCGCAAGGCGGCCAACCCGACTCCATCCAAGACGGCGCACAATACGCTGATCGAAGTGATCTGGACGGTCGCGCCGGTGCTGATCCTGCTGGTGATCGCGGTGCCTTCGATCGGCCTGCTTGCCGACCAGTACAAGCCCGCGCCCAAGGATGCGCTGACCGTGAAGGTCACCGGATACCAGTGGTACTGGGGTTATGAATATCCCGACCAGGGCATTCCCGAATTCGTTTCCAACATGCTGACGGCCGAAAAGGCCGCGGAATATGGCGAGCCGCACCTGCTGGCCGTCGACAACCGTCTGGTTCTGCCCGCGGGCAAGCCGATCAAGCTGATCATCACCGGCGCGGACGTGATCCACTCCTTCGCGATCCCGTCGCTGTGGGTGAAGATGGATGCCGTGCCGGGTCGCCTGAACGAGAAGACGTTCACGATCGAGCAGCCGGGCGTATACTACGGCCAGTGCTCCGAGCTGTGTGGCGCGCGCCATGGCTTCATGCCGATCGCGATCGAGGCGCTGCCGCCGGCGGAGTTCGAGCAGTGGGTGCTGTCGCAGGGCGGCAATCCGAAGGGCAAGGCGGCCGAAAAGTCCGCCGCCGCTCCCGCGCCCGCCGGCGCGCCCGCCAAGATTTGATGTAAGGGCCGAACGCCATGACCACCATAACCGCAGACCACCACGGCGATCACGCTCACGAGCATCACGACGCCGATCACAAGCCGGCCTTTTTCCAGCGCTGGTTCATGTCGACGAACCACAAGGACATCGGCACCCTCTACCTGATCTTCGCGATCTTCGCCGGCATCGTCGGTGGCGCGATTTCGGGCCTGATGCGTGTCGAGCTTGCGCAGCCGGGTATTCAGTACCTGCACGGCTGGGCGCAGATGATGGACGGATCGGACGCGTCGCTCGATCAGGCCTATCATCTGTGGAACGTTCTGATCACCGCCCACGGCCTGATCATGGTGTTCTTCATGGTCATGCCGGCCATGATCGGCGGCTTCGGCAACTGGTTCGTGCCGCTCATGATCGGCGCGCCGGACATGGCGTTCCCGCGCATGAACAATGTCAGCTTCTGGCTGCTGATCCCGGCCTTTGCGCTGCTGCTCGGTTCGACGTTCGTGCCGGGCGGCACGGGTAACGGTGCGGGTACGGGCTGGACGGTCTATGCGCCGCTGTCGACCAGCGGTTCGGCAGGCCCGGCCGTGGACATGGCGATCCTGTCGCTGCACATCGCGGGCGCAGGCTCGATCCTGGGTGCCATCAACTTCATCACCACCATCTTCAACATGCGCGCGCCGGGCATGACCCTGCACAAGATGCCGCTGTTCGTGTGGTCGGTGCTGGTCACCGCCTTCCTGCTGCTGCTCGCGCTGCCGGTTCTGGCCGCCGCGATCACGATGTTGCTGACGGACCGCAATTTCGGCACGACCTTCTATGATGCTGCCGGTGGCGGCGATCCGGAGCTGTACCAGCATCTGTTCTGGTTCTTCGGTCACCCCGAAGTGTACATCATGATCCTGCCCGGATTTGGCATCATCAGCCAGATCGTGGCGACCTTCAGCCGCAAGCCGGTGTTCGGCTATCTGGGCATGGCCTACGCCATGGTCGCGATCGGCGTGGTCGGCTTCGTCGTGTGGGCGCACCACATGTTCACGACCGGCATGAGCGTGAACGTGAAGATGTACTTCACTGCCGCAACCATGGTGATCGCGGTGCCGACCGGCATCAAGATCTTCTCGTGGATCGCGACGATGTGGGGTGGTTCGATCAGCTTCAAGACCCCGATGGTCTGGGCGATCGGCTTTATCTTCCTGTTCACCGTCGGCGGCGTGACCGGCGTCGTTCTGGCCAATGGCGGCGTCGACGACGTGTTGCACGACACCTATTATGTCGTCGCGCACTTCCACTATGTGCTGTCGCTGGGCGCGGTGTTCGCGCTGTTCGCGGGCTTCTACTACTGGTTCCCGAAGATGTCGGGCCGCATGTACAACGAGTTCCTGGGCCACCTGCACTTCTGGGTGTTCTTCATCGGCGTGAACGTGCTGTTCTTCCCGATGCACTTCCTGGGCCTGTCGGGCATGCCCCGCCGTTACCCGGACTATCCAGAAGCCTTCGCGAAGTGGAACGCGCTCGCCACCCATGGCTATGAGATCATGGCCGCAGGCATGCTGATCTTCTTCGTCAACCTCTTCTGGTCGCTGTTCGCGGGCAAGAAGGCGGAAGCCAATCCGTGGGGCGAAGGTGCCACGACGCTGGAATGGACGCTGTCCAGCCCGCCGCCGTTCCACCAGTTTGAAACGCTGCCGATCATCGACGATACGGCGCACCACTGATCGAATTGGGCAGGGGCGGGCGCAAGGCTCGCCCCATCGCCTATATTGCCTCCGAATGTGCGGGGGCAGGAATTGACATGACGACCGCTACGATTGACGCACGATCCGGCATGCCCGCGCACTGGCGGGATTTTCTGGCGCTGACCAAGCCCAGAGTCATGACTCTGGTCGTGTTCACGGGCCTGTGCGGGCTGCTTGCCGCGCCTGGCCACATCCACCCGATACTCGGTTTTACCGCCATATTGTGCATCGCGCTGGGCGCGGGCGCGGCCGGTGCGCTCAACCAGTGGTACGAAGCCGACATCGATGCGCTGATGAAACGCACGGCGGGGCGGCCGCTGCCTGCAGGCCGCATGGACCGCCAGTCCGCCCTGCATTTCGGCGTGGGCCTGTCCTTCTTTTCCGTGATCCTGATGGGCATGGCGACCAACTGGCTTGCCGCCGCCATCCTGGCGATCTCGATCCTGTTCTATGTCATCGTCTACACGATCTGGCTGAAGCCGCGCACGGCGCAGAATATCGTCATCGGCGGTGCGGCCGGCGCCTTCCCGCCGCTGATCGGCTGGCCTGCAGTGACGGGCGACGTGTCGGCGCTGCCGATCGCGCTGTTCGCGCTGATCTTTTTCTGGACGCCGCCGCATTTCTGGGCGCTCGCCCTGTTCGTGAAGACGGACTATGCGAACGCGGGCATTCCGATGCTGCCGGTCGTTGCGGGCGAAGTGCCCACGCGCCGCCAGATCTGGCTCTACACCGCGATCATGGCGATTGCGGCGATGGCGCCGGTGCTGCTGCGCCTTTCCGGTCCGATCTATGGCACGGCCGCGCTGCTGGCGACGGGCCTGTTCGCCGTCTTCGCATTTCAGGTGTCGCAGCGGCGTGAGACCGACCCTGCGCGCATGGGACCGGAAAAGCGGCTGTTCAAATATTCGATCCTGTATCTCTTCCTTCTGTTCGGTGCGATCGTGGTCGATCGCTGGGTGTTCGCATGACGCCCGAGGAGCAGAAGGAAATCCGTGCGCGGCAGAAGTCGCGCGCCGTGGTGATGGGCGTGTTGCTGGGCGCGCTGGTGCTGCTGTTCTATGGCATCACGCTCGTGAAGATCGGGACGCACTGATGGCGACGGCTCCACAGGATCTGGCAGCCCGCAACCGGCGCACCATGCTGATGGCGCTGGGGATCGGCGCGGCGATGCTGGCGCTCGGCTTTGCGTCCGTGCCGCTCTATCGCATCTTTTGCGAGCAGACCGGGTTCGGCGGCACCACGCAGCGCGCGGAAGCGGCGACCTATGTGCCGGTGGTCGATGGCAAGACGCTGTCGATCCGTTTCGATTCCAACGTGGCGCCCGGCATGCCGTGGCAGTTCTATCCCGAGCAGCGCACCGATACGGTAACGGTCGGCGCGCGCGACATGGCGATCTTCATTGCCAAGAACATGTCGGACAAGCCGGTGACGGGAACGGCCGCGTTCAATGTGACGCCGACCCAGTCGGGCGCCTATTTCACCAAGATCCAGTGCTTCTGCTTCACGGAACAGACGCTCCAGCCGGGGCAGGAAGTGCGGATGCCCGTCCTCTACTATGTCGACCCGAAGATACTTCAGGATCCCGACAACAAGGACGTGCAGCAGATTACCTTGAGCTATACCTTCTATCCGGTTGAGAACGGGAAGAAGGCGAGCTAAGGCCGAAACCAACAAACACGATCAAACCGCCGCGACAGGGCGCGAACAGGGAAGACGAGACGATGGCAGGCGCCAAGAACCACGATTACCACATCCTTCCGCCCAGCATCTGGCCGCTGTTCGGCTCCATGTCTGCGCTGGTCATGGCATTCGGCGCCGTCATGTGGATGCACCCCGATGCGCTGCCGGCCGGTGGTGGCTGGGTGTTCTTCGCCGGTGTCGCGGGCGTGCTGTTCACCTTCTACAGCTGGTGGGCGAACGTGATTTCCGAAGCGCATGCCGGTGACCATACGCCGGTGGTGCAGCTGCACCTGCGCTACGGCATGATCCTGTTCATCGCGTCGGAAGTCATGTTCTTCGTCGGCTGGTTCTGGGCCTTCTTCGACTTCTCGCTGTTCCCGACCGCGCTGGCGCCGATCGAGGGCCTGTTCCCGTCCAAGGGCATCGAGGTCATGAACGCCTTCGAGCTGCCGCTGCTCAACACGCTGATCCTGCTCTGCTCCGGCACGACCGTTACCTGGGCGCACCATGCGCTGATCCACGGCGACCGTGACGGTCTGATCAAGGGTCTGTGGTGCACCATTCTGCTGGGCCTGCTGTTCTCCAGCATCCAGGCCTATGAATATGCCCACGCGCCGTTCCCGTTCGGCGGATCGCCGTACAGCTCGGCATTCTACATGGCGACCGGCTTCCACGGTTTCCACGTGATCGTCGGCACCATCTTCCTGATCGTGAACCTGGTGCGTGCGTACAAGGGCCACTTCACCCCGCGCCAGCACTTCGGTTTTGAAGCGGCGGCATGGTACTGGCACTTCGTGGACGTGGTGTGGTTGTTCCTGTTCGTCGCCATCTATGTGTGGGGCGGCTGGGGCGCGCCTGTCCACGGCGGCTAAGACGGAAAAAAGGATAGCCGGCCGATGTCTGAGCGGGATTATCACCTTGCCCAGATCAACATCGGCCGGCTCGTCGCTCCCGAGGGCGACCCGCGCGTCCAGCCTTTCTTTGACGCGCTCGACCGTATCAACGCCCTTGCCGATGCGACGCCCGGCTTTGTCTGGCGGCTGCAGGATGAAAGCGGCAACGCCACCGGCATCAGCTACGCGCCCGATCCGCTGCTGGCGGTGAACATGTCGGTGTGGACCGACGCGGATGCGCTGTTCGACTTCGTATATCGCAGCGCGCATACGCCGGTGATGGCCAAGCGGCGTGACTATTTTCAGCGCTATGACGGTGTCTATCAGGCGCTCTGGTGGGTGCCTGCCGGCGCCATACCCAGCGTCAACGACGGCCTGTCGCGCCTGTGGATGCTGGAACAGTTCGGGCCGTGCGAACAGGCCTTTACCTTCAAGAGTCGTTTCCCCATGCCCGGCCGCTCCGGCGCACCGGTCGACCATCGCCCTGATCCCTGGTGCGTGGGCAATGCCTGACGAAGCCGTCCCTTCGCGGCCCGGCCTGGGCGCGCTGGCACTGGCGGGGGCTGTTGGTGAATGCCCGGCCTGTGGCGCACGCACGCTGTTTTCAGGGCCTGTGGCGTTCGCGCCGCGGTGCCGGGCCTGTGGCCTGGACCTGAGCCAGTTCAATGTGGGCGACGGACCGGCGGCTTTCCTGACGCTGATCCTGGGCGCGGTGATCGTGGCGCTGGCCCTGATCGTGGAATTTCGCTTTCATCCGCCGATCTGGGTGCATGTGCTGTTATGGGTGCCGCTGACGACGGGCGCCGTGATGGGCGCGCTGCGGATGGCGAAGGGCATGCTGTTGATCCTGGAATATCGCAACCGCGCACGCGAAGGGCGATTGGCCAAGCCGGAGCCACACGCATGAAGAAGCCGATCCCGATCATCGCGACCATCGTCGTGCTGCTGGCCGCCGCCGCGATGGTGACGCTGGGCGTGTGGCAGTTGCAGCGCAAGGGCGAGAAGGAAGCGGTGCTGGCGCTGGCGGCGTCCAACCCCTCGCGGCCGGCCGTTGCTTTCCCCACGCTGCCGCCGGTCGTGCCGGAGATGCTGTTTCGACAGTCTTCCGTG
>Ga0209066_10007186_pt1 | contig 11120 bp, 12 predicted proteins | sample All_14_2_FD_187198 | JGI IMG/M metagenome (GOLD analysis project Ga0209066, IMG submission 187198) | Freshwater microbial communities in response to fracking from Pennsylvania, USA - Allegheny Zone_MetaG_DW_15 (SPAdes) (version 2) ... | reverse complement strand
ATAGGTATCAACCTCATCATAGCAAGTTGCCTTGAAGCCGGTCTCGGGGAGCCTCAGTTCATCGAGCTTGAGCATCATGTGAAACTGGTCATGTTCAGAAGGCAATCAAGCGCCGATTATGTTTCTGATGCTCCAGAGTATCCCTACGACATTCCTGTCATGAAGCGATATTTCTCAGCAAAAGGATTCTTTTCCTCCAAGGAATTCGCCCAATACATTGGTAAATCACTATCTATGGCCAAGAAGGTACTGTTTGATTTACAACAGCAGAAGGTGGTTGAAATGGTTGGCAAAGGTCCTGCCACGAAGTATCGGTTTATCAACTAGATGAATCGGCCTGCAGGCACCTCGAACAATGAGCCCAGCTTAAGGGCCATAGCCCTGCTTATGGGTTTGATCCCGTTCTCCATGTTGGATACAAACTGCTTGGAGATTCCCAGCTTGCTGCCAAGCTCGGTCTGATTCATATGGGCAAGTCTCCGGTAGAAACGTAAGTTGCCTCCTGGAGTCTCTTCGACCTTCGACTCCTTGTACCAAGCCATCCGTTGAACGTCCATCATGATTGTGGGTTCTTCTTCAATGTGCATATGACTATCAATCTCCTTATTCATACCTAAACCTCACCGTTCTGGTATCCTCTTCCTTCCCTGTTCTCTCAGAGAGAGGGGAGTAGAGCTCGGGCCTGCGGGCCTTCATCCATCGTCTGCCATTGCTTGAGGGAAGCAGTGAAGCATCCAACTCAGCAATAACCATATCCTGCTCGATCGCTTTTGACTCTGCAAGTATCTCTCCGTAGGGGTCGAGTATCATGGCATTGCCGGTGCGTACCTCATCGTCATCCCTTCCAACCCCGTTGCTGAAGATCAGGAACATGCCGTTGTCATGGGCACGGGAGGGAAGCCAACGCATCAACCACTGACGTCCTTTCGGACCTTGGAACTCAGAGAGGAGCTCTGCTTCTTTCGTTGAACGCTCTTCCCACAGTGCAACATCGATTTTCTTCATGCCCTTCGGACTTGCAGAGTTGCACCCGCCTGTCTGGTGGGGGGCGAGCAGCACCTCAGCCCCCATAAGGGCTGTGATGCGGGCATTCTCCACGATGTTGTTATCGTAGCAGGTAAGTACTCCCAACCTCACTCCCTCTGGAATGTCGAAGACGGTGTAGGAGGACCCGCTTTGCATATGGGCGCTGATGAAGGTATGAAGTTTTCTATGCGTGTGGACAGTGCCGTCGCTGAGCGTCACGACATAGGAATTGTAGAGCTCGTCTCCCTCGGAGATTTCAATCAAACCCGCTCCAATGGTCATGCCGTATTTGACGGAAAGTCTTTTCAGCAACTGGGTTGATGGACCAGCTGGAATTGGTTCCGCAAGGTCTATGATCTCTTCTTTAGTGAGATTGCGCACATGCCAGTAACCGGTGATGCACATCTCGGGAAAGACGATGAGGTTGACTCCTTCGTTTACTGCCTGCTCTACAAAGTGTGTAATGGTCTTCAGGTTTGCCTGTTTGTCCCCCGCCTTATGTTGAAACTGTACGCTTGCTGCCTTGATGCTGTGCATGAAACCCTCCAGAAAAACTATACCATAGATTTGTTGATACTCTTCGTTGCAAAATTCAAGGAAGGTGGTAGGCTGAAGAGCGGAGGTGGAAACACCATGCTTGGCAAATGTAATCTTCATTCTCTGGATACAAGAATCAAGGTCCCCTCATATGATCGATCAGCTCTAAAACCGCATATTGTACACCTAGGGCTAGGGCACTTTCATCGCTCGCACTTCTGTTACTATCTGCACAAGCTTTTAGAGCAAGAAGTGACGAACTGGGGTATTGAGGAGATTGATCTTGTCCCTTCCCATACAGATGAGATTGCTAAAAAGCAGGAGTATCTGTACACCCTCTGCAGCAGAGACCCTGCCGGAGGCCGACAGATGACGGTCATCGAGTGCATCCTTGGCTATACCAAGGGGTGGGAGGACAAGAGACAAGCCATCGCTCTGATGAAGCGGCCTCTGACAAAACTCATCACACTCACCATCACTGAAAAGGGATATTGCTACGACAACCACACCCAGGCCCTGGACTGGCAGCACCCCCTGCTGCAGCACGACCTGCATAGTCCCCAGGATCCACAGTCGGCGATAGGATACCTTTCGCTTGCCCTGTTTGAGCGTTGCCAGGAGAATGGGGAGAAGCTCACCATCGCATCGTGCGACAACATTCCCTCCAACGGTCATGTGTTGAAACGATGCATTCTCCAATATTGCTCCAAGGCATTTCCATCCATTGTACCGTGGATTGAACAAAAGGTTGCTTTCCCTCTATCCATGGTGGATAGGATTACCCCCAGCACCAAGACCGAGGATATTCAGTTTGTAGAGAAGGAGTATGGCTTGAGGGATGAGTGGCTGGTGGTCAGTGAGCACTTCCTGCAGTGGGTGATCGAGCCAAGAGGCTTGGATGGGCTCCCTCCCTTTGAGAAGGCGGGGGCCTTGGTTACCAAGGATGTTGAGGCCTTTGAGACGATGAAGATCAGGCTGCTCAATGGAAGTCACTCTGCCTTGGCGTATCCTGCGCTCCTTTTGGGGTATACCTATGTGGATGAGGCCCTTTCGGATTCAGCCCTTCGGTCGTTCATTCGGAATTGCTACATGCGTGAAGTCGGAGAAACTCTGCTTCCCATCCCCGGTTACGACTTTGAGGCGTACAAGGACCAGCTGATCGAACGCTTTTCCAATCCACACTGCAGCGATACGCTGCTTCGACTTGCACAGGACGGTTCCAAAAAATTCGCCAATGCCCTGGTTCCGGCACTCAGGACCGCTTTGGAGAAAGGCCTGCCTCACAAGGTGATGGTCTGTACGCTCGCCCTGTGGGCTCATTTCATACGTAAGCATGCGTCGTTGGTTGATGACCAGGCGTCCGAAGCTCTTATAAAGGCCGTTTCACTGCTGGATTTAGACGTGAAACCGTTCTTCGGCCTCATCGGGCTTGCAGGTGAGCAGTATGATGTCCTTCAGCCTTTGTTTCAGTCATATCTTGCATTGATTGAAACCGAAGGAGTGAAGCATGTATTGACTCACTTTCAAAGTTAGTTTTGATTTGCTTGGAAGGTGTTGCAGAGAACCGGAAGCTGTGGGACAATCAAGGGAGTTTGGGGGGACAGACATGCATTTGACCATTGCGGGAACCGGATATGTAGGATTGGTGGCAGGCGTGTGCTTTGCCAAGGTAGGGCACCATGTAACGTGTGTGGATATCGACGAGAAGAAGGTGGAGATGCTGAACAAAGGCCTCAGCCCCATCTACGAGACTGATTTGCAGGAGTATCTGCAGGAAGGTCTGGAGAAGGGTCTTCTGCACTTCACCACCAACTACCAAGAGGCGTATAGGAATCCCGATGTCATCTTCATCGGCGTCGGTACTCCCGAGCTTCCCGACGGATCGGCAAACCTGAGTTACGTAGCTTCAGTTGCCCGCCAGATTGCTGAGAACGTCGAACGAGACTGCCTGGTCGTTGTGAAGTCCACCGTTCCGGTGGGTACGAACGACAAGGTCGAGCAGTTCATCAAGGACTCATTGGTCCACCCGGTGCGTATCGAAGTTGCCTCGAATCCTGAGTTCCTTGCCCAAGGCACCGCAGTGCATGACATGATGCATGCCCAGCGCATCGTCATCGGGGTGGAGGACAAGCATGCAGAAGGGATCCTGCGTGAACTCTATAAACCCTTCAACCTGCCTGTGGTCGCCGTCAGTCGACGCAGTGCGGAGATGACCAAGTATGCAGCCAACGATTTTCTTGCATTGAAAATCTCCTACATGAACGATTTGGCGAACCTCTGTGAACTTGTTGGCGCCAACATCGAGGACGTGGCATTGGGCATGTCCTATGACGAACGCATCGGCTCACGCTTCTTGAAAGCCGGCATCGGCTACGGCGGCAGTTGCTTCCCCAAGGACACCAAGGCGTTGCAGTATCTGGCAACCCAGTACGGCTACAACCTCAGGACCGTGAGTGCTGCAGTGGATGTGAACAACGAGCAGCGCTACAAGCTCTATCGCAAGGCCTGCAATCGTATGATCACCTTCAACGGCATCAAGGTGGCGGTGCTTGGTTTGGCCTTCAAGGCAGGTACCGATGACCTGAGGGAGTCGCCTTCCATCTATAATATCCCGCTTCTCTTGGATCAGGGCGCGTTAATCACTGCCTTCGACCCTGTTGCAGAGGAGAACTGCAAGCGCCAGTACCAATTTGAGATGCAGTATGCCTCGAGTGTCGAACAAGCGCTTACCGGTTCCCAGGTCTGCTTCATCTTTACCGATTGGCCTGAGATCCGAAGCCTTTCTCCCTCGGTCTTCAAACAGCTCATGCGCACACCTCTGGTCTACGACGGAAGGAACCTCTTCAACCCCAGGGCCATGTTGGAAGCCGGGGTGGAGTATTACAGCATCGGGCGCTGACATGAGTGAGGATACGCGACCCTTTCATGGAGTAATAAGCTCTATTCAACCAAGAATAAGGCTCAATCGCTCGTTTGACCAATCTTGGCACAGCTATCTTGGGTATGCTCTGACAATACTAGAGGCAGAGGGGACTTCCTTGCTGGTAGGCATCAGTGAGAAGCTACAGGAAAAGCATCAGTTGAGGGTTGGCATGGCAGTATCAGGCTGTTGCAAGCCAGTGGAAGACAGCAAGTTGGAGAGCGTGGACTACTACCGGGTAACCGGCTTCAAGGTGTTTGAAGCCGAATCAGAGCAACCTGTTCCTCCGTCGTTGGAGAACTATCGCCAGCGGGGCCCTAGACGCCTTGCTGCCAAAACGTACGAAACGGTATGTACATCTTGTATGTGGGGTTGCAGGATGGCAGTTGAAATCATCGTCGACCAGTGGAAGCCCTGGATTCGCAAATATCGCACGGAGACCTTCTGTTATGGTCCCAAATCATGCAAAAACTACCGTCCCGGTCCCAATCGCCGTGTAACCGGAAGAAACAAAATGGTGTACATTGAAGAGGATTGGGTGGATGAGATGCTGACAGAACACAGAGGTGAGGACGAATGACAAAGAAAAGGGCCTCTCGCCCGTGCGAAAGACCCTCGTTTTGTACATTTTCTTTTGTATTGCATTATCGCAGTGCAAACTCCACCATGTGCTGTTTTGCTCCAGCGATATTTCCCTTGCTCATCGCCTTCTTCACTTTCAGAAGAATTTTCCTTCCTTCAGCTTCGGAGAGCGTGTTGCCCTCAAGCGTCTGTGCCAGATTGATGCTCAAGTCCAGTACGCCGTAGGCGGCTTCAATATTTCCCCGCTGGATGTTCTCGATCAAGGCTGAGTCGAGCATATCAAGCAGGAAAGGGGTGGTGACCAATGTGTGCTCTTCCTTGAGCAACGTTGCATCGTGTGGTGTATATCGTGTCATAGGCTGCTATCCTTTATCAGGGGTTTCATTTTCCCTTTACGGTAATATCGCCATAAACGCTTATATTTTCAAGTAGTAGCAGTGCGTGTTGCTCTCCTCTCCGACCAGCGTAACCATTTCACTCTGTCCATCGCGGCTTTGGGAGTAGCTGATGGTAATCGGCAGCGCATCCCCCTCATAGTACATTGCAAAGCCTCCATCCTCGTCAAATACAAGTCTTCCGAACAGGACGGCCCGATTGGTTGCCGTCAGGGTCATCTCAAGCTCACTAGTCTGTACAACGGCATTGCCGAATGAGATTTCCTTCAAAGAGAGGCCGAATAACTCCGGCAGGACCGGAATTCCCTCGGTGTCATCGATCTCCCATCGATTACCCGCAAGTCGGGAGACTACATCGATTGCCTCTTCGATGGTAGGCTCCTCGAAGACAGGTTGATAGCTGCAGCCGTAGCACCCGAAGGTGAAAATAAAGAGCAATACCAAGGCAAACGTGGCCAGGATTGCAATCTTGGGTTTTGAGAGCTTCTCGTTCTGTTTCGTTTCTTCCATAGAGTCCTCCTATTCGACCAATCATCAGTATTTCTGCTTCGGGCGGGGTTCTCCAGTTGCAAAGGGAATCGATAAAAGACAGTTGCTCCGCTTGGCGAGGTCGTGGTAGGGTGGAGCCATCGGGAGATGCATGCCATGTATGAATTCGACGTCTCAACGCTGCTATTTGCCTTTGGGTTGACGGTGTTTGCAGGCCTTGGTACCGGTGTAGGTTCGTTGATGAGTTTCTTTTCCAAGAAATTCAATCCGAAGTTCCTCGCCGCCGCCCTCGGATTTTCTGCAGGCGTCATGATCTATGTCGCCATGATTGAGATTTTTGTGAAAGCACGGGAGTCGTTGCAAGGTGCTTTGGGCGCAAAGGCCGGGTATACACTGACCACCGTAGCCTTCTTTGCCGGTATTGCCGTCATTGCCATCATCGACAAAGTCATACCCGACTACGAAAACCCCCACGAAATACAGGACCATGGCTCTGAGACCAAGCCCTATGTCGATTCCAATGACTCGAAGCTCATGCGCATGGGTTTTTTCAGTGCCCTGGCCATTGCCATCCATAACTTTCCCGAAGGCCTGGCCACCTTTATGGCCGCCATCAGTGAGCCGAAGTTGGGCATCAGCATTGCAGTGGCCATAGCCATCCACAATATTCCCGAAGGCGTAGCCGTCTCGGCTCCCATCTACTATGCCACCAAGAGCCGCAAAAAAGCATTCTGGTACAGCTTGCTGTCAGGCCTTGCCGAACCGGTAGGAGCCTTCATCGGCTTCTTTTTGCTCAGGCGCTGGTTCAACGACATTACCTTCGGGTTTGTTTTCGCCGCAGTTGCCGGCATTATGGTCTACATTTCCCTTGATGAACTGCTGCCCACCGCCGAGGAGTATGGCGAACACCATGTCGCCATCACCGGCGTCATTGCCGGCATGATCGTGATGGCGGTCAGCTTGGTCATGCTTTCATGAAGCATGTGATCGAAACCTCCAGATTATACCTCAGGGAACTCAATCAGGCAGACTATTCCTCTCTTGCGGCCATCGTCCAGGATGAACAGACCATGTATGCGTACGAGGGGCCCTTCAGTGATGCAGAGACCCAGGCATGGCTGGACAAGAACCTTCTTAGGTACAAACAGGACGGATTCGGCCTGTGGGCTGTCATCCTGCGCGAGAGCGGGGCTATGATCGGGATGGCGGGCTTGACCTGGCAGTCCATCGAGCAAGCAACGGTGCTCGAGATCGGCTACCTGCTGAACCGACGGTACTGGGGGATGGGATTTGCTATAGAGGCGGCTAAAGCCTGCAAAGAGTATGCATTCTCTGTATTGGAAGCGAATGAAGTCTATTCGATCATCCGCGATACAAATATAGCCTCGATGAATGTAGCCATCCGCAACGGCATGCTTGTACGCGGTAGATTCGTCAAGCAGTATCGCGGTGTCTCGATGCCCCACCTGGTGTTCTCTGCCAAACGAACTACCTGATTCCCAAACCCTCAACTTTCAGAATTTTTGACACTCGAAACCAGGACTGTTCGAAAGTAGACCAATGACACTGAAATAATTTCTTACAAAACAACAAGATTCCGCTGGACAAACCATTGTAAAGCGGGTTTTTTTATGCTATCTTGTTAGTGTCATAAAAACACTCGTTTAGGAGGTTGCATGTATCAGAAATTCTCAGTGCCGATACCTGATGCCCCCGGCAAGATCACCAGGAAGAAAAGCGCAGACGGGAGCATCTACCTCTACCTTGAAATCGACAGAACCTACCACAAGGACAAGGGGTACACCATACCCAAGAGGGTGTGCATGGGCAAGCAGGACCCGATGGACGGCTCCAGGATGTTCCCCAATGAGAAATACCTCGAGTACTTCCCATCCGAATCAGCTGCGAACACCCCCGAATACTCAGGATCAAGGAGCAGCTGCCTGCATGCCGGGACGCATGCGGTCGTGAAGAAGCTTCTGGAGAAATACAGGATCCTCGATTGGCTGCAAGGAAGGTTCGGCCTCAAGAACGGAGGCCTGGTCATGGACCTTGCCCTCTACCTCATCATCACCGAGGGGAATGCGGCCCAGCATTACCCGGACTATGCATACCGCCATCCGCTGTTCACCCCTGCCATGAGGATCTACAGCGACAGCAAGGTCGGCACCCTCCTCAAGGACACGATCAGCCGTGACGACACCATTGCATTCACCGAATGGTGGAACAGTGCAAAGGACCACAGGAACAAGGTCTACATGTCCTACGACTCGACGAACAAGCTCTGCCAGGCAGGGGACATCGACATGGTCGAGGGCGGCCATCCGAAGATCGGCAATGACGGGGATCCCATCTTCAATGTCGCCATAGCGACCAATGTCATCGAGAAGCTGCCCGCGTTCTATGAGGATTACCTCGGCTCCATCGTCGACGTCTCCCAGCTGGATTGCATGGTCGACAAGGCCAGGGCCCTCGGCTACAGGAATCTCGGCTTCATCCTCGACCGGGGGTATTTCAGCAAGGAAAACATCGCCTACATGGACAGCAACCGCTTCTCGTTCATCATCATGATGAAGGGGAGGAAGAGCGTTGTCTCCCCGATCGTGCTTTCCGTCAAGGGCAGGTTTGAGAACAAGCGATCCGATTACATCTGGGAATACTCGGTGAGCGGGACCACCGTGGAGGGAAAGCTGTATGAGGGCGACAGCAAGACACGCTTCTTCCACATCTTCTACTCGGCATACAACAATGCGAAGGAGCGCCTCGACCTGGAGCTGAGGCTGCGCAAGCTCTCATGCGAGCTTGACCGCCTTCTCGGAAAGGACTGCGCCGATCTCAAGCTCGGCAAGTTCGAGGAATTCTACAACCTTGAATTCAGCAGGGAGGGAAAGAAGAGGATCCTGGTGATGTACAGCGAGAAGGCCGACAAGATCGAGGCCCTGATTGACCTGTTCGGATACTTCTGCGTCATCTCGTCCGACAGGATGACAGCCCGCGATGCCCTGCTGCTGTACAAGTCCAGAGACAGCTCCGAGAAGCTTTTCGCCGCTGACAAGACATTCCTGGGGAGCAAGGCTGAGCGGGTCCAGAGTGAGGCTTCATTGCGCTCGAAGCTCTTCATCGAGTTCCTGGCATTGATAATCCGCAGCAGGCTCTACGCCTGCATCAGCGATCATGTCCATGCCACAAGGACCAGGCGCAACTACCTGAACGTGGTCTCCGTCATAACGGAGCTGGAAAAGATCGAGCTCATCAGGATCGGCGACGGCGTATACCGCCTGGACCATGCCATAACAGCCAGGCAGAAGGAAATCCTATCCATATTCGGCATGAGCGATGATGACATGAAAGAGGCGTGCCGGGGTATTTCGAATGAGCTTGTCACCATAGATGCCGGTGACATCAAGAGCCACCCGAAGGATGATGACATCAGGAATGACTCCACAGTCGAGGATGAGGAGGAGAGGCAATGCCAAGAGTAATCAGCAATGAGAGCCTGAACAGCAAGATCGCGAAGGCTGAGACCAGGGTGAAAAGTCTGAAGGAAGGGTATGAGAATGCATTGAGGGAACTGGGGGAGCTGAGGAAAAAGCAAAGGGAGCAGCAGGTCTCGAAGCTTCTGGATGCAATGGATAAAAGCGGAAAGACCTTTGAGGAAGTCATTCGCCTGATCAGGCTGTAGCGGCAAGAATTGGCGCCTCCTTGGCTTCGAGTGTCAAAAAATCTGGAAGTTCAGGATGAAGCCGTTGCCGTAGTGGAAAAGTTCCTTGCCCAGAATGACAGCAAAGACAGAACATTGAATGAGTATGCCAAGACGTTCTTTGTATGGGATGAATGTTTGTATATCAAACGTCAGCTGGCAAAGGGAAAGAGGTTTTCCAAGACCAATGCCACATTGAGAAGAAATCATCTGGACAACTACATCCTAACCCAATTCGGGAAACGCAAACTTTCCTCCTTGAATCGTGTGGAGATTGAAAACTGGCTCGTAGCATTGAAGAGCAAGAACACAGGGGAAGCTTTGTCCAACCAGACGAAGAATCATATTCTCTATGCCTTTCGTACCATTCTCAGAGAAGCGGAGCGAGAAGGCATTATTCCCTACAACTGTCTTTCCATTGTTGAGTCTCTAGCGGTTCAGCCAAAGACCAGAGATGTATTTTCCCAAGAAGAGCTACAGAAGCTATTCCCGAGCGACCTCGAAGCACTGACGAAGATTTGGAGGGAGGAAGAGTATGCATATTACTTTTTCATCCTGGCAACAACAGGTATGAGAAGAGGTGAAGCCAGAGCTTTGAAATGGAAGCATGTAATCGAGGACAAGAAGCGAAATGGTTTATTGATTGAAGAATCCATCAAGAACGATGATTCCACTGGGAGCACCAAGACAGGAAAAAGCAGAGTTGTGGTATTGAGCCAGAGAGCAGAGGAGATTCTGGAACATTGGAAAGCGAGTACGCCTTTCCATGATCCAGAGGATTTGATTTTCTATGGGAGCAATGGCAGCAGACCAATCATGGGAAAGACGCTGCAGAACAGATTTCAGAAAGCTTTGGAGAATGCAAAAATAGAGATTAACGGAAGGAATCTGGTAATCCACAGTTTCAGACATACCTACAATACTCTTTTGAAGAATGTACTTCCCTTGGATATTCTGCAAGAGACTACAGGCCATAGTTCAGAGAGCATGACCGAGAGATACAACCACCCTTCTTTGAAGGATAGTTATAGCAGAATCTTAGAGCACGAGGATGCATTTGATGGGCTCTTCTGATTCACACAACCATTAATCATTCTTTCCGCTACACTCGGTGATTTTGGTAAGCAAGCTCACTCAAAATATACATAGCAACAGAAGAGAAGAGTTCAGAGACTTATCTAACAGAACCTTGGTTCTTGAGCCAAGGTTTTGTCTGTATTAGGAGGACGCCAAAGAGCCCTGAATATGCCTAAACGGCCAGATATGGAGCAATAGATAAACCAGAGAGCTCCATATCTCAAGGCTTCCAGTTCTGATAGTCTATCAAATTTACTAATTCTTGTATGCAAATCCTGATTGACTCTATTCTGCTTTCCAAATCCTGTTTTGTTGCCCAATATCTTCGATTATGTGCACTAAGGTCACCTAACTCTTTAATTTTAATAAATCCTTTGCGTGCATTTCTGCTTAT
>Ga0209066_10007185_pt1 | contig 11121 bp, 10 predicted proteins | sample All_14_2_FD_187198 | JGI IMG/M metagenome (GOLD analysis project Ga0209066, IMG submission 187198) | Freshwater microbial communities in response to fracking from Pennsylvania, USA - Allegheny Zone_MetaG_DW_15 (SPAdes) (version 2) ... | reverse complement strand
GGCCCGCCGACTGCGCCCCGGCCGCATCCCCGCCGTCCACCTGCCGTGGATCGTCGCGTGCTGGCTGCTCACGGCGGTCGCCGCGGTCGTCGTGCTCGTGCCCGGGCTGACGGAGGCGATCACCGCCGAGCCGGCGGGCTCGTCGACGCTCGTCGGGCGGTTCCACGCGCCGCTCGTCCTCCGGCTGCTCGTCGTCGCGGCGGGCGGCGTGCTCGCCGGGGCACTCGTCGTGCGGATCCTGCTGCGGGAGCGTCTTGCCGACGCCGTGCCCCGACCGGTCGCCCGGGAGTTCGCGATCGCGGTCGGAGGCGGGTTCCCCGCGCTCGCGCTCGCCGCTGACGGGGAGTGGCTGCTCGCGGGTGCGGCGCTCGTGCCGCTCGTGCTCGCCGAGGTCGTCGTGCGTCGCCCTCGCACCGGCAGCTCCGCGGGCGTGCTGCTCGTGGGCGGTCTCGTCGCGGCGGCCTGGGGCGTGCTGCTTCTCGCCCAGGGGATCACGGCGACGGCCGAGGGCGGACGCACGTGGATCGCGCTGTTCGCCGCCGCCGCGGCCTTCGCGGCGTTCGGAAGCTACTACGGCGTCGCGCGGGCGGCCGAGTCGCGCGTCGCCTGGGTGCGCCCCCTGTTCCGCGACGACCTCCGGCTCCCCGTTCTCGTCGCCGCCCTCGCCGCGTCGCTCCTCGTCGTGGGGCTGCGCCTCACGGTCGCGCGAGAGCTGTTCCCCGATCCGGACCCCGCGCTCTGGACGCCGCTCGCGGAGGCACCGGTGTCGTGGCTGCACGCGGCCGCCGTCGCCGGCTGCGTCGTGCTCGCCGGCCTGCTCTCGGTGCGGCGCCCGTTCCGGAGGTCGCGGGAACGGCGGATCACGGCGGCGCTCGCCGTCGCGGGCAACGCCGAGCTCGCGGCCGGGCTCGTCGTCGTCGTGATCGGACTCGCGGTCGCGGTCGTGAGCGGCCGGGAGTTCTTCCCCGCCGTGTCGCCCGTCGCCGTCGCCGCTCTCAAGGTGGCGGGCGTCGTCGCGGTGACCCTCGTCGCGTTGGCGCCGGCGTTCGCGGGTACCGCGGCCCGCGCCCTCGCTCTCGTGTCGGGCGTGTACCTCGTGCCGCTCACCGTGCAGGGGCTGCTCGCGGCGTCCGGGATGACGCTTCCGGGGCCGCTCGTCAGTTTCGCGGCGTCGCCCGTGCAGGTCGCGCTCCTGCTGCTCGCGGTCGCCGTCGTCGCGGTCGTCGTCCCGCCCGCGCGGCGCGCGTTCGGCACGGGGCTGATCGTGCGGCTCGCGGTCGTGCCGCTCGTCGCCGTGCACGCGGGTTGGCTGTTGCCCGCCGCGTGGTCGGAGGCGGGCCGCGTGGTGCTCGTCGTCGCGGTGATCCTGGCGATTCTCGTGCTCCTGCCGCCGCCCGATCCGGACCGGTCGCGACACGCCCTCGTCGTGCTCGGCGCCTCCGCGGCGCAGTTGCTGACGCTCGTGGTGTTCCTGCTCGCGCTGCCGAGTTTCTTCGACGATCCGTCACTCGTGGTGCTCGGTCTGTTCTGGTTGTCGATCGCGATGATCGTCGCGTCGACGGTGCGCACCGTCGACGACCCGGAGGCGGTCGACGCGGCGACGGAGGGGGCCGTCGCCGCGCGCTAGTGTTCATTCACCATCCCTGGAGGAACCCCGAATGAGCACCACCCCCCGCGCCGGCGAACGGTTTCGCTATTGGTTCGACAACTGGATGTCGAAGGGCACGGTGGCCCTCATGGCGCTGCTGGGTCTCGCGACGGTCGCGTTCGTCGTCGTGCTCGGCACGATCGCCTGGATCGTGCTGACGGTCATCGGCGACGACGACAACCTCGGCGACACCCAGCTCGGGCCGGTTGACCTCATCTGGCGCTCGCTCATGCGCACGCTCGACCCGGGCACGATGGGCGGCGACCAGGAGTGGCCGTTCCGCATCATGATGCTCATCGTCACGATCGGCGGCCTCGTCATCGTCGCGAGCCTCATCGGCATCGTGTCGGGCGCGTTCGACAGCAAGGTCGAGGAGCTGCGCAAGGGACGTTCGCGCGTGCTCGAGCAGGACCACACGCTCATCCTCGGCTGGAGCACGAAGGTGTTTCCGATCATCTCCGAGGTCGCGACCGCCAACCTCTCGCGCGGTAAGAGCGCGATCGTCGTACTCGCCGACCGCGACAAGGTCGAGATGGAGGACGACATCAAGGCGCAGGTGGGCGACACCGGCAAGACGAGGATCATCGTGCGCTCGGGCGACCCGATGAATCTCGCCGAGCTCGAGATCGCGAACCCGCACACGGCACGCAGCATCATCGTGCTCGCCCCCGACGACGCCGAGGACCCCGACTCGCTCGTCATCAAGACGACGCTCGCGGTCACCAACAACCCGCAGCGCAAGGACGGCCGGTACCACATCGTCGGCGAGATCCTCGAACCGCGCAATCTCGAGGCGGCCCGCCTCGTGGGGCGGGACGAGGCGCACTGGGTGCTGTCGGCGGAGCTCATCAGCCGGATCACCGTGCAGACGAGCCTGCAGAGCGGTCTCTCGGTCGTGTACTCCGAGCTGCTCGACTTCGACGGCGACGAGATCTACTTCACCGAGCAGCCGAGCCTCACCGGGCGCAGCTACGTCGACGCCCAGCTCGCGTTCGCCACGTCGTCGGTGATCGGGCTCGTGCAGAACGGCGCGGTGCTGCTCAACCCGCCCGCCGACACCGTCCTCGGCGCGGGGGACTCGATCATCGTGATCGCCGAGGACGACGACGCCATCGTGCTCGCCGACGCCGGTGTTCCCCAGCTCGCGGCGATCGCCACCGCGGAGCCGGAGCCGACGCGTCCCGAGTCGACGCTCGTGCTCGGCTGCAACGAGGGGCTGCGGCTCATCCTCGCCGAGCTCGACCAGTACTCGACGCCCCGCTCCCGCGTCACGATCGTCGCCGACCTCGACGAGCCCGGCTTCGACGGCCTCGTCAACCTCGACGTGAGCTTCGAGCGGGGCGACCCGACGAGCCGCGCGATGCTCGACCGGTTGTACGCGCACGAGTTCGATCACATCATCGTGCTGCCCGCGAAGGAGACCCTCGCCGCGCAGCGCGCCGACGCGAAGACCCTCATCACGCTCCTGCACTTGCGCGACATCGCCGAGCAGAAGGGCGTCGACCTCAACGTCGTGAGCGAGATGATCGACGATCGCAACCGGGAGCTGGCCGAGGTCACGCAAGCCGACGACTTCATCGTGAGCGACCAGCTGATCAGCCTCATGCTCTCGCAGTTGAGCGAGAACGCCCGCCTCATCGAGGTCTTCGCCGAACTGTTCGCCGCCGCGGGGACCGAGATCTACCTCCGTCCGGTCGACCGCTACCTGACCCCGGGTGCGGAGGTCGACTTCTACACCGTGCTCGAGGCGGCGCGGCGCCGCGGTGAGACGGCGATCGGCTACCGGGTCGCGGCCGACGCGCACAACAGCGCGCGCGCCTACGGCGTGACGGTCAACCCGACGAAGACGCAGACCCGCGCCTTCGCGCCCGGCGACAAGATCATCGTGCTCGCCGAGCGCTGAGTGCGGCGTGTCCCGCTGGGCGGGGCACGGGGGAGGCCGTGGCGGGATTCGCCTCCTAGAGTCGCGCCATGGAATACACCCGGCTCGGCCGCAGCGGCCTCACGATCTCGCGCGTCATCCTCGGCTGCATGAGTTACGGCGACCCGGCGGGCGGGACGCACCCGTGGAGTCTCGGACTCGACGAGAGCCGGCCGTTCTTCCGGGCCGCGATCGAGGCGGGCATCACGACCTTCGACACCGCCAACGTCTACTCGCGGGGTGCGAGCGAGGAGATCACGGGCGAGCTGCTGCGCGAGTTCTCCCGCCGCGAGGAGGTCGTGATCGCCACGAAGCTGCACGGCCGGATGTTCCCGGGGCCGAAGGGGCAGGGGCTCTCGCGCGCCGCGATCCTGCAGTCGATCGACGACAGCCTGCGCCGCCTCGGCACCGACTACGTCGACCTCTACCAGATCCACCGCTGGGATCCGCACACTCCGATCGAGGAGACGATGGAGGCCCTCCACGACCTCGTCACGGCGGGGAAGGTGCGCTACCTCGGGGCGTCGTCGATGTGGACCTGGCAGTTCGCGCAGGCGCAGTACACGGCCGACGCCCACGGCTGGACCCGGTTCGTGTCGATGCAGGACCAGTACTCGCTCCTCCAGCGCGAGGAGGAGCGGGAGATGCACCCGTTCTGCCTCGACCAGGGCGTCGGCGTCATCCCGTGGAGTCCGCTCGCCCGCGGTCGGCTCACCCGTCCGTGGGGGGACGACGGCTCGGCGCGCGCCGCCTCCGACCCCTTCACGGCGATGTTCGACGCGGCGGCCGACTCGAATCGCCGGATCGTGGATGCCGTCGGCGCCGTCGCGGGGGAGCGCGGCATGCCCAGAGCCCAGGTCGCCCTCGCGTGGGTGCTCGGCCGCACGGCGGTCTCGGCGCCGATCGTCGGCGCGACCCGCCCCGAGCACCTCGCCGACGCCGTCGCGGCGGTCGACCTCGAGCTGACCGACGCCGAGGTCGCGCGGCTCGAGGAGCACTACACCCCGCGCTCGCCCGCGGGGTTCGCGTAACGCGGGGCGGCCGAACCCGGGCTCAGCCGAGGTCGGGCGTGAACCCGGCGGAGAGCAGCAGCACGCGCACGACGAGTGCGGCCGCGCCGAAGAGCAGACCGAAGAACCCGAGCACGCGACCTCGGCCGCTGATGAGCGCGATGAGTCCGAGCAGCGCGGCGACGCCCGCGGAGAGGAACCCGCCGAAGAAGACGAAGAGCGCCAGCAGCGCGAGCCCCGCGGCGCCGAGGGCGGTCGCGATCCCGGAGAAGTCTCCCGCGGTGGCGTCGGCGATCGTCCCGACGAGTGCCACGACGACGAAGACCACGAACCCGATGTCGGCGAGCGCCGTGAGCAGACCGAGCACGAACGACCACGCGCCGATGCCGCGCTTCTTCTTCTCGACGACGGCGACGGGCGCGGCAGCTGCCGGAGCGACGGTCGTGTCGGCGGGCGTCTCCGCGACGGGCGTCACCGCGTCGTCGGCGGTCGTGGCGGGAACGGCGGGCTCAGGCGTCGACGTGTCGGACATGGCACCGACTGTAGCGGTCGCGCGCCCCGGCGTCACCGGTCGTCGGGTCAGCCGCTCTTGCGGCGGAACTCGCGCTTGCCCGAGGCGGGCCCGTGCGTGCCGTGGATGGCGGAGCCGCCGTCGAGCTGACCGGGCCGGTTCTGGGCGTTCTGCTTCTTGCGCTCGAGCGCTTCGCGGAACTTGCGCTTCGTCTCGTCCTCCGGGGAGGCGTTCTCGGCGGCCTTGTCGTTCATGAGGCGAGCCTACTCAGGGTCGGTCGCGGCGGACTGCTGCTGCGCGATCTCGGCGCGCACGGCATCCATGTCGAGGGCGCGCACCTGCCCGAGGAGGTCGTCGAGCGCGCGCCGGGGGAGCGCGCCCGGCTGGGAGAACACGCCGATGCCGTCGCGGAAGATCATGAGCGTCGGGATCGAGCGGATGTTCATCGCGCCCGCGAGCTCCTGGTTCGCCTCGGTGTCGACCTTGCCGAACACGACGTCGGGGTTGTCGGCGGCGGCGTCGCCGTAGATCGGGGCGAAGGCACGGCACGGGCCGCACCACTCCGCCCAGAAGTCGACGAGCACGATGCCGGATTCGGCGCTCGGTTCGAGGATCGTGGACTCGAAGGTGTCGGCGGTGAGATCGACGGTAGGCACGGGCTCAAGCCTAGGCACGACGGGCGGCGATCCGCTGGATGACGAGATCGACGACGAGGCCGAGCACGATCGCCACGCCGACCGAGAGGCCGATCGCGAGCAGCGGCTGCTCCGGGAGCGCCGCGCCGAACACCGCACCGACGACGAGGTTGTAGACCGCCCAGGCGGTCCCGGCGACCGCGGCGAGCGGTAGGAAGCGCCGCAGCGGCAGCCCGGCGGCCCCCGCGGAGAGGTTCACCGCGATGCGCGCGTACGGGATGTAGCGCGCCGTGAAGATGAGCACGGCCGGGCGGGTGAGCACGGTGCGTCGCGCCCGGGCGAGGGCGACGGCGATGCGACCTTTGCGCTGCCACGCCCAACGGTCGATGCCGATGCGGCGCCCGATGAGGAAGCACAGGGTGTCGCCGACGAGCGCCCCGACGGCGGCGATCGGGACGAGCAGGGCGACCGCGGGCTCGCCCGTGCCCGCCGCGAGCGCGCCGAGCGCGACGACGAGGGTCTCGCTCGGCAGCACGACGAGGAACGCGTCGGCGACGACGAGCAGGAAGAGGATCGGGTAGATCCACGGGGATGCCGCCAGTTCGAGCACCGCGCGCGTCACGTCCTCCATGCGGGATGTCTACCGCGCGGAAGTGAACAGTGTCAGTCGTCGAGCACGAACGTGACCTCGAGGGTCACCTGCCACGCCGTGATGGCGCCGCCGGAGACCTCCACCTTCTGCTCCTTCACCCAGGCGCCGGAGACGTTGCGCAGGGTCTTGTTGGCGCGTTCGACGCCTTCGCGGGCGGCATCCTCGAAGCTCTTCTCGCTACGGGACGTGATCGTGGTGACACGGGCGACAGTGGCCATGGGATTCTCCTGGGGTCGTCATCGACATCGGAACCCTCCCAGTCAAGACCCGCCGGAGAGCGAAGTCCAGGGCTCAGCGAGGGCCGGACTGCTAGCATGTGCGAGGCCGTCAACAGGCGGCCGTCCCCGGAGCAGGCCGGCATGAAGCCTGGTCACCGGTGGTGGTCTTCTGATCGAACCGCACTCAGAGCACTTCTACTGTTGGCCAGAACAGCCTCCTGAGGCACTTCTGCATGCTCCTGCTCCTCGAAACAAAGAGGAGTGACCCATGGAGGGTCCCGAAATCAAGTTCGCCGAAGCCGTTCTCGACAACGGCAAGTTCGGCACGCGCACCGTCCGCTTCGAGACCGGTCGGCTCGCGCAGCAGGCGCAGGGCGCCGTCGCCGCCTACCTCGACGAGGACACGATGATCCTGTCGGCCACGAGCGCCGGCAAGCACCCGCGTGACGGGTTCGACTTCTTCCCCCTCACGGTGGATGTCGAAGAGCGCTCGTACGCCGCCGGCAAGATCCCCGGCTCGTTCTTCCGCCGCGAGGGCCGCCCCTCGACCGAGGCGATCCTCGTCTGCCGCCTCATCGACCGCCCGCTGCGCCCGACCTTCGTCGAGGGTCTGCGCAACGAGGTGCAGATCGTCATCACGGTGCTCAGCATCGCGCCCGACGAGTTCTACGACGCGCTCGCGATCAACGCCGCCTCGGCGTCGACGCAGATCTCCGGCCTGCCGTTCTACGGCCCGGTCGGCGGCATCCGCCTCGCCCTCATCGACGGCCAGTGGGTCGCGTTCCCGAAGTTCAGCCAGCTCGCCGACGCGGTCTTCGACCTCACGGTCGCCGGCCGGCTCGTGACCGACGCGAACGGCAACGAGGATGTCGCGATCATGATGGTCGAGGCCGAAGCGACCGAAGGCAGCTGGGAGCTCATCCGCGGTGGCGCGATCAAGCCCGACGAGGCCGTCGTCGCGCAGGGCCTCGAGGCCGCCAAGCCGTTCCTCGCGCAGCTCATCAAGGCGCAGCAGGAGCTCGCGGCGCAGTCGGCCAAGCCGGTTCAGGACTTCCCGCTCTTCCCGCCGTACTCCGACGAGGCCTACAACGCCGTCGCCGAGATCGCCTACGACGAGCTCAAGGGCGTCTACCAGATCGCCGACAAGATCGAGCGGCAGAACGCCGACGACGCCCTCAAGGAGCGCGTCAAGCTCGCGATCAACGAGAAGGTCGAGAACGGCCAGCTGAGCGGCGAGGTGCCGCCGATGGTGAGCGCCGCCTACAAGTCGGTGAGCAAGAAGGTCATGCGCACGCGCGTGCTGACCGAGGGCATCCGCATCGACGGCCGCGGCCTGACCGACATCCGCGCGCTCGACGCCGAGGTGCAGGTCATCCCGCGCGTTCACGGTTCCGCGATCTTCCAGCGCGGCGAGACCCAGATCCTGGGGGTGACGACGCTCAACATGCTCAAGATGGAGCAGCAGATCGACTCGCTCAACCCGGTCACGAAGAAGCGCTACCTGCACCACTACAACTTCCCGCCCTACTCGACCGGTGAGACCGGCCGCGTGGGCAGCCCGAAGCGTCGCGAGATCGGGCACGGCTTCCTCGCCGAGCGCGCGCTCGTGCCGGTGCTGCCGCCGCGTGAGGACTTCCCGTACGCGATCCGTCAGGTCTCCGAGGCCCTCGGCAGCAACGGCTCCACCTCGATGGGGTCGGTGTGCGCCTCGACGCTCTCGCTGCTCAACGCCGGTGTGCCGCTGCGCGCCCCGGTCGCGGGCATCGCGATGGGTCTCATCTCCGACGAGGTCGACGGCGAGACGCGCTACGCGGCCCTCACCGACATCCTCGGTGCGGAGGACGCGCTCGGCGACATGGACTTCAAGGTCGCCGGCACGTCGGAGTTCGTCACCGCGATCCAGCTCGACACCAAGCTCGCGGGCCTGCCGTCGTCGGTGCTCGCCGGTGCGCTGTCGCAGGCGAAGGACGCCCGCACGGCGATCCTCGCGGTCATCAACCAGGCGATCGACGGCCCCGACGAGATGGCGCCGACCGCGCCGCGCGTCATCAGCGTCAACATCCCGGTCGACAAGATCGGCGAGCTGATCGGCCCCAAGGGCAAGACGATCAACGCGATCCAGGACGCCACCGGCGCCGACATCTCGATCGAGGAGGACGGCACCGTCTACATCGGCGCGGTCGACGGACCCTCGGCCGAGGCCGCGCGCGCCCAGGTGCTCGCGATCGGCAACCCGATCAACCCCGAGGTGGGCGAGCGGTTCCTCGGCACGGTCGTCAAGATCGCGACGTTCGGGGCCTTCGTCTCGCTCATGCCCGGCAAGGACGGCCTGCTGCACATCTCCGAGGTGCGCAAGCTCGCGGGCGGCAAGCGCGTCGAGAACGTCGAAGACGTGCTCGGCGTCGGCCAGAAGATCATGGTCGAGATCACCAAGATGGACGACAAGGGCAAGCTCAGCCTCGCCCCGGTCGTCGACGACGCCGAGGGTGGCGACTCCGAGTCGTCGGCCGCGTCGAGCGAGGGCCCGGAGGCCCCCGCCGAGGGTTGATCCTCACCGATTCACCGGATGCCGTCCTCCCTCGGGAGGGCGGCATCCGTCGTTGGAGGTCAGTAGGCGTAGGTCGGGCCGCTCGCGGCGGCGAGCGTCACCGCGAGACCGACGAGGAACACGAAGCCCAGCGCGCCCGTCAGGAGCCCCAGCACGAGCGGCCGCAGCCGCGCGGGGAGGAGCAGCGCGCACGTCACGATCGCGGCGTAGAGCGCGACGATGAGCACGAGGAACGGGATGACCGTCGACGGGTCGCCCCCCGTCGCGCACTCCGGCGGCGGCGGGTAGATCGCGATGCAGACCTGCGCCGGTCGGGGGATGGCCCACAGGATGCCGATCGCGAGAACCGCGAGCACCCCGGTCGGCGCGAGCCACCAGGCGAGCGAGCGGGCCCGGGGCTCGGTGGCGGGTTCGACCGGGGTCTGGGGTGACGATGCTGCGCTCATGGCTGGTCCTCTCGGCCCGATGCGGGCTCTCACCTACTTCGACGCTCGACCGTCCCGGATCGTTGGGGGCTTGTCAAGCGCGCGCGGCGTTGTCAAGCCCGCCCCGCGCGGTTGCGCGCCCCGCTACGGTCAGGCGTGGTGACGATCCCTTCGCAACCCGATGACCCGGCGGCCGCGCCCGTGAGCGTCCTCACGCCGCGGGACGTCGGCACGACCGGACTGCGCACCTTCCCCATCGCGTTCGACGGAAGCGTGCTCGGCTGGGTGACGGGCGTCACCCGGGCGACCGGCGTGCTCGATCGCTTCTCCGCCGCGGGCGGCACCTTCATCAGCACGGCCGACCACTACGCGGCAGGTCGCAGCGAGTACATGATCGGGCGCTGGCTCGCGCGGGTCGACCGCTCGTCGGTGATCGTCGCCACCAAGGTGGGGCGGCATCCCGATCGCCCCGGCCTCGGGGCGCACCAGATCGAGAACTCGGTGGATGCCTCGCTCGAGCGTCTCGGCACCGACTACGTCGACTTCCTCTCCTACGACGGCGACCTCCTGCCCGCCGACCCGGAGGATGCGTTCGACGCCGTCGACCGTCTCGTGCGTGCGGGCAAGGTGCGCTTCCTCTCCGCGGCGCATTTCGAGGCGCGCCGGGTGCGCGAGCTCAACGAGCGGGTCGCCCCGGCGGGGTACCCGACGTTCCGCGCCGTGCTGGCGGAGTACAACCTGATGACGCGCCGGGCGATGGAGCAGGAGATGCTGCCGCTCGCGGCGGAGCAGAACCTCGCGGTGTTCGCGCGCCTTCCACTCGCGTCGGGATTCCTCACCGGGAGCATCCGGAGCCCCGACGACGTCCCGCGGACGGCGCTCTTCGACGGCGCGCTGCAGCACCTCGGCCGACGGGGCGACCGAGTGCTGTCGGCACTCGACGAGGTCGCGCGCGAGCACGGCACGAGTCCCTCTGCGGTTGCGCTCGCCTGGGTGCTGTCCAAGCCGGGGATCACCGCCGCCGTCGTCCGCGCCCACGACCTCGACGCCCTCGATGCGGGGCTGCTGGGCTCGGCGATCGCGCTCACCCGCCAGCAGTCGGCCGCCCTCGACCTCGCATCGGAGTGAGTGCCTGGCGCCAGCCGGTCGGCCCAGATCTTGGCGAAGGGCCGCGATCCCGATCGTCGTCGACCGGGATCGCGGGCCCTTCAAGTGAGATGCGTCGGCCCGACCGTGCGCTGTGGACGACCGTGCCTCCGGACGCCGGGGCGTCCGCGCGCCTCCAGGCTACGCCGCGGTCGGCGTCGGCGGGGAGGGGTTGACGCGAGTTCGCTCGACGTTCACGAACGCTCCCCGTGAACGGGGGAGGGGAGACCGCGTAACGATTCGGCCACGTCGCCACAGGACTGAGACGCGCTCGCGTTAGCCTTCGACCACGACGGTCGGCACCCACCGCGAACGTCGACTTCAGAGCAGGGGGCAGGAGGCTTCATGGACGACGCCGCGACGCCCCCCACGCTCACCACCGGTCCCGTCGCGCGCCCGCGGATCAC
>Ga0209066_10007184_pt1 | contig 11122 bp, 9 predicted proteins | sample All_14_2_FD_187198 | JGI IMG/M metagenome (GOLD analysis project Ga0209066, IMG submission 187198) | Freshwater microbial communities in response to fracking from Pennsylvania, USA - Allegheny Zone_MetaG_DW_15 (SPAdes) (version 2) ... | reverse complement strand
GATCGGAGATGAGCTTGCGGTCGTCCTCACGGACGAGCTGCGCGAAGCGCTCGGCGCGGCGGAGGGCGGGACCCTCTACGCCCAGGCGTCGGAGAGCGGCGAGGTGACGCTGGTCAACCGCGACATGTCCTTCGAGGCCCGGCGCGAACGCGGCCGCGCCTTCATCGCCCGCTACCGCAAGACGCTCGACGAACTGGCCAAGTAGGGCCGCCATGAGCGAACCCGTCTGGCTGGACCGCGAGCTGGTCCTCGCCCTCTACGAGGACATCGTCGCCGTCTCCGGCGGCGCGTTCGGCGTTCGCGACGAGGGCCTTTTGGACTCCGCCCTGGCCCGGCCGATCAACCGCCACCTCTATGAGGGCTGCGACGATCTCCACCTACGCGGCGGCGATCTCCGGCAACCACCCGTTCATCGACGGCAACAAGCGCGTGGCCTTCGTCGCGATGGGCCAGTTCCTGGACGACAACGGCCTCATGCTGGCCGCGACGGACGATGACGCGACGGCGGCCATGCTGGCCGTTGCGAGCGGGCAATGGGACCTGGAGGCGCCGGCAGGGTGGCTGCGCGGCGTGGTTCGAGCGCTTGGATCGTGAGCGATGGTGTCGCGCAAGCCAGCTTGCGGCCCACGGCGGACGTGCGCGACGCTCACTTCTACGAGGAGCCGTGGCGCCGATGATCCACGCCTCCAGGGCCCGCGCGCGCCGCGCCCGCAACGCTCCGTCTAGGGTGAACCGAAGAAGCTCCGGTACCAGTCGCTCTCGTGATGGTCTCGCAACTCAGGCCGTGGGGTACGATCAGGATCGAGCTGCCGTAGAATGAGGTCGAAGCTCTTAAAGTCGCGTTGGCTGAGAACAGCCACACCGTTGCGCACGAGAAGCGCGGCGCAAACGCCGGCTCCAATCTGATGGGGCGCACCGGCCTTGCGCGCACCTCGATAGATCACTTGAGATCCACAGGCGGCACTGATGTCCTGGAGGATAGCGAGCCGTGCTTCATGGGCCTGGGCAAGGCGAAGCATGTGATGGGCAGCCGCGATCATAGGCGCAGTCCAATCCTCGCCTGACTCGGAGAGAACTCGCGCGCGACCATCGAGCACGTCGTAGCCATCCCCGCCATGGATGTCAGGGCACTGCCGAGGCGTCCCGAACGCGAAGTCTTCAGGGCAAAACGGTATCGGCGCGACCTCTGGCCGGGCAAGAAACTTTGCGATGTGCGGGAACTCGCCATACGCGTTGCCGTCAACACCCACCGAAAGTCCGGCCAGACAGCCACTCACCAGTACCTTCAGAGGCTGGTCTGACGTGAAGCGCGGCCACGCGGCCGTTAAATTGGAGTCGGGCAAGTGGGAGGGACCGCCGTCGAGACGGAAGCGGTTCTCGCGACATACCCTGTCAATGTGCTCCTTGAGCGCGCGCCAGCTCGGGAAGCCGTGTTCGCGTGCGAGTTCGAGTTGCGCCTCGAACAAGCGAGCGGTTGGTGAAGCGGTTCGCAGATCAGCCAAACGGCGCTTGGCGCGCTTCTTGAGCCAATCAAGGTTCGGCCGCGAGGGAAGTGGGGTGTAGACCATGGAACACCTTCTTTCTCTTGTGCTCGGCGTCCGCGTTTCACGAGCAAGAAAGAAGATGTGGCGATGAAATCGCAGATTGGGTTGAACCCTTCACGCGGACCGTGGGCCTCATCTGCCTGAGCCAACCGAAGATTGCGGATGCGGAGCGCGCTGGTCAAGCGCAACGCTCGTCAGCGTGATAGATGCAGCGAAGCGCTTCCGGCCGCTTCGGGGCCTCCCCAACGGCCGAACGTCGATCAACCTACCCCGCCAGCACCCGCGGCAGCTTGAAGCTGACGGTCTCCCGCGCCGCGTCGATCTCCTCGACCTCGACGTCGAAGGCCTCGGCCAGGCGGTCGATCAGGCCCTGGACCAGGACCTCGGGCGCCGAGGCGCCGGCGGTCACGCCCACGGTCCGGGCGCCCTCCAGCCAGGCGAGGTCCAGCGCCGTGGCGTCCTCGATCAGGTGGGAGCGGGCCACGCCCGCGCGCTTGCCCACCTCGGCCAGGCGCACGGAGTTGGAGGAGTTGGCCGAGCCCAGAACCAGCAGCACGTCCGAGCGCGCCGCGGCGATCTTCACCGCATCCTGCCGGTTGGTGGTGGCGTAGCAGATGTCTTCCTTGTGCGGCGCGGCGATCTGCGGGAACCGCGCGCGCAGAATCCCCACGATCTCGGCGGTGTCGTCGACCGAGAGCGTCGTCTGGGTGGCGAAGGCGACGTTGGCCGGGTCCTTCGGCGTGTAGGCGCGCGCGTCGTCAGGCGTTTCGATCAGGGCCACCGCGCCCTCGGGAAGCTGGCCCATGGTGCCCACCACCTCCGGGTGGCCGGCGTGGCCGATCAGCACGATCTCGCGGCCGGCGTCGTAGTGGCGCTGGGCCTCGACGTGCACCTTGGAGACCAGCGGGCAGGTGGCGTCCAGATAGAGCATCCGGCGCGTGCGGGCTTCGGCCGGCACCGACTTGGGCACGCCGTGGGCGGAGAACACCACCGGGCGGTCCGTGGGACAGTCGTCCAGCTCCTCGACGAAGACCGCGCCCATGGCCTTCAGCCGGTCGACCACGTGGCGGTTGTGGACGATCTCGTGGCGCACGTAGACCGGCGCGCCGTACTTCTCGATGGCCCGCTCGACGATCTGGATGGCGCGGTCCACGCCCGCGCAGAAGCCGCGCGGGCTGGCCAGCAGCACCTTCAGGGGCGGGCGGAGGCGGGCGGTGTTCGTCATGGCTGCAAACTAGGCGTCCGAGGCCTGCGGCGCCAGCCGCGTTGCGGCCGCAATCGAGAGCCTTTACTAGGAGCCGACCGCGCGGGCGTGACCCGCGCTCTTGCCTTCGGACGATTCATGCGCCGCATCCTGCATCTCGCCGCCGCCGCCGTTCTGGCCGCGGCCCTCGCCGTTCCGGCCAGCGAGGCGTTCGCCCAGGCGCGCCCGCGCGGCGACACGGGCGGCCAGGAACAGGACGCGGCCAAGAAGCGCAAGCGCGACGAGGAGTGGGGCAACAACCAGTCGCCCCTGCCGGCGCTGCGCAACGCCGGGCCGTGCCCGTTCGTCAAGACGCTGTACGACGCGGCGCGCTACGTGGAGTTCAAGGACGACCGCGAGGCGTCGGCCAACGTCGGCTTCTCGGGCGAGATCCAGGACATCTCCGCCGGCTGCGCCTACAAGGACGCCGAGCCGATCAAGGTGCGCATGGAGCTCTTGTTCGAGCTCGGCCGCGGGCCGCAAGCGCAGGGCTCGTCCAAGACCTACCGCTACTGGGTGGCCGTCACCCAGCGGAACAAGGACGTGATCGCCAAGCAGTACTTCGACCTGCCGGTGACCTTCCCGGCCGGCGAGGACCGCATCTACATGACCGACACGATCGAGGAGATCGTGATCCCGCGCGCGACCATGACCACCTCGGGCGCGAACTTCGAGATCCTGGTGGGCTTCGACGTGACGCCGCAGATGGCCGCCTTCAACCGCGACGGCAAGCGCTTCCGCGTCAATGCGGGTCAGGCCGGGGAATCCGCGACCAACCCATGAGCGATCTGAAGACAAGCCTCGGCGAAGCGGTCCAGGCCGCCTTCGCCCAGGCGGGCCTGCCGGCCGAGCTCGGCCGGGTGACGCCGTCCGACCGGCCCGACCTGGCCGATTTCCAATGCAACGGCGCGCTCGCCGCGGCCAAGCAGGCCAAGCGCAACCCGCGCGAGGTGGCGGCCGAGGTCGTGCGCGGCCTGGAGGGCGACCCGCGCCTGGCCGGCGTCGAGATCGCCGGGCCCGGCTTCATCAACCTGAAGCTCGCCGACGCGACGCTGGCCGCCCGCGCCGACGCGATCGCGGCCGACCCGCGTGTCGGGGCCGAGGCGGTCGCCGCCAGGCGCCGCGTGCTGATCGACTACGGCGGCCCCAACGTCGCCAAGCCGATGCACGTGGGCCACCTGCGCGCCTCGATCATCGGGGAGTCGATCAAGCGGCTCTACCGCTTCCGCGGCGACGAGGTGGTCGGCGACGCCCATTTCGGCGACTGGGGCTACCAGATGGGGCTGCTGATCGGCGCGGTGATGGACGAGCAGCCGGCGATCGCCGCGCGGCTCGAGGCGCTCAACGCGCGGGGAACCGCGCCGACGCCGCAGGAGGAGGCCGAGGCCTTCGCCGAGTGGGAGGCGCTGGTCAGCCTGGCCGACCTCGATCGGCTCTATCCGGCCGCCGCCGCGCAGGGCAAGACCGACGAGGCCTACCGCAACCGCGCGCGCAAGCTGACCGCGGCGCTGCAGGCGCGCACGCCGGGCTACCTCCTGCTGTGGAAGCATTTCGCGCGCGTCACCCGCGTGGCGCTGGAGCGCGACTTCCACGCGCTGGGCGTCGACTTCGACCTGTGGAAGGGCGAGAGCGACGTCGAGGACCTGATCGACCCCATGGTGGCCGAGCTCGACGCCAAGGGCCTGCTGGTCGACGACCAGGGCGCGCGGATCATCCGGGTGAACCGCCAGGGCGACAAGCGCGAGCTGCCGCCGCTGCTGGTCGTGTCCTCCGAAGGCTCGGCGATGTACGGCACCACGGACCTGGCCACGATCCTGGACCGCAAGCAGAGCCTGGACCCCGAGCTGGTCCTCTATGTGGTCGACCAGCGCCAGGCCGACCACTTCGAGATCGTCTTCCGGGCGGCCTACATGGCCGGCTACGCCCAGGAGGGCGCGCTGGAGCACATCGGCTTCGGCACGATGAACGGGACCGACGGCAAGCCCTTCAAGACCCGCGAGGGCGGGGTGCTGAAGCTGAACGACCTGATCGAGATGACCCGGGAGAAGGCCCGCGAACGCCTGCACGAGGCGGGCCTCGGCGAAGACCTCGACCCGGCGGCCTTCGAGGAGACGGCGCACAAGGTGGCCGTGGCGGCGCTGAAGTTCGCCGACCTGCAGAACTTCCGCGGCACGTCCTATGTCTTCGACCTGGACCGCTTCTCCAGCTTCGAGGGCAAGACCGGCCCGTACCTGCTCTATCAGGCGGTGCGGGTGAAATCGCTGCTGCGCAAGGCGGCCGAGGAGGGCGTCGAAGGCGGTCCCGTGGCCGTGGCCGAGCCGGCCGAGCGCGACCTGGTGCTGCTGCTCGACGCCTTCGACCAGGCGCTGGCCGACGCCTACGACAAGAAGGCGCCGAACTTCGTCGCCGAGCACGCCTACAAGCTGGCCCAGGCCTTCTCGAGATTCTACGCCGCCTGTCCCATCCTGATCGCCGCCCCGCCGGTGCGGGCCTCGCGCCTCACGCTGGCGGCGACGACGCTGCGACAGCTCGAGCGGGCGCTCGACCTCCTGGGAATCGAGACGCCAGAACGGATGTAGGCCTTAAGGCCAAGCTTCCTGAACGGCGGCTAACCGCCCCCTCAGGGGGCGTTCAGGTGAAGCTTGGCAAATCGTTTGCATGGCCGTGAGCGTTCACGGCGATGAAGGGAACAAACGAGATGTCAGCTCCTCTGCGTATCGTGGCCGCGAGGCCCGCGACCGAGGCCCAGACCCCTGCCGTCAATCTCGGCGAGCAGGTCCGCCGGCTGCAGGCCGAAGCCCAGCGGCTGGCCGACGAGCACGTGGCGGCCCTGCAGGCGAGCCTCGCCCAGACCCAGCGCCTGGCCGACGAGATCGCCAGCGGCGGCGACCTCTATCCCCCCGGCGTGCGCGACATCGCCCGCAGGCTCGGCGAGGACAGCGATTCCCGGGCCCACAATCTGGAAGTCCTGATGGGCCGGCTCCGCGGGCGCTAGGGCGTCAGCCCTCGACCAGCACGGTCTTGGCGTTGACGAACTCGTGGATGCCGAGGGACGAGCACTCGCGGCCGTAGCCGGAGTGCTTGATCCCGCCGAACGGCAGGCGCGGGTCGGAACGCACCGCAGCGTTGACGAAGGAAAGGCCGGCCTCCAGCGCGTCGGCGGCGATGCGCTCGCCGCGCGCGAGGTCGCCGGTCAGCACGCCGGAGCCCAGGCCGAAGGGGCTGTCGTTGGCGATGCGAATGGCGTCCGCCTCGTCCCTGGCGGCGATCACCGCGGCCACGGGCCCGAACACCTCCTCGTCATGAACCGGCATGCCGGGCGCGGCGCCGGCCAGGACGGTCGCGGGATACCAGGCGCCGGCCCTGTCGGGGATTTCGCCCCCCGCCAGCAGGCGCGCGCCCTTGGCGAGGCTCTCGCGGACCTGGCGATGCACCTCGTCGCGGGCCTCGACGCTCTGCATCGGCCCCAGGCGCGTGGCTTCGTCGCGCGGGTCGCCCAGGGCGATGGCGGCCATTTCGCGGGCGAAGGCGGCCTCGAAGGCCTCGCGCACCTGCTCGACCACGATGAAGCGCTTGCCGGCGATGCAGCTCTGGCCGGCGTTGACCATGCGCGCGGTGGTCGCGACCTTGGCGGCGCGGGCGATGTCGGCGTCCTCCAGGATCAGGTAGGCGTCGGAGCCGCCGAGCTCGAGCACGCACTTCTTCAGGGCGCCGCCGGCCTGCATCGCCACCTGGCGGCCCGCCTCGACGCTGCCGGTCAGGCTGACGGCGGCGGTCGCGTCGTCCTCGATCAGGGCGCGCACGTCGCGGCTGGGGATCAGAAGGGTGCGGAAGACGTCGGCGGGGAAGCCCGCCTCGGCGAAGACCTCCTCGATCGCCAGCGCGCAGCCCGGTACGTTGCTGGCGTGCTTCAGGACCGCGGTGTTCCCGGCCATCAGGGTCGGGGCGGCGAAGCGGAAGACCTGCCAGAAGGGAAAGTTCCAGGGCATCACCGCCAGCACCGTCCCCAGTGGACGAAAGACGATGCGCGCCTTGGGCCCGCCCATGTCCACGGGCCGGTCGGCGAGGAACGCCTCGGCGTGTTCGGCGAAGTAGTCGCAGTTGGCCGCGCACTTCTCGATCTCTGCGCGGCCCTCTCCCAGCGACTTGCCCATCTCCTCGGTCATCAGGGCGGCGAACGCGTCCCGGCGCGCGCGCAGCACGCCGGCGGCCTTGCGCATGAGCCCCGCGCGCTCGGCGAAGGGCGTCCGCCGCCAGCTGTCGAAGGCCGCCCGCGTCCGGGCCGCGATGGCCAGGGCCTCGGCGGCGGTGTGGCCGTTGTAGGTCCGGCCCGGCTCGCCCGTGGCCGGATCGGTCGTCCGGAACGCCGGGCGTTCGACAGGGTCGCGCGTCTTCTGGTCCATCTGGATCCGCCTCCGCCGGGATCGCCGCCGCCTACGAGAGGACGCGCAGAGAGCCGCCGTCAATGGCCGCTTGAACGCCGAAGGGCCCGCCAAGGTTTCGGCAGGCGCCGGAGGCCCGTCGCCGTGTTGCAGGAATGGCGGGCGGCGGATGCGGATGTCACATGGACGGCGATTGTTACGTCGAAGCTCGCCCAGTTCTTTACGCACGAAACCGAACTGAAGGGGTATCCGGCTGTATGCAACAATGTCGGAAATGTAAGAAAATGTAACGACTATTATTGTTAAATCGAAGAAAAGAACTGTGTTGTGCAAACAACTCGTCGACGCCCGAGCGTCTTGATGGCGTCACATTCGTTGACGTTGCTTCTGTACGCCCCGTAACTCCGAGACATCTTCGCCGGCTGTTCGGCGAGAACTCGACCTGGGTCCAGGCCGACGCGCCGCGTCGCCAGACCGACAAGGGGGATAGATGAGCACCAAGTCCAAGAAGGGCGCCTATCTGGCGTCCTCGATCCTGTGCGGCGCCGCTTTCGCCGCCTTCGCCGCCGCGCCGGCCCTGGCCGCCGAGGCCGGCGACTCCGAGGTGTCGGAGATCATCGTCACCGGCACGCGGATCCCGACGCCGAACCTGACCAGCGTGAGCCCGGTCACCTCGATCGGCTCGCCGGAGATCAAGGCCCAGGGGATCACCCGGGTGGAGGACCTGATCAACCGGCTGCCCCAGGCCTTCGCGGCCCAGGGCGGGTCGGTGTCCAACGGCGCGACCGGCACGGCCACGGTCGACCTGCGCGGCCTGGGCGTCTCGCGCACCCTGGTGCTGATCGACGGCCGCCGCCTGATGCCGGGCGATCCGGCCTCGACCGCCCAGGGCCTGGCGTCGGACCTCAACTTCATCCCCTCGGCGCTCGTCGAGCGGGTGGAGGTGCTGACCGGGGGCGCGTCGGCCGTCTACGGCGCCGACGCCGTGGCCGGCGTCGTCAACTTCGTGATGGACAAGGACTTCGAAGGTGTCCGCATCGACGCCAACTACGGCATCTACCAGCACAAGAACGACAACAGCTCGATCCAGGACGTGGTGCGCGCGAGCGCGGCCAAGGCCTCCGATCCCTCGCAGTTCTCCCTTCCGGACGACAGCGTCATGGACGGGGAGACCACCGAGGTCACGCTGACCATCGGCATGAACAGCGCCGACGGCAAGGGCAACATCACCGCCTACGCCGGCTACCGCCACGTCGAGCCGATCCTGCAGGGCAACCGCGACTATTCGGCGTGCACGCTGAACTCCGGCGACACGTTCAGCTGCGGCGGCTCGGGCACGGCCTATCCGGCGCGCGTGGGCTCCTACATGGTCGACGAGACGACGGGCAACACCTTCCGCGCGCGGACCTCGGCCGACATCTACAATTACGGCCCGCTCAACTACTACCAGCGGCCGGACGACCGCTACACGCTGGGCGCCTTCGCCCACTATGAGATCACGCCCTGGGCCGAGGCCTACGGCGACCTGATGTTCATGGACGACAAGTCCACCTACCAGATCGCGCCGGGCGGCATCTTCGCCGGCTCCTTCTCGATCAACTGCGACAACCCGCTGATGAGCGCCCAGCAGCAGTCGACGCTCTGCGGCGCGGACGCGGGCACGGCGACCCTGAAGACGGTCACGGTGGCGCGGCGCAACATCGAGGGCGGCGGCCGCCAGGGCGAGATGCGCCACACCGACTACCGCATCGTCACCGGCGTCCGCGGCGACCTGAACGACGCCTGGAACTACGACTTCTCCATGCAGTACGGGACGGTCTCGTTCACCCAGAAGCAGACCGGCTTCTTCCAGACCTCGAAGATCCAGAACTCGCTGATCGCCAAGACCGACTCCAGCGGCAACGTCGTCTGCCAGTCGGTCATCGACGGCACCGACAGCGCCTGCGTGCCCTACAACATCTTCCAGATCGGCGGGGTGACGGACGAGGCGCTGGCCTATCTGGAGACCGACAGCTACTCGACCGGCTCGACCACCGAGCGGGTGGTGAACCTGTCGTTCGGCGGCGACCTGACGGACTACGGCGTCAAGACGCCCTGGGCCGAGACGGGCGTCGGCGTGGCCTTCGGCACGGAATACCGCCGCGAGCAGCTGGAGTACTCGGCCGACTACGTCGCCTCGGCGGGCCTGCTGAACGGCGCCGGCGGGGCCAGCCCCGCGGTGAACGGCTCGTTCGACGTCTACGAGCTCTACGGCGAGGCGCGCATTCCGATCGTGGAGGACGCGCCCTTCGCCAAGAGCCTGGGCCTGGAGCTCGGCTACCGCTTCTCCGACTATTCGACGGTCGGCAACACCAACACCTACAAGGTCGGCGGCGAATGGGCGCCGGTCGAGGGCTACCGCTTCCGGGCCAGCTACCAGCGGGCGGTGCGCGCGCCGAACATCCTGGAGCTCTACAGCCCGCAGAACGTCGTCCTCGACGGCTCCACCGACCCCTGCGCGGGCCTGGGCGTCGGCGATGCGTTGGTGGCCACCTGCGCGGCGGCCTTCGGCCTGACGACGGCCCAGGTGCTGGCGATCGAGGAGAACCCGGCGGGCCAGTACAACGGCAAGACCGGCGGCAACACCGACCTGAAGCCGGAAACCAGCAACACCTACTCGGTGGGCTTCGTGATCCAGCCTGCGTTCATTCCGGGCTTCAGCGCCTCGGTCGACTGGTTCGACATCAAGGTCGAGGACTACATCAACACCATCGGCGCCGACCTGGCGCTGAGCCGCTGCCTGGAGACGCTGGACAGCTACTTCTGCAACCTCGTCCACCGCGACGCCGACGGCTCGCTGTGGCTGAGCTCGGACGGCTACGTCGAGGACCTGACCTACAACACCGGCTCGCTGCACACCCGCGGCGTCGACGTGGAGGCCAACTACCACACCAGCCTGGACCGCTTCTCGAAGAAGGACCTCGGTTCGGTGCAGGTGAACTTCGTCGGCACCTGGCTCGACGTGCTGGCCACCCAGCCGCTGCCGGGCGACGAGGCCTACGACTGCGCCGGCTACTACGGCGTGATCTGCGGGGTGCCCGCTCCCGAGTGGCGCCACAAGCTGCGCATCACCTGGCAGACGCCGTTCCTCAACGGCTTCGACGTCTCGGCCCAGTGGCGCTACCTCGGCAGCGTGAAGCTGGACTCCACCTCCGACGACGCCCAGCTCAACGATCCCGACAACCAGCCCTCGACGGACCTGAAGCTCGCCAGCCGCAGCTATCTGGACCTCTCCGCCAACTGGAAGGTGCGCGAGGGCTACACCCTGCGCCTGGGCGTCAACAACGTGTTCGACAAGGACCCGCCGCTCAACGGCTCGTCCAACTGCCCCACCGGCTACTGCAACGGCAACACCTGGTCGCAGGTCTACGACACCTACGGCCGCTACCTGTTCGCCGGCGTGACGGCGACGTTCTGAGAAGAGTCAGAGAAGACCTCTCCCCAGAGATGGGGAGAGGTCCGTGGCTGAACCGCGCCGCCATTCGTCGTCAGCCGTGGACAGGGGCGTCTTGGCAAGCGCCCGGCCCTCGGTCAGCATTCGGCCATGGGAAGAAGCGCGACGAAGATTGAGCCTGACGAAGCCGAGTGGCGACAGTCAGCCCGTAGGACGCAAGCGCGCAAGCGACGGACCTTCATTCTTTGGATGATGCTGGCTGGGGTCGTCTGGTTCGGATCGGTCGCCCTCGCGCTCATATTCTGGACGCTCATCTTTCAACGCGCGCCCTCTCCAGGCATGGCGGTGGCGGTCTTCGTCGCCTTCGGCGGCCCCCTGACGCTGGCGTTCCGCAGGTTCGGCCCCGTACTGCCGATGGACGGCGAGGCGCCGGAAGAAATCGCCGCGGAAGCGTTCTTCGCCGATCGGGATGTGCGGCCGGACGATCACCGATTCGAGCGGAGCCTCGAACCCTAGTCCC
>Ga0209066_10007183_pt1 | contig 11122 bp, 10 predicted proteins | sample All_14_2_FD_187198 | JGI IMG/M metagenome (GOLD analysis project Ga0209066, IMG submission 187198) | Freshwater microbial communities in response to fracking from Pennsylvania, USA - Allegheny Zone_MetaG_DW_15 (SPAdes) (version 2) ... | reverse complement strand
CTCGTGGCCGGCATCCGGGCCAATCGGCAGGACGGCATGCTGCTCCGCAAAATCCCCAGCCTCATCGCCAACTGGATTATTCGAACCTCCACCGACGTACACCTGAAAGATTACGGTTGCGCCCTCAAGGTTTTCCGTCAGGAAATCGCCAAAGATTTGGGGCTTTACGGCGAGCTACACCGCTTCATCCCAGTGCTGGCCCGGCTGGAGGGCGCCCGCATCACGCAGATGGACGTGCGCCATCATGCACGCCGTTTCGGCAAATCAAAATACGGTTTGGGCCGCACCTTCAAGGTCATCAGCGACCTGCTGCTGATGCTTTTCATGAAAAAATACTTGCAGCGGCCCATGCACCTCTTCGGCAACATCGGCGTGGGGCTGTTTGCCATCGGTGCCCTCATCAATGTTTACCTTGGGATTTTAAAACTAATGGGCCACGACATTTGGGGAAAACCGCTGCTCATCCTTGGCCTGATGCTTGTCATCGCTGGCATCCAGCTAATCACCATTGGCATTGTGGTGGAAATTCAGATGCGCACCTACTACGAATCGCAGCAGAAACGGCCTTATAAGGTGCGAAGGGAGTGGCGAGGGTAGCTTTAAAATCGAAACAAAACAGTAGATTCGCACCGAACAAAACTATGAGAGATGGAGCTAAAACTCATCCAACAGAAAAATCCATATAATTCGAGAGCAAAAGGTAATGCTGGACTTTGACCTTGCGGCGATGTATGGAACAAAGACAAAGGTCTTGAAGTAAGCTGTCAAGCGGAACATGCAACGTTTCCCTTTTGACTTCATGTTTGAACTCACTAAAACCGAGTTTGAAAGTTTGAGGTCACAAATTGTGACTTCAAACAGGGGCGGCTCACGTTATATGCCATTCGCCTTCACGGAACAAGGCGTCGCCATGCTATCCACGGTTCTCAACAGTGAAAAAGCCATCGCCGTCAACATCGCCATCATGCGGGCTTTCGTGGCCATGCGGGAGTACGCCATGACCTACACGGAACTTGCCCAGCGCCTCACCGAACTCGAAATACGATTCGAGGATGTGGAACAGGCCCTCACGCTGCTCATGCAGGAACGCAAGGACAAAAAGGAATGGGAAAAGCGGGATAGGATAGGCTTCAAAAAATAGGTTTGACCAATGCTTCCGGAAACCAAAACCATCATTCAAAAACAATCTCCACTTCCTCCGAAGTAGCCTGCGCTTGGCAGGTTAGCACGTAGCCCTGCTTAATTTCACTCTCATCGAGGGCGTAGCAGGCGTCCATTTTCACTGTCCCTTTCGTGACCTTGGCCATGCAGGTGGCGCAGGCGCCGCTGGTGCAGGAGTAGGGCGCATCGCCCCCAGCATCAATGATGGCAAACAGCAGGTGCTTACCCTTGGGTACGGTCGCTTGGTAAGTGCGGCCATCCAGTCGGGCAGTCAATTTAGCGCCGTCCACCACGGCACCCAGGGTGGGAGCAGTGGCGTTTGAGCTGGTCGTGAAGTACTCGTGGTGGATGTTTTTCTTATCAACACCACTGTTGAGCAAGGTTTTTTCCACCGAGTCAATCATGCCGCCGGGGCCGCAGAGGAAATACTCGGACTGCTTGTGGCGGGGCGGGTTTTCCGCTATGAATTTGTTGAAAATATTGCCATCTATGCGGCCAATCTTACCAGTCCACGTGGGTTTCCCTTTGGAAAAAAGGCCGCCAAGCCCCTTGGCCTTTTCCAGCGTCGGCTGGCTGATGACGTGCTCCACGAAAAGTTGACCGTCGTAGCGTTTTACGAGGGCTTCGAGTTGGTTTTTGAAAATGATTTCACCCTCGTTGCGGCTGCCGTAGAGTAAAAAAACGAAGCTCATCGGCTCTTTTTCCAGTATCGTTTTCAAGATGGACATCAGCGGGGTGATGCCACTGCCAGCGCCGATGAGGTAGTAGTTTTTCTTGTTTTCGTCGTTGAGTTCCGTGAAAAAACGGCCATCGGGCGTCATTACTTCCACGCTGTCGCCGACCTTCACGTTCTCGAAAACATGGCTGGAAACCTTGCCATTCTTGACTTTTTTCACCGTGACGCTGAGGCCGCTTTCGAGCGGGCTGCTGCACATGGAGTAGCTGCGGCGCTCTTCTTTTCCGCCCAACATAAAACGCAGCGTGAGGTACTGGCCTTGGGTGAAGCGGTACTGCTCAGCCAGTTCGGCAGGCACGTCGAAACTGAGCGTGACGGTGTCGGAGGTTTCACGGGTGACTTGCTTGACAGTGAGATTATGGAATGTGTGGCTCATTTTATTAGGTTGATGAGGGTTGATGGGGCTAATAGAACTTGATGAGGCCTGCCGTTAAACGAGCAATAACTCATTATCAACTTTTATCAACTTTTATCAACCCTGAAAATCGGCTGCAAAAGTAAGGCAGGTGAAACAAAAAAGCCGCTCCACGGTTGGCGAAGCGGCTATTTTGTTTCTACGAATGAAAAAAATCAGAACTTGTAGGTCAGGCCGAAACGAAGGCTGAAGGGGGAAGTCACCACGTTGTCAGGGTAGTTGACGTTGTAGAGCAACATGATTTCGTATGCCCAAAGCCCGCCGCTGTTGTAGCCAGCACCCACGTAAACGTTGTTGTACGGCAGCCTGTCCGTGATGATTTTGCCGTCGGCGTTCACTTCGATGTAGCCATCCCCATCAGGATCCGTGGACTCTGCGCTCTGGTGCTCGTACTCCACATGCCCGAAAAAATTGTTGAACGGCTTCACTCTAGCAAAAGCGCCAAAAGAGTAGGAAATGGGAGACGCCTTGTAAACTGGCCCTCCAAATCCGCTCTGTACTCGGATGTTGTTGTACTCAAAACCAATCCTTGGGCCGATGGAAACGAGGTCGTTTATGAGTTTGTAGCCCACCATCGGGGCAAGGCCGAATACGAATTGGCTTTGATTGTTGCCACCGGCAAAGCCGAGGTTGAAATTGCCGCCGTACCACAGCTTATTGGTGAAGCCGCTGTCGTCGAAATACTCATCCGTTTTCGAGGATTTCTTTTTGCCTTTTTTCTGGGCGTAGGCGTCGTTTGTGAAGGCTGCCGTGAAAACCAGTGCCAGCAGGCTGAGAAGCAATATTTTTTTCATAGTTAGATTTTAAAATAGTTAATGGTCAAGTCAGAAGTTTTTCCCTTCAAAGCATCCATTTTGGTGAAAAATAAACGGCCATAGGTTGCTTTCTGTTGATGGGTTTTGCTCTAAAACTGTTACAGAACAATTAAATTTTGTTTGTCATCGGCAAATGTAATGTCAAGACTGCATTTTCGGGCCATACGCAAGGTCTCCGGCATCGCCGAGGCCCGGCACAATGTAGGATTTTGCTGTCAGTTCATCGTCGATGGCGCCCGCCCAAACACTGGCACCGGGCAAAGTGCGGCGCAAGTGCTCCAACCCCTGGCGGGAAGCAATGGCCGTGGCGACGTGTATCTGGCTGGGCGCCCCATAATTGCCGAGGGCCTTGATAGCAATCTCCACGGAAGCGCCCGTAGCGAGCATCGGGTCGGCGAGAATGAGCACACAGTCGTTGAGGTCGGGGCAGGAGACGTACTCCAGCGCAATCTCGAAAGTGCCATCTTTGTGGTGGCGGCGGTAAGCGGAAACGAAAGCGCTTTCGGCATCGTCGAAATAGTTGAGCATACCCTGGTGCATGGGCATGCCCGCCCGAAAGATGGTTGCCAGCACGATGCGGTTGGTGGGCAGGTTCACCTTGGCGATTCCCAGCGGGGTTTCTATTTCTTTTGGCGAATAATTTAGCCTTCGGCTAATTTCGTAGGCCATCACTTCGCCGAGGCGCTCCAAGTTCCGGCGGAAGCGGAGCCTATCCGTTTGGACTTTTGAATCCCGCAGTTCAGCGATGAAGCGGTTTGCCAAGGAGTTATTTTCGCTCAGGTCGTAGATCATTTTATTTGAATTTTTTGCCTCCTTTTTTCATTAAAAAAAGGCAGGCAAATGTAGGAAAATACGGCCAGTCCAAAGCTTTACTCGAAATCGTTCATGGGGCGGTGTGCTTTCCTTCTACCTTTGAAAATCGAGTTTCCACCGTTCAAAAAACGGTTTTCATCTAACAAAATCAGCTAGGGCAACGCACAGCTCGTATTTTCAGCCCTCGCAAACGAAAATCCGCCATGCATTTCAGTGAGATAATAAAAATAGCACTTCTGTCGGTGAGGAACAACTTGCTGCGGGCCATCCTCACGCTGATGATCATTGCCATCGGCATCACGGCGCTGGTCGGCATCCTCACGGCCATTGACAACATGATTTTCTCCCTCAACGACAACTTTTCTGGGTTGGGCGCCAATTCGTTCACCATTCACCCGAAGGGTGCGGAACTGAGCGGCTCGGAAGGTGGCCGTCGGCAAAAGCGGGGCGAGTCCATCTCGCTGAAGCAGGCGCTGGAGTTCAAGGAGCGCTTCGACTACCCGGCCAGAGTGTCCGTGTCGGTGGATTGTACCAGCAATGCCTTCATCAAGCATGGCGATGAAAAAACGAACCCCACCGTCTCCGTCGTGGCCATTGATGAAAATTACATCGAGGCGAAGGGCCATGAAATCCAGTTCGGTCGGGCGTTTACCAATCAGGAAATCATGAACGGCGGCAACAAGGCCATCATTGGCTCGGACATCGTCAAGACCCTGTACAACGACAAGCCGGAGAAAGCGCTGAACACGGACATTGCCATCGGCAACCTACAGTTCAGGGTAGTCGGGGTGATGAAATCGAAAGGCTCCGCCATGAACCAGAGCGAAGACCGGGTGGTGCTGATCCCGCTTTTGGATGGCAAAAAATACTACGCCTCTGAGGGTCAGAACTACAACGTGATGGTCACGCTGAACGACGCCACCCAGATGGAGCAAGCGGAATCGAACGCCATTGGCATTTTCCGCAGCGTGCGCCGCCTCTTGGCCATCCAAGGAAACGATTTTGAGATTTTCAAAAGCGACAGCCTCGTGTCCATTATCAAGGAAAACACCACCAACCTGCGTGCCGCAGCTGTGGCCATCGGCCTGATGACACTGCTGGGCGCTGCCATTGGCTTGATGAACATCATGCTCGTTTCTGTCACAGAGCGCACCCGTGAGATTGGCATTTCAAAGTCCCTAGGCGCTACCCGCAAAAACATACTTTGGCAGTTCCTCACGGAGGCCGTTATTATTTGCCAAATGGGCGGCGTGGTGGGCATCTTCCTTGGTATCATCGCCGGTTTCGGTGTGACGGCGGCCATTGGCGGCAATTTCGTCATGCCTTGGAACTGGATTATCATGGCCATCATCGTTTGCACCATCGTGGGGCTGGGTTCTGGGTTGTACCCGGCCATGAAGGCCGCACGCCTCGACCCCATCGAAGCACTGCGGTACGAGTAAATCTTCATTTTTTTCCAAAAAAGAAAGGGGCTGCCCACTTGGGCAGCCCCTTTCTTTTTTGGAAAAAAATCCCAAACACTACTTCGTAGCAAGTGCGTAGGAAAAGCCGATAAGATAATAAAACTGAAGCGGGTTGTCGTCCCTTTTGGCAGCAAGGGCTTCCTGCTTGTTTTTGCGCAAGCCAAAGTCAAAACCAACACCGACGCCCTTGATGGCGGTGGTGAGGCCGTTTATCCAGGTCCAGTTGTGAAGGTCGCTGCTTTTGTAGCTGAAGAAGCCAGAGAAGTTTGACTTCCAGGCGAGGCCGGGAATGAGTTCCCGTTTGTAGTCGGCCACCACTTTGCAGCCCAACGAGGACTCGTAGTTGAAGTCGCTGTCAGAGAAGACGAAGTTGTAGTTCAGCGGATGGAGGACCACGACCATATCGGTGACAGGCGTCCAGGTCGCCCCCGCTCCAATGTCGAGGTAGCCGGGGTTGTTGAACTTGCCATCCAAGATGGAGGTACGATACTCGCCGAGGGTCGAGATGGCCCATTTCTCCGAAAGTTTGTAGCCGAAAAGGGAGGTAACGTTGAATGCATCGGCAGCTACTTGGAAGTCAGGATTGTCGTCGCCCACGTCTTCGTTGTCGAATTTGAGCCAAGCGAGGGCCAAGTTGGCGTTGTTTCGCCAGAAGTACTTGCGTTGTTGGAGGTTGGCGAAGCCGCCCGTGGTCAGGCCAATGTTGACGGCGGTTGTGTTCGGCGTGGACTTGGGCAGCCAGTTGTTGAATCCAGAGATGCTGAGGCCGAGCGTTCCTTGCAGGCCCACGTCCCAGCGTGGATATGGGGTAGTTTTGTCGTTGAGGTCGGCCACTTCGGCTTTGAGGCCGTCCACTTTCCCCTTCAGCTCGGCCAGTTGGGCTTCGAGCGGGGCCAGTTCGGCTTCCTTGGCGGATTTGGTAGCTTTTAGCTCTTCGATGGACTGCGCAAGGAGGGCGTAATTGAGAGCCAAGAGCATGAAGGTGGAGAGTAAAAGTCTTTTTTTCATCGTCAGAAGTTTTTGTTTTGGTGAAAAAATCAACAAGGTGTAAACGTACAAAAAAACATTACCCTAGCTGTTTTTCACTGTTAAATATTTCGACTTTATCTGACGTGAGTTTTCTCAATGGTAACACAATGATTTTTCCTTCGCCTTGGAGCGTGATGGAAGTGCTGTCCATAGCTATCACTTTGCCTTTGGAGCCATCAATAGCCACATAGTCGCCCACCTTTACTTTGTTTTTGCTATAAAAAGAGGCCAGAAAGTTGGCCATGGTATCTCTCGAAGCAAAGCCGTAGCCAATGGCAAAAGCTCCCACCACACCGCCAAGTATGACAGTCAGGTTGGAGGTGATGAGCGAGGTCTCGATGCTGGCCTGCGCCATTGCGCTGATGGTGAGTGTGAGGAAAATAAGGTAGAAAACGAAGTTGGCGATGATTTTTCCAGAGGAAATGCCCAAGGCGTTTGTAGTTGCCAGAACGATGTTTTTCACAAACTCGGCCAAGTAAATCCCGAAAACAAAAAGTGTGAGCGCTGAAAGCAGTTTCGGCAGGTAAGAAATCAGGTCTTTTACCATCGAGGATACAATGGGCACGCCCAACACATCGGTCGCCATCATGACAAAGACCAACAGTAGGACATAGTAGGCCAGTTTTGAGATAAACGCACTCAACTTTAGTTTAAAGCCACCTTTTTGGGCAAACTCTGTTTCGTTGATTTTCTCGCCGTACTTGTCAATGTTCACGCTGGCCAACAGTTTCTCCAGCGCCTTGGAAACGACCTTTGCAATGCCCAAGCCGATTGCCATAACAATGGCAGCCTTGAAGATATTCACGGCTGAAGCGGCAAATTGTAAAAGCACTTGTTCTACTACTTCGATTATATCCATTTTGGTTGATTTTTATTTAGTGCGGCCAGAGCGGCACGGTCCTGCTTCAGTTGGATAAGTTCCTTAGGGGGTAACGGACTCCTCGCCACTGCCCGCTGTGCCCGGTGCGGGGGAATCCATGTCGGGGGCGGTCATGCCGCCCGGCAGCTCATTGCTTACGTTTTGGTCCAGTTCCTTGATAGTACCACCCAAGGTCAGGATGAACATCTCGAACACCTTCGGGATGTACAAATCCATAGCCTGCCCCATCATGGTCAATATCTGCAAGCTACCAAGGACGTGCTCCTCGATTTCTGGAGGGGGCGGGAACGACAGCTCGTCCTCCTCCATTAGTTGCTTGAAACTGTTGGTGGTGCTCATCAGTTAAAATTTAATTCATTCATCGGGGTATAGTTCATCATATACCATTTGAGCTTTGTGTTTGGCTCGTTTTATCTTCATTTTAATGGCACTTTCCGTCTTGTCCAGCATGTCCGCAATTTCCTTTATTTGCAGGTCATCCTGGTATTTCATCAATAGAATGGCCTTGTCGCCAATGGGTATTTTATCCAGCACTACTCGAAGGCGGTCGGCCTGCATGGTCAGCAGGGCCTCATCATGTACTTCGTCCACAAGGTCGGGCAACCGCTCCATATCATCGGAGAAAACATCGCCCATTTTTTTCTTCTTGCGGATGATGTCAATGCAGAAATTGTAGGTGATGGAATACACCCACGTCGAGAACTTGGCCTGTTCGGCAAACTGGCCAAGGTTCAAGAAAATCTTCATGAAAATATCCTGTGCTGCATCCCTTGCCAAATTTTCTTCTTTCAGCAAGGAAATACACTTGCCATATACCTTGCCGGAGTACCTCCGGTAAAGCAGGGTGAAATACCTCGCATCCTTCGTTGCAAGATATTTTCTGATAACATCTATGTCCTGTTCCGTGGAAATGTCCGTTGTTTCCATCAAACTGGCAAGTGCAATTTTCCTAGTGCAACCATGTGGGCTTCCTCATGGCTCGGCAAATTAAGAGGTTGATTTTCAATAGATTGCTTCAAAAAGTCCTTTGGATGAATGGGCGAAAGTAGGAAAATTACATCTTTGGAGGGGGATTTAGCTTTCTGACGAGGAAATGGGCCGTAGGGTACATGGTTTTAGCAAGTTTTTTACACGCCTGCGAAATAATGGCAAAAAAAAAGAGGCAGCGCTCTTGCAGCACTACCTCAGCCCTAACCAAATAAAACCAAATTATTTATCTTCGAATCATCAAAATCGAAACCGACTTTGACGATTTTTTTAGCTTGGTGTAAAAACTACTCTTAGTTTCTTGACGCTAAGGTAAATTGTTTTTGAACAAATTTGCAAGGCTTGAGTGAAAAATTTTTTAAAAAAATTTATCAATCTATGGGCTAAGCATCAAAATCAAGATAAAAGCGTTGGCGTTCGGCACTTGTTTCAAATTAATTTTTGGATAATTTTAGATTTGGCATTCGTAAATTTTAGATTTGGTCAATTTAAGGCTTTTGAACAAAAGCCACTTATTTTCGAAAAAAGCACAGCTTTGCCGCTGTTTTTTCAAAAAAATTGCAAATGAAAAATCACTCCTTTTTCCTCCTCCTTTTCATTTTTCTTAGTGTAGCGCCTACAGTTAGTGTGCTCAGCCAAGCAAAAACCGACACCGACACGGATGCCAAGTTCATCCGGCAGCTACATAATGCAGCCCTCACCGAAGGCAGGTGCTACCCTTGGCTTCATTATCTTACCAAACGTGTAGGCGCTAGGCTTGCAGGCTCTCCACAAGCCGCTGCCGCAGTGGAGTACACCTTTCAAATGCTGGACACGCTGGGCCTCGACTCGGTTTGGCTGCAGCCCTGCACCGTGCCGCATTGGGTGCGGGGGGACAAGGAAATTGTGCAGGTCACACAATCCAACATGGGCGAAGCTGGACTGCATGCCATCGCCCTCGGCAACAGTGTCGGCACTGGCGAGCATGGAATTTCGGGTGAAATTATCGCCGTCATGGGCGTTGATGAACTGGAAAAATTGGGCGAAGCCAAGATTAAGGGCAAAATCGTGCTGTTCGACAGGCCCTTCGACGCCACCAAGCTGAACACATTCGAAGCTTACAGCGGTGCAGTTGACCAACGTGGCAGCGGCCCATCCGAAGCTGCCCGGTTTGGTGCCATCGGCGTGCTGGTGCGTTCCATGGCCTCTGGCCTCGACGACGTGCCGCATACAGGCGGTACTGGCTACAAGGACGGAATTCCGAAAATACCTGCCTGCGCCATTTCCACCAACGATGCGGAACTGCTCGGCCAAATGCTCAAGACAGGCCCCGTGCGGGTTTACATGCGCACCACTTGCCAAATGCTGGCCGACCGGCCCTCTTTCAATGTCATTGGCGAAATCAGGGGCAGCGAGCACCCCGAAAAAATCATCGTCGTCGGTGGTCATTTGGACTCTTGGGACGTGGGCGAGGGTGCCCACGACGACGGCGCCGGCTGCGTACAGTCAATGGATGTCTTACAATTATTCAAACGGCTGAACTACAAGCCGAAATGTACCATCCGTTGCGTGCTTTTTATGAACGAGGAAAATGGACTGCGGGGCGGTCTGGCCTACGGCAGCGAAGCAGCGCGCAAGGGAGAAAATCACCTGGCCGCTATCGAAAGCGACCGAGGGGGCTTCACGCCAAGGGGCTTCACCGTGGACGGCGAGTCGGCGGGTGCTCCCGAAAAACTGAAGGCAATGCAAGCTTGGTCCTCCTTGCTGGCTCCTTACAACTTAACCATAAAAGGCGGCGGCGGCGGGGCCGATATTTCGCCGCTAAAAAAACAAGGTGCGCTGCTCATCGGCTACGAGCCTGATTCGCAGCGCTATTTCGATTATCACCACACTGCTGCTGACGTTTTTGAAGCCGTAAACAAGCGGGAACTGGAACTTGGAACCGCTGCCATGGCCAGTTTGGTGTACCTGCTCGACAAATATGGCCTCTAGTTTTTCTGTGTTTTCTAACAATTTGGAGTTACCACCTATATAAAAAACAAGCAAATATGTATTTGTATTGTAAGTATAGTTGTTACTTTGTGTTTTATTAGTGGACATCTCACCAATTTTTTGGCATTGCCGAGTTGGTATTTCTGACATCACAGCCTTTTTTAGCATGTCCGTAAGGCTTATCCAATCGAATCGCTAAATCGTCTGAACCAAGGCTGACTATCCCTTAAAGAGTTCCCACATTCCGATTTATCTGATTGCCGTCGTGTGCCCACTGGGCATGGGTCGGCATGTTGTCATTGTGCGTACTCCGCACTGTAGCTACAAGTTCGGTAAGCAATATTTCCCCCGTTGTTCAAAAAGTTGACAGCGGCGGGACAGGAAACTTTTTTATCATTTTTTAACCATTGACAATTTTTTACAACATGAAAAAGCAATTCATTACCATCGCTTGCACACTTGTAGCCATCATCTTCAACTTCAACGCCGCTAAGGCCCAGGAGCTTGCATTCATCACTGCCAGCCCGTACGCCCTTGCTGCCAAACTTCCTGCCTATTTTGATTTGAAAGCGGCTGATCCATCGAACGCCGAGCCAGCCAACGCCCTCGACTTGACGGGTCAAAGCCTAACGGAAGTTCCTGGCGACGTGCTGAACTCCAGCGCCGAGGTCATCACCCTCGACAGCAACCTGCTGAACGAACTACCCGCCACCATCGGCCAATGGTCGAACTGCCGCCAGCTCTTCGTCCGCCACAATTGGCTCACCAGCTTCCCAGAGGGCGCCTCGCAAATGTCCAGCCTGGAAATCATGGACCTCACCCGCAACCAGATTGACCGCCTGCCTGCCAGCG
>Ga0209066_10007182_pt1 | contig 11123 bp, 6 predicted proteins | sample All_14_2_FD_187198 | JGI IMG/M metagenome (GOLD analysis project Ga0209066, IMG submission 187198) | Freshwater microbial communities in response to fracking from Pennsylvania, USA - Allegheny Zone_MetaG_DW_15 (SPAdes) (version 2) ... | reverse complement strand
TTACTTTTGCATAGCAAGTTTATTAAACTTGAAGTGGTATGTTTTTTCCGGAAGAAAAAACAGGATTACTGAACTTAAAAACCTAGTGTTTACTGTTAAAAAATCCGACATATGAAAAAAATCTTACTCTTAGTTTCAGCTCTAATTATACTTAGCTTGACATCATTTGCTGCAAATGGATGGTTTTCGGACTATGTAAAAATTGATGTCAATGGCGTCGGTACAAGCCCTGCTCCTACCGGATGGTATTGGATTGGAGGGGATCCTTCTTATGCTACACAATTAAACGGCATCAATTTTGGGACTGTAAATAGCTTGGTTATCACAGGTTGTGATATGAAATATTGGAGTAATGAAGGGAGAGATGGAGGCGCATTCTATTATAAAATTATGGACTCCGATAATTCAACCGTTGTGGTTGCTGAGGTTGAAAAAACATGGACTCAGGCCTATTTAGGAGGCAACGATTTTCAAGGAACAACAACAATTTCTGATAATATTTTAACTGGTCTGACACCAGGCACTACTTATAAATTACATATCTGGGCTAAAAGCTGGGGAGCAGGTGGCGATAGCTGGCTAAACAATGGAGGAGCAAATTATGTAGCAACTTTTACAACAGTAGCAGCTCCTGTTGCATATAATGTAACAGGAACAGGTTCTTACTGTTTTGGCAATGCAGGGCTGGCAGTCGGTCTTGATGATTCGGAGACCGGTGTTACTTATACACTTTATAAAGACAATGTTGCCCAAACTCCTACTGTTGATGGCACAGGCGAAGCAATTTCTTTTGGCGTTAAAGCAGTCGGCACATATACGGTAAAGGGAACCCGCTCGGTTTTCACTACTGATATGACCGGAAGTGCTATCATTACCGAGAATCCAACAAGTGTCGGAGGAACCATTTCCGGTGGAACTAACGTTTGTTCAGGGACCAACAGCACATTATTAACTTTAGCCGATCACGTTGGTAGTGTTATCAAATGGCAATATTCAACTGATGGTTTAGTTTGGGAAGATATTGCCAATTCAGTGTCCACTTCCTATACCGCAACTGATTTAACTGTAACCACTCAATATCAGGCTATAGTTAAAAGCGGTGAGTGCGCTTCGGCAACCTCTTCTGTGGTAACAATAACTGTAAATCCATTACCAGCCGCTGTAACCGTATTAGGTGCCGGCACTTTCTGTTCCACAGCAACTTTAACTGCTTCGAATGGCGATGATGGAATAATATATTTCCAGGGTACAACCAGCGGAGGAACTTCAACTTTAGTAGAATCCACAAGTGAGGTGATTACTACTTCAGGCACATACTATTTCCGGGCTCAATCAGCTCAAGGTTGCTGGGGTGCGGAAGGCAGTGCCGTTGTGACGATTAATACACCTGTTACAACTTCCGTTGGTATTGTTGCCAGCGCTAACCCGGTTGTAAGTGGTACATCCGTTGAATTTACAGCAACACCGTTTAATGGTGGAACGCCTTCATATGCATGGTACTTAGACGGAAATTTACAGCCACTAATTACTACATCAACCTTCTCAACCAATCCTATTCAAGGCACTCAGGTATATGTAATAATGACATCTTCACTTCCGTGTACCAGCCCTATCCAATCCGAAATCATAACCATGACGGTAACAGATGCACCAGCTTCTTCTACATGGAATGGCTCAGCCAGTAATATCTGGCATAATGCTGCAAACTGGAGTAATGGCGTACCCGGAGGAACTACCGATGTTACTATTCCTGCAGGATTGACTAACTTCCCGACTATTAGCAGTGCTGCAGTTTGTCATGATATTACTTTAAAATCCGGTGCTTCCATACTTGGCAATAATAACCTGACTGTAAAGGGTACTGCATCTGTTGAACGCGAAATCAGCGGAGGAGCATGGCACCTTATCTCATCACCGGTTAGCTTAGCAAAATCAAGCGTTTTCCTTCATGATTACCTGCAAAAATGGGATGAGCCTACTGCAAAATGGACTGATATAGAAAACGAAAACGAATTGCTCACCATTGTTCATGGGTACAGTTTGTATGAAACTACACCGGGGACTTCCGTTTTTACAGGTGGTGCACTGAATGAGGGCACAAGATCTAAAACCTTAACTGTTACTCCGGCAGCACCAATTACCAATCGTGGTGCCAACCTGGTAGGAAATCCTTATCCTTCATACCTTGACTGGAACACTGTAAGCGGATACGGAGCATGTTACGTCTGGAATGGCTCAGCTTATCTTGCATATCCTGCAACGGGTGGATATGGAACAGGGTCAAGGTATATTGCGCCGGCCCAGGGTTTCTTTGTAATGGCAACCAGCAACGGTAATTTCACCCTTTCAAATTCTAACCGGGTTCACAATCCAGGACCTTTCTACAAAAGCTCTGCTGAAATCCCATCTAATAGTTTGATGCTCGAAGCTTTCGGAAATAATTATTCTGACAAATTAATCATCAGATACGATGAAGAAACTACTCAGGATTTTGATATGGAAACTGATGCACATAAATTACCTTCTTCTACTGATGGCATTTCTCAGCTTTACTCTTATTCCGGTGATAAAAAGCTTTCGATTGATGTGCGTCCTTCGTGCGAATTAGTACAACTTGGTTTTACCAACACGCTTAGCGGTCAATATCAGATCAGCATCAGCGAAATGAATAGCATCAGCAAAGCAACTCTCGAAGATACCAAAACTGCAACCTTCCACGATCTGCTCAAAGGGCCATATTCATTCAGCTATACTGCCGGCGAAGACGATAAGCGTTTCAAAATCAGGATGGGTACTGTTGGCATTGAAAATCCAGCATCTGAAAGCTACAATATATACAGCAACGATAAAACTGCTGTCATTGACCTTCCTATCCAGACTATAGGCGATGTATTTATTTACAACCTTGCCGGTCAGCTTATTGCTTCTAAAGAATCCGCTACAGGCCAGGTACGTATAAACCTGAATGCTACCGGAGTGTATATTGTAAAGGTGATTTTAGATTCAGAAGTGGCAACACAAAAAATCTGGATCAGGTAAGTAACGGGATTTAAAAAGAAAATTAAGACATCAGAGATATGAAAAGATCAATCAGAATATTCGTTTTAGCTGTGCTGATTTCCAGCCCGTTACTTATGTTGGCTCAAACACCTCCGCATCCGAATGGAGGTAATGCGCCTAACACCGGTGGAACAACAAATGGTCCGGTTGGTGGTGGAGCCCCCATCGAAAACGGTACATTTATCCTTTTCACACTTGCGCTGGCCTACATAGGCCGCAAAGTTTATGTAATGCGAAATACAGCGGAAGAATAAGTACTTAGCTTTCCCGGCATTGCCCGGGAGATAATACTGAAACACAGTTATCCTGTAAGTGGGTAACTGTGTTTTTTTTGTAGTCTGAAATCGGAGTGCGACTCGAAGTCGCGCCCCGATTGGTTCTAACGAATTTTCACGGATTTATCGCCTGCCTGGCGGCAGACAGGAATGGGTACGAATGGGGTTTATCCACGAATTAACACGAATTTATCGAATGAGCACGAATGCAATTTGGGTTGACGGGAATTTCACGGGAAGTGAAGCCCTCGCTATGGGGAACGGGCAGATTTTTCCAAACTTGGTTTCTCTATTCCCAACCTGTGTTTCTCTATTCCCATCTTAGGTAACTCTATTCCCAACCTGTATAACTCTATTCCCAACCTGTGTAACTGTATTCCCAACTAAGTTTACTCTATTCCCAACTTAGGTAACTCTATTCCCAACTTAGGTAACTCTATTCCCAACTTAGGTAACTCTATTCCCAACTTAGTTTACTCTATTCCCAACCTAGGTAACTCTATTCCCAACTTAGGTAACTCTATTCCCAACTTAGTTTACTCTATTCCCAACCTTGGTAACTCTATTCCCAACTTGCGATACTCTATTCCCAACCTGCGAAACTCTATTTCCAAACATCCCTGTAAGGCATATCCAAGCAGTCATTGTATTACTAGAAAGCGTAAAACAGAAACTATGCGTCGGCTTCGACTCCGCTCAGCCTGACAATTACTATCGAGCCAGCTATGCCCTTAAGCTTAACTATGATGTTATAAACCCGATCAAGCCAAAGACCCTGTCAGGCTGAGCGGAGTCGAAGCCATTGTACAAACCCAATTCTTTTAAACCAAATCGGACCCAATCAAGCCAAAATCCCTGTCAGGCTGAGCGGAGTCGAAGCCATTGCACAAACCCACTTTAAATGACATCCCTTTACACAAAACCACGGCATTTTCACATTTAAAAAGGAGTAAAATCATGGTTTCCCGTCGGCTTCGACTCCGCTCAGCCTGACAAGTACTATCGAGCCAGCTATGCCCTTAAGCTTAACTATGATGATATTAACCCGATCAAGCCAAAAACCCTGTCAGGCTGAGCGGAGTCGAAGCCATTGCACAAACCCTCTTTAAATCACATCCCTTTACACAAAACCAAGGCATTTTCACATTTAATAAGGAGTAAAATCATGGTTTCCCGTCGGCTTCGACTCCGCTCAGCCTGACAAGTACTATCGAGCCAGCTATGCCCTTAAGCTTAACTATGATGATATTAACCCGATCAAGCCAAAATCCCTGTCAGCCTGAGCGAAACCACAGCACCCACTGCACTTTATAAAATTTTGTAGTTCATTCCGCTACAATAGAATAGCGCTTACAACTACAACTATTCAGCACATACAACTACAGCACTTTTGCAATTACCGGCCTATTTTTGTTGCTTATCATCAATGGAAGAATCAGACAAAAAACAGGGGTCAGTCTATAATGAAACTGTACAAAACTACCCGAACTGCATGTAACGAGAAAAAAGACAAAAGCTATCAGGCATAAGTGAGGTAAATCGAAAAAGCATTTCTTAGCCGAATTTTAAACATATAAAAAAAACAGGCACTGTTATCTTCCCTGCCGGAAAAGCCTGAATTTGCTTTATAAGACTAAAAATTATTTCTGATCCCGTTTTTCTTCTGATTCCCGTATCCGGCGATGTAAAAACACCGCTGGATAGTTTATTTCGCGGCCAACGCTGATTAAATTACCTTACCATTTAACACCAATTTGCTGTTTAAAAAAAAACAAGAAAAATAAACCGGACACAGAGGAAAAGTATCCTGAAACGGATTTGCAACCAAATCGTTTCCGGAAAAAATATCCTGAGCTGAAAAAATATTTCCCGCGTTCAGCTTCAGTGCCGGCAATCACCCATTTTCATATCCTGCTGATGAAACGGAAATAAATTATATCTTTACTATTCCGGAACTATTAACACTCTCCAATCACGTATTGCATATTACGCTTATCACATAAAATGCATTTGTTATGAGAAAATACCTGCTTTCACTTTTCCTTTTAATTATCAGCACAACGGTTCTGAAAGCATCGTATGTTACGTCCGAACCCTGCCAGGTAACTCAACCGGATGGAGAAGTGATAAACTGTTTTGTTTCCGGCGACGAGTTTTTTAACTGGCTTCACGATGCCGATGGGTTTACTATTATACAAGCCGACGATGGGTATTTTTATTATGGCGCTGTAAAGGGCGACCTGGTTGTTGCCACGCAATACAAAGTAAATACTGTTAATCCGGAGCAGGTTGGTTTACGAAAATGGGCAAAAATATCGCTGCAGGAATACGAAAGGCGCAAAAACCTTTTTATACGGGATAACAATAATGGTGTAACAGCGCCACACACAGGAACCATAAATAACCTGGTGGTTTATATCAAGTTTTCGGATGATACGGAGTTCGAAACCACCCGCCAGACTTTTGACAACCGTTTCAATCCTGTTAGCGGCAGCTCACTGAAATCGTATTTCTCGGAAGTTTCGTACAACCAGCTAACTATAAGCTCGACACATTACCCCGAATGTGCCATGAGCACCAACTTCTCCTATACGGATACTCACCCTCGAAGTTATTTCCAGCCTTATAATTCTTCAACCAATCCAAACGGGTATCAGAACGATGACCAGCGCACCGATCGCGAGCATGAGCTTTTACGTGATGCCATTGCCTGGATCAATCAAAATTCGCCGGTTGCCGGAGCATTAAATATTGATTCGGATGAAGATGGTCTGGTGGATAACATCTCGTTTATAATCAGGGGCACATACACCGGCTGGAGCAACCTGCTATGGGCACATCGCTGGGTATTATACAGTTATAATGTGTATATCAACGGAAAACAGGCGTGGGACTATACCTTTCAGCCCGAAACTCAGGTTAGCGTTACCATGACCTGCCACGAAATGTTTCATACCCTCGGAGCACCTGATCTGTATCATTATACCGGTAACGGCATTAGCCCGGTTGCAAACTGGGATCTGATGCACAATGGCAGCGGGCATATGAGTGCTTATATGAAGTGGAAATACTCGGGCAACAACTGGATTACCAGCATCCCCGAAATAACAGCAACAGGAACTTACACGCTGAATCCACTCGCTTCGGCAACAAATAATTGTTATAGAATTGCTTCGCCCAATTCCGCGACCGAATATTATGTTGTGGAATACCGGCAGAAGACCGGCACTTTTGAAAATAATTTACCGGGCTCAGGACTTCTTGTGTATCGTATTGATCCTATGCGAAATGGCAATGCCAGCGGACCACCGGACGAGGTATATCTGTACCGTCCTGACGGCACAATAAGTGTGAACGGGAATACGAATCAGGCATTTTTTTCATCCGAATCGGGCCGTACGGTTATAAATGATGGCACCAATCCCTCCGGCTTTTTACAAAACGGGACTCCCGGCGGATTAAATATTTCAAATGTTACTTCTGCGGGTAGCACTATTTCATTTACAGTGAACCTCGATTTCGTTACCACCCCGGTTTCCCTTTCGGCAACGCCAACAACCTCATTGCAAATGCTTCTTGAATGGCAGAAAAACGGAACCGGCAACAATACTGTTCTTGCCTGGTCATCAACCCCGACTTTCGGTACGCCTGCTGAAGGAACTGAATATACTGCCGGATCGGGAATTCCCGGAGGGGGAACGGTACTGTATTCGGGCGACGGAGTTTCATTTTCACATACATCCTTAACTGCCGGAACAACATACTACTATAAACTATGGTCAGTAAACGCTTCGAACTCGTATTCAATAGGCATAACTGACAATGCAACAACCTATTGTGCCACGGTAAACCTGCCCTTAACCGAATTCTTTAGCAGTTCATTTCCTTCGTGCTGGAGCCAGCAGATATCAGGAATAAATGCTGTTAACAGCTGGATATGGTACACGGCAAATTACACCTGGGCAGGTGGAAGTCCGGGCGAAATATACAGCAAATGGCAGGAGGTAAACCCCGCCACCACCCGATTGGTAACACCTCCTTTCAACACGACAGGAATGTCCGAATTAAGCCTGAGTTTCCGCGATTACCTTTACGACTGGGCACCCGGAGCAACTGTGCGCGTGCAATCAAGCATGGATGGCATTTCCTGGACCAACGAAAACTGGTCGAAACCAACTGCCTCCAACTCCGGCAATGGAGCCGAAATCATTAATACCAATATTACCAATAATTTAAATTCGCCAACCACTCTTCTGGCGTTTACAGCCGAAGGCAACCTTAACCAATATACATACTGGTTTATTGATGATGTATCGGTACAAGCTTCGAAGTTAATAACCACCACCATAGCAGGTAGTCAAAGCGTTGAATATAATACAGAAAGTGTTGTGTTAACCGCTGTTGTATCGCCCATTCCTTTAGGAGGAAATATCACATTTTATGTGGAGGATATTTTGGCTGGCAGTGCTACTGTAAATACCACGACCGGAGAGGCTTTATATATTTTTGATCCTTCCTCACTCGCTATAGGAACCTTTACAATAAAGGCTGATTACAGCGGATCAGGAATATTTCTTCCTGGCAGCAGCAACCCCTTGCATAATGGAACTCTTACGGTTACGCCACAAACCCTTACCTGGACCGGAAACATTTCCAGTGACTGGTCAAATCACGCTAACTGGAGCCCTAACGTGCTTCCTTCTGCAGTCAACAATATACATATTCCAGATGTTGCCAATGATCCGTTAATTAACAACCAGCTGCTGATAAATCCCGCAGTCTGCAATGATCTGAATATTGAAACCGGTGCTGTTCTTACCATAGCTTCCGGAAATGCCCTTACGGTAAACGGTACCCTTTCCAACCCTGGCGGAAACACCTCATTACTAATTCTTTCGGGTGGATCGCTGATCGAAAACAGCGGTGCAGCAGCTACTGTACAACGTGCAATTGGCGCCAACGAATGGCATTTTATTTCACCACCGGTAAGCAATGCCCAATCCGCTCAGCTTACAGGCAGGTATTTGCAGAAATTTGATGAAACAACATACTCTTATAGCGATATTACTTCGTTAACCGAAAACCTTAGCCCTATGAGAGGCTATGCGTTATGGGGCGATAATGGATTTACGGCTGCCTTAAAAGGAACATTGAATACAGGTACTATTACAATTCCGCTAACCCGCACCAATTCGCTTGAAGCACCCAAATTTCCCGGCTGGACCCTGGTTGGGAACCCTTATCCTTCGTCAGTGGACTGGAATGAAGTTGCGGGCTGGATAAAAACCAATGTTGACGCCACTATCTACATACATGTTGATGCAACAAAATGGGCTACTTACAATACATCAACAGGCCAAACCAACGGAGGAAGTAATCTTATACCCCCTTTCCAGGGATTTTTTGTTGAAGCCTCCGACGCCGGTTCACTGGAAATCAATAACCAGGCACGCACACACCTGAGCAGCCAGTTTTTCAAAGCTACTGGCGAAAAAATTGGAAATCTCCTGAGGCTTGAGGTCTCGGGCAATGGATATACTGACGAGGCTGTAGTTGTATTTTTACCTGAAGCCACCACAGAATTCGATGGCGAATACGATGCACACAAGCTTTATGGCGATGTACCCGAAGCCGCGCAAATCTATACATTGGGCAATAAAGAGCTGGCAGTTAATACCTTGCCGGAAGTAAAAACCGTTGTAGCCGGAATCCGGGCCGGAGCTTCCGGGCAATATACCCTTAAAGCAACCGAAATAAATAGTTTAAATTCGGTTATCCTCGAAGATATCCAAACAGGAATACATACCGATCTCAACACGCGATCATACACCTTTCAATTGGTGAAAGGAGAAAAAGAACAGCGTTTTAAACTGCATTTCGGACCACTAAACCTGAAAGATTCACCAGGCTTTACATCAGAAATATACAGTTATCAAAAAACTGTTTATTTCAATCTGCCTGAAAATCAAACCGCGGATATTTTTGTCTATAATCTGGCCGGTCAACCGATTGCATCCAGACTTTCGGTCACCGGACTCAACGAAATCCAGCTCAGGCAAACCGGAATATACCTGGTAAAAGTACTCACTGCAGAAGGGATTTTGGTTAGGAAGGTTTATATTCAGTAAGCGTGATAATTTTAAATCACTTAACGCCTTTAGTTCTTATCCGAAAGCCGTTTCGCCACGTCCCCCTTTTTAAAGGGGGTGCCCGAAGGGCGGGGGATTTTCAAACCGAGACATTCTGTTGCCACAAGGAAATCCCCCTCTTATCCCCTGCCAGTTATTTTTCTGATGTAATTTGCAACTACCTGATTTTATCGTAATTACGTTGATAAAATTATTGAAAATTACCACAAAAAAAAAACCTACTCTTTTGAAGTAGGTTCTTTGTGTTCAGTCTAATTATGTTTAATAGTATGTCTGAATGTATTCTTTCACGCTTTCGGGTGCGTTTGGTGCGTTTGGTTGTGTAGTTGGCAAACGTGCCTGTAATCGCTTCTTTTGCGCCTCTATTCTAACGTTAACGTCCCTAAATGCTTGCTGCATTGTTGGTGATAGTGTAGTGGTGTGTGATTGTTCCATATGTATGTTTTTTATTTTAATGTTTATGTGTGATTTATTAACATAATAACCCGCACATGTGCGGGTTATCATTGTGTGATTGGTTTACCAGCCGATTAGGTTGTAATTCATTGGTGTTATGTTAATGTTTGTTCCACCGTTAACGCTGCTAACTATATGATAAACATTGCCTTTGGTGCAATTTGGGATTGTCTTTTCAAGCCATTCACCATTAATTTGGTATTGTATGATTAAATTTCCCTCTATGTTATAATAGGCATATTTGAAATTATCAAAAGTGTAGAAATAAGTGTTGTTGTTTGTGCCGTTTAGCGGGTTAAATATCCAACTGCTTGCCTGTGTTGCTCCATTGTCCATAACAACTAAAAAATCATCATTCTGAGCCTGTAGGGTTAAATCTGTTGGTGTTGTAATGTTTTTGTTTTCGCTTATAACTATATCCAAAAACTCGTCCAGTGGTGCGTTTATGGCTGTTGTAGTGTGTTGGGAAGTGTATGTGATTATGTAAGTGTCGGGAAGTATTGACACTGAAAACCCCGCCTGTAATTCTGCAATTGTCTTCTGATAGGTGTAATTCGTGCCATTACTCCCCGCAAAGGTTAAAGTATAACTGTTTGGGTTATAATTATATACCCACGTTGAAGGGTCGAAACTCTTCATTTCTTTAACCAATAAACCATCAGTTTTGACTTGTACCGTGATAGGGGTTCTTTGGTCTTGTTGCTTGTCTTTGTCGCAACTTGTAAATGTCATTGTTAGCACTGCAACCGCTACAATTAGCAGGAATGCTTTTAACTTGTTAAAATTTTTCATAATACTTTTTTGTTTTGGTGTTAATTTTATTTATGAGTCCACTTTTACGGTTATCAATTTAAAAAGGTTACAATTAATTTGAACTCATTTATAAATACGTTGTCGATCGTAAAACGCCAAAAAAAAACTGCACTTAATCCCGAAAGATAGTGCAGTGAAAAGTCAGGGTAAAAAGTAGTATGAAATATGAAACCCCTGATTTTTATGTCTTTGATTTGTAGTAACTTAGATAAAAACTAATGTTCTCCCTTACAAGGCTACTAAATGATTTGCCCGAATTACGTTTAATTTCCTGTAAATCAGCAAATTGCTGTTCCGTAATTTTCAAGTTGATTAAATGTGTGTAGTTAATTTTCTTTTTCATAATTAATTGGTGTGTAATGTGTTATGT
>Ga0209066_10007181_pt1 | contig 11124 bp, 10 predicted proteins | sample All_14_2_FD_187198 | JGI IMG/M metagenome (GOLD analysis project Ga0209066, IMG submission 187198) | Freshwater microbial communities in response to fracking from Pennsylvania, USA - Allegheny Zone_MetaG_DW_15 (SPAdes) (version 2) ... | reverse complement strand
GTCTAACGCCGCTCACTGGCTGCCCGATCAACACGCCGAAACCAAAAACTACACCAACTGTCAAACCATAATGACCATGAAAAAAATCGTATCTCTCACCCTTCTTGTCCTTTTCTCGATTTCCTGTTCGTTCGGATCGCTCATCCCAGCCGCCGCGACGCCAACCCTCGAACCCACCCAACCGGATACAGCAACGCCTCTTCCTACATCCACGCCTGTGTTGCCCACTTCAACCTTTACCTTAACCCCAACCTTGATCGGCTATAAAACCCATACACCCACGGCTTTACCTACCAGTACGCTTGAACCTTCGCCGACGCCTCTCGTCCTTCCCACTGATACATTCATGCCGCCTGTGAAAATGGAAGGTTTTGTTTCAGTGAATATCTCTCTAAAAGAAATCTATAAAGATAAAGGTTGTTTCCCGGCTGTTGTCCGCATTACGGCGCAATTGACTACCACTGTGAATGTGGCGCATGTCCTTTTGTTCGTACGTTTCAAAAGCCTCAAAGCAGAACGCGCCGCAAAGTGGACCACGATTGAAATGCAGCCGATCGGGGCAGGCACATTTATTCACGACCTTGCATCCAGCCAAATGCTCGAAGATGCTTACTTCGAAACTTCATGGATCGAGTATCAAGTCGTGTCTGCCAATCAAGCTGGCACAGAAGTTGGTCGTACCGACATATTCAAAGAACGCCTCAAGATGTTAGAGTGTGTTCCTCCTACCGCTACCATCAAACCCTAATGAACTTCCCTGCTGATCTTATTCGCTTTTTGACATCTGCCACGCGAGTCGTTGCACTCACCGGAGCTGGAGCTTCCCAAGAAAGCGGACTCCGCACCTTTCGCGACGCTCAAACCGGACTTTGGGCTCAATACAAACCAGAAGATTTAGCCTCTCCTGAAGCCTTTGCCCGCGACCCCAAACTCGTTTGGGATTGGTATGCCTGGCGTCGTGAAGCCATAAAAGGAGTTCGCCCAAACCCCGGGCATTATGCCTTGGTCGAAATGGAAAAGCGCATCCCCCAATTTACCCTCATCACCCAAAATGTAGATGGGTTACATCGCTTTGCAGGCAGCAAAAATGTACTGGAACTGCACGGCAATATTCAACGTGTACGCTGTTCAGAATGCGGCATGTTCACAGAAACCTGGGGTGACGATACAGAATCTGTGCCGACTTGTTCCGCTTGTAATGGGCTTCTCCGCCCGGATGTTGTTTGGTTCGGTGAATCGTTACCTCGTGCCGAACTCGAAGCCGCCGTCAACGCCTCGCGGACGGCTCATGTCTATTTTTCCATTGGCACATCGGGTGTTGTGCAACCAGCCGCTTCTCTGGCATATGCTGCTCGAAATAATGGCTCCGTCGTCATCGAGATCAATGCCGAGCCAACGCCGCTTACTCCCAAAGTAGATTTTGCCTTCCACGGTAAGTCTGGCGAGATATTGCCTGATTTACTCAAAGCAGTATGGGGATAATTTTTTTTATTATTCTTCTATATCAAAAACTGTATCGGGAAGACTAATACCTGACTTCTTGAATTTTTCCAGAAAGTGAGGGCGGAGACCGGTTGACATTAGCTTACCAATGATCCTGCCGTTCTTGAAGTCAGTCTGGTGAAAATGGAAAATGTCCATTAATACGAATGTGTCACCCTCCAACCCTTGCACTTCGGTGATGTTTACGACGCGTCTCGTTCCGTCGCGCATTCTTTCCATATGAACGATAAGATCGATAGCTGACGATACTTGTTCACGTATGGCCTTCAGCGGAAGGTCCATGCTTGCCATCAAGACCATTGTCTCAATTCTACGCAACGTATCTCGTGGGCTGTTAGAGTGGACGGTTGTCAGCGATCCATCGTGACCTGTGTTCATGGCTTGGAGCATATCAAGTGCTTCTCCGCTGCGCACCTCTCCCACAACGATCCTGTCTGGTCGCATACGAAGAGCATTAACTACCAATTGTCGAATAGTAATTTCTCCTTTTCCTTCGAGATTGGCTGGTCTCTTTTCAAGGCGCAATACATGTTTTAGGTTAAGTTGGAGTTCAGCGATATCTTCGATTGTAATAACTCTTTCATTATCCGGTATAAAACCGGAGATGACATTTAACAATGTTGTTTTGCCGCTGCCGGTTCCTCCCGAAACGACAATATTGACACGTGCTTCGACACATCCCCGTAAAAATGTGATCAGGTTGGGGTTCAAAGTCCCATTTGAAATAAGATCTTGAGCGGAAAATGGGGTCTGGGCAAATTTTCGGATCGTCAACAATGACCCATCCAGAGAAAGAGGCGGGATGGTGACATTTACTCTGAATCCGCTAGGCAAACGTGCATCCACCATTGGGGAAGACTCATCCACTCGTCTTCCAATGGGAGCTACAATACGATCGATGATACGGCGAAGATGGTTATCATCTTCGAATGCAGCATTTGTTGGTTCGATCTTGCCAAATTTTTCGACAAAAATCGTCCGAGGTCCATTCACCATGATCTCAGTAACTTCGGGGTCACTCAAAAAGGGATCCAAGGGACCATAGCTTACAATATCTGCATAGACCCATTCAAGCATGCGAACTTTATTTGAACTCGATACAAGAAGACCTTCTTCGTTTAGGACTTGATTGAATATGTCTTCGATCATTTTTCGCAGTTGTGGGGTGTTATCGATCGTAACCTCGCCATTAAACTCAACAAGAAGACGCTTTTGGACCTCGTCACGAATGTGGAACAAATTCTCCTTCATTAATTGGACAGTGTCGGGAGAAAGAGTGTCTAATTGTTTCTTTTGATTAAGTGCGGGGCGATTTGAAAACATGATTATTTTCCTTTATTGACCAGTTCTTTGAAGGAAAGGTACTAAAAGCTCTTGGTCCAGATCGATGATCATGGCTCCATTAATATTGTTTGCAGATTGTAGATACTCGAGCGTTGAGCCTTGTAAGAATGCAACATTTACAAGAGTCTCATCTTGTTTTACTAAAACTGACGTCTGGTCGAAGATTAATTCCTGTTTTTCCACCGCAGTCTCATATAAATCGATGGCTTCTGTTGCTTTATTCTGTTGATAGGATTTATCCGCCTCAGTGATAATTTGTAGCAATTCTTGTTCGTCTGGGTTGGTTAACTTATTTTCATAGTCTAAACTTCCAAATGCGTAATTGTAGTATTCAGAAGATTCGTTGATTTCCCCCAATATGTTCAAGACCGCAGCAACGCGTATTTGAATTTGGAACAAGCGTATTGGATTTTCTTTATCGCTCCATGCGATTAATTCGGCTTTCTGGTAATCGATAAAGGCACCTTCAAAATCAGCATATGCTAATAAATTGTCACCACGTGCAGTGTATGCTTCGTAAAGGAAATATTTTGCCCTGCCATCGGCATAGTTTTCATCCTTGTGAAGAAGCGTTTCAAGTTTGCTGATCGCGCCAGTCCAATTGTTTTGTAATAGATCATCGTATGAAGTTAGGAATAGTTGGGCTTTATCGATCTCTGCCACAATAATAGGGGAGTCGGACCCAATGTTATCTGCTTTTTTGAGAATACGAACCGACTCCTTTAATCCTTTGTATGAATAATCTGAACTTTCTATCAGACTGAGAGCATAGAGGTAATACTTGTTGGCAAGGCGTTCGATCGCAATCTTTTTCAACTCCTCGCGTTCCTCAGCGTATTCTTTATCTTGAGGGACCAAAGCAATTGCCTTGCGGTAATAATCATCCGCGATCTCGATCTCTTCAAGGGTCAGGTCAGTGCGGCTGGCAAGATTGATTATCAAATTTCGATAACTGTTGAATAACATATCCTTCAATTCTGGAAGTTCAATAAAGGGGTCAATTGCCTGGATGGTTTCGTAATTATCGATGACACCCTTCCAGTCTTCTTTTGCATAGGATTTTTCGATTTCCTTTATTAAGATGGCGATCTTTTTGTCTTGCTCGATTTTTTGGATCAGTTCGCGTGTGTCCCTGTAATCTGGATACAGTTGCTCTACCAATGAAAAGGTTTCCAGTGCGGCATTGAAGTCACCTGCCTTCATGGATTGCATACCTTGCTCGTAAAGTGCTATGGCTTCTATGTAATTTTCTGCCGTCTCTATCTTTATATCTATATCTTTATAGAATGGGTCAATCTGTTTGATCTCTTTGTATAGGATCAAAGCTTCTTCAGGTTTTCCAGTGAGAATATAAGTCTCGGCGTTTTGATATTTATTTGCCAAGGCTTCTGCAGTATGAGCCGCAGTAATGGCTAGTTGGCGTTCCGTAAGGGCGGTCCAGACCTTTATAGTGATAAAAGTCATGAAGAAGCAAATGAGAAGAGTTATAAATAATCCTAAAACTAGCTGTCGACGGTTCTTAATTTTTTCTTTGAGCCTTTGCTCTTCACTGGCTTGTTCGAACTTGAGACGAATTTCTTCAGGATTAAATGGGGCAACCGTCCCTTCCTCAATTTCACTGAATTTATCTTTTCTTTCATTGTTATCTTCTATTGTCATATTGCCTTCAATGAATTAATCTCATTGAGCTGGTTACTTAAGAAGGTCCATTAAGTTTGGAAGGGTTGGTCCTAAAATCACAGCCCACAAAGCGGGGAAAATGAATAGTACAAGAGGCACCATCATCTTAGCGGGCAGGAGTTGAGCAATCTCTTTTGCCATATACTGGCGATAGATGCGCATTTGTCCAGCTTGTGATTGCAGAACATTTGCAATACTCATGCCTAGTGTTTCAGCTTGAAGGATGACTGCAACAAAACTTGAAAGTTCTGTGATGTCAACACGTGTTTGTAAATTTCTCAACGCTTGCCTGCGTGAAACGCCAACTTCAATTTCTGATATGACTCTGGCAAATTCAACACCAATGGATGTTTTAAAGGTTTGCCCCACTCGTAATAGTGCCTGATCAAAGCTGAGACCTGCAGATACACACACCGAGAGCATATCTAAGGCGTCAGGAAGACTTCTTCGAATATCCTCCTGCCGTTGTCTCATCATGGCTTTTAGCCAAGTTCCTGGTCCGATAATGAATGTAACTAATAATAGCAGGGATAATAACAAAAGCATGGGTGTAGGGTTTGACTGGAAAACAGCTAAAGCAATCAATGTGCCAACTATAACGAACAACACTTGAATACCATAAAACTGGGTCACTCGAAGGTTAAACGGATTTCCGGCAATTGTCAGGCGGCGTTGGGTTTCTTGAACTGTTTGTTGTGGAGTGAACCGCCCAAGAAAATCAACGATAGAATTCAACCAGGATATAACTGTTCTTTGGAATAAATTACCGGTAATTCCGCGGCTTTCAAGGGTGATGAGATTGCGTTCTTGCAATGTTTCATATGGATCAACAACAAAAGATTGAATTCTTTGTTGCGTGTCATTGCCATTAAAATAACGAAAGCCTACATATACAACTGTTAACCCAATCAGTGCGGTTAAAGCTGTTGCAAGTAAAAGCAATATGCTTCTTATCTCCATAATAGTTTATCCTTGAATGGCAGTTAAACTTTAACCTTTGCTATTCTTCTTAATACGACATTTCCGATTGCCAGACTGCAAGCTGCATAAATTAAGATATATCTTGTAATGCCAGGTTCCAGCAATTGTTCCCAGTACATTGGGCTGAGGATTGATAGGGTAGCAATGGTTATGATCGGTAATAATGTCAGTAAATATCCTGCGAAGTTTGCATAAGCAGTGAGCGAGCGGACTTCACCTAACAAATACATTCGCTGGCGTATGGTTTCAATGACCACATTGAGGATTGTTGAAAGACTTCCACCTACCTGCATATTGATGTTAACTACACTGACAACAATATTGAAATCATCACTTTCCATTCGGCTTGCCATGTTGCTGAGAGCACGGCTTAGTGGTAATCCCAGTCTAATTTCTCTGCGTACTTGTCGAAATTCATCTGAAGTAGGTGGGGACATTTCCTGGATAACCACATTTAATGATTGCTCAAAGGAAAGCCCTGCTTCTATCGCTCCGCGGATCAAAGTAAGCGAATCGATCAGTTGATTCTGGAAAAGTCTTTGGCGTACTTGAACACTTCGGAAAAGCAAATATCCTGGGATTGCATAGGCAAGAATTGCAAGACCAATACCTGGAAACACACTTCTAAAGAGCAGTAAGCCGAGAAGAAAAGTAAGTATGGTTGATCCGGCTTGAATAAATAGATACTCACTTACAGTTATCGGCCAGTTCCCCGCAATGAGTTTTCTCTGCATATCCCCTGAATTAAAGACTGAAAATAGCAAGTTGAATTGGCGACGGAAGCGGTTTATCCAGGTATCGTTTTCATCTTCAGATAAGGGCGCGGATGACGATGAATCTGTAGGTGGTTTTCCAATGAATTGTTCGATGCGTGTGTTTACATCATTATCTCCTCGTAAAGTGATATAGGAGCCAATTGCCAATCCAATGATTCCGATGCATATTGCAAGGATAATGAGTGACATAGTGTTTTGCTTGTTGTCAAATATCAACCCAAACGTGATGATTTAGACAGAACATCTGGAATGCTACTTTTTGTTTTTGAAGGGATTTCTGTGTTGCTGTGTTTGATCAACTCAGCAATATTTTTTGCCATAACTTCGAAAGCCTTTCGAAGTGGGATTTTTGGTCCTTGTGTATATATGGGTACCCCTCGATTGATGCTTTGTAAGGGTATTCGCTGATCCCAGGGCAAAGCTGAGAACACCTTGATTTGTAAAGTGCGTTCTATATCACCAATGCTAATCCCATCGCGTTGATCGTATTGATTAACAATTATCAATATTTTGTCCTTTGGGATTGAGAGGGTTGAGGTGCAAATCTCAATGAAACGGCTTGCATCCCTCAGGCTGGCAATTTCAGGATTGATAATTAATAGGATTTTGTGACTCGCATCCATCAGTGTGACTGTATTCTCATTGAGATAATTTCCACTATCGATCACAATATTTGGGTAAGTATTCTGAGCGGCTGTAACTATTCTATGGAGTTCTTCTGGATGTATTCCTTGTGCAGCGATCGGGTTAAGAGGTGCGGGAAGAACCTTGATTCCAGTTGGGTGTTCTGAGATCACATCATGCAATAGTCCATCGTCTAATGCATTGATGTGTGGAATCAGCTCTGAAATTGAGTTTAGTGTTTTCAGGTTAAGCATGATATCCAGATCGCCGAAGAACAACTTGCCATCCATGAGTAATACTTCCTGTTTCAACTCCTCTCTTAAGGCTACAGCCAGATTTATTGCAATAGTTGAGCACCCAGTTCCCCCTTTAGGACTAAAGACCGAAAATGTTCCACGCGACTCTATGAGAGGATCGGAAGATGTATCTGCTTTTCCCTGGTGGCTACGTTTATATAGTTCTTTGATCCGCCTCAAGGTATCCAATAGATCTTTTTGCTCGAAAGGTTGAACCATGAAGGCTCGAGCACCAGCCAGAATGGCTCGGTTCGCTTCCGAGATTTTTTCCTGGGGTAGGATGATCACTACAATCACTTCTGGAAAATGCAATGAAATACTGTCTATTAGGTCTAAAGGGTTTCCTATCTGGAAATAGTAGTCCAAGAGGATGCAATTTGGCTGCAATTGCTCGATGCCCTCCATCAAATCCCCTCCCAATTTTTGGTATTCGATATAGTAATAGTTTTTCTCTTTATCGAGGGAGGTTTTAATGAGTTCCAACATTAATTCGTTTGACGAAATGGCAAGCACACGAATTTGGTCTTGAATGTTCGTCATAGTTAGCCTTTTCTGATGATGATTTAGGGAAGTAAATCCAAACCATAAAGCTCTTTGATAAACTCAGATGTAACTGGTGTGAGATCAAATTGTCCAGTTGAAGTGGGGGCACGAATCACAAATTCAAAAATGCCGCCTATATCTTTTAAGTACTTCACTACAAGTGCGTCTTGTGGATTCAATGCAATTAGGTATGCCTGCACAACAACCTGATTTTGGCTAGGATTTTCCGGTGGTGTCTCTGCATTTGGATCTTGCAGAATATCAATGATGATCGCAGATATTCCTAGCCTTTGGGAGACAGTGAAAGTTACCTGCTGTGGTGGACCTGTTTCTTCGGGTGATGTTTCACCTTCGAATTCCCCTTCTGTATCTACTGTCTCAAGAGTCTCTTGGATCGAAACCATCATATCCACAATATCTCCGCGTTTGATGATGGCTTCACGACTCATCAGATCTGTGGCGGGCATTGCCATAAGTACATGGTTGTCATCTAGAATGTAGGCAACATCATACGCTGACACATTTGTGGGGTCGACCAGATAATGTTCGAGAAGTAATTCTCCCTCAACCAAATCCATCTTCGAGATTTTACCGATTGCTGCTTCGGGACTCTTGATTGCATCACTAGGCGCAAATTTTATTGGAAATTCCGCAATCTTAACATCCTCGGCAGAAATAACCGTTCCCATAGGTACATCTCTTACGGCAAAGATTGCCTGCATCATTACCTCTGGTTCTGGAGTTGGAGGTGCTGTTGCTACATTTCCTATAATATTAAGTCCAATTATTCGCAATGCAAAGAATACTCCTACCGCTAGTAGAAAGACACCCCCGATAATGATCAACAATCCTGTTCGAACTCGTGAATTCAAAATGAGCCTCCTTCGTTCGTGGATTTGATTTTGGTTGAACTTTTTAGTAATTTATTTTGTTAATGAAATTATGTAAACTCCCAAGTCAAACCCGCCAGGGTCAATGGCGGACCCAGCTGAATACCCATTTATAAAATAACCTTCAATAGTAGATATGTTGTGATCAATGTTTGAATATTTCTTGCCTGGGCATTTTTGCGCCGAGGTTTTTGAGACACAGGTCACTACAAATGCCGCAAAACTAGGGACCCGGTAATAAGTCTGACTTCCGCTTCCTACTTTAACAAGATCTCCTGTCACATATTCCGGGCAATCTGTAGGGAGGGCGCTGCCTGTTGTATCCGAGCACATGGCATTAAAAACGGGTACAAGAGCTATCTTATACCTAATATCACTTACTGTATCGAATACGCTGGCAGAAACGCCATTTTTCCCCGGAAACCACTGCGGAAGGGTTAGAGGATTGGGATATCCATATCGAATAATATTTGAGAGGTCGCTAGCACCGGTCCCGTCAAGTAACAACCAGCCTCGATTCGCCCCTCCTTCAACATCCAAAATACCGTCATCATTAAAATCGCAATGGATCGATCCATAAGGATTGAGTTCTTGGCAATCGACAAATGGATCGAATGTGCTGCTATCCATTAAGACATACGTTAGATAACCACCGCTTGCATCTGTATATGTTGTATAGTTCACCCCATCTCCTTCGGTCAATAACATGCTAGGGTTTGTTCCTGGTCCAAAATTGAACCATGGAGATGGTGGGGATACGGTTGTATATAGATCATTAAACACATCCCACGGAATGCCATGAATAACGCATTCACTTGTCGAGCCGCCCACAGGCGGACGACACGTCCAGGCAATTGGTAATACATCCCCAACAGTCCCTGGAGGGAAGCAGGATGCGGATGCTTCCGCCCGAGCTGTATTGTTCTCAAAGCCGATCAATTGTGCAAAAAAAGAGGATGTTTCAATTCTTGTTATCACAGTAACAGAATGGTTGACTTCGTCAATATTTATGTCGTCAACTGCGGTGGCACCATTCTCAGTTATTGCATAATTATTGACTACATTCTCAATATCACTTGTGTTGCCATTGTTCACGCACAATTCATGTGCGCCTGCCATGGCGGCGGCATCTGCAGCAGTTTGAGCATTTCGACGATTTAAGTAGAGAATTCCTCCGTCAATCGCTAAAGCTGCAATGGCAACCAATCCAAAGAAAGCAAATGCAATAATGACAAGGCTTTGCCCTTTTTCGTTGCTCTTCTTTTTCATGGCAGCCTCCTATTCACTATAAGACCCATACGGTGTCATTTGCATGGTGGCTTCCGCTTTGATATTGAAAGTGTCTTCGCCGCCAAGTGCCCAAGCGAGAAAAAAAATCACAGGCTGGATTTCTGCCTGCGCTGATACAGTCACAAATTCGCTGCACGGATTTTCCGTTGTATTTGTGGGATCACCATCACACCAGATGGATACATCACTGGGACTAATCGGTACGGCGATGGAATACCCAACCACTTTTTGCTGAATATCAACTGCTCTTTGTGTACCGCTCGTAAATTGAGAAACAACCGCATAACGAGCTCCTTCTCTAACAGCGTTATAAAGTGCAGAATGAAAGTATACAAGCCGTCCCATATCAATGAACAAGAGGAAAAGCAGAAGGATCAGTGGCAGGACGAGCGCAAATTCCACGGCAGATTGCCCTATGGGATCACACTGTCTCTTGTTCATGGGATTTGCATCCGTGCATCACTGGATAATTCCAATGGACCATTGCCAAAGATATCTATAGCCAATGGCATTTGGTTACGAGCCGTAACGATGACAGTCGAGCCGCTCGGACAGGTATTATCTACGACTGTTCCAACCATGCATATAACATCAATATCTGATAGAGAAATTGTAATGCCAGCGTTATTTCCCTCAAGCTGGACTCTGTTTTTTGCTTCGTCGATTGCCCCGGTTTCATCTGAATGATAAACCATGTAGAACGCCCCCTCGCGCGCCGAATTTTCCAACTCCACCTTTATGAAAAAAGCGAACCCATAATCAAGCGCACCGATAATGAGTAATAACAATATCGGAAGCACCAACGCAAACTCTATTAAACCTTGTCCGTTGACTTGATCGTTCTTGTGCATTCGATCTACTTTCATTCGATGGCAATCAATCGATCATATAAAACGTCTTCAATAGTTTGCTTTTTGGATATAACCACTCTAAATTTCGTGATTTCGACCCAAAAGTATTATAATGAAATTCACTGATTGGTACAAGTTTATATTCCTTTTTGTTGTGTAATGGTAATGATTAAAGGACAAAGACCTGTGGTACATTTCCTGCAAACAAATTAGGGATCATCATGAACATACCTTTCTCGGCAACGAGTGTGATAGGACTGTTACTGCTCGCAGTAAGTTCTTCGATTAGTCCTAATTCTCGGTCCGAGATATTGAACTTACAGGGGAGACAGTTACCAAATAATGT
>Ga0209066_10007180_pt1 | contig 11125 bp, 11 predicted proteins | sample All_14_2_FD_187198 | JGI IMG/M metagenome (GOLD analysis project Ga0209066, IMG submission 187198) | Freshwater microbial communities in response to fracking from Pennsylvania, USA - Allegheny Zone_MetaG_DW_15 (SPAdes) (version 2) ... | reverse complement strand
GGCCTCGGCCTGGCGGCGGTGGGCGCGGTCGGGTTCATTCTGACCCGCATGGCGGCGCGGTCCCGCGACGGCTTCGGTTACGTCGCCTGCTCCGCGGCGATCGGCTGCCTCGGAGCCGTGGCGGGAGTCGCGGTGGTGGCGCCCTATTTTTCCCAGGCGGAAGCCGCGCGCGCCCTGCGGCAGATCGCGCCGGAGGCCGAGATTTACTGGGACGGGCCGGTGGACAAAGGCAGCGCGCTCCTGTTCTACTGGCCCCGGCCGGTTCGCCTGATCGATCAGAACCCTGAGCAGGATTTTGCCGTGCGGAAATTCGGGATTGGCCGCGACCGCTACGTGACCTCGGTCGAAACCACGCGCGATTTTCTGGCGGGCCGCGCCCTGGCGGTGATCGTGGATCGAAGCCGGATGGAGGAATGGCAAAAACGCCTGCCCGGGGTGGCATGGCTGGAGCCGTTGCCCGGCGCCTTTGCGGTGGGCCGTCCCGGGGGCGCGAAAAATTAAATTGGCATCCGCCGCCGCCCGGCGGCACAGTATCCGGCAACGATGAAGGAATGGGCGGAGAAACTTGGCCGATGGGGCCTGCGATTTGTGAGAACCTGGCCATGGTTCCTGGGCACGATAGTGATCGGCCATCTCGCGAAGGAAAATTTTCCGTTCTCGAACTGGCCGATGTATGGAAACTTCCATCCCAACGCGTATTACGTGTATATCGCCGATGCGAGTGGCCAGGCGATCGGGGCGACGACCTTCCAGGAAAATACGCCGCGGATCGGGCGGCAGTATGCGTTTGAAAAAAAGACCGCGATTCGCGAGGCCAAGGCAAGCGGGCGGGACGTTCCGGTGGAGCAATCGGAATGGGACGCGGGTGTGAAAATGCTCAAACGGCTGGCGAACCGGCTGACGCCGGAACAACAGCGGCAGTTTCAGGGATTGCAATTGGTGGAGATGCGCCTGGAGATCGGGCCAGAGCGGAAGATTCTGTCTCACCGGAAAATCCACGGAAAAATTCAGCTGGAGCCGACGGCGAACTGATGAACACCCGCACCTTTCAGCACATCGTTCCGTTCGTGAATTACGCGTGGTGGGAAACCCTGCTCATGCGGCTCGGGTATGCGGTGCTGCTGTTTTTGTGGTTTCCGCCTCTGGACATCCTGCCGCCCTTCGGCAGCGAGTTGCCCTTCCCGAACGGGCTCGGCCGGCTGGGGGTCGATTTTTCCTGGGCGCTGCATCCGCAGGTGTTTCCCTGGCTGCAGGGTCTGCTCGTCGGAGCCTGCGTGGTTTACGTGGTCGGCTGGGCGTATCCGATTGCCGTGACGGCCCTGTTTTTCTGTTACCTGGTTGTCGGCACGCTGCACAATTCGCTGGGATCGATCAGCCATTATTACCAAATGCTCACGCTGATCCTGCTCGGCCAGGCGCTGGCTTCGTGGATCTGGACGTTCCTGCCGGGAAATGCGCGCGAGGTCTTCACCCGATCCCCCGCGGCGCTGCATTCGTTCACCACCCGGGTGACGTTGCAACTGCTGGCCGGCAATTACGTGCTCTGCGCGCTGACGAAGCTGCTCAAGAGCAAGGGTCTCTGGATCTGGAACAGCCAATACATGCCGGTCGAGTTCGCGAAGATCGAGGCGCAGAAATTCCACAACAACCTCGTGCCGGTGGACATGGGCTTGGGGAGTGCGTTCAATGATTTCTGCCTGCAGCATCCGTGGCTGTGCATGGTGATTTATGCGCCGGGACTGATCGTCGAGCTGTTCGCCTTCCTGCTCCTTTTCGGCCGCGGCTGGGCATTCTGGACCGGCCTGGTGGTCATTGGCATGCACGCGGTGATCAAGGTGACGATGAACCTCGATTTCCCGCAGCATAAGTGGATGGTCTTCATTTTTGCGGTGAACGCGCCGTATTGGATCTGGTGGTTCGTCCATCAATGCCGCGCCCGCCGCAGGGCCCTCCGATGACCGGATTCCTTCCGCGGATGCTTCCGCGCATCGCCTTTGCCGGCTGGGAGACGTTGCTCATGCGGCTCGGGTTTGCCTGGCTGCTCTGGGAGCGCTTTCCCACGCTCGCCCAGCTCCCGCCAGCGGAGGCGCCCCTGCGGTTCCCGAACGGCTTCGCTCGCTGGATCGATTTCACCTGGGCGCTTCAGCCGGAAATCTTCGGCGTCCTTTCGGTCGTCGTCACCGCCGCCCTGGCGCTTTACGTCACGGGATTCGCGTTTCCCCTTGCCTCCACGCTGCTGTTTCTCGGCTACCTCGTCACCGGAACGCTCATCAATTCGAACGGCTCGATCAGTCATTATTATCAATTGATGACGCTGGTTCTGGGATTCCAGGCGCTGGCCGCCTGGCTGTGGGCTTCCCGGCATTCGCCGCGCGCGGTCTGGGTCCGGTCGCCGGGCGATCTGCATTCCTTCGTCACGCGCGCCACCCTGCAGGTGCTGGCGGCCAATTACGTGCTTTGCGGGCTGACCAAACTCATCAACAGCAAGGGCGCGTGGATCGCCAACACGCTGAACATGCCGGTGCAGTTCACGAAAATCGAGGCGAACAAATTTTACAACACGCTCGAGGTCCCCGACATGGGCATCGGCGGCGCGCTGAACGACCTCTGCATTGAGCATCCGTGGCTTTGCCTCGTGGTTTACACCCCGGGATTGCTCCTCGAACTGTTCGCCTTCCTGCTGCTGTTCGGACGGGCGTGGTCGCTGGGGATCGGACTGGCCGTCGTGGCGATGCACGTGATCATCAAGGCCACGATGGGGCTCAACTTCGAGCAGCATCAATGGATCTTCCTGATCTTCGCGGTGAACGCGCCGTATTGGCTCAGCCGGTTGACGTCGTGGAATCCGGGGAAACCCGCCGCCGAAGCGTTGCCCCGCATTGCGTTCCGCGGCTGGCGGCCGGCCGAGCTGGCGCCCTGGGCGGGGGAGTGGCTGCGGCGCGGCTGGCGAAGCGCCGCCTTTTTTTGGGTGAGCGTTCTGTTGGGCCTGATCTTCAAGGAAAACTTCCCGGTTTCGAATTGGCCCATGTATGGGAACATCACCCCGCACACCGGCTACGCGTATCTGGTGGATGCGGCGGACCGGCCGATTCCCGTGAATCTGTTCCGCGAATCCTCGTCGCGGCTCGACAAGCAATTCAACCGCGAAAAGAGCGCCGCCGCGCAGCGCGCCCGGGCGGCGGGCCAGCCGGAAAACCCGGAAACCGTGGATCGCCCGGCCGGCGTCCATCTGCTCGAACGGCTGGCCGGGCGCCTGACCGCGGAGCAGCGCGCCCAATTCGGCCAGCTTGGCTTGGTGGAGGTGGATTTGACGCTCGACCGGAACCGCCGGGTGCAGAAGGAAGAGCGGCCGATCGCGAAGGTTCCGTTGGAAATGACGAAATCCGAATGACGAACAGGGCAACCCCTTCGGATTTCGTCATTTTCCCGCATTGACAAGCACGCCGTCCTGACAAATACTCATCGGTTCCTTTACTTTTGATCCGATGAAACGCACTTACCAACCTTCCAAGCGCACGCGCAAGCAGCAGTTCGGATTCCGCGCCCGTATGAAAACCAAGAATGGGCGTGCCATTCTTTCCCGCCGCCGCCAACGCGGTCGTAAGCGTCTGTTGCCCAAGGGTGTGGAGATTCATTACGCCCGCCACACCGGAGCTTAAGCCCCTGCGGTATCCCTATCCTCGATCGGCTCGACTGCGCCGTCGGGCCGAGTTTGACCGGGTTCGCACCGAGGGGAAAACCCTCCATGGACGTTATCTCCGGCTGGGCCGCCTTTCCGGGCCGCCGGATGGTGAAACCCGCGTCGGCATCATCACCACCCGCCGTCTCGGCAACGCGGTGACCCGCAATCGGGTCCGTCGCCGCCTGCGCGAAATCGCCCGGCTCCATCTGCCCGAATTCACCGCGATTTGCTGGCTGGTGGTCGTCGCCAAGCCGGAAGCCGCGGCGGCGAGTTTTGCGGATTTGAAAGATGAATGGTTGCGGCTCGCGCGCCGACTCTCTATTTTGCCCGCTCGCTCATGATTTCGATCCTGAAATTCCTGCTCCGGGTTTACAAATGGACCCTTTCGCCGTTCCTGGCGTTCATCGCCGGTCCGGGGGGCGGCTGCCGTTTCGAGCCCACCTGTTCGGAGTATGCCGTTCAGGCGATGGAAGTTCATGGATTGGCGCGCGGCAGCTGGCTGGCGCTCAAGCGAGTCTGCCGCTGCCATCCCTGGGGAGGAATGGGCTATGATCCCGTCCCCGCGAGGGATTCTCGATTCTCGATTTTCGATTCTCGATTGAATTTCCCTTCGGAACGGCGCTTTCCAACGACCCCCGCGCCCCAATCGAAAATCGAGAATCGCCAATCGAAAATTTAACACATGGACCGCAAAACCTGGCTCGCCGTGGGCCTTTCCTTCCTCGGCCTCATCATCTGGCACTTCTACTACAATGTGCCGGAAGCCAAACGCCTCAGCGAACAGCGCGCCGCGGCCGCCCGCGCCGCCGCCGAAACCGCGGCTCAGACCGCCGCCACTCCCGGCGCCGTCAGCCCGATCCCGACTCCCACGCCCGCGCCGGTGGCTCCAAGCATGGCGCGCGCGACCCATGCGCTGACCAGCGCCGATGCGGAATTTCTTTTCCAGAACGACACCGGCGGCATCGAGCAGGTCAAATTGCTCAACCACGAAGGCGAAGAAACCGACCGCGTGGTGCTCAATGCCGACAAGGATCTGCCCATCGGCGCTTTCGGCGTCCTGCCGGGGCAGGTGACCGGCGGGTTCGAGATGTCGGTGGACGAAAAAAACAACGCCGTCATTTTCCAAAAGACCGAAGCGGACGGCCTGGTGATCGAGAAGCGGTTTTCGCTGCCGGAGATCGACGGTGTAAAGGGCCGTTACGCCATCAATCTCGAGGTCAGTTTCCGTAACCCGACCCCGGCGGAAATCATCCGCGGCGGTTATTTCATCAGCACCGGCGCCGCCGCGCCGATCCACGTGAACGACATGCCGACCTACACGCGGTTTGACTGGTATCGCGACGGCAAGATGACCAGCATCGACGTGAATTGGTTCAACGAGGGCCGCATTCCCTTGATTGGCATCCAAACCAGTCCGGCGAAATCGCTTTACGAAATCACCTCCGACCAGATCGCCTGGGCCGCCGTGGCGAGCCAGTATTTCTGCACCGTGGTGAATTCGGAGAATCCGGAGGGCACCCAGGTCTGGGCGCGCAAATTCAACACCCAGCGAATGTCGGGAAATCACCCGGTCTTCGGCATCCAGGGCGGCCTCGGCTTTAAGGCTTTCAGCCTGCCGGCCGGCCAGGAACGGGTGGACAAATTCCAGATCTTCGCCGGCCCGAAGGAATACGCCGTGCTCAGCAAGATGGAGCCGAATCTCAAGGAGGTCATCAATTTCGGCTTCTTCGGATTGATCAGCGAAACCCTGCTTTGGGCCATGCACGGGCTGCACAACGTGCTTTGGAACAGCTACGCGTGGGCGATCATCGCGCTGACCATCATCATCAAACTGATGCTTTGGCCGCTTCAGAACATGGCGACCAACTCGATGCGCCGCATGGCCGCCCTGGCTCCGAAGATGACCGAACTGCGGGAGAAATATAAGGACGACCCGCAGAAGATGAACCAGGAGACGATGAAGCTGTATCGCGATTACGGCATCAATCCGTTCTCGGGCTGCCTTCCCATGCTCATCCAGATCCCGCTGTTCTTCGGGTTCTACACGATGCTCGGCTCGGCGGTGGAACTGCGCGACAGCTCGTTCCTGTGGATTCAGGATTTGTCCCAGCCGGACACCGTTTGGACGGTGCCCGGAATTAATTTCCCGATCAACCTTCTCCCGATCATCATGGCGGGAACGATGATCTGGCAAATGGTGATCACGCCCAAGACCGGCGATGCGGTCCAGCAGCGCATCTTCTATTTCATGCCGATCATCTTCCTGATTTTCTGCTACAACTACGCGAGCGGCCTTGCGCTGTATTGGACAACGCAGAATCTTTTCTCTATTGTGCAACTCTACCTGACCCGCAACAAACCCTTGCCGGTCCTGGAAAAGAAGAGCGTGATCGCCAAACGCGAAGCCGCGCTCACCGCCGCAGCCACGAAAAAGAAAAAACGGAGATAAATGAAGCAGACGGCCTCGGAAATCCTCGACACCCTGCTGGGTTACCTCGGTTTCATCGTCGAAATCGAGGAGCAGGAGCGCGACGGCCACACCGTTCTGCAGGTTTATACCAACGAGCCGGACCGGCTCATCGGCCGCCGCGAGCAGACGCTCGACGACCTCCAATACCTCGTCAACCGCCTCCTCCAGACCCAGGACCGCGAAGCGCCGCGCGTCATCGTGGACGTCGAGCACCATCGGCTCATTCGCGACGACCAATTGATCCAGAAAATCAAGCAAATGGCCGAATCCGTCCGCAATACCGGCCGCCCGCTGCAGACCGAACCGCTCAACAGCTACGACCGCCGGCTCGTGCACAACGCCTTCCTGAACGATCCGAGCATCACCACCTGGTCGCCGTCCGACGATTCGCGCATCAAGCGCATCACGCTCAAACCCCGGGCCAGCGCCGGCGGCGCCCCGGCCGATCGCTCCTAGCGGCCGTCCCTCCGCCCCAAAGCTCCATGACTCCCTTGAAAATTGGTATCGTCGGAGCCGGTGGAATCGTGCGGGACCGGCACCTGCCGAATCTCCGGCGGATCGAGGGCGTGGAAATTGCGGCTATTGCGAACTCCTCCCTGGCCAGCGCCCAGGCCTTTTGCGCCGCCCATGCACCCGAGGCGGAGCCGATCGCCGATTGGCGCGAGCTGGTGGCCCGGCCGGATCTCGACATCGTCTGGATCGGTGCGACGCCCTACCTGCACCGGCCCGTGACGCTGGCCGCCCTGGCCGCGGGCAAACACGTTTTCTGCCAGGCCCGGATGGCCCGCGACCTGCGCGAGGCCTGGGACATGCTCGAAGCCGGCCAGCGGCGCCCCGGGCAGGTCACGATGCTCTGCCCGCCGCCGTATGGGCTGCGCATGGATGCCTTTATTCGCAGCCTGATCGAATCCGAGCACGTCGGCGAAATTTACTCGCTCGAGCTGCGCAGCCGCAACGGCCAGTTTCTGGACCCGTCGCTGCCTCCGCACTGGCGGCAGCAGCGGGAAATCAGCGGGGCGAACGTGCTTACGCTCGGCATTTACACCGAGGTGCTGCAGCGCTGGTTCGGCGACGTGCGCGAAGTCGCCGCGGTGGGGCGGATCTTCCAGGAAGTGCGCGAGGATTTGCCGATCGAGATTCCCGACCAGCTCGATGTCCTGGCGGAGTTCGCCGACGGTTTTCCGGCGGTGCTGCGCTTCAGCGGGGTGTATTCCGGCGATCCCGAGGAGGTGCTGGAAATTTCCGGCAGCCGGACGACGCTGCGGATCGACTTTGCCACCGATGAAATCCGCGATCTCGACCGCGGGGAAACGCTGGCCATTCCCGCCGCGCTGGATCGGCCCTGGCAGGTGGAGGCGGATTTTATCGCCGCCGTGCGCGATCCGTCCGCGCCGCGGCCGCACCCGACTTTTGCCGATGGCGTGGCCTACATGTCGGTCGTCGACGCCGTGGACCTCGCCTGGCGGGATCGCCGGCCGGTGGTGCTGCGGATTCCCAATTCGGAAGGGTAAAATCGGTTGCCCTGCCGCGCAAAGTCGTTTAGAGCAGAGGGCATGAAGCGCGTCCTCCGCCCGGCCGGCCTGTTGGTGGCCATTCTTTTCACCGTCGCCTGCGCGACCTCCTCGCAGGTCAATCCGCAGATCACCGGCGCCCTGAGCCAAAGCGGGGTGACGGGCGGCACCTACAGCAAGGTCAACAGCGGGGAAACGCTCGATTTCGAGGACATCCTCGACCTCGTCCAAAAGGGCGTGCCGGTGCACATCATCATCAGCTACCTCCAGAGCACGAGCGCGGTTTACAATTTCAACAATGCCCAATACGCGCAGCTCAAGCAGGCCGGCGCCGCCCCGCAATTGCTCGCCTACCTCGGCGAGACCGACGGATTCTACGCCCAGACCTCGCCCGCGCAGCAGGCCCGCATCAAAAAACTGCCGCCCGGCCAGCGCACGAATTCGCCGCTTTACCAGGACGAGCAGCCCTTCGCCTACAACGCGCCGGAAGTGGATTACTGGTATGATTCCGGCTACGAGGAATCCACCTACAGTCCGTTCTCGTTCAACGCGGATTAACCCGGAGCCGGCGCCGGATGACTCCGTCGAGCCGAGCTGATCTGCCGCCCGCGGCCTTCGCCGTTCGAGGAAATCTGGTGGACCTCCACCGGAAGCGGATTTTTCCCGCGGAAGTTGCGGTGGAAAATGGGCGCATCGTTCGGATTCAAGCGATTCCGCAGGCCCCGCCGCATTTTCTGGTTCCCGGATTCGTGGACGCGCACGTTCACGTGGAAAGTTCCATGCTCGCCCCCGCGGAGTTCGCCCGCGTCGCCGCCCGCCACGGCACGGTGGCGACTCTTTCCGACCCGCACGAAATCGCCAACGTGCTCGGCGTTACGGGGGTCCGTTACATGATCGAACAGGCCCGCGGGGCGGCGATCAAAATTTTCTACGGCGCCTCGCCCTGCGTGCCGGCGACGGATTTCGAAAGCGCCGGCGCGCGGCTGGACGCGGCCGCGGTGGCGGAACTGCTCGCGAATCCGGCAATTCATTACCTCAGCGAAGTGATGAATTTTCCCGGCGTGCTGGGCGGAGATCCGGAATTGATGGCGAAAATCGCCGCCGCCCGCCGCCTCGGCAAGCCGATCGACGGCCACGCGCCGTTGGTGCGCGGCGAAGCCGCGGCGCGCTACGCCGCCGCCGGTATCGAGACCGACCACGAATGTTCCAGCCTGGAGGAGGCCCTCGACAAGGTGAACGCGGGAATGAAAATCCTCATCCGCGAAGGTTCGGCGGCGCGGAACTACGCGGCGCTGGAGCCGTTGCTGTTTTCGCATCCGGATCAGTGCATGTTCTGCTCCGACGACGCGCATCCGGACACGCTGCTGCTGGGGCACATCAACCTGCTCGTCCGCCGCGCGGTTGCCGCCGGCGTGGAGCCGATCGAGGCGCTGCGCGTCGCCTGCCTGCATCCGGTGGAGCATTACCGCATTCCCGTCGGCCTGCTGCGCGAGGGCGATCCGGCGGACTTTTTGGTGGTCGAGGATTTGCGGGATTTTCGCGTGCGGCAGACCTACGTGGACGGCCGGCTGGTGGCGGAAAACGGCCGGTCGCTTTGGCCGTATCGGGTTCCCGAAACGCCCAATCAATTCCACACCGCGGCCATCCGGCCGGCCGACCTCGCGCTGCCGCCCGGCGGCGGAACGGTGCGCGTGATTGAGGTGGATGACGGTCAATTGGTGACCCGAACGGGAACCGCCGACCTGTCCCGGATGCAGTCCGACCCGGAGCGGGATATCCTCAAAATCGTCGTGGTGAACCGGTATCGACCCGCGCCGCCCGCCGTGGCGTTCATCCGGAATTTCGGGCTGAAGCGGGGAGCCATCGCCTCATCGGTCGCCCATGATTCCCACAACCTCGTCGCGGTCGGGGTGAGCGACGAGGATTTGAGCCGGGCCATCGATCTTTTGATCGGGCACCGGGGCGGCGTGTGCGCCGTGGCCGGTGAGGCTTCGAAATACGTGGCGTTGCCCATCGCCGGTCTCATGTCCGACCAGCCGGCGGAAGTGGTCGGAGCGGATTACGCCGCCGTCGAAGCGTTTGCCCGGCAATTGGGCTCGCCGTTGCGCGCGCCGCTGATGACGCTGTCCTTCATGGCCCTGCTCGTCATTCCCGAACTCAAATTGAGCGATCGCGGATTGTTCGACGGCCGCAAATTCGAGTTTGTGCCGGTGAGGATTTAGCTAAGGAAAGCAGGAAGGCAGGAAAGGGTCTCAGGAAGGCAAATTTTTCCTTATTTCCTGCTTTCCTTAGAAATTACCACCCCAGCAGATAAGCGAAGATCAGCGGCGCCACGATTGTCGCGTCGCTTTCGACGATGAACTTCGGCGTCTCGACTCCCAGTTTGCCCCAGGTGATTTTTTCGTTCGGCACCGCGCCGGAGTAGCTGCCGAAGCTCGTCGTGGAATCGCTGATCTGGCAGAAATAGCCCCACAGCGGCACCTCCTCGCGCTGCAGGTCCTGGTGCAGCATCGGGACCACGCAGATCGGAAAATCTCCCGCGATGCCGCCGCCGATCTGGAAGAAACCGATGGAGCCCACCCGGCCGAGCGGCTTCGCGTTTTCGGTATACCATTCCGCGAGGTGCATCATGTATTCGATGCCGGTGCGCACGGTGTGGACGTTCTTCACGTCGCCGCTGATCACGTGGCCGGCATACATGTTGCCCAGCGTGGCGTCTTCCCAGCCCGGCACCCACATGGGCAGGTTCTTTTCGCAGGCGGCGAGCAGCCAGGAATTTTTCGGGTCGATCTGATACGAGTCCTTCAATTTTCCGCCGCGGAGAATCTTATACATGAACTCGTGCGGGAAATAATGTTCGCCCGCTTCGTCGGCGGCGACCCATTCCTCCAGCACCACCGCTTCGATCCGGCGCATGGCTTCCATCTCTGGAATGCAGGTATCCGTCACGCGGTTCATGTGGCGGTCGAGCAGGGCCTGCTCGTCGGCCGGCGTCAGATCGCGGTAATTCGGCACGCGCTCGTAATAATCGTGAGCCACCAAATTAAAGACGTCCTCCTCGAGGTTCGCGCCGGTGCAGACGATGCCGTGCACCTTGTCCTGGCGGATCATCTCGGCGAGCGAGAGCCCGAGCTCGGCGGTGGACATCGCCCCGGCGAGCGTGACGACCATTTTCCCGCCCTGGGCGAGATGGTGCTCGTAGGCCTTCGCCGCGTCCACCAGCGCGGCCGAGTTGAAGTGACGGTAGTGATGCTGAATAAATTGGGAAACGGGGCCTTTGTTCATGGCGATGCAAAAATTAGTCGCCGGAAGGGTGTGATTCCAGCAACATTTCCGTCGAATGCGATTTTCACACCGGAATGCCTGGCTGGTTCACGTGGTGGGAGACGACTTGCGGGGGCAAATGGAGGACGCGCGTGATCCTGCCCGGAATGACCATGTCTGGATTTCGCTGGATGCCGG
>Ga0209066_10007179_pt1 | contig 11126 bp, 13 predicted proteins | sample All_14_2_FD_187198 | JGI IMG/M metagenome (GOLD analysis project Ga0209066, IMG submission 187198) | Freshwater microbial communities in response to fracking from Pennsylvania, USA - Allegheny Zone_MetaG_DW_15 (SPAdes) (version 2) ... | reverse complement strand
GTTACGCAAGGCGTTCATGAGGTGCACGCTCCCGCTCAGAAGGGCAGCACAGCGACAAAGAAGCGCTGCAGCCAGCCCATGGTGTTCGACTCGTTGATGAAGCCGCTGCCGCGGTATTCCATGCGCGCATCGGCCACCTGGGTCGATTGCACGGTATTGGCGGCGGTGACGTTGTTCGGGTTGATCACGCCGGAAAAGCGGATGTACTCGTTGCCCTGGTTGATGGCGACCAGTTTTTCGCCCGACACCAGCAAGTTGCCATTGGGATAGACGTCGATGACGGTGACGGTGATGGTGCCGTTGAACACGTTGTTCGCGGCAGCGCCCCCCTGACCCGTGAATTCCGAATCGCTGCCTGCTTCGAGCTCGAGACCGTTCAGCGTCTTGAGTGGCACGCCGGCCATCGGCCCCACATTGGCACTGATGCTGCTGCCGCGGGTGGCGTTGGCGTTGGCGCTCTTCTGGGCGGTATTGCGTTCCACCAGATTGATGGTGATGGTGTCGCCGACGTGTCGGGCTCGCCGATCTTCGAACAAGGGGCGCGTCATTGCAGCCTGGTAAATCGAACCATTGCTCGGTAGCGCTTGCGTGCGCGTCTCCGGCCGAATGCTCATCGGCTGATGAACGGCGGACTGCGGTTCCGGGTAAAGGGAAGCGCAACCGGAAATCAGCAAGACGGCACTGGCGATGACAAGCGTGAATCGACTCATGATGTTCTCTCAGAGCTGCGTCAGACGGCCGAGCATGGAGTCGGAGGTCTGGATGGCACGGGAATTCATCTCGTAGGCACGCTGGGTGACGATCATGTTCACCAACTCTTCAGCCACATTGACGTTGGAGGTTTCGACATAGCCCTGATTGATCACACCTGCGCCGTTGGTGCCTGGCTGATTGGGCGTGGCAACGCCGCTCGATGCCGATTCGATGAAGAGGTTTTCGCCCACGCTCTGCAAACCGGTGGGATTGACGAAGGTTGCGAGCTGGATGGCCCCCACCTCGACCGGCGCAACCTGCCCGGCTTGCAAGACACTGACCGTGCCGTCCTTGCCGATGGTGATGGTCTGGGTGTCAGCCGGAATGTTGATGTTGTCCGCCAGCGGATAGCCGCTGGCCGTCACCACATTGCCCTGGTTATCGAGTTGAAAAGCACCATCGCGGGTGTAAGCCGTCGTGCCGTCCGGCATCGCGATCTGCAGAAAGCCGTTGCCCTGCACCGCGATGTCGAGCGAACCCCCGGTCTGCTGCAGGTTGCCCTGGGTGAAGATGCGCTCGGTGGCCACGGGACGAACACCCGTACCGATCTGCAACCCGGAGCCGATCTGAGTCTGCTGAGTGGATTGCGCGCCAGGCTGGCGCATGGTCTGGTAAAGAAGATCTTCGAAGACCGCGCGCTGGCGCTTGAAACCGTTGGTCGAAACGTTGGCGAGGTTGTTGGAGATCACGTCCAGCGAGGTTTGCTGGGCATCCAACCCGGTACGGGCGGTCCACAGAGAGCGGATCATGATGAAGTCCTCGTAGGCTGTGCCGGCGCGCGAGGCGTGTCAGCGGGTCTTTGAACTGGTTACCAGTCTAGGCCGGAGGGAAGCCAGTTCATTCGCCGATAAGGTGTGCAATTTCCGTGCTAATTCGCGCCTTGCCGGTTTTTGCCGGTCACCCCGAGACGAAAAAACACCCGCTGTCGGCAACCGACGCGGGTGCTGGGGAGAGCAAAAAAACAGTTCTGCCAGGGCAATCAGCGCGCCGCCAGCACCTGCGCCGCAGCGCGATCGTTTTGCTCGGCTGTCTGCAACATGCGCGTCTGCATCTCGAACTGGCGCCCCAGTGAAATCATGGTGACCATCTGGTCGACGACGTTCACATTGCTACCTTCAAGATAACCCCCGGCAATTTTTACCGTTTCATCGGCTGGCTGTGCCGCCCCATCCCGGGTGCGAAACAGGCCGTCCTCGCCGCGTACCAGCGAAGCCTCGGGTGGATTGACCAGCTTGAAACGACCAACGACGTTGATGACGTTTTGCCCCGCCTCCTTGGCGGAAATCGTGCCGTCCGGCCCCACCATCACCTCGGCATCGGGTGGCAGGGTGATCGGGCCTCCATCGCCAATCACCGGCAATCCACTCTTGGTCTGCAACACCCCGTTGGGGCTGACATCCAGGCTACCGTCGCGGGTATAGGCCTCGGACCCGTCCGGCATCTGCACCGCCAGCCAGCCCTTGCCTTCGATGGCAACATCGTAGGCTCGCCCGGTGTGCTGCAAAGGCCCCGGGGAAAAGTCATTGGCAACACTGGCATCGACCGCGAAAGCACGCGTGTGCAGCGCCTCCGTCTGCACTTCAACCGCACGCAGCTTGTGCAGTTCGGTACGAAAGCCGGTCGAGGTGGCATTAGCCAGGTTGTGCGCGACCGCCGCCTGCTGGTCCATCGTTCCCCGGGCGCCCGTCATCGCGGTGTAGATCAGCCGATCCATTTCAAACTCCCCTGTCCGTCCCTAAGCGAGCATCGATTGAATCAGGAATCAACGCATGTTGATCAGCGTTTGCAGGAGCTGATCCTGAGTGGTGATCGATTTCGCGTTCGCCTGATAGTTACGCTGCTGGATGATCATCTGCACCAGCTCCTGGCTCATGTCTACGTTGGACTCCTCGATCTGGCCAGAAGAGAGCGTACCGTTCAGCCCGGACCCCGGAATCCCAATCGCAGGCTGGCCTGACTCTGTCGTCTCGGCCCACAGGTTATTACCCAGGGAGACGAGGCCATTGGGGTTGCGGAAGCTGGCCAGAACGACTTGACCCAGATTCTGCGTCTGACCATTCGAATAGCGCCCCTGCACGATGCCATCGGAAGTGACAGACACACCGGCAATTTCACCCGGCGGGAAACCATCCTGGCGCAATTCGGTAACCGAAAAGGCCGCATTCCGCTGCGTCAGTCCAGTCAGGGAAATCGTGAAGTTGAGATCTTCTGCACCCGTGCTGACGGCGGACGCGATGTCGAGCGTGAAGTTGGCATATGCCGGGTCTGCCGCCCCGGTCGTTGCCGGCGGCACCGGCGGCAAAACCTGCCGCGGCAGGCCGTTCTGGGTGAACGTCAAGGTGTCAGCAGGATCAAATGGCAGTGCCTGGCCATCAAGGAAGGTTCGGACATTCCAGGTGTTGTCCGGCGTAGCCAGCTTGACGAAATAGAGCGATAGCTGATGCTCGTTGCCGAGACTGTCGTAAACACGGATCGACGTCATGCTGTTGTAGCTCGCCGGATCGGTTTCGCTGAACGTACCGTTGGCAGGAACCGCTTGCGAGGAATCCAGGTTGGCACGAATGTTCGCCTCTTCGGTCGCCTTCGCGCCCAACCCCTGAGGCGGCACATAGATCGGAGTGGGCGTACCCGTCCCGACCAGCGAGACGGTGTCGCCTACGCGCGTCTGATAGCCCATCAGCTTTTCACCCAGTGGGGTGACGATGTAGCCATCCTTGTCGAGGTCAAACTGACCATTTCGGCTGTAGGCCGTCGTGCCGTTGGTACGCTCGATCTGGAAGAAGCCCGAACCATTGATCGCCATGTCCAGCGGATTGCTCGTCGTCGTCAAACCACCCTGAGCAAAATTCTGCCGGACAGTGTTGACCATGCCGCCTGCACCAATCTGGATGCTGCTCATCGCTCCGGTCATCGCCGACGCAAAGTTATCGGCGAATACGGCATTGCTGGCCTTGAAGCCCACGGTACTGGCGTTGGCGACGTTGCTCGAGATGACGTCAAGCGCGCGTGCGGAGGAAGCCAGTCCGCTCAAACCTTGTTGGAATGCCATGATCTTTGCTCCTGATCAGAGAATTTGCTTGATGTCGTCGAGCTTGAAGACGCCCAGGTCACCGACCTGGAGGTCCGAACCACTGACGCCTCGAATCACGCTGGTGACCGGGCCAAACTGCAAGCTGCGCCCTGTGACCTTGTCCTCGCCGGCAGTGGCGCTGACATTGAGTTTGTACACACCATCGGCCGCACGCGTTCCGTTGAGCGTCATGCCGTCCCACATGAAGTTGTGGCTGCCCGCCGCAACATCGGCAAGCTCAATCTTCTGCACTTCAAGGCCGCTGGCGTCGGTAATCGAGATACTCACCAAGCTGGCATCCGCATCGATCTCGAACCCACCCACTGCACCCGCCTCGGTCAATCCGAGGCTGCTGCCTTCGACGAGCACACCACGACCAAGCAGTGCGGCGGCGCTGTAACCATCCGCGGATTCCTGGGCTGCGACAAAGGACTCGAACATTTTGTTGAGACGTTCGATGCCATCGACCGTACTCATCTGCGCCAGTTGCGAAGTCAGCTCGGCGTTCTCAAGCGGATTCATCGGGTCCTGGTTCTTGAGCTGCGTCGTCAGCAGCGTCAGAAAGCGCGTTTGCTGGTCCTCTTCCGGCTTCTGAACCGGCTCGCTGCGACCGAGGCCCGCCAAGACGTCTTTCGCAACCTGATTGGTGTTGATGGTGCTCATTTCATACTCCTGCCGTCAGCGGCAACTTTTTCCTGTGCGGCTTATTGCCCGATCTGCAAGGTACGTTGTAGCAAAGTCCGTGCCGTGTTCATCACTTCGGCGTTGTTCTGGTACGAACGCGACGCCGAGATCATGTTCACCATCTCCTCGACCACATTCACGTTCGGCATTTCGACATAGCCTTCGCCATTGGCAGCCGGATTGTTGGGCTCATAGACAAGGCGCATCGGCGCCGCACTCTCGACCACTTGCGTGACCTGCACGCCGGTCGCCGCCGGACCGGCAACCGGCCGCGCGGCAAAAACCACCTGTTTCGCCCGGTAAGGCTGACCGTCCTCGCCCACCACACTGTCAGCGTTGGCGAGGTTGGAGGCCGTGGTATTGAGGCGCAGCGACTGTGCGTTGAGGGCGGAACCAGCGATCTGGAACACATTGAGCATGCTCATGGCGGCGCTCCTTACTGACCGGTGATCGCGGTATTGAGCGACCGCAACATCCCGTTGATGAAGGTGATGCTGGCTTCGTACTGGATCGCATTTTCCGCAAAGGCCGCGCGCTCCACATCCATATTGACGGTATTGCCATCAACCGCCGACTGCAACTCGCTACGATAGCCCGTGTGAGCGGCCAGCGGATTTCCGGCCCCGCCCGCCACATGGCCGCTGTGTGTGGTGTTCATCGACACCCCGCCTGCTCCTGCTGCCTGCAAGGCCCCCTGCAGCGCCGAGCGGAAATCAATGTCGCGCGCCTTGTAATGCGGGGTGTCGGCGTTGGCGATGTTGGACGCCAGGAGCTGCTGTCGATGCGCCTGAAGATTCAATGCAGTCTGGTGAAACTGAAACTGTTTTTCGATCAGCGCTTTCATGGCATCGACCCTCCTGGACTTGCACTGCGGCAATAGAACGCAGTTTTCATGCCACCCATCCTAGCGTCAGAACGTCCATCGGCTTTTGCCGATAAGGACTCGAAACCCCGGCCAATTCATCGTCTTGCCGCCCCGGACGCCGCAGCGACGGCAAGCTTTGCCGGTCACCAACCGGAAGGGGGCGATGGTTGCCGGGCTCTGGATGGCATGGTTCAATCCGTTCATGAATTGTTCGCAGAACCATGCAAGTCCTTGGGTAGCACACGCACACAGCCGTGCCGGAACCCTGCATCGCATCGTGCTTGCCAGCGTGCTGTCCTTGGTCGCGGGCTTACCCGATGTACTCGCGCAACAGATGCCGGGCGCAGTCGAGGCGCGGGTCGTCGATTTCCTGCAGAACGAAACCCGGGGTTTGCCAGGAAAGGTATCGATCAACGTCAGTCCACTCGACCCCACCAACCGTTTGCCAACCTGTTCAGCGCTGGAGACCTTTCTACCTTCCGGGACGCGCGCATGGGGCCGGATCAGCGTGGGGGTGCGATGCGATTCTCCTGTGGTGTGGACGGTCTATCTTCAAGCCCACGTCTCGGTGAGCGGAGACTACCTCGTCACTGCACGCCCGCTTCGAGCAGGACAGATCATCGGTCCAAACGATGTCGAACTGCGCCAAGGTGACCTGACCGCCTTACCCGACAACACGCTCACAGACACCACGCTCGCCAACGGTCACACCACACGCTTTGCGATCGCGGCAGGACAGCCGCTTAGAGGCGACATGTTGCGCATCCCGCACGCCGTACGTCAGGGGCAGACCGTGCAGGTCATCACCAGCGGCACAGGCTTTCGCATCGAAAGCGAAGGGCGCGCCCTCAACAATGCAGCACCCGGCGAAAGCGTTCGCGTGCGGCTGTCCAATGGCCAGACGGTAACGGGTAGTGCGCGATCTGACGGCGTCGTGGAACTCGGCTTATGAGCACAAAAAGATAAACAAGCTCAGGTTTTCAGTCGCTTATTTGCTCAAGCTTCGAAGCAAGCGGTCGTTAACCCGCTTAGAAAATCTACTCGTAGGAAGCTCGCCATGAAAATCGACAGCCCAGGCAAGGCGCTCGCCGCCAACGGCCCGAACGAGATCCGACCACGTGCTTCGATTGCGCCGCCCCCCACCGGAGATGCCCGCGTGGAGGACGTGCAACTCTCATCCCTCTCCACCAGCCTGCAGAAGGCAGAACGTGCGATGGCCGAGGCGCCCGTAATCGATCAACAACGCGTCGACGAAATCCGTCAGGCGATCTCGGATGGTCGCTTCAAGATCAACGCCGGTCGAATCGCCGATGGCCTCATCGATAGCGTGCGCGACCTGCTCGGCAACCAACGCTGACATCAGTACTCCGACGCATGACGACCCGCCCGCTCGCCTCCCCAACTGCGGCTGACCAGCAACGACTCGCCTTGTTGATCGAGGCAGAGTCGATTCAGCTGAAGGAGTTTATCGCCGTACTGGAGCGTGAGGAGGCGCTGCTGGTGGCGGGAGATACCGACGCCTTGCTGAATCTGACGCAGCAGAAAACCGAGCGCTATCGTCAGCTTCAACGCTTGCATGCAGACCGGATGTTGCTTATCGGCCGCTTGGGTTTTGCGCAGTTGAACGAGGCGGTCCAAGTGATTTGCGCGGGTTTGCCACGTGTGCTCGCGCGCTGGAACGAAGTGCTCGATCTCGCACGACAGGCGCGTGACCGCAACGCGCTCAACGGCAAGCTCATCGTCGAGCGCATGGCCAACAACCAGGCCGCACTGTCGATCCTCCTCGCGGCGTCGGACCAGCCGCAACTCTACGATGCGCACGGCCACAGTCGCCCCACCGGCGGCGGTCGCATCCTCGGCAGCGCCTGAACATACATACAGCGCATCGCTCTGCTATCCTTGCGCCCTTCGTAAAACCGAACGGGCCTGCAGCATGGCTGGCAAGCAAGACACCCCCAAGCAGTACGACGAATCCTCCTTCCGCGTCCTGAAAGGACTCGAGCCGGTGCGCGAGCGCCCCGGCATGTACACCCGCACCGACAGCCCGGCGCACATCATCCAGGAAGTGATCGACAACGCCGCTGATGAAGCACTCGGCGGCTTTGCGAAGAAGATCCACGTCACGCTGCACCTCGATGGCTCGGTCACCGTGGCTGATGACGGCCGCGGCATTCCGGTCGGCCTGCATCCCGAGGAAGGCGTGCCGGTCGTCGTACTGGCCTACACGCGGCTGCACGCCGGCGGCAAGTTCGACAAGCGCGAGGGCAACTCGGCCTACGCCTTCTCGGGCGGCCTGCACGGCGTGGGCGTGTCGGTGACTAATGCGCTGTCGACCCGCATCGAGGTCGAGGTGAAGCGCGACGGCAAGATCCACCGCATCGACTTCGCCGACGGCGGCGAGACGATCAGCCCGGTACGCGTCGAAGGCGACTGCGGCCGCCAGACCGGCACCCGGGTGCGCGTATGGCCGGATGGCAAGTACTTCGAATCGCCGCGCGTGCCGATGAACGAACTCGAGCGCCTGTTGCGCTCGAAGGCAGTGTTGTTGTCGGGCGTCGCAGTGCGGCTCGACATCGAGCAGGCTAGCGGGCCTGTGCTGACCAAGACCTGGTCCTACCCCGAAGGCCTAGCCGGTTACCTGAAGGAGCTCGCCGGTGACGTCGAGCCGGTGGCGCCGATCTTCACCACCGAAAAATACGCCGGCAAGGACGACCCCACCTTCGCCACCGGCGAGGGCGCAGCCTGGGCGCTGGCCTGGTTCGAATCCGCGGTGCCGAGCGAGTCCTACGTCAACCTGATCCCGACGGTGAATGGCGGCACCCACGAGTCCGGCCTGCGCGCCGGCGTGTTCGAGGCGATGAAGTCCTTCATCGACCACCACACCCTGCTGCCACGCGGCGTCAAGCTGCAGCAAGAGGACGTGTGCGGGCGCATGAGTTTCGTGCTGTCGGCGCGCCTTTTGGACCCGCAGTTCCAGGGCCAGGTGAAGGAAAAGCTCAACTCGCGCGAGGCAGTGAAGCTCGTCTCCAGCCATCTGCGCGACCCCTTCGAGATCTGGCTCAACAACCACGTCGAGGCCGGCAAGGCCATCGCCGAGCTGTCGATCAAGCAGGCGCTGGCACGCCAGAAGAGCGCGCAGAAGGTCGAGAAGAAGAAGACCTCGGGCGTCGCCGTGCTGCCCGGCAAGCTGTCGGACTGCGAGTCCGAGGACCTCGCCGACAACGAACTCTTCCTGGTCGAGGGCGACTCTGCCGGTGGCTCGGCCAAGATGGCGCGCAACAAGGAAACCCAGGCCATCCTGCCGCTGCGCGGCAAGGTGCAAAACGCCTGGGAGATCGACCCCGACCGCCTGTTCGCCAACGCCGAGATCCACGACATCGCGGTGGCGCTGGGCGTGGACGCGCACAAGGCCGACAGCGAGGTCGACCTCTCCGGCCTGCGCTACGGCAAGGTCGTCATCATGTCCGACGCCGACGTGGACGGCGCCCACATCCAGACCCTGCTGCTGACCCTTTTCTTCCGCCACTTCCCCAAGCTGATCGAGCATGGCCACGTGTACGTGGCGCAGCCGCCGCTGTACCGTGTCGACGTCCCTGCCCAGGGCAAGAAGCGCCCGCCGCGCCGCCTCTATGCGCTCGACGAGGGCGAGCTCGCCGCGATGCGCGAGCGCCTGGAGAAGGAAGGCTTCAAGCCCGATGCGATCGAGATCGGCCGCTTCAAGGGCCTGGGCGAGATGAATCCCGACCAGCTCCGCGAGACCACCATGGACCCCGCCACCCGCCGCGTGCTACCGGTCAAGGTGCGCAGCGGCGCGCTCGAGGACACGCTGAAGATGTTCACCCTGCTGATGGGCAAGGGCGAGGCCTCGGGGCGGCGGGCGTGGATGGAAGAAAAGGGCGACAGCGTCGAGGCGGATGTTTGAGAGGGAATCGAGCCCCGAGTCCGGCGGTGCGGAAAGCGCGATTCACGAGACGACGTCACAACTTCGCCGATCAAATGCAGACGATTTCGTACAGCGAGGCAAGAAGGCGCCTCCCGGTAATGCTTCGACAAGTGGCCTGCGGCCATACATTCGTCGTCGTTCGCAAAGGTATTCCCATCGCCATCATTAAGCCCCCGTACCGAATTGGTTCTGGCGACGACCGATCCGACGCCCGTGCGCGGCTTTTCGAACGACTCGGTCATGCTTCGCCGGTGGGACCGCGTAGCTGGAAGCGGGATGAACTCGACCGCTTTTCAGAAACCTGAATCCGCCCCGAAAAGATATCTACTAATGGTAGATTCCAAACCAAGGAGGATGCCATGGACACCGCAAAGCTCTTCACCAACGGCCGAAGCCAGGCGGTGCGTCTTCCCAAGGAGTTTCGTTTCGAGGGCGACGAAGTAATGATCAAGCGCGTAGGTGACGCAGTCGTACTGTTACCACGTCACGGCTGGCGGACGCTGTTCGACGCGCTCGACGAGTTCGAACCCGGGTTCGAACTCGTTCGTGAGCAGCCGATCCAGCAGGAACGCGAGGCGATCACACCATGAAGTACATGCTGGACACGAACATCTGCATCTACCTCATCAACCATCGCCCCGCCCACGTCCGCCATCGCTTCGAAGCACATCCGATCGGCGATATCGGGATTTCTGTCATCACCGCCTGCGAACTTGCCTACGGGGTGTCGAAGAGCCAATCCGCACGCAATCGCGCTGCACTCGAGACCTTCCTGCTGCCGCTGGAGGTCGCAGCCTTCGACGACACGGCGATCTGGCGCTACGCCACACTGCGCGCGGAACTCGAACGCAGCGGCCTGCCGATCGGTGCGCTTGATACGCAGATCGCTGCTCACGCGCTCGCGCTCAGCTGCACGCTGGTCACCAAGAACACTCACGAGTTCGCCCGCATCGGCGGTCTGGCGCTCGAGAACTGGGCCGAGCCGCTCCTGCATGAACCCCTGGCACCTTACCTTTCCGCAACATGAGCACTGACACACACGATCTGTTCGACGCGCCCGAGGCACCCGCATCCGCCACGGCCGTGACCCCGCCCGCAGGTGCGTCACCGACCAGTGGCGCCCCGGCGCCGGCAGATGAAGGCGACGCGCTGGCGCCCGCCACCAGTGCCGACCTGCCCCCGCCTCCTGCCCCGCCCGCCGACCCAGAACCCGAACCCGAAGACGACGGCACGCTGGCGCTCGACCGCTACGCCGAGCGCGCCTACCTTGCCTACGCGATGAGCGTGGTGAAATCGCGCGCGCTGCCGCAGGTCGAGGATGGCCTCAAGCCGGTGCAGCGCCGCATCCTGTTCGCGATGAACGAGATGCGGCTGTCGTCCACCTCCAAGCACGTGAAGTCGGCGCGCGTGGTCGGTGACGTGATCGGCAAGTACCACCCGCACGGCGACACCAGCGTCTACGACGCGATGGTGCGGGTGGCGCAGGACTTCTCCCTGCGCTATCCGCTGGTCGACGGCCAGGGCAACTTCGGCTCGCGCGACGGCGACTCGGCGGCGGCGATGCGCTACACCGAGTGCCGCCTGACGCCGATCGCCGAGCTGCTGCTCGCCGAGATCGACCGCGGCACGGTGGACTTCATCCCCAACTACGACGGCGCATTTGAAGAGCCGCAGCTGCTGCCGGCGCGTCTGCCCTTCGTGCTGCTGAACGGCGCATCAGGCATCGCGGTAGGCATGGCGACCGAGATCCCGCCTCACAACCTGCGCGAGGTGGCCGAGGCCACCTGCCACCTGATCCGCCATCCCGAGGC
>Ga0209066_10007178_pt1 | contig 11126 bp, 7 predicted proteins | sample All_14_2_FD_187198 | JGI IMG/M metagenome (GOLD analysis project Ga0209066, IMG submission 187198) | Freshwater microbial communities in response to fracking from Pennsylvania, USA - Allegheny Zone_MetaG_DW_15 (SPAdes) (version 2) ... | reverse complement strand
TAGTCCAGGTTCGGCGGCACGGGCATCTCTTCCTTGCGCCCGCCGTCTTTGTCTTTGCCGAAGCCGACCTCGACGCGCTTGATCTGGCCCAGGCGGCCGTTGCGCACCAGCTCGCACGCGGTCCGGAACTGCTGGGTTGAGCGCTGCTGCGAGCCGACCTGCAGGACCACGCCCTTCTGACGCACCACTTCGGCGAGGATGCGGCCCTCGTGGATCGTCTGCGAAAACGGCTTTTGCACCCAGATGTCTTTGCCCGCGATCGCGCACTCGACCGCGCACAGCGCGTGCCAGTGGTCGGGCACGCAGACCATCACCGCGTCCACGCCGCCGTCGCGCAGCAGGTCGTGGTACCGGGCGAAGGTCTTGACCGTGTAGCTGTCGGCGTTGAGGCGTTTCTTGTATTCGGCCTCGATCCTGTTTTTCGAGAACGCCAGCCGCTTGGAGTCGAGGTCGCAGATCGCGACGATGCGCGCCAGGTCGGTCTGCCCGAAGAGCCCCGGCATCTCCATGCTGGTGGAGATGCGTCCGCAGCCGATGATGCCCACGTTGATCAGCTTGCTGGGTGCCGCCTGCCCCAATACCCGCGACGGAATCAGATTCGGCATCACGGCCAGCGCGCCTGCGATCCCGCTGGCTTGCACAAACGCTCTTCTCGAAAGTGTCCTCATACCTTTTTTCTCCCAGAGATAAAACTACACGATGTTGAAAAGAACGATATTCAAACGGACGCCCACGCGCAAGGGTTTTGTTTCGAGAGTTTGTTCAGTGTGCGCGTATGCGGAAAAAGGGGGAGTGTGTTAAAATCGCGGCATGAAACGGACCTCTTCGATCCTCACGGGGATTTGCTGTGCGGCCCTGACGGCTGCGGCGCAACTGGGAACGGAGCTGATCGCCAACGGCGGTCTGGCGGAGCTCGACGGCAAGGGGTGGCCGCGCGGCTGGCCGCAAGGCAGGCACGCGCGCATCGAAAAAGACGCGGCAGGGAACCGGCTGGTGCTCGAAGGCGCAGGTGCCGGAGTTCCTTTTAAAATCCCGCTGAAGCCCGAGTACGGGCGGCTCAAACTGTCCATGAGGATGAAGGTGACCGGCGTGACGCCCGGCGGAGAGAGCTGGCAGACCGGCCGCATGACGATGTCGTTCCACAATGCGGCCGGGGAGCGCGTCGGCGACTGGCCGAACGTCTTCGGCATGATCGGGACGGCCCCGTGGGCGGCGTGCGAGCGCGTGTATCCGGTTCCGGCGAATGCGGTGATGCTGCAGCTCAGCCCGTGCAACCTGGGCGCGTCGGGCACCGTGGAGTTCCGGGCGCTCTCGCTGACCGTCTGCCGTGTCCGGGCTTTGGCCAAGGCCGACGCGCCGCTGCCGCCGGGGGCGGAGCGGGACCCGTGGGGCCTCGGCGACGCGTGGCGGCAGACCACGCCGACGCGCGAGCGGGTCTGCCTCAACGGCCTGTGGGGTTTCCGCCCTGTGGCGAAGGGCGAAGCGGCGGACAGCGTGCCTGCGGCGGGAGACTGCTGGGGCTGGTTCAAGGTTCCGGGCATCTGGCCGAACGGCGCGTGGGAGTTCACGGACGGCGCCCAGCAGGTGTGGCTCGCGCCTTGGCTGGAGGAGCGCGGCGGCGCGAACGTCTTCGAGCAGGCGTGGTACAAGCGGCGTTTCACGGTGCCGGAAGCGTGGAAGGGCCGGCGCATCGCGCTCGACTTCACGATGCTCCAGACGCACGTGCGGGCGTTCGTGGATGGCGTGGCCTGTGGCGAGCTGTGGTATCCCGGCGGCGAGCTGGACCTGACCGGCGCGCTCAAGCCGGGGCGCGAGCAGGAGGTCGCGCTGCGGGTGACCGCCCGCCCGCTGACGGCCGAGCGCAACGCGTTCATGGCGCCGGACCGCATCATCACGGACAAGGCCAGCGTCAAATTGAAGGGCATCACCGGCGACCTCTTCCTCTGCGCCATGCCGGGGGAGGGGCGGCTGGAGGACGCTCAGGTCATCACCTCGGTGAGCGGCCGGTCGGTGACGTTCGCGGCCGAGACCGCGGGCTTGTCCAAAGGGCCGTACCGCCTGCGCGCGGAAGTGTCCGGCTGCGGCGAGGCTCGGCGGGTGTTCGAGTCGGACGCGCTGACGCCCGATGCGGCGGGCGCACTGCGCTTCACCGCGCCGTGGGCGGACGCGAAGCTCTGGGACACCGACGCGCCGCAGAACCGTTACGCGGCGTCGCTGACGCTGACGGACGCGGCGGGCACGGTCATCGACACGCTGACGCCGGTGGCCTTCGGGTTCCGCGAGCTCCGCGTCGCGGGACGCGACTTCGTGCTGAACGGCACGCCGGTCCATCTGCGCGCGCTCCACAACGCCTCGGCGAACGGCGGCGCGGACCAGGCTTCGGAGAGCGCGGCGCGCGAGCTGTGCCGCCGCATGGCCGAATACGGTTTCAACGCGATCATCGGCGGCAACTATGATTTCACGCCGGGCTCGGTGGGTTACCTGGACGGTCTGCTGGAGGCCTGCGACGCGACGGGCATGCTGATGGCCTTTTCGCTGCCGCACATGAAAGATTTCGGCAACAAGCTGGACGACCCCAAAATGGCGGCGCTGTACCGAGAGCAGACCGCATGGCTGATCCGGCGGGCGCGCAATCATCCGTCGGTGGTCCTCTACGCCATGAACCACAACAGCACGGGGTATTACGGCGACCAGAACCCGATGAAGATCGACGGCGTGTACGAGATCCCGGAAGTCGAGAAGTCCAAGAACGCCTGGTGGGAGCGCAACCGCAAGCAGGCCCGCATCACGGACGCCATCGCCAAATCGCTCGACCCCACGCGGCCCGTGTACCACCATCAGTCCGGCAATCTCGGCGACATGCACACCGTGAACTGCTACCTCAACTGGGCGCCGGTCCAGGAGCGCAGCGACTGGGCCGGGCACTGGTCGGCGCACGGCGTGAAGCCCCTTTTCTTCGTGGAGTGGGGGCTGCCGCACATCTCGAGCTGGTCGAGCTACCGCGGACCGCAGTTCATTTGGCGGTGCGAGGCGTTCCAGAGCCTGTGGGCGGCCGAGTTCGCCGCGCAGGTCTGGGGCGACAAGGCGTATCGCGACGACGCGGCCGCGGTCGGCGCGCTGGACCATGAGGAGCGCCTGTGGGCCACCGGAAAGCCGTTCCGCTGGAGCACGCTGAACCAGCCGCTGCGCGGGCTCTCGCAGAACTATTCGGCGGTGCAGGCGCACTTTGCGGATGACAACTGGCGTTCGCACCGGGCCTGGGGCGTGTCGGCCATGCTGCCGTGGGACCAGGGCGACTTCTGGCAGCGCGTGGCCGACACGTCCTCCGCCGAGGTGAAGGACGCTTTGAAGGCGCTCAAGTGCCCCGGCATCGCGCCGGACCGGACGCGGGCGGGCGGGCAGTACATTCAGGACCTGGGCGTGCCGGAGGCGTTTCTTCCCACGGCGATGGGGCGGACGCTGCTGCGCTGGAACATGCCCGACTGCGCGTTCATCGGCGGGCCTGCCGAGGCGTTCACCGCGAAGGATCATCTGTTCGCGCCCGGCGCAAAGGTCGAGAAGAGCCTGGTGGTGCTCAACGACCGGCGGCGCGCCCAGACGGTCGGCTGGACGTGGCGGGTGTGGCAGAAGGGCGAGAAGCTGCTGGAGAAGAAAGGTCGCGTCGAGGTGCCTGCGGGCTGCCAGGCGCGGCTGCCGGTGACGTTCGTCTTTCCGAAGAAGGCGAAGGACGGCGACCGGTTCCGCCTGACGGCGGTGTTCGAGTTCGAGGGGGGGCTGGTTCAGGTGGACGAAATTGCGCTGCGGGCGGTCAAGCCGCCGGTGCCGCCGCGCCGCGCGGAACCGGTTCTGCTCTATGACCCGCCCGGGCTGACGGCTTCGCTGTTCGACCGTCTGGGCGTGCCGTATGTGCGGTTCGGCGGGCAGCCCGCGCCCGGCACAAACGCGGTGGTCGTGGTCGGGCGTGAGGCGCTGGACGCGAAGGGGCTGCCGTGGCTGGCCAGCGTGCCGGAGGGGCTGCGGGTGCTGGTGCTCGAACAGCGGGCGGCGGTGCTCGAGGGGCTGCTCGGGTTCCGCGTCGCCGAACGCGGTTCGCGCGCGCTTTACCCGCGGTTCGCGCATCCGGTGACGCAGGGGCTCGACGAGGGCTTTTTCCGTGACTGGTCGGGGGCGGCCACCCTGCTGACTCCCCATTTGACAGGCTTGCCCGAGGCCGAGACGCAGGACCCTCGCTGGACGTGGTGCGGGTTCTCGAACACGCGCGTGTGGCGCTGCGGCAGCCGCGGCAACGTGGCGTCGGTACTGATCGAAAAACCCGCGAAGGGCGACTGGCGGGCGCTGGTGGACGGCGAGTTCGACATGCAGTACGCGGCTCTGCTGGAGGCGGCTGAGGGACGCGGGCGGGTGCTCTTCTGCCAGTTGGATGTGACGGGACGCACCGAGCCTGAGCCGATGGCAGACCGGCTGGTGGTGAACCTGCTGGCCTATCTCGGCCGCGCGCAGCCCGAGACGCGGCGGGCGGCCGTGTGTCTGGGCGGCGGCGCGTGCGAGGCGCTGGTCCGCGAACTCGGCGTGAAGCAGGAGCGGGCGGACGTGGCGCCGGGCGCGGGAACGTTACTGGTGGCGGGACCGGGGGCGGCGGCGCCGCCGGGGCTCGCGCAGGCGGTGGAGCGGGGGATGGATCTCGTGTGTCTGGGGATGACCGGCGACGAGCTGAAGGCGTGGTGCCCGGTGCCGGTCGCGACGGTCCGCACGAACGCCTGCTTCAGCCGCATCGAGACGGTGCCGCCGGAATTCAACGGGCTGTGCAACGCCGACTGGGCGTGGCACGGCCGGATGGCTTTCGACGCCCTCGCGGTGCCGGAGGGTGAGGCGAGGGCGGCGTCGAACACGGCGCTGCGCGTGATCCGCTACGGCAAGGGCCGGGTGGTGGTGTGGCAGGTGCCGCCGTGGCGGATCGACGAGATGGCCAAGCCGTATCTGCGCACGAGCAAGCGGCGCGCGAACGCCAGGCTTGGCCATCTCGTCGATCCGCCACGGCGGCGCGGCTGCTGGCCAATCTGGGCGCAGAGTTCGGCCCCACGCCGCTGGGCGAGCGCTTCGCGGTGCCGACGGAAAAGGCGTGGCTCAAGAGCTACTATCTCGACACGCCGGAGTCGGGGGACGATCCGTACCGGTATTACCGCTGGTAATGTCGATGCGCGGAGAATGGCGTGAAAAGGCGAAGAATTATGACGGAAAGGAAGTTTTTTCTTAATATCTATAAAGTCTATTGACTTACTTCATTCATGATGCTACTTTGTCGCCTTTTCAAGCCGCAGAAGCGGGCGAAAGAATCGCTCAAACAACGTAGCATGGCAGGAATGTCAAACGAAAAGGAGCCGACATGAACAGCAGAAACAGAACCGTCCGAGCCGTGAGCGTGATCGCCTTGACCGCAACCCGTCTCTGGGCAGCAGACGTGACGGCGATTTTGAATGTCTCGTACGATCCCACCCGTGAGTTGTACAAAGAATACAATCAGGCGTTTGGCCACTGGTACGAGAAAGAACATGGAGGCAAGACGATCAAAGTCAAACAGTCGCACGGCGGATCGGGCAAGCAGGCCCGGTCCGTGATCGACGGATTAGACGCCGATGTGCTGACGCTGGCGCTGGCCTACGACATCGACGAGGTCGCGGCGAAGGCCGGCTTGCTGGCGGCCGACTGGCAGAAAAAACTGCCGCACAACAGCGCCCCATACACCTCGACGATCGTTTTCCTTGTCCGGAAAGGCAATCCCAAGCAGATCAAGAGCTGGGAAGACCTGGTGAAGCCGGGGGTCGAGGTCATCACGCCTAACCCGAAAACCTCGGGAGGAGCCCGCTGGAATCATCTGGCGGCGTGGGGCGCTGTCTTGGACCGCGAGTTGGGCGGCGACTTCGGCAAGCTGGAAAAGCCCGAGTTTGCGGCGCAGGCCGCTGCCGCGCAGGCCAAGGCCAGGGACTACATAACCGACTTGTACAAACATGTGCCGGTCCTCGACTCGGGGGCACGAGGGGCCACCACGACCTTTGCGCAGCGCGGCATCGGCGACGTCTTCCTGTCGTGGGAGAACGAGGCGTTTCTGGCGGTCAACGAACTGGGCAAGGACACGTTCGACATCGTCTTTCCCCCGGTCAGCATTCTGGCCGAGCCGGCCGTCGCGGTGGTGGACAAGGTCGTGGACAAGCGCGGGTCGCGCGCGGTTGCGGAGGCGTACCTCAAGCACCTCTACAGTCCCGAAGGCCAGACGCTCGCGGCCAAACACTACTACCGGCCTCGCAGCCCGGAGCAGGCCGATCCGGCCGATGTCGCCCGTTTCCCGGCGGTCAAGCTGATCTCCATCGACGAGGTCTTCGGCGGCTGGCAGAAAGCCCAGAAAGAGCACTTCTCGGACGGCGGCATCTTCGACCAGATCTACCTGCCGAGCAAGTAGCGTCCGCACCCAGGCAGGAAGCGCTCAAGGCCTGAGGCCGGGTGCTTCCTCGAGAGACACAACCCCGAACACACGGCGCCTCTGGGTGCCACCCGCCAAGGGAAAGCAACATGAACACTTTTCTTATCAATTTTTCAGTTGCGGCGGCGGTGCTGTCCGCAACCGCGCAAACGGCTCAGCCCGTCCAGCCAGCCGCAGACGTGCCCGTGAAACCGGCTGCCGAGAGTACGCCGAGCCTGAAGCTCATCGGCGGCGCGGATATCCGCTTCCGCTACGACTACAAGGATAACGCGCCGACTTCAGGCGGCAAAATCAACACGGCGTATCAGGATTACTACCGCCTGAGGACGCGCGTGTGGGGAGAGGTCGGTTATGAGAACGTCGCTCTGTTCGGCCGCCTTGCGAACGAGTTCCGCGACTATCACAACGCGCCGCAGCAGTACCAGTTTCCGGATGAGCTCTTCATCGACGCGCTCTTCCTCGACGTCAAAGGGCTCCTCGATGACAAGGTCGACCTGCGCGTCGGGCGGCAGGACCTCAAATACGGGGACGGGCGCGTCATCAGTGACGGAAGTGCCGGCGACGGCAGCCGCTCGACCTACTTCGATGCGGCCCGAGCGAGCATCCGCTTGAGCGAAAAAAACACGCTCGACGTGTTCGGCATCTATCAGCGTCCGGAGGATGAGTGGACCGTGGGAGGCGAGGGGTACGATATGACCAGCCTTACGGGCGGAGAGAACAACGACCTCACCGAATCGGCGTTTGGCGCATACCTCACGCTGGGCGAGAGCAAGGCGTTGCCCGTCGAGCTGTACTATATCTGGAAGGACGAGAGCCGGTCCTTCAACAAGGGCGACCGCTCCAGCCGCCTCGCGGGCCGTGATTTCCACACGGTCGGCACGCGGCTGACGCCATCTCTCACCGACCGGCTCTCGCTCGAGGCGGAAGGTGCCGTGCAGATCGGCGAAACGGGCGAAGGCCGCGACATCCTCGCCTTTTTGGGGTACGCGGGCACGCTGTACAAGATCGCGCCCGACGCCTCGTGGAAGCCGACGCTCAAGGCCGGCGTGCTCTACCTTTCGGGCGACGAGGACGCGAAGGCCGGCGACGACAACAACTGGAATCCGGTGTTCAACCGGACCACGTGGTTCAGCGAACTGGCCTCGGGGCAGTACCCCAAGCTCTATTGGACGAACCTGCTCTACCCTCACCTGGAAGTCGCCGCCGCCCCAGCCAAGTCGCACAAGGTCAGCCTTGAGACGGGGCCGATGTTCGCGGCCGAGAACGACACGGCGCAAGACGACAGCTACCGTGGACTGCTGGGTATCGCCAAGTACCAGTTCCCGCTGCTAAAGGGATTCTTCCGCAAGGAGAGCGAAGTCAAAGGAACGGTTCTGGCCGAAGTCGTCGATGCGGGCGACTACTACGCGGACGCGGAGACCGGGTACTATCTGAGGTTCGAGCTGGCCGCCAAGTTCTAGTGCGCTTTACGTAAAGCGTAGCCGCTAAATCTTAAACCGCTCTAGCGGGTGCTGACCCCGGTAAAGCGCGTGAAGCAGGGCAAGGAGTGACGATGAAGCTGAAATTTAGAGAAAAGAGTGTGCTGCCTGGGTTCGGGCTGTCCTTCGGTTTCACGGTCTTCTACCTGTCCCTGCTCGTGCTGGTGCCGCTGTGCGCGCTGGTGCTCCGCAGCAGCGCGCTGGGGGTCGCGGGGTTCGCCGAGACCATCCTGCACCCGCGCGTGGTGGCCTCGTTTAAAGTGACCTTCCTGTCGGCCTTCAAGGCGGCCTTGATCAACGTGGTGCTCGGCGTGACTGTGGCGTGGTTTCTGGTGCGTGGGCGCTTTCCCCTGAAGCGGCTGGTGGACGCGCTGGTGGACCTGCCGTTCGCTTTGCCGACCGCGGTGAGCGGCATCGCGCTGACCGCGCTGTTCGCGCCGAACAGCGCGCTGGGTGCGGCGCTGGGCAAGGTCGGCGTCAAAGTGGCCTTCACCTCCACGGGAATCATGGTCGCGATGATCTTTATCGGCCTGCCCTTTGTGATCCGGAGTGTGCAGCCCGCCTTGGCAGACCTGAGCAAAGAGCTGGAATGGCGGACCTGAGCAGAGAGCTGGAAGAAGCCGCGCTCAGTCTCGGCGCGTCGCGCTTTCAGACCTGGTGGCGCGTGGTGTTGCCGCTCTTGGCCCCGGCGATCTTGAGCGGCTTCACGCTGGCTTTCTCGAGGGCGCTGGGCGAGTACGGGTCGGTGGTTTTCATTGCCGGAAACATGCCGATGAAGACCGAAATCGCGTCGCTGCTGATCATCACCAAGCTGGAGCAGTTCGACTATGCGGGCGCAACGGCCATCGCGGTGGCGCTGCTGTCGCTGTCGCTGCTGTCGATCCTGCTGGTCAACGTGTTTCAGTCATGGACAGCCCGGAATCTGGGCGGAGCGTAAGGAGAACGACATGAAGCAAAGTGAAAAACAGGCGGACAGCTTCTGGGGCAATTTCGCGCTGAGCGCGGCGGCGCTGACGATCGTCGGGCTTCTCGTCGTGCTGCCGTTGCTGGTGGTTCTGAAGGAGGCCTTCGCGGGCGGCGTGAGGGTCTGGCTGGCGAGCGTCAGCGATCCCGACGCGCGGTCGGCCGTCTGGCTCACGCTGGGCGTCGCGGCGGCGGTCGTTCCCCTGAACACGGTGTTCGGCGTGGCTGCGGCTTGGGCGCTCGCCAAGTTCCGCTTCAAGGGCCGGAGCCTTCTTCTGTCATTGGTCGATTTACCCTTTGCCGTTTCGCCGGTGGTCGCGGGACTGATATTCATTCTGGTGTTCGGCCGGCACGGATGGCTGGGGTCGTGGTTGATGGACCATCACTTCCGGGTCGTCTTTGCCGTGCCGGGCATCCTCTTGGCGACCCTCTTCGTGACGTTCCCGTTTGTGGCCCGCGAGCTGATCCCGCTGATGACGGAGCAAGGCTCGGAAGAGGAGCAGGCGGCGCTGAGCCTCGGGGCAACCGGCTGGCAGTCTTTTCTGAAGGTGACGCTGCCCAACATCAAATGGGGGCTGCTCTACGGCATCATCCTCTGCAACGCGCGCGCCATGGGCGAGTTCGGCGCGGTCTCGGTGGTCTCGGGGCACATTCGCGGCGAGACCAGCACGCTGCCGTTGCACGTTGAGGTGCTGTACAACGAGTACCGTTTCACGGCGTCATTCGCCTGCGCCTCCCTTTTGGCGGGGCTGGCGGTGGTGACGCTGATTCTGAAGACGGTCGTGGAGCTGAAGAGCGCGCGCGAAGCCGCGTAGGAGGAGAGCCATGAGCATAACGATTCAAAACGTCAGCAAGACGTTCGGAGCCTTTCAGGCGCTGAGCGGCGTCAACCTGGAGGTTCCCTCGGGAGGCCTAACCGCGCTGCTGGGGCCTTCGGGCTCTGGCAAGACCACGCTGCTGCGGATTGTGGCGGGCCTGGAGAGCGCGGACGAGGAGACCGGCGGCCAGATCCTGTTCGACGGCGTTCCTGTGACCGACAATCCGGTCTGTGACCGACAATCCGGTCAACCGACGTCACGTGGGCTTCGTCTTTCAGCACTACGCGTTGTTCCGGCACATGACCGTGTTTGAGAACATCGCCTTCGGCCTGCGGGTGAAGCCGCGCGCCGAACGGCTGTCGGGCTCCGCGATCAAAGAGCGCGTCAGCGAGCTGTTGCGGCTCGTGCAGCTCGAGCAGCTGGCGAAGCGGTTCCCTTCGCAACTTTCGGGCGGGCAGCGGCAGCGGATCGCTCTGGCGCGCGCCTTGGCGATTCAGCCCAAAGTGTTGCTGCTGGATGAGCCTTTCGGGGCACTGGACGCTCAGGTGCGTGCCGAGTTGCGGCGCTGGCTGCGGCATCTGCACGACACGATCCGCGTGACCAGCATCTTCGTGACGCACGACCAGGAAGAGGCGCTGGAAGTGGCCGACAGCATCGTGGTCATGAACAAGGGACGGATCGAGCAGGTGGGCGCGCCGAACGAGGTGTTTCGAAACCCCGCCACCGAGTTTGTGATGAAGTTTCTAGGCGATGTGAACGTCTTTCACGGGCGGCTCCACAACGACACGCCGATCTTCACAGGCGAGCTGAAGGATGCAGCCGGCGTCCGCCTCTTGGTTCGGCCGCACGACCTGACGGTGCGGCTGCGCCCGGGGCCGGGCATCAGTCTGCCGGCCCAAGTCTACCGCGTGCTGACGGCAGGACCGCTCGTGAAGATCGAACTCCTGAACAGCCAGAACGCTCTGGTGCAGGTTCATGTCCCGCACGACGTGTACCAGGCGGCACCCGTGAAACCTGGGCAGGAGGTCTACCTGGTGCCCAAAGAGTCACGCCTGTACGGCAGCGGCAGCGAGCGGATCGAGTATGTGATTTAGAGGGCGTCGGGAAGGCGGATCGGCTGACGTCGGTCGGGCAGAGAAAGAAAGCGAGGGGAACCATGACAGCAGAGCAGCTTCAACGGGAGTGCGAGGGGCTGGACGCCGAGAGCGTCATCCGGCGCGCGTGGGAGACGTTTGGCGACACGCTGGTGTTCGCCACCTCACTGGCGGCCGAGGACCAGGTGCTCACCGACATGATCGTGCGCAACCGCTGGCCGATCCCGTTCGTGACCCTTGACACGGGGCGCCTCTTTCCCGAGACCTACGCGCTGCTCGCCGAAACCGAGAAGCGCTA
>Ga0209066_10007177_pt1 | contig 11127 bp, 11 predicted proteins | sample All_14_2_FD_187198 | JGI IMG/M metagenome (GOLD analysis project Ga0209066, IMG submission 187198) | Freshwater microbial communities in response to fracking from Pennsylvania, USA - Allegheny Zone_MetaG_DW_15 (SPAdes) (version 2) ... | reverse complement strand
CGTCATCAAGGAGCGGGAGTATTACCTGTTCGACCTGGGCCAGGCCGTGGGAGCGCTGCAGCTGCGCGCCACCGAGCTGGGGCTGGTGGCGCATCCCATCGCCGGCTTCGACCCCGAGGCCGTGCGCCAGGCACTCGGGATTCCCGGGGGGAACATGGTCATAACCCTTGTCAACGTCGGGAAAAAAATAGAGGATAAAAGCGCCCTGACGCCGCAGCAGGCGGCCTCGGAGGACGAGCGCCCGGCGCGGCTGCCGCTGGAAAGCATTTACAGCGTGGACGCTTACGACGCGCGCCTGGCGGCCAAACCCGCCCGGTGAGCCGGGAGTCGTGATTTTGGTATCATAGGCGGAACGTTTTATAAAGGAGATTTAACATGGCTGAAGAGATCACCCTTAAATCGGGGCTTAAATATATAGACGTGGAAGTCGGGGAAGGCCCCGCGGCCGTAAGCGGCAAGGAAGTCACGGTGCATTACACCGGCACCTTCCCGAACGGCAAGAAATTCGACAGTTCGGTGGACCGCGACGAGCCTTTCACTTTCCAGCTGGGCGCCGGACACGTGATAAAGGGCTGGGACGAGGGCGTGGCCGGCATGCGCATAGGCGGCAAGCGCAAGCTGATCATCCCTTCGGAACTGGGCTACGGCAAGCGGGGCGCGGGCTCCGTGATCCCTCCGGACTCGGTGCTGCATTTCGACGTGGAACTGCTGGGCGTGGAATAAGTTCTTTCCTGCCCGCGAAAGACCCCGGGACGGCCCGGGGTTTTTCATTCTCAAAAAGTGTAGAATCTTTACGTGGATACGCAAAACGTCATATACGCGCTGGGCCTGACGCTGTTCGCGGGCATGGCCACCGGCATCGGCAGCCTGATCGCCTTCGCCGCGAAGCGCACCAATTACCGGTTCCTGTCCGTCTCCACCGGCTTCTCGGCCGGCGTGATGCTCTATGTCTCCTTCGTCGAGATCTTCTACAAGGGCACCGGCGCGCTGGTGGCCGCCTACGGCGAGCCGCTGGGCCACTGGGTCAACGCGGGCTCCTTCTTCGGCGGCATCTTCCTCATCGCGGTAATAGACAATTTGATCCCGTCCCACGAGAACCCGCACGAGACGCACAGCGAGGCCGAGGAGGCCCCGCTGCACGACCCGCGGGCGCACGTGCCCACCGCCGCGGAATGCCACGCCGCGGTAAAGCAGGGCGTGCCCGGCGCGCACGAGCACGTGCGGCAGGGCAAGCTGCTGCGCATGGGCCTGTTCACCGCGCTGGCCATCGCCATCCATAACCTGCCCGAGGGCCTGGCCACTTTCCTGGCGGCCCTCAATGACCCCGGGCTGGGCGTGGCCATCGCCGTGGCGGTGGCGCTGCACAATATTCCCGAGGGCGTCAGCGTCTCCGTGCCCATCTTTTACGCCACCGGCGACAGGCGCAAGGCCTTCCTGTATTCCTTCCTCAGCGGCCTGGCCGAACCCGTGGGCGCCGGCCTGGCCTGGCTGGCCATCCTCTTTTTCCTCGGCGACGGCGGCGCGGTGCCGCCGCAGGTCACCGGGGCGCTGTTCGCCGGCGTGGCCGGCATCATGGTCTATATCAGCCTCGACGAGCTGCTGCCCACCAGCCGCGCTTACGGCAAGGGCCATGACAGCCTGCTGGGCCTGATAGGCGGCATGATGGTGATGTCGCTGAGCCTGCTGCTGATGAAATAGGGGGAAACATGATAACTGCCTTGGACGCGGTAGAGGCGCGGGTAATGGGTTCGCTGGTGGAGAAGTCGCTGACCACCCGCGAGCAGTACCCGCTCACTTTCAATTCGCTGCTCAACGCCTGCAACCAGAAGAGCAGCCGCGAGCCGGTGATGGCGCTCGACGCCGACGCTCTGGGCCGGGCCGTGCAGTCGCTGGTGGAGAAGGGGCTGGTGGAGCGCCAGCAGATCCCCGGCGAGCGCGTGCCCAAGTTCCGCCACGACATCGGCCGCCTGCTGGGCTCCGACGATCCCAAGGTGGCGGGCCTGGTGACGGTGCTGCTGCTGCGCGGGCCGCAGACCCCCGGCGAGATCAAGACGCGCTCCGAGCGCTTCTGCGAGTTCACCGGCACGGCCGAAGTGGAAGCCCTGCTGCAGCAGCTGTGCGCCGCGGCCGAGCCCATGGTGGGCCGCCAGCCCCGCCAGCCGGGACAGAAGGAACTCCGCTATTTCCATCTTTTCTCGGGAGCGGCCCCGGCGCCCGCCGCGCCGCAGGAAGCCGCGGCCGCCGCGCCCGCCGGCCCCGACAGGCTGGCCGAGACCGAGCGGCGCCTGGCGGAGCTGGAAGCCAGGGTAAAAGTCCTGGAAGACCGCCTGCCGCCTCAGTAGCGCGGAGGGCGGCCGATTTGGTAGTATTCGTTAGCGATTTATACTCTGACAAGGGGGCATATATGGACAAGAAAAAAGCTATCGGTACCGGGGTAGGCATAGCGGCTCTGGCCGCGATAGGCGCTTATTTCCTCACCGGCAAGCGCGGCGCCAAGAACCGCGAGGCCATCAAGGGCTGGACGCTCAAAATGAAGGGCGAAGTCCTGGAGAAGGTGGAGAAGGTCAAGAAGCTCGATAAGGACGACTACGAGAAGATCGTGGACGACGTCGCCGAGCGCTACGGCAAGCTGGAAAAAGTCAGCGGCGCCGAACTGAAGCGCCTGACCGCCGAGCTGAAGAAAGCCTGGGAGCATATCCGCAAGGAAATGGCCTGAGCCCGTCCCCCGGGACGCGAAAAAGCCGCCGGCTGCCCGGCGGCTTTTTCTATGCCCGGTACGGCCTAGCGTTTCTTCGCTTTGAAGTCCTTGAGGAAGGCGCGCCATGCTTTTTCCCCGTCGTAGGAGGGGTCCGGGATGGAGTCGCCGTAGGAGTAGCTGAGCACGAAGAAGCGCTTACCCGCGGGCACCAGGCAGAACTGCTCGCTGCCCATCACGGCCGGGCCGCTCTCGTCGGGGGGGGGCAGGTCCAGCGGCACCTTGCGCCGGTACACCAGCGCCCGCGAGCCTGAGACCACGGCGTTGGACAGCTTCTCGGCCGGCTTGCCGCCCATGGAGCGGGCCTCGAAACCGGCAAGGAAAGCCGGGGCGTTCTTGTAGCGCGAGGCGGTCCCGCCCGAGAGGCGCACCGTTATGGCGTGCAGCCCCTTCTCCAGGCGCATCTGCGGGTCGCCCTGTTCCGTGAATTCCCGCTGTGTCCAGCCCTCCGGCGCCTTGAAAGAGGCGAAGTCGGAGATCTTTTCCGCGGTCTTCTCCATAGGTTTATCCTCGGCCGGCGCGGGGCCGGCGGCCAGCGACAGCAGCAGGGGGATCAAGAGTAATTTTTTCATACGCGCCACCCGCAGGAGGAGTCCTGGTCCTGCTTCCACATCTCTTCCAGCTGGGGCCACGTGACCTGGCCCGGCCTTTCGGGAGGCTGCTCGTTGTCGTAGGTCCTGCCCAGCATCAGGCCGGCCAGCACCTTTTCGCGCTCTTCCATGACGCGCCGCTGCTCGGCGAAATAGGCGTTCTCCGAGTCCCGCTCCAGCTGCTGCTGCCAGGCCGCGCCGGTATTGCCGGTGCAGCGGGCTATCAGCTGCTTGAGGTAGGTCTGTATGTCCTTCAGGCGGATCTCGTCGGAGGCCACGCCGGCTATGGCGGCGTTGATCTTTTCCTTCAGCGTCCGGAAGGCCTCGGCCGCGCGCCTGTGGGCCTCCACCAGGTGGTTTATGACTTTCAGCCAGGTCTCGTTCTGCTCCTTCTTCACCGGCAGGCGCAGCAGCAGGCCCTCGGCGCTGCGCAGGCGGGCCTGGTAGGCGGACAGCGGGTCCTGCATCTCTTCGGTGCTGAGGGTGCCGGCGTAGTAGGCCATGTTGGTCTTCAGCCGGCGGTGGTAGTCGGCCGGGTTGGCCATGTAGATCCAGGCCCAGCCGTTGTCGAGCTTGTTGCCCAGCTCGGCGTGCACGGTCCAGCCGATCAGGCCGGCGTTGGCCTCCTCGTTCTGGTGGTAGATATACGAGTCCTGCACGCCGTAGCGCTCGGAGCGCTTGCGCTCCAGCACGTGGCCGAACAGCTCGTGCGCCAGGGTGCCGGGGGCGTCCTCCTGCCTGGCCTGCTGGTATGCGCTGTTGAGGTGCACCGTGGGCGGGTTATAGGTGGTGTGGGCGTGGCCGCCGCTGGCGCTGAAAGTCCTGCGGCCGTTGATCTCCGATACCTGCGTGCCGGGAATATCCTCGAAAGAGAGCGACGCGCGGGCGTCCTCCCGCACGAACTGCACCGCCAGTTCCCTTCCGGTGGGGCTGTCGAGCACGCGCGCCAGCAGGCTGTTGAGCGCCGCGGTCTGCTCGGGGGTGCCGTTCACGGCCACTTTGGATTTGAGCGCGGCCAGCAGCTGCGCCTTGCCTTCGGCGGAGGCTCCGGCCTGCGCGGCGGTGCCGGCGTAGCGGCCGGTACCGTCGAATAACTCTGCCGAACCGGACGACTCGGTCTCGAGTTCGCCTGCTGTCAATGCGCGGCCGGCCGGCAGGGCCAGCAGCAGGGCGAGCAGCGGCGCCCAGAAGCGTAAATTTCTCATGGCTATAGTCTAACGCACGGCCCCCGGCGTGTCAATGGCCCGGCGGTCTTTTTTGTAAAATTATTGAACAGGGTCGCCCGGTCCCGGGCCGCCTATAGGGAGGTAAATATGAGGATAATATTAATTTGTGCCTGCCTGGCCGCCGCGCTGCCCGCTCCCGCGCGCGCGCAGGGCGAGGCGCTCAAAGTGCAGCAGGCTTTCAACGCCGTGGCGGACGCGGCCCGGCCGGCCGTGGTCAGCATCCGCGTGCTGCGCGAGGAAGTGGAGCGGGTGATAGAGCCGGAATTCTATTTCGGCCACATGGTGCCGGTGGAGAAGTACTACCGCTACGACACCGGCGGCATCGGCTCGGGCGTGATAGTGGACCCGAAAGGCTACGTGCTGACCAACGAGCACGTAGTGGGCGGAGCCGACCGCATACAGGTGATACTGCTCGACGCCCGCGGCCGGGAGAAGAGCTACCTGGCCGAGCTGGCCGCCAGCGACCAGCGCCTGGACCTGGCCGTGCTGAAAATAAAATCCAAGGACACTTTCCCGTACCTCTCCTTCGCGGCCGAGCCGGCCCGGGTGGGTGACTGGGCCATCGCCGTAGGCTACCCGTTCGGTTTCAGGCAGACCATGACCTCGGGCATCGTCTCAGCGGCGGACGTGTCGATGCGCATACAGGGCCGGCGCTACGCGCGTCTGCTGCAGACCGACGCGGCCATCAACCAGGGCAATTCCGGCGGCCCGCTGCTTAATATCAGGGGCGAGATCACCGGGATCAACTCCGCGATCTTTTCGCCGTCAGGGGCCTTCGCGGGCATGGGCTTCGCCATACCGGCGCAGGAGGCCCGCCGGGCCTACGAGGATTTTCTGGGACTCAAGCCGGCGCGGCGCGGCTGGCTGGGTACCACGCTGCTCAAGGTGGACCCCTATACGGCCGCGCGCTTCGGCCTGCCCGCCGGGGCTTTGATCGACGGGGTGGTGCCGGGCTCGCCCGCGGCCGCGGGGAAATTGAAGCGCGGCGACATCGTCACCAGCTTCGACGGCGAGGAGGTGCGCGACGACGCCGACCTGCTCTCTTTCATCTATTCCCGCAAGCCGGGCGACAGGGTGGAGCTCGGTTACTACCGCGGCGGCAAGGAGGCCAAGGCCTGGGTCATACTGGGGGCGCAGCCCGGCGCGGCCGGCGCGGACTTCGACTACTAGGCCGGCCCCGGCGGCGGCGCGCCACTGACACGGCGCGCCGCCTTTTATATAATGGAAATATCATGGTAAAACTCTCCGATGTGAACGCGAAACTGCAGAAAGCCCATTACGCCGTGCGCGGCAAGATAGTGATCCGGGCCCAGGAGCTCGAGGAGCAGGGCAAAAAAATAATTTACTGCAACATAGGCAATCCGCAGGCGCTGCGGCAGCGGCCGCTGACCTTCGTGCGGCAGGTGCTGAGCCTGCTGGAGTACCCGGCGCTGATGGACGACGCCGCCGCGTCTAAAGCTTTTCCCGCCGACGCCATCCGCCGCGCGCGGCTGATACTGGAGAAGAACCCCACCGGCACCGGCGCCTACACGCAGAGCGCCGGCATCCCGTTCATCCGCAAGGCGGTGGCCGAGTTCATCTCCCGGCGCGACGGCATCCCGGCCGACCCGAACCGCATCCTGCTCACCGACGGCGCCTCGAAGGGCGTGCAGGCCGCTTTCACGCTGCTGACCAACAAAGAGAACGACGGCTACATGATCCCGATCCCGCAGTACCCCCTCTACAGCGCCACGATAGAGCTGTACGGCGCTAAGCAAATAAACTATTTCCTCGACGAGGCGAACCGCTGGGAGCTCAACGAGGCGGAGCTGGAGCGCAGCCTGGCGCAGGGCAGGGCGGCCGGCATCAACCCCGTGGCCCTCGCGGTCATCAACCCCGGCAACCCCACCGGCGCGGTGCTGTCCAAGAAGAACATCGGCATGGTCATCCGCTTCGCCAAAAAGCACGGCCTGGCCATCCTGGCCGACGAGGTGTACCAGGAGAACGTCTACGGCGCGGGCCTGGAGTTCCATTCTTTCGCCAAGGTCATGCACGAACTAGGCGAGAAGGACGTGACCCTGTTCAGTTTTCATTCCGTCTCCAAGGGCTTCCTGGGCGAGTGCGGCCACCGCGGCGGCTACATGGAAGTGCGCAACATGCCCGACGACGTGTACGCCGAGCTGATCAAGCTGCAGTCCATCGGCCTCTGCTCCAATACCGACGGCCAGATCGTGACCTACCTGATGGTGGAGCCGCCCCGCCCCGGCGACGAGAGCTACGAGCTTTACGAGAAAGAGAAGGGCGCCATCCTCGGCGACCTGAAGGAAAAGGCCGGCATCCTGGGCAAGGGCCTCAACGAGATCGAAGGGATGAAGACCAATATCCCCGAGGGCGCGATGTACGCCTTCGTGAAGTTCGACCTGCCGCACCCGAAGGGCACCGACCCGGCGGCGATGAGCCCCGAGGAGCGCCACAAGTACGAGGCCGCGCGCGACAGCAAGTACTGCCTGCGCCTGCTCGAGCATACCGGCATCTGCGTGGTGCCCGGCTCGGGCTTCGGCCAGGAGCCCGGCACGCTGCATTTCCGCACCACCTTCCTGCCGCCCAAGGACGACATCCTGGAACTGGTGGACAAGATGAAGAAGTTCCACGCCTCGTACGTGGCCAAGCTGCAGGAATCCTGATGCCGCGCCCCGGCGCGGCCGGGCGGCCCGTCCTCCCCGGTCTGCGCGCCGCCAGCCCTGCCCTGCGGGCGGCGCTGCGACGCGGCCCGGAAGCGGCGGCTGAAATACGACAATTGCTCTCCTCCGCCGGCGCCTTATTTGGCTGCCAGGCGGGGGAGGCTCTTTTTTATACCGGCTTCGACCGGGATGACGCCACGCCCGGCCGCCTGGACGCCGCGCTGGCCGAGCTGCGCGCCGCCGTTTTCCTGGCCGGAGAGGGCTTTACCGCCGTGAGGCCGCAGGGCCGCGGCGTGGGCAGGACGGCCGACCTGGCCGCCTCCCGGGGCGGCGAGGAGTACCTGTTCGAAGTGCGCTGGGTGAGCGGGGGCTTCGGGGCCGACGCCGTGAAAAAGCTTTCCGCTAAGTGCGCGCGCAAGGGCGCGCAGTTGCGCGCGGCTCTCAAGCGCGCCCCCGCGGGCCGGGGCGGGGTGGTGTTCGTGGCTGGGCCGCTGTTCCCGGTTCTGCCCTGGCGCGGCCCCGACCTGGCCGCGGCGGCGGGAGCGGTGCACGCCGCCCAGCGCCGCGCCGGCTTTCACGTCTGCCTTCTGGCCGGAGACGCGGCCGCCGTCTGTCCCGCCTGGCCGGTGCCAGGCAATGGGCCTAAAAACGTCTAGGCCTTAAAGCGCGGCCCGGCTGGGCCCTGCGCCGCTTACGGCCAAATGGACCAACTGATACACTATAAACGGGTGAGGGGAGCCGCTATGCGGCCTCTCCGGGGGGACATGTCCGGGAATGAAAGGGGATCATGTCCAAGACCATACTTGTAGCCGACGACGACAAGGCCATGCTGGGCCTGTATGATCGCATTTTTTCAAAGACGGAGTTCTCCGTCTCCAAGGCTGAGACCTTCGCCGAGGCGGCCGGCCTGCTGCGCGAGCGCAAATACGACCTGCTCATAACCGATTTCATGTTCCCGGACGGCCTGGGCACCGACCTGATACGCCTGTTCCGCGAGGCCGGCGGCGAGCGCAAGAGCCTGCTGGTGACCGGCACTCCTTACGCCATAGAGAACCTGCGCTGCGAGGGGGACTACTGTTTCGTGGAAAAACCCTTCAAGGTAGAGCGGTTCATGGAACTGGTGCAGACCGCCCTGGGCTGACGCGCCCGGTGCCCGTGCTACCCGGACCGGCCGTTAAAGCGGCCGGTTCTTCTTTTTGCCGGCAGCGCCAATATGTATAATTAGCGGATGGGGAACAATATGAAAAAAACCATCCTGCTCGCCTCGCTGCTGCCGCTGATAGCGGCGGCCCCGGCTAAAAAAACTCCGGCCGTCTACGAGGTCAAAACCGTGGTCGTGGCGCCCTATTCCGGCGTGATCACGCCGGCCGCGGCCGAGTTCATCGCCGGCGCGGTGGCCAAGGTGAACGCTCCCGGCGGCGCGGACCTGCTGGTTATAGCGCTAGACACCCCCGGCGGCCTGGACACCTCCATGCGCGAGATCATCAAGGCCATGCTGGCTTCCAAAAAACCGGTGGCCGTTTACGTCTCGCCGCAGGGCGCGCGCGCGGCCTCGGCCGGTGTTTTCATTTCCATGGCCTCGCCGCTGGTGGGCATGGCGCCGGGCACCAACATCGGCGCGGCGCACCCGGTGGTTATGGGCGGCCTGCCCGGCACCGGCGGCAAGGAAAAGGACAAGGAGAAAGGCGCCGCCGCCAAAGACCCGATGAGCGAGAAGATGCTTAACGACGCGGCGGCCTACATCAAGTCCATAGCGCAGAAGACCGGCCGCAACGCCGACTGGGCCATCAAGGCCGTGCGTCAGAGCGATTCCATCCCGGCCGAAGAGGCGGTCAAGCTGGGCGTGGCCGACTTCACCGCGGCTAGCGTGGAGGAGTTCCTGCTCAAGGCCGACGGCCGCAAGGCGGGGGATTTCGGCGCGCTGAAATGCGCCGCGCCCGCCGTGGAATATTTCCGCCAGACGCGCCGGCAGAAGTTCCTGGCCACCATCACCGACCCCAATATCGCGATGATCCTGATGAGCCTCGGCGCGGCCGGGCTGTTCATCGAGCTCTATAACCCGGGCCTGATCCTGCCCGGCGTGGTGGGGGCGGTCTCGCTGGTGCTGGCTTTCTATTCTTTCCAGACGCTGTCGGCCAATTTCGCCGGCGTGGCGCTGATCCTGCTGGGCTTCGTGTTCTTCATCGCCGAGATCAAGGTGATCAGCTACGGCCTGCTTACGCTGGCCGGCGCGGCGGCGGTGCTGATGGGCGGGCTGATGCTGTTCAACCAGCCCTCCCTGGGAGGTCTGTCCGTTTCTATGACCATGCTCCTTACTACCGTAATAGGCCTTATCGCCGTGGTGGCCGGGGTCGCCTACATCGCCCTGCGCGCGCAGCTCAATCGCGTGGTGACCGGCATCGAAAGCCTCAAGGACAAGCGCGGCCTGGCCAAGACCGCGCTGGCCCCGAAAGGCACCGTGCTGGTGGAGGGCGAACTGTGGGAGGCCGAAAGCGTCTCCGGCGACATCCCCGCTGGCGCCGAAGTGGCGGTCACCGCCGTGGAAGGCTTCAAGGTGCGCGTCCGCGCCGCAAAGTAGACTCAACGCGGCCGCCGGGCGGCTTTAAACCGCCCAGCGGCGCTCCCTTTTTATATATAATATAGGTTCGGCGCGTGCCAGTGCGCCGAAGTTATTTGTTTTAGACGATTTCTCGCTTATTTTAACGGAGGACTACGATGGGAACAAGATTTACCGACAGGGCTCAGCGCGTCATTCTTATCGCCCAGGAAGAGGCCAAGCGCCTTAACCACGACTACGTGGGCACCGAACACATACTGCTGGGCCTGATCGCCCTCTCCGAGGGCGTCGCCTCGCAGGTGTTCCAGAACCTCGGCATCGACCTGCGCAAGGTGCGCGCCGAGATCGAGAAGATCGTGGGCACCGGCGACAACATGATGCTGCTGGGCGAGATCCCGTTCACGCCCCGCGCCAAGAAAGTTCTTGAATACGCCGTGGAAGAGGCCCAGCACATGAGCCACTCCTACATCGGCACCGAGCATATCCTGCTCGGCCTCATCCGCGAGGAAGAGGGCGTCGCCGCCCGCGTGCTCGAGAACCTGGGCCTCAAGCTCGAGACCGTCCGCGAGGAAGTGCTCAGCATCCTCGGCGAGATGGACCAGAAAGATTCCCCCAAGGAGTCCCAGACCCCGCCGGCCAAGGGCCACGCCCACTCCGCCGCCAAGGGCAAGACCAAGACCCCCATTCTCGACGAGTTCGCCCGCGACATGACCCAGATGGCCAAGGAAGGCAAGCTGGACCCCGTCATCGGCCGCTCCAACGAGGTGGACCGCCTGATCCAGGTGCTCGGGCGCCGCACCAAGAACAACCCCGTGCTCGTCGGCGAGCCCGGCGTGGGCAAAACGGCCATCGTGGAAGGCCTCGCCCAGAAGATCGCCGCCGGAGAGATCTCCGACACGCTCATCGGCAAGCGCCTGCTGTCGCTGGACCTCGCGTCCATCGTGGCCGGCACCAAGTACCGCGGCGAGTTCGAGCAGCGCCTCAAGGGCATCATCGAGGAGATCCGCAAGGCCAAGAACTCCATCATCATGTTCATCGACGAGCTGCACACCGTAATCGGCGCCGGCGCGGCCGAGGGCGCCATCGACGCCTCCAACATGCTCAAGCCCGCGCTCGCGCGCGGCGAGCTGCAGTGCATCGGCGCCACCACCTTCGACGAGTACCGCAAGCACATCGAGCACGACCCGGCCCTCGAGCGCCGCTTCCAGACGGTGGTCGTGGAGCAGCCCACCGTGGAGGAGACCATAGAGATCCTCAAGGGCCTGCAGGACAAGTACGAGAGCCACCACAAGTGCAAGTACACCGACCCGGCCATCTTCGCCGCGGCCCAGCTGTCCGA
>Ga0209066_10007176_pt1 | contig 11131 bp, 7 predicted proteins | sample All_14_2_FD_187198 | JGI IMG/M metagenome (GOLD analysis project Ga0209066, IMG submission 187198) | Freshwater microbial communities in response to fracking from Pennsylvania, USA - Allegheny Zone_MetaG_DW_15 (SPAdes) (version 2) ... | reverse complement strand
TTGTTCCCCTACGAACAGATGCTGGCGTGGGCCGCCGCCCTGCTGCCGGAACAGACGTTCGCCGTGAACGCCTTTGGGCAGCCCTCCTTTGACACCGATCTCGAGCGCGCGGCGGACTATTGCGGCCGGATCGCCGACAACCGGCGCTGTTTCGGCATGGCTCTGGTCGCGCCTTCTGACGCGGCCGAAACGGTCACCGACCGCGTGACGCGCAACCGGCTGATCGGCTACAAGCCCTATTTGAACTTTGTGCAAGGGAAACCGAAGAGCGACATCACGATTTTCGACATGCTGCCGGAGGCGCAGATGGCGGCGGCGGATGAACGCGAGCTCGCGATCACCCTGCATATCCCGCGGGAAGGACGGCTGGCCGATCCGGTCAACCAGCGGGACATGGTTGAGATCTGCCGGCGCTACCCCAACGCCAAGATCATCTTCGCGCACATCGGGCGGGCGTACTACATGAGCAACGTGACCGGGTTTCTGGACGGCATCGCAGCCTGCGGCAACGCCTATATCGACACGGCGATGGTCAATCACGAAGGCGTGCTGGAATACGCGCTTCGCCATTTCCCGCGCGAGCGCATCCTGTTCGGATCGGACGCGCCCATCGCGTTGCTGCGCGGAAAATCGGTAGAGATCAACAACCAGTACGCCTATCTGATGGGCGAAGACTACGCCATCGGATCTTCTATTTATGACGCCGCCCATGCGGTGCGCTTTACCTTTTTCTACTACGAACAGCTCAGGGGTATCCGCAGGGCTGCGGAGCGTGTCCGACTGCCGCGGCAGGCGATCGAAAACCTCTTCTTCAGCAACGCCTTTAACCTGTTCCGCGGTGTCGCGGAACGCAATTACGGAATCAAATAATCATGTCCTGCACAAAAAAACCGGTCGCGGGGTTGCTCCCTTTCTATCTGAAACTTTACGACGACCACCAGCCCGAACGCCGCAACGGATTCACCGAATTTCTGCAGCGCATCACGCAGGCGCTGGAGGCGCGCGGCATCCAGGTCCTCCCCGCTCCGGTTTGCCGGGTGGCCGAAGAATTCGGCCCGGCTGTTCAGGCATTCGAGCGGCAGGGCGCGGACTGTATCATCACGCTGCACCTGGCGTATTCGCCTTCGCTGGAATCGCTGGAGGCGTTCTGCGAGACCCGTTTGCCGATCATCCTTCTCGACACCACCATGGATGCCGATTTCGGACGTTCCGTGCAGCCTTCCCGCATCATGTACAACCACGGCGTGCACGGCGTGATGGATTTCGCCTCGATGCTGCGCCGCCGCAGGCGCGCGTTTGAGATTGTGGCCGGACACGATTCCGACCCGCGCCTGATGGACCGGACGGCGGAACTGGCGCGGGCCGCGGTGGCGGCCGGCTCGCTGCGCGGCACCCGGGCTTTGCGGGTCGGGCACACGTTTAAGGGCATGGGCGATTTTTCCGTGGCGGAAGAGGTGCTGGCAGAGAAGCTCGGCGTTGACGTGAAGCAGATCGGCCTGGACGAGTTGGATGCGGCCGTACTGCAGGTCGAGCCTGACGCGACCGCGCGCGAGGTCGCGGCAGACCGCGAGCGTTTCCGTTGCGAGCTTCCCGATGACGCGCACGCCCGTTCGGTGCGCGTCGGGCTCGGCTTGCGGAAGATTCTGGATGAAGGCGGCTTCAAGGCGCTTAGCGTCAACTTCCAGGCCTTCACCACCAGCGACCGCCCCTCTGACACCATGCCGTTTCTCGAGATCTCCAAGGCCATGGCGCGCGGGGTCGGATATGGCGGCGAGGGCGACGTTCTGACTGCGGCGCTGGTAGGCGCTTTGACGTCCGCATTCGGCGCCGTGACCTTTACCGAAATCTTCTGTGCCGACTGGGCGGGCGACAGCCTCTTCCTGTCTCACATGGGCGAAATCAATCCGGCGGTCGCCGGCGAGCAACCCCGCATCATTGCGAAGCCATTCTTTTTCGGCGGCGCGCGTGATCCGGCCGTGTTGACCTGCGCGGCCCGGCCGGGTCCGGCCGTGTTCGTGAATCTTGCGCCGGGGCCGGACCACTCCTTTAAGCTGATCGTTTCGCCGGTCGACGTGTTGGCCGAAGGCGACACCGTTGATCCCGCCATGCGCGATGCCATCCGCATCTGGGTGCGGCCGCGCGGCGGCGTGGCCGACTTTTTGGAAGCGTATTCACGCGCAGGCGGCACACACCACAGCGCGTTGGTGCTCGGGGACCACAGCGCGGCGATAATGGCATTCGGGCGCATGATCGGACTTCAACTCCAGGAGATTTAAATGACAGGCAGTCAGAACTTTTCGTTGAATGTCTGGGACTTGGCCGCGTTTGCCAGTTACCTGCTGATTTTGTGTTTCATCGGCTTCTGGGCCGGACGCAAAAAGAAAAAGGAGTCCGCAGACTACTTCCTGGCCAGCCGCAGCCTGCCGTGGTATGTAGTGGGCGGCTCCTTCATCGCCTCCAACATCAGCACCGAACATTTTATCGGCATGATCGGCGCGGCCTTCGTTTACGGGATCTGCGTGGCGATGGCGGAATGGGGCAACATCATCAGCTTCACCTTCTTGATCTGGCTGTTTATTCCGTTTCTACTGTCGGCGCGCGTGTTCACCACGCCGGAGTTCATGGAACGCCGCTTCAATTCGCTGCTTCGTCAGTTTTTCGCGGCCGTTACGATCATCAGCAATGTGGTGGCATTCCTTGCGGCGGTGTTGTACGGCGGCGGCTTGGCCATTCAGAAACTGTTCGGATGGAACCTCTGGCTGTCGATCATTGTATTGGGGCTGCTGGCCGGGAGCTGGGTGGTGTACGGCGGGTTGGTTTCCGTGGCCTGGACCGATCTTTTCACCGTTGCGGTCATGCTGGTCGGCGGCTCGCTGGTGACGCTCTTCGGCCTGAAGATGCTGGCCGGAGACTCCGGCTCGCTGATCGACGGCTTCAGGGTCATGATCGAGCGCAACCAGGCCCACTCAGGGATCTGGCAGGAGGTGGTGGCTCAGAACGCGCCCAACATCGTCGGGATGAGCGACTACCGACGGCTCTCGGTGATCCAGCCGCTGACGCATCAGACGACGCCGTGGAGTGCGCTGGTGATCGGGTTCCTTTCCGTGAGCATCTGGTACAATGTGATCAACCAATTCATGATCCAGCGCGTGCTGGGAGCCAAGAATGCGTGGCACGCTCGGATGGGCATCGTGTTCGCAGGCTACATCAAGATCTTTCTGCCGGTGATCGTGGTGGTCCCGGGGCTGATCCTCTTTGCCGCGCATCCCGAGGTCATGAAGTTGCCGTGGGCCGAGATCCGTCCCGAAGCGGACAAGGGCTATATCCTGATGTTGCAGACCCTGCTGCCGGCCGGCATCCGGGGCATCTTCTTGGCGGCCTTGTTCGGCGCCATCCAGTCAACCGTCAACGCGGTGCTCAATTCGACGTCCACCGTGTTCACGATGGACATTTTCAAGCGCCAGTTGAAGAAGGACGCAACGGACAGGCAGTTGATCCTGGTGGGGCGGATCTCAACGGTCGTGATTCTGCTGATTGCGATCGTGATCGCGCTGTTCATCGAGCGGCTGGGGGGCAGTCTGTTCGTCTATATCCAGACCCTGTACGCCTTCTTTGCGCCGCCGTTCGCTGCCGTGTTTCTGCTGGGTATCCTGTTCAAGCGCATTAACGGAAAGGGTGCGGCCACGGCGGTGTTTCTCGGCTTCGCTTTCGGCATCGCGATGAAGCTGTTCATCCAATTCTGTCCGGCGCATCCGCGCTGGCTGGAGCCTTATTCGAATCAGGCGATCCTCAACTGGTGTGTCTGCGCCGTGACCTGTGTTGCTGTCAGTTTGCTGACTGCCCCGCCCGCGCCGGAACAGGTGACGGATGAACTGACCATCAACTGGCGCAAGATCAACATCTTCGACGATCTGGGCAAAGGCTGGCAGAACGTCACGCTCTGGTGGGCGATCTTTGCGTTGATGGTCCTGTCGCTGGTCGCGCTGCTCTGGTAAACGTGTCATGCATGTGATTAACGCGCTGGCTCCTGTGTTTGTGCTGGTGTTTGTCGGTTTTCTGCTGTTGCGCCTGAAGTTTGCCGACGAACACTTTTTCCAGATCTCGGCGAAATTCGCTTACTGGATCGGCCTGCCTTCATTGCTGTTCAAGAACATCGCGGAAACACGACTTTCGCTGGCAGACGCCTGGCAGACGTTTGCGGTGATGGCGGCCGCTTCGCTGCTCGTCGCGTCACTGGGCGCGGTCGCGGCACGATGCTTAAGGCTCACGGAGCGCAGGCGAAAAACCTTTGTCCACACGAGTTTTCACTGCAACACCGCGTTCGTGGGGCTGCCGGTGATCCTGTACGCGCTTAACGCGCACCCGCAGGGCCGGACCCTTGCGGATATGGCGAGCATGGCGGTGGCGCCGATGATTCCGGTTTTCAATATCATGTCCGTGATCGTTATGCGTGACACGGAGACGGTCGGCAAGAAAGCGTTGGCGACTGTCGTCGTCAAGAAAATCGCCACCAATCCGCAGGTGCTCTCGTGCCTCGCGGGACTGGCCGTTTCCTTCGCCGGCTGCCAGCTGCCCTTGGCGCTGTCCCGCAGCTTGGGATCTCTGGCGGGCATGGCCTTGCCCCTGGCGCTGCTGAGCATCGGTGCCGGCTTATGCATGCGCAACATCCGCGACGGATTCGGCGCGGCCTTGCTTGCGGCGCTGTTCAATGTCGGCCTGCTGCCGGTCGCCGGGTTTATGCTCTGTCGGCTGTGGGGGCTCACGGCCGGGGAAACGCTGGTGGCGCTCATCTTTCTCGCCTGCCCTACGGCCTCAAGCGCCTACATCTACGCCCGGCAGCTGAAGGGCGATCCCGAATTTGCGGGCAACGTGATCCTGCTGAGCACCCTGATTTCCGCGCCTGTGCTCTGGCTGGTGCTTTACTGGGGCCTGTGAGGTTCTCAGGGCAGCCGGTTGCGCGCCTCGGCACGGTAGGCGCTCATGGAGCGGTCAAAGCGCGATTTAAAGAGCCGGGCGAGATAGCTTTCGCGCTCGAAGCCACACTGGCGCGTGATGTCGCCGATCAGCAGGTTGGTCTCGGCGAGCAGCGTGCAGACGCGGTCCAGCCGAACGCGGCGGATTTCGTCGAGAATCGTACGGCCCACCGTGGCTTTGAAATGGCGCTCAGCGAACCGGCGCGAGGTGCCGATTTCACGGATGACGTCTGAAACGCGGATGGGCTGGTGGCCGGCGTTGCGCCAGATGAAATCGAGCGCGCGCGCGATCTGCCGGTCGGCGATGGCCGTGGCGTCCGTCGAGCGCCGGGTGACCACGCACGTGGGCGACGTCGGGATCACGCGCTGACGCAGGCGCTTGCCGCTCATTAAGGCGTCTAGGTGTTCGGCGAGCTGGTAGCCGCTCTGCTGGCTGTTGGCCTGGATGCTGGACATGGTGGGGAAGGTCGCCTCGCAGATGAGTTCGTCGTTATCCACGCCGAGCACCGCGAGTTCGTCCGGCACGGCGAGGTCTGCGCCCATGCAGGCGTCGAGCACCTGCCGCCCGCGGCCGTCCATCGCCGCGAAAAGCGCGATCGGTTTGGGCAGCGACCGGAGCCACGCCTGCAGCCGCGGCTGTTCGATGGCCCAGTCGCGTTTCTCCGCTTCTGACAGCCGGCCGTAAACGAGGCACGACCTCCCTGCCTGGGCCAGCGTGTCCCTGAAGCCTTGTTCCCGTTCGACGGACCAGTAGACCTCGTGTGGGTCGCCGACGAAGGCGAAATGGGCATACTGCCGTTCGAGGAAGTATTCGGCGGCCAGGCGGCCGCAGGCGTAGGAGTCGAAGCGTGTGCAGGTGCAGGCGGACAACGGATGAGAGGGCTCACGCATCGAGGGGGTAAGTTCGGCGACGACGATCGGCACCTTCGCACGCAGGAGGAGCGCGGCCTCCTTCTCGTCGCATGCGCCGGCAATGATGCCCGTGCAACCCCAGCGCTCGAGGTCCAGCAGCCGCTGCTCGCCGGGACGCCCCTCCATCCGGTAAAGGCGCCAAGGTCCGTGGAGCTTGACGTATTGCAGAATGCCGCGCAACGAGTCGACAGACGCCTTCAGCGTCAGTTGCGTCAGCAGGGCGACTTGTGGAATGTGCGACTTCAGCTTACGCATGTCGGCGTTCTCTAACCAGGTTTGATGCGCCTCAGTAAGAATCGGCCCGCTTAATATATCCGGGTTACGGCCGGTTCGCAAGCGTGTGTCGCAAAAAGACAAGAAATAATACGCAAAAGGGGATAGCCTTTCTTTCGCTCAGGGACTTATTATTCAAGCATATTCAACAGAGGGTTGTAGCACGGCACGTTCTGATTGGCGAAGGATGCTCAGTGTTCTGTTCAGGTTTAACCGGCTCAGAGGAGGAGAGGCCATGATCGCAGCATGGGGTGCAAGAAGGGCGCGATGCGCGAAGTGCAAGGATGCGGGCTGGCCGAGGCTCAGGGTGTCCGCGTTCGTGCCGCTGATGATGGTCATTATCGGGCTTTGTTCTGCGGTGAAACGTGCGGACGCTCAGACGGCAGACTTCATCTGGGACGGCGGCGGCGCGAACAACCTTTGGATGACCGCCGAAAACTGGGAGGGCGGCGTCGCGCCCGCTGGCGGCATGGTGGACGGAGTATCGCGTGGGCGATTGATTTTCTCCGGCGAGTCGCAGACCGTCAGCACCAACAATTTCGCCGCCGACGTCAGCTTTTACGGCATCACGTTCACGAACGACAATTCAGCCGGCAAAACCTCAGCCTTCGCGCTCTACAGAACGGCCTCGCGGAAGTTCTACCTGCGCGGGCATATTCAGACCCTGGCCACCGCGTCAGGCACGATCACGAATTACATGAATTTGAACATGGAGCCGGATGGCTCCTCGCGGCATTTCATTATCAACCAGGGGCATGACTTATTGTTTGCGGGCGTGCTCAGCGGCGCCTATGGCTCGCTTCGCAAAAAAGGCGGCGGCGAGTTGACGGTGACCGGCAGCAATTCGTATAGGGGCAGAACGGTTTTGGAAGGCGGCACTTTGTCATTCAATTCGATCAGAAATGTGTCTGGCGGAAGCAGTGCGCTCGGCAGTCCGACGAATGTTGTCAACGCCACGATCGAGCTGCAGACGGGGACCTTCTTGCGGTATACGGGGACAGGGCACTCCTCTGACCGCGTGATCAATCTGGCCGGCGACAACGTGACCCTCTGCAATGACGGGACGGGAGCGCTGACCTTGACCGGCGGCATCACGGCCGATAGCGCGCGGAATCTTTTGATCGGAGGCAACGGCGAGATGATCATGAGTGGCGTTATTGCGGCGCCGACACATGACCTGACGTATCTGGGTGACGGCACGCTGACGTTGAGCAACGCGGACAACACCTATGCCGGCAACACCGTGGTTAGCGCTGGCAAGCTGGTTATCGGCGCCGCGGGCGCGGTCAGCAACTCGCCGGTCATTTCGGTCGCGGCCGGGGCGACCTGTGACGTGTCGAGTGTCACGGGCTTTACGGTGGGTGTCGCGCAGACTCTGGCAGGCAACGGGACCGTAACGGGCAATGTGATTCTTCGGGGAACCCTGTCGGCAGGCGAGGCGTCGGGCGTCGGCGTGCTCGCGGCGGACCACTTCACTTTTTCCTCCGGGAGCACGGTGGCTGTGGACGTCGTGGGCGGTGTTGCCGATCGCCTGTCGCTGTCAGGAGGCGTAACCGTGGAGCCAAACGTCAACGTGGTGCTGACGACCGCAGGCGATTTGCCCCCGCGCATCCGACTGGTCGAGGCGCCTTTGGGGATCGCTCATCAAGAGAATCTGGACACATGGACCGTAACGGGCGTGAGGCCTTCTCCCAGGGTCGCGTGGGATGGTTCGGCGCAGTCCATTATCTTGCTGAACCGAGGCGGCACCGTGTTCCTGTTATTTTGACAGAGGCTGTCTTCGGGCCTTCAGATCTGCAGCAACAAACAAGAAACAACGAGGGGGAGTATGAGCTCATTCACGAGGCGTGATTTCTTCAAAGGGGCGGTGCTCGGCGCGGGCGCGGCGGCAGTAGGGGCGCGGGCGCAGGAGGCTTCTGTTCCGAAGATCGCGGGGTTTGACGAGACTGACGCGGGCAAGGTCAGCAGCAAGGCCTGGCAGCCGGTCTCCGAGCGCAAAATCAAGGTCGGCATCGTCGGGTACGGAGTCAGCCAATTCGGCGCGCACTTCGGTTATCAAAGCCACCCGAACGTGGAGGTGGTGGCGGCCAGCGATCTCTTCCCCGACCGCTGCGCGGAGCTGGCAAAAAAAGTGGGTGCAAAGAGGACCTACGCCTCCTGCGAGGAGATGTACGAAAAGGACCGCGAGATCGAGGCGGTCTATATCGCCACTGACGCGCCCAGCCACGCGCGGCTGTGCATCGCCGGGCTGAAGCGCGGGCTGCATGTGGCCTCGGCCGTGCCTGCGGTCTTCGGCGACGACCAGCTTGAGCTGGCCGACGAGCTGCTGGAGACGGTCAAAAAGACCGGGCTGGTGTACAGCCTGAACGAGACCTCGGCTTTTCGCTCCGACTGTTACGCCATGCGGCAGATCTATCAGGCGGGGGGATTCGGCAAGCTGATTTACGCCGAGGGCGAGTACTATCACTACACGCCGCCCGGCAAGCCGATCGACTCCTACAAAGGCTGGCGCAAGGGGCTGCCGCCGCAGTGGTACCCGACGCACGGCAACGCCTATTACACCTGCGTCTCGGGCGGCTCCTTCACGTCGGTCACGTGCCTTGGGATGCCCAGCACGGACCCCGTGCGTCATCCGAAGAACAACGTTTACAAGAATCCCTTCGGCACCGAGATCGCGCTCTTCCGCACCAGCGAGGGCGGCATGGCGCGCATGAACCGCGGCGGCGACATGCCCGGCGCTCACGGCGAGCGCGGCCGCGTGTACGGGCAGAAGGGGAGCTTCGAGGAGCGTTACAGCGGGCAGGCGGACATATCAAAGGTCCTGCTGGAGAAGCCGCCCCTGCCTTCCGGTATGTCGGCGGGCGGTCACGGCGGCTCGCACGGCTACCTGACCGAAGATTTCATCGCCGCGATTCTGCTTAAACGCAAGCCTGTGTGCGACGTCGCATGTGCGCTTAACCTGACCGTGCCGGGCATCTTCGCCCACCAGTCGGCGTTGCGGGGCGGCGAGACGCTGAAGATTCCGCAGTATGCGCTATGAGCGTAAGGCGAAACAGTTCGGATATGCTGGAGCGCTTCTTTTCGGAGGGGAAACGTAATGCGGTTGTCGGTGCAAGCGTGTTGCCTGTTTGGGCTTTGCGTGCTGTTCGCAGGTGCGGCTGACTCTGGGGGCGACGCCGCCAAGGTGGCGCTTCAGCCCTCGTTGCCTAAACCCACGTTCGAGGGCACGCCGATCGACGTGCGCTCGCCGCACCGCGAGGCCTACCGCGGGGACGGCGTGCCGCCTGCGCCCCTGCTGGTGCCTGCGGGCACGCGGCTGCTCTCAAGGGGATGCAAGGTGAGCGCGAATGACCCGCAGGCGAAGGGGAAAGACCTCGCCCTGGTCACGGATGGTGACAAGCAGTACAGCCGGTTCGCGTATCTCGAGCTCGCTCCCGGCGTGCGCTGGGTCCAGCTCGACCTCGGGACGAACGCCGAGATCCACGCGGTCTGCCTCTGGCGCGAGCGGCCCGAACAGTGCGTGTACCGCGACACCGTTGTGCAAGTTTCAGCGGACCCGGAGTTCGCGGGAGGGGCCGCGACGCTTTTCAATAATGACTACGATAACAGCGCTGGGCTGGGGGTGGGCGCGGACAAAGAGTATTATGAAGATCACTTCGGCCGGCGTGTTGACGGAAAGGGGCTGAGGGCGCGCTACGTGCGTGTCGTCAGCAACGGCAACACCTCCGACCCCTACAACCATTTCACGGAAATCGAAGTTTACGGAAAACACCCTGCGGCGAAATAATCGGCGCGATGGCCTGTTTTGCATATGAATCGGCCTCGCGCATGAGGGCCGCGTAGCCGCGCCCCCTGTTCGCCATGCTTTGGAAGCACTCCCGCCGCGCGAGGATTACGGCTTGAGGAAGAACGGGCTCAAGGGCTGATAGCCAAGCTCCGTCATCAGCGCGTCCCAATTGGCTGGCAGTTTGATTTCAATCGTGGCGGAGTTGCCGCCGGGCATGGTTTGCACTTTATTCCGGTCGGAGTCACCCGTGACGAGAATGGGGGTCTGCCCCATTTTCATCACGGGAACCGTGTAGATCTCGTCCTGGCCTGGAACCTTCTCCATCCACGGAGGGGGCGCCGTGAGTTCGCCGCCTTCATCGCGGATGATCTTTCTCACGTGCATGTCCATCGTATAGCGGGAGGGAAAGGCGCTTCCGGGATTGGCCCAGTAGTTGGCGTACGCCCGCTCATACGCCGGACGCCGCGCCGTCGCGATCAGGGCCTCTTCCAGCTTGCCCTTCGTTGGATAAGTCCGGGCGAGGTCGCGCGCGACATACTCCGTGATCAGCATCGTGCGGTTCGGGAGCCGCGGCCCGCTCCCCGTGGCGAACTGGCCTTTCTCAACCGCGTCCCACGCCATCATTTCCATGATCTTCTCTCCGTCATGCGAGGCGGGTGTCAGATTGTTGCCCCACAGCAAGGCGGACGCCGCAGTCAGCGTGCTTTGGTTGAGATCAAAGCCTCTCAGCACGTGGTAGGGCTGCCATCCGATCTTGAGGCAGGCTGCCTCGTCCTCCGCCATGGCCCACGGCATGAGATATCCGAAGGTCCCCATGCGGTCCTGTTTAATGTAATAGCCGCCCAGATTCATCATGGCCAGGTTGATGAACCTGCCGAGCGATGCATTGCGTGGCTCGTTGATCTGGCCTTGCCGCGCGTCAAAGCCGAGCTGCCGGGCGAGCGGGCCGTTTATCCAGCAAAACGGCGTCCACGCGTGGGTGCTGGCCAGCGTCCGGCGGTAGTCCCCGTCCGCGAGGGCCTTCGTGTAGGCGATCAGGACCGGCATGAACTCCGGCGGACATCCCGACATCACCCCGTTGACGGCCACGTGCCAGACCCAGGTTTTGCGATAGGCGATGGGCAGCACGCCGACCACGGCGTCCCAAGGCTGGTCCGTGTACTTCAGGAACGCTTCGACCCGTTCA
>Ga0209066_10007175_pt1 | contig 11131 bp, 8 predicted proteins | sample All_14_2_FD_187198 | JGI IMG/M metagenome (GOLD analysis project Ga0209066, IMG submission 187198) | Freshwater microbial communities in response to fracking from Pennsylvania, USA - Allegheny Zone_MetaG_DW_15 (SPAdes) (version 2) ... | reverse complement strand
AACACTCAACACCAACAACCACCTTGAACTGTGCGTCATCTGGAGAGACTCCTCTTTGTGTGGCAGCTTTTAATCCTGTGAGCAGTAAAAATGAGTACCTAATATACCTTGCTTTAGAAAACTAATCAAGCTTGCGAACAATTTTTTGTTGCCCGTTCGCCTCGTTTTCGATCGTGACCTCGGTTGCCTTAGCGTCAATCGAGACCACGCGGTAGGCTTCCTCACGCACTTTGAACGTGCCGTTTTCGATAACCGTATACTCGGTGTTGTCCAGCGGCAGCACGATGAGAGCCTCAATATCCGTGTTTTTTCCGCTTTCGTTGATCTTCAGCGTGATCATCTTGCCATCTGCCTGACGCTTGACCACGACCGTCGAGATGTCCACTCGGGTCTTGATGCCGGGCATGTTGGGATTCTCACGCTCTTCGGACTTGACCTCAACTTTCACGGCGACATAGTCGCTGTCGCCGATCCGCTCGCCCTCGCGTACCCAAACGGTGCGGGCACTCGGCCCTGTCTGGTTGAACACCAACTGCATTTTCCCGTCCGGCATCTTGTTCACGCCGCTGAATATCAGAGGCAGCCGTTTGCCACGCAGTTCCTTGACGCGCAGCAAGCTCACCAGCGCCGGATGCTTCTTCGAATCCTTCAGATCGGTTTTGGCGAGCAATTCCTCAATGTTAGAGAAGCCGTCCCCGTCCAAATCCCCTTTGGCATCAGCGGGGTCTTGCGGATTAAGCCCCAACTGATTCTCGAGCTTGTCCGATATCCCGTCCTTGTCCGTGTCGAGGTCTGTGTTGTACTCTGGCGGGACGGGCTGTTTGGTGCCGCAGAACGGGCAGGTTTCCGCCGCATACGGAATCGGCTTCTGGCAGGTGGACAGCACACAGCTCACGCGCCGCTCCGGGGTCATGAATCCGGGCTGTTGCGTTTCCGGCGCATCGAGTTGGACCGGATTGCGCGCCAAGCGCACGGCCGCCTCGTACTCGGTCAACTCCATCGGGGGCAGGCTGGCCGCAGAAGGTTTCAAGCCGTCGAGCTTGCGGATATAGTCCGACTCCTCCTGTTTGCGTGCCGCGCCCGCATGGGTGAGGTAAAAGAGGGATATCAGAAGAAAAATCAACACGCCGACAGCGATCAGCTTGTCGTAATGCCGCAGGAAAGGAAGGTTGGAGTTCATTTTCAAAGCCACGTTCTTACACTCCCTCGAACGAATAAACATCGATTTCCAGTTTCACGCTCACCGGCGGTTCGAGATCAGGGTCCGTCACGAGCCGTTCCACATGCGTCAGTGTGGCCGGATCGACAACGACTTCACTGCCTCCTTGGGCCGCGCCTTCCTTCTTCTTGTTGGCGCTGCCCCGCTTGGCCAAAGGATCATCGGTCTTGCGAAACTCCGTCTCCGCCACAACGACGAACAGCTCCATCGCCGCCAGCCGGTTCAACGCCGCGATGAACGACGACGGACGCGCCAAGAACTCGAACGTGAAGCGCTGCTTGGAGAAATACCCGGACGTCTCGCGAACCACTGCGGCGGCGGGCGCCGGAGCGGCCGCATCCTCGTCACGCCGGCGCCGGCGCCGATTGCTGGGCTGGGGCTCTTCCCGCTGTTGCCCGGGAGCCGCGAGCTCCTCGAACGTCTCGCGCGACACCGCCTTCAGCTCAAGAATATTGGCCGCATACAGCTCTTTGCACAGCATCTCGATCATCACCAACTGCCGCGTCAGCCGGTCCACGTGCTCGGCAGACGGCAAGCTGTCCGACTGGCCGAGATACTTATCGAAGCCGAAATGGAAGCCGCTTGCGACCACTTTGCCGTTGACCGCGCCGGGGTGCGACGACAGCGCCCGCACCGTGGCCTGAAGCGTCTGCTTGAATCCGGTCGGGCTCTTCGGCTCGACCGGCAGGTCGCCCTTGTGGACCAGGTTGGAGGCGGTGACCAGCCACGTCTCCAGCGCCTTTTGATCCTCATGCACCCGCGCGATGGTTTCGGCGCTGGGGAAGATCTTTCCACGATAGACGCCTTGCACCTCGGTGTAAGCCTGGTTACGCTCTTCCGCCGCCGCGTTCTTCGCGAGCATCGCCGAGAAAAGGAACCACCCCGTGCCCAGACAAACGGCCGTCATGAGCACACCTAAGAAAATCAAAACCAGTTGCTGTCGTTTCATCGTGCAGTCGCATCCTTCGGAGCGGCCGGCGTCGCCAGGGCCGCCTCGATTGTGAATTCGATCAAAAACGCCTCGACATCCTTGACGCCCACGATTTTGACATCCTGAGGCTCCTTGCCGAAGACCGATTGGGTCTTGAGCCGGTCACGCAGCTCTTCCACCGCCGTGGCCGTACGCCCGGCCGCCTTGGCCTTCTCTTCAATCTCTTTGAGCTTGTCCGCCCAGCCGCGGCCCACAATGCGGATGCCCGTCACTGAACCAGCCGCATCCTTCACCGGCACAAGCTCCGTGAGCCACATGCCTTCGAACAGGCTTTTACGCACCGCGTCCACGCGCTTGAGCCACGCGGTCCGCTGCAACAGCACGTCCCGAACCGCATCCGCCTTGAGCTGGACTCCGGCCCGGGCCTTCTCGGCCTTCGAAAGTTTTGTCTGCTTTGTTTTGCACTCGGCCAGCTTCGCGGAGACCTGTTCGCTCTGGAAAGCATACAGTTCGCCCATCTGCTTCTCGTACATCGTCCAGATCCCGAGGCTCAGCAGAATCCCCGCCGCGGCCAGCCCGAAGAACGGGATGCGTTTTTTCAGCGACTTGCGTTTGGCGATTTCCGGCGGCATCAGGTTGATTTCCACCGGACACGCCAAAGAGCGCCGCAACGCCAAGCCAACGGTCTCCGCCAGCACAAACGCGTCAATCCCCGCCTTCTCGCGGTTGATCCGGCTGCCCACCCCGACATTCGTGAAGGGATTGAGATAGGCGACCTCGACCTGAAGCTTCTCTCGGAAGAAAGTATCCAGATGCGGCAATACCGCCGAGCCGCCCGTCAGGAAGAGCCGCACCGGCGCGCTGCCGCCCTGCTGACTGCGATAAAAATTGACCGACCGGCTGATCTCCGCATGCAGACGCGTGACCACATTGCGCACGATCTTGGAGATGCGTTCTGCGTTCTCGTCTTCGGTGGCAAAAACGCCGCCCAACGCCACGAACGCCCGCTCGCGTTTGAGCGCCTCGGCCTCGGCGAACGGGATCTGGAAGCTTTTGGAAAGCTCTTGGGTGATCGCGTTTCCCGCCACCGGAATGCAGCGGCTGTAAATCTTTTCGTCCTCGATAAAAATCAGGTTCGTCGAGCGCGCGCCAATATCCAAAAGCACCGAGCAACCGGACAGATCGGCATAATTGTAACGCAGGCAGTTATACAGCGCCATGGGCGCCACATCCACCGTCTCGGGCTCCAGCCCCGCCTCGATCACGTGGTCCGTGATCTCTCGCACGCTTTCGATCTTGGCAGCCACGATCATCGCGCACTGCTCGCCCGAAGAGCTGTCGCCGATGAACTGATGGTTCCAAACGATCTCATCCATCGGGAACGGGACGTTCTGCTCGACCTCGTACTGCACCATCTGCAGCAGCTTGTCATCCCCTACGGCCGGCAAACGCACGAACCGGGGAAACACCATCTGTCCAGAGAGCGACAACATCAGCGGCGCGGGCCTTATCCCGCGCGACTTCATGATCTCGCGGATGGCGGGGGCCAACTGCGCGCCGGCCCCTGTGTCGTTTTCAGGCTCGCCACCCAACTCGTACGTGCCATAGTTCACCAGCTCCGGCGGTCGCCCGCTTTTGACGGTGAATTCGGCTAAAACAATTTTGCTCGCGCCGACATTCAGCGCAAGAATGCGGTCAGAGGAGAACACTATTGCACCACCTCATAATCGTCCGCGTTGATCAACGCGAACGGAGTCTTCGAACGGTCGACCATCCCACTACGGCGGGTCAACTGCGGATTGTCGAGCACCTTGCTGTCTTTCCACCACTCTTTCGGGAGGGGAATGATGGACTCGGACTTGCTGTCGAGCACCTTGCCGTCTTTGTTCGTGACTTCGAGCGCCACCGCCACCGGCTCGCCATGCCGCTCGATCAGACTCGGCGGGATCGCAACACAGCTCATGTGCTCGCCCTTGGGCACATCGATATAGCGCAACGTCAGCGTGTAATAGCTGAAGGCGTCCTTGCCCTCGTCGTTCTTGCCCTTGGTCATCACATGGTAGCTGAAGGCCAACTCGTCCATCCACTTGGCGTCGGTGTCGTACTTGACTTCGAACAGCGCCCACTCGCGCGGCTTGCGAGTCACTTTCGGCATCGTGTTCTGCACGTTCACGTTGTATTCGGGCGTACGCACCATCGCCGTCTTGTTCGGCGGCGGCATCCGCGAAATCTGCACGGAATCACGCTTATCCCCCCCGCGCATCGCAGGCTGCCCCGACGCCGGAGCCTGACGCGACTGACCAAGCCGGCTCACCTGCGCCAAAGACGCCCCGGCCATAAAGACAAGGGCCACCGCCATGCAAACGCCCGTGCGATCCTGTACGCCATGAATTTTTTTCATTTCACTTCTCCATGTCCCAGTCAAAGGCAATCGCTCTCGACCGCTTTTACCATTTAGCACACACACTTTAATCCGGCGTGGCTAAGAATGCAATCCCGAAACAAAAAAATGTCGGCCTCAGAGACGCCCGGTTTGAGGAAACCGGCCATGAGGAAAAAAGCGCGCCCGCCGCCTACCGGTGCTTCTTCACCTTGTCCTTCTCGGCATCGTGGGCGGGATTAGCAACCGGCATCTGCGCGTTGACGCGACCCCGCCAGTCGGCCAGCTTCTTGCGCAAGGCCGCGGCCTTTCCGGGCAACTTCGCGGCAAGGTCCTGTTGCTCGCCGATATCCTCCTTGAGGTTGTACAGTTCCACTCGGCGGTCCTCATAGAACTCCACCAGGCGATATTCCCCCTCGCGGATCGCGCCGTAGGGCGTTGCGCCGCCGGGATGATAGTGCGGGTAGTGCCAATAGAGCGCGTCACGCGTGAGCGAGCCCTGCTGGCTCAGCACAGGCACGAGGCTCTCGCCGTCCACGATGTGCGCCGGCGGACCGGAGGCTCCCGCCATCGCGAGCAACGTAGGAAAGTAGTCCGCACTGATCACCGGCTCGGAGGTCACGCTGCCCGGCTTCGTGACTCCGGGCCACTTGACGATCAGGGGCACGCGCACGCCGCCCTCATAGGCCGAACCCTTGCCTGCGCGCAACGGAACGTTGGAGGTGACGCTCCTGAGGCCGCCATTGTCTGAGGTGAAGACGATGACCGTGCGTTCGCTGAGCTTGAGCTCATCGAGTTTGGCCAACAAGCGCCCGACGCTCTCGTCCACGCTCTCGACCAAGGCCGCGTAAGTCGCGTTGCTGTGCGGCGCTCCGGCGACAGCCTTGCCCTGATACTTCTCGATGGCCTTCTTCTTGGCCATGAGCGGCGTGTGCACCGCGTAGTGGGCTAAATAAATGAAGAACGGACGGTCCCTGTGCTTCTCAATGAACGTCAGCGCTTCAGACGTCAGCCGGTCGCTGAGGAACTCGCCGTCCGGACCGTCGGCGAGCGTCGGGATCTTGTAGGGAGAGAAGTAACTGGGCGGCTGGCCCTTGTCACAGCCACCGGCGTTGACATCAAAGCCCTGCCTTTCGGGCCAGCAGTCTTGGGGACCTAGGTGCCACTTGCCGATACTGGCGGTGGCGTAACCTGTGGACTTGAGGACCTGGGCGACATTCGGAATTTCGGGTGAGAGCCGCAAGGTCCACTCGGGCACGCTCAGTTTGGCGAAGGGTCGCTTGTGCCCGCCAATCCAGTCTGTGATATGGAGCCGCGCGGGATACTGGCCGGTCATCACGCTGGCGCGCGTGGGAGAACAGACGGTGCAGGCGGAATAGGCCTGGGAGAAACGCATGCCCTGAGCGGCGAGCCGGTCGATGTTCGGAGTCTCATAAAAGGAGCTTCCGAAACAGCCGAGATCCGTCCAGCCGAGATCATCCACCAACACAAAGATGATGTTGGGCGGCGTGGCGGGCGCCCCGAAAAGATCGAAGGAAAACAGGAGCGCGGCAAACACCAGAGCGAGAGCAGAACAGCGGCGCATAATGGGATCCTTTTCTTTAAAACACACATGCTTCCGAACGGCCATCCACCTGATTACTTAATCATTTCTCCACCATCTACTCAAGCCTCATCCGTTCAGGCACCTCAAGAACGTAAGCCGGACGCCTCAAAAAACCTTTGCCAGCATCCTGCCCACTTGTCATACTATGTACCGAAAACAGGTGCCGCCACGCGTTTGCCGACACGCCCTAAGAAAAGTTTCCGCCATGATTGCCGACCCCAACCCACTCCATTTTTTCACGACCCCTTGGTTCTGGGCCTCCTTTGGCGGCTGGACCCTTGCGCAGGTCATCAAAATGACGGCCGGGTTCATTAAGACCGGCCAGTTTGATTTCCGTTACCTGCTCAGCACCGGCGGCATGCCCAGCGCCCACTCCGCCATGGTTTGCGGACTCTGCACCTCGATCGGCCTGACCGAAGGATTTAACGCGCCCGTCACCATGCTCGCCGCAGGCTTCGCGGCCATCACCATGTTCGACGCCGCCGTCGTGCGGCGGGCGGCCGGCCATCAGGCTAAAATCATGAATCAGATGATCGACGAGTTTTTCAAGCAACACAAACTCCGGCACGCCCACTTAAAAGAACTTCTCGGGCACACCCGCAAAGAGGTTTTCGCCGGCATGCTCGTCGGCACCGTAGTCGCCGTAGTGCTGGTGCACTTCTGGCCAGTCCGGTAAAACCGGAATCAGTGCGACCGGTCCTCGTACAGCTTGTATTCCACGCTGTCCAGCAGCGCCTGCCACGAGGCCTCGATGATGTTCTCGGACACCCCCACCGTGCCCCACTGCCGCACGCCGTCGCCCGATTCGATCAGCACGCGCGTCACCGCCCGCGTCGCTTCCTGCGGGTCCAGAATGCGGACCCGGTAATCGGTCAGCAAGATCTGCTCGATCTCGGGGTAGAAGCGCGTGAGCGCCTGGCGCAGCGCCGCGTTGAGCGCGTCCACGGGCCCGGAGCCCTCGCCTGCCGTGAGTTCGGTCTCGCCCCGGACCTTCACCTTGACCGTTGCCTCTGAGATGCACGGCTCGTTGCTGCCGCGCTTCTCCACAATCACGCGGAACCCCTCCAGCTCGAAAAACGGCGTGTGCGTATTCAGCACCTTCTGCAGCAGGATCTTGAAGGAGCCGTCCGCCGACTCATAGGAGTAACCTTTGTTCTCGCGCCGCTTGACCTCTTCCAGAATCTCGCGCACCTTCTGCTTGTCGAGCGTCGTCAGATCCGTCCCCAGTTCCGCCGCCTTCATCTGCACGTTCGCCGCGCCGGACAACTCCGACACCAGCACGTGCCGCTGGTTGCCCACCGCCTCGGGCGCGACGTGCTCGAACGTCTGAGGATTCTTCTGGATCGCGTTGACGTGCGCCCCCGCCTTATGGCTGAAGGCCGACCGCCCCACATAGGGCTGCCTCGGATCGCTGCGCTGGTTCGCCAGATCGTCCGTCACCACCGCCACCTCACGCAACTTCTTCAGCTTTTCCGCGCCGACACACCGGAATCCCATCTTGAGTTCGAGCGCCGGAAGGATGCTCACGAGGTTGGCGTTGCCGATGCGCTCGCCGTAGCCGTTCATCGAGCCCTGCACCTGTCGCGCCCCGGCCCGCACCGCCTCCAGCGTGTCGGCCACCGCCAACCCGCCGTCGTTGTGCGTGTGGATGCCGACTTCCACGCCCGGAAAAGCCGCGCAGACCGCCCGCGTGATCTCGAACACCTCGTGCGGCAGGCTGCCTCCGTTGGTGTCGCAAAGCACCACGCCGGCCGCGCCCTCGCGCACGGCCGCGCCCAGCGCCGACAGCGCATACGCCGGGTCATCCTTGTACCCGTCGAAGAAATGCTCCGCATCGAAGAACACCTGCCGCCCGGCCGCCCGCAAGAAGCCCACCGTGTCGGCGATCATCTGCACGTTAAACGGCCCCGTCGTGCGCAGCACGTCCTTCACGTGCAGCAGCCATGTCTTGCCGTAAACCGTCACCCACTCCGTCTCAGCGGCCAGCAGCCCGGCCAGCTGAGGGTCATCCTTGGCGTCAACATCCACGCGCCGCGTGCTGCCGAAAGCCGTCACGCGCGCGTGCCCCAGCCGCTCTTTGCGGATGTCTTCGAAAAATTTGCGGTCGCGCGGATTGGAGCCTGCGAACCCGCCTTCGATGTAGTCGATGCCGAACTCGTCGAGCATGCGCGCAAACCGCACCTTGCCCGTGTCCGAGAAGGAGATCCCCTCGCCCTGCGCGCCGTCACGCAGGGTGGTGTCGTAGATGAAAACTTTCTGGGGATTCGCGTTCATTGAAGTTGAGTGTTTGTCGTCAGGCGCAACAGGAACATGCATCACAATGCCTCGCTTCTCCTCCCCCCGGCACCTTCTCAAAAGAAGGCTTTGTAGAGGGCCTGCACCGCTTTGGCACGCTGCTCGGCTTTGACCCCGAACATCATGCTGATTTCAGACGAACCCTGGTTCATCATCTCGATGTTCACGCCCGCATCCGACAGCGCCCGCGTCGCTTTCGCTGCCATGCCCACCGTGTAGTAAAGGCCCTCGCCGACCACCATCACCAGCGCATAGCCGCGCTCCACCAGCACCGCGTCGGGGTTCAGGTCGCGCTTGATGCGCTCGATCACGCGCCGCTCGCACTCCGGGCTGAAGTTCTTGTCGCGGATCACAACCGACACGTTGTCGATGCCCGAGGGCATGTGCTCGTACGACACCCCTTCCCACTCCAGAATCTGCAGGAGGTGGCGGCCGAACCCGATCTCGCGGTTCATCATGTACTTGTCCACAAAGATATTGCAGAAGCCGTCGTCACTGGCGACACCCACCACACCGCCCGCCAGAACGCGGCGCGACTGCACGATCATCGTTCCCGGCTCCTGAGGCCGGTTGGTGTTGCGCACATTGATCGGAACTCCCGCTTTCACCGCCGGAATCACCGCCTCGTCGTGGAACACGCCAAACCCGGCGTAAGAGAGCTCGCGCATCTCACGGTACGTCATCATCGGGATGCCGGCCTTCACGTCCGGCACCAGGCGCGGGTCCACCGGGTACACCGAGTCCACATCGGTGAAGTTCTCGTAGACGTCGGCCTTCACCGCCGCCGCCAAGATCGAGCCCGTGATGTCCGAGCCGCCCCGCGGGAAAGTCGCCACCTTGCCGTCCTTGGTGTAGCCGAAGAACCCCGGGTAGATCACGATCTCGTCGCGGCCCCGCAACGTCTTGGCGAGGTACTGGTACGACTCTTCGAGCAACTGCGCGTTGCCGTAGTCGCTCGTCAAGTACATGCCGGCCTCGCGCGGGTCGAGGTACACCGCTTTGACCCCGCGCGCCTGAAAGGCCTGCGCCACGATCTTCGCGCTGTTGTCCTCGCCGGCCGCTTTCATGCAGTCCATGAAGATGCCGCGGTGCGACTTGTCGCCGGCCAGCCGGAAGCGCAGGTCCTTCTCGATCTCAGCGGTGATGCCGACGGGAAGCTTCAGCTCGCGCTGAATCGTGGCGTAGCGCTCCACGATCGCCGCCAGCGTATCCTCGTACTCCGCGTCCGCCAGCGCCTGATCCGCGCACGCGATCAGAAGGTCCGTGACCTTGGTGTCTGCCTTGTCTCGCTTGCCCGGCGCGGAGACCACGACGATCCGCCGCTCCGGATCTGCCAGCACAATCTCCACAATCTTGGTCACCTGCTCCGCGTTGGCGACCGACGAACCTCCGAACTTGCACACCTTCATCGCGCTCTCCTTGGGGGCCGGCACAAAGGCCTTTCCCGTCATGTCCGGGCGACCGGGTCGCCCCACCCGTTAGATCATCCTCAACTTCACCGGCTCTTCGTTCAACACGCCCGCCGCGCGGATGTCGCACAGCGCCGCGTCGATGGCCGCGCCCTTTGCCGCATGGGTCAAAATCACCACCGGCACGTAGCCCGCGTTTTCCAGCTCCTCGGGCGGCGCCTTCTGCGTGGCCGCCAGAATGCTCACGCCGTGCTTGCCCAGAATCGTGGTGATCACGCCCAGCGACCCGGCCTTGTCGATCACCATCAGACGCACGTAATAGCGGCTCACAATGTCACCCGCCGCCCGCATGCGCTGACGGCCATCGTTCGACACGCACACGCCGCGACGATAGCGCGACTTGCCCGCCATCAGGTTGCGCGCAATGTCGCCGATGTCGCCGATCACCGTGCTGGCGGTCGGCTCGCGTCCGGCCCCACGCCCGTAATAGAGCGTGTCGCCGCTCAGGTCGCCGCGCACCATCGCCGCATTGAACACGTTGCTGACCGAAGCCAGCATATGGCTCAGCGGAACCAGCGTGGGGTGGACGCGCACCTCGACCTCCTCGCCGTCGCGCCGCACCACGGCCAACAGCTTGATCCGGTAGCCGAATTCCGCCGCGTACCGCACGTCCAGGCCCGCCAGATTGCGAATGCCCTCGACCAGCACTTTCTCGACCGGCACATGGAACCCGTACGCCAGCGACGCCAGAATGATCGCCTTGTGCGCCGTGTCAAAACCGTCGATGTCCAGGCTCGGCTCCGCCTCCGCATAGCCGGCCTTCTGGGCGTCCCTCAGCACCTCGCCGAACGGCAGCCCCTCGTTCTCCATGCGCGTCAGAATATAATTGCACGTGCCGTTCAGAATGCCGTGGATGCTCTGAATCTCGTTGCCCGCCAGCCCTTCGCGCAACACGCGGATGATCGGGATGCCGCCGCCCACGCTCGCGCCGAAATAGATGTCCACGCCGTTGCGCTCGGCCGCGCCGAAAATCTCTTCGCCATACTCGGCCAGCAGCTTTTTGTTCGCGGTCACCACCGCCTTGCCCGCGTTCAGCGCCGCGAGCACAAAAGTCTTGGCCACGCCCGTCCCGCCGATCAGTTCGACGACGATCTGGATGCCCGGGTCGTTGATCACCGACATCGCGTCCGTGGTCAGCACGGATTTTTCCACCGTCACGCCGCGGTCAGCCGTGATGTCGACGTCCGCGATCCGTTTGAGGACCACGTCCACGCCCAACCGCTGCGCCATC
>Ga0209066_10007172_pt1 | contig 11132 bp, 8 predicted proteins | sample All_14_2_FD_187198 | JGI IMG/M metagenome (GOLD analysis project Ga0209066, IMG submission 187198) | Freshwater microbial communities in response to fracking from Pennsylvania, USA - Allegheny Zone_MetaG_DW_15 (SPAdes) (version 2) ... | reverse complement strand
GTGTAGCCGCGCTGGCACGCCAGCGCGGCTACACCCAGGCCAAGTTCAGCTTCAACAGCGGCGACGGGCGCTGCCCCACCTGCGGCGGCTCCGGCTTCGAGCATGTGGAAATGCAGTTCCTCTCTGACGTGTACCTGCGCTGCCCGGACTGCGACGGCAAACGCTACCGGCCCGAGGTGCTGGAGGTGCACATCGAGCGCGGCGGGCGGATGCTCAGCGTGGCTGATGTGCTCGAACTCACGGTGAGCGAAGCGGCCGAGCTCTTCAAAGCCGACAGGGAAGTCATCCGCGTGCTGCAGCCCATCGTCGACGTCGGGCTGGAATACGTGAAGCTGGGCCAGCCGGTGCCCACGCTCTCGGGCGGTGAGGCGCAGCGCCTCAAGCTCGCGGGCTTCCTGGCCGAGGCGGCCAAAAACAGCGCGGCCAGCCGGCAGGCGCTGGCGAAGAAGGGCACGCTGTTCCTGTTCGACGAACCGACCACCGGCCTGCATTTCGACGACATTGCCAAGCTCATGCGCTCGCTGCGCCGGCTGCTCGAAGCCGGCCATTCGCTGATCGTCATCGAACACAACCTGGACGTGATCCGCAGCGCCGACTGGCTGATCGACCTCGGGCCGGAGGGCGGCGCTGGTGGTGGCCTGGTGGTGGCCGAGGGCCCGCCCGAGGAGCTGCGCGAGCACAAGACCAGCCACACCGCGAAGGCGCTGCGCGACTATGCCGCCGCCATGGACAAGGTGCATGCGGTCAGCGAACAGGCGGCGACGCCCTACCTGGCGCTGGCGCCCAGGGCCCGGGCGGCCCGAAGCGATGCCATCCGCATCGTCAACGCCAAGGAGCACAACCTCAGGAACCTGAGCGTGGACATCCCCCGCGGCCAGTTCAACGTCATCTCCGGCGTCAGCGGCTCGGGCAAGAGCACCCTGGCCTTCGACATCCTGTTCAACGAAGGCCAGCGCCGCTACCTGGAAAGCCTCAACGCCTATGCCCGCAGCATCGTGCAGCCTGCGGGCCGGCCCGAGGTGGACGCGGTCTACGGCATTCCGCCCACGGTGGCCATCGAGCAGCGCCTCTCGCGGGGGGGCCGCAAGTCCACCGTCGGCACCACCACCGAGGTCTGGCACTTCCTGCGCCTGCTCTACGTCAAGCTGGGCACGCAGCACTGCGTGCACGACGGCGCGGCCGTCATGCCGCAGAGCCCCGAGAGCATCGCCGCCGCCATCCTCACCCGATACCGGGGGCGTCACATCGGCCTGCTGGCGCCGCTGGTGGTCAACCGCAAGGGCGTCTACACCGAGCTGGCCGACTGGGCGCGCCCGCGCGGCCACACCCACCTGCGGGTGGACGGCGAGTTCCTGCCCACCACCGGCTTCCCGCGCATCGACCGCTTCAAGGAACACACCATCGAACTGCCGGTGGCCGACGGCGTGGTCGATCCGGCCAACGAGGCCTGGCTGCGCACGCAGCTGGCCCGGGCGCTGGAGCTGGGCAAGGGCACGCTGCACCTGCTCACGCCGCTGGACGGGCTGGCGCAGGCGCTGGCCGAGGGCCGGTCCACGGTGGGGCTGGGTCGGCTGGAGGTGTTTTCCACCACCCGTGCCTGTCCGGTCTGCAGCACCAGCTACCCCGAACTGGACCCGCGCCTGTTCTCCTACAACAGCAAGCACGGCTGGTGCCCCGACTGCGTGGGCACCGGTGTGAAGCTTTCGCGCGAACAGCGCAAGGCGCTGGACGACTCGGTGCGCGACGACGACCAGAAAGGCCGTGAGCAGAGCTTTGCCGAGCCCGAGGTGGAAGACCTCACCGACGAGGTCTGCCCGACCTGCGAGGGCACGCGCCTGAATGCGCAGGCACGGGCCGTGAAATTCGGTGGCGTGGGCATCACCGACGTGGCGCGTCTGTCGGTGAGCGAGGTGCGCACCTGGGTGCAGGGTTTGCTCAAGGTGTCGGCAATGACTTCGCGTGAGAGCGACATCGCACGCGACCTGCTGCCTGAAATCGAAAGCCGCCTGGCTTTTCTCGAAGACGTGGGCCTGAACTACCTCACGCTGGACCGCGGTGCGCCCACGCTCAGCGGTGGCGAGGCGCAGCGCATCCGGCTGGCGGCCCAGCTGGGCAGCAACCTTCAGGGCGTCTGCTACGTGCTGGACGAACCCACCATCGGCCTGCACCCGCGCGACAACCAGATCCTGCTGGACGCGCTGCACAAGCTCGGCGACATGGGCAACACCCTGGTGGTGGTGGAGCACGACGAGGACACCATCCGCCGCGCCGACCACATCATCGACATCGGGCCCAGTGCCGGCAAACGAGGGGGCCGCGTGGTGGCACAGGGCACGGTGGCCGACATCTCGGCCAGTGAGGAGTCCGTCACCGGCCGCTACCTGCTGCACGCGATGAAACACCCGTTGCAGGCCCGGCGGGCGGTCGCGCCGGATGGCGAGCGGCTGGAACTGCGCGGTGCCGCCATGCACAACCTGCATCACGTCAACGTGGACGTGCCTCTGCGGCGCCTGGTGGTGGTGACCGGCGTGTCCGGCTCCGGCAAGTCCACCCTGGCGCGCGATGTGTTGCTGACCAATGCCGCGGCGGCCGTGAGCATGCGCAGCACCTTTGCCGGCCGCCAGGCCTGGGACAACGAGGGTGCGCGCCCGGGCTGGACCGGCTGCAGCAAGCTGCTGGGCTGCGAGACGGTGGACCGCGTTCTGGAGGTGGACCAGACGCCCATCGGCAAGACGCCACGCTCCTGCCCGGCCACCTATATCGGGTTCTGGGACACGGTGCGCAAGCTGTTTGCCGACACGCTGGAAGCGAAGGCGCGTGGCTACGGACCGGGGCGTTTTTCCTTCAACACCGGCGAGGGGCGCTGCCCGGCCTGTGAAGGTCAGGGCCTGCGCACCATCGAGATGAGCTTCCTGCCCGATGTGAAGGTGCCCTGCGAGGTCTGCCATGGCGCGCGCTTCAACCCCGAGACCCTCGCGGTCACCTGGAAGGGCAAGCACATCGGCGACGTGCTGCAGATGGCGGTGGACGAGGCGGTGGAGTTCTTCGCGTCCATGCCCGCCATCAGCCATCCGCTGCAACTGCTCAAGGACGTGGGCTTGGGCTACCTGACGCTGGGCCAGCCGTCGCCCACGCTGAGCGGCGGCGAGGCGCAGCGCATCAAGCTGGTGACAGAGCTGTCCAAGGTGCGCGACGACATCGGGCGCCGGGGCCAGAAGGCACCGCACACGCTCTACGTGCTCGACGAGCCCACGGTGGGCCTGCACATGGCGGACGTGGAAAAGCTCATCCGCGTGCTGCACCGGCTGGTGGACGGCGGCCACAGCGTGATCGTCATCGAGCACGACCTGGATGTCATGGCCGAGGCCGACTGGATCATCGACCTCGGTCCGGAAGGCGGTTCGGGCGGAGGCCGCATCGTGGCGGCCGCGACGCCGGAAGACGTGGTGCGGCTGGGCACGCACACCGGCAAGGTGCTGGGGCCTGTGCTGGCCCGCATATGAGTACCCCTGTGCGCCGCTGTGCCTGAGCAGGTCATCCACATCCACCCGGCCGCACCGGCCCAGCCGGCCGAGGGCGCGCCCTGCAACGGCTGCGGGGTGTGCTGTCTGGCCGAGCCCTGCCCGCTGGGGCAAGTCATCTCGCGCAAGCGCACAGGCGCCTGCGACGCCTTGCGCTGGGACGAAGCGCGGTCGCTCTACCGCTGCGGGGCGATCAGCGACGCCGACGGCTTGCTCGGTCCGCGCTGGCGCTGGGCGGCGCAGCTGCTGCGGCGGCTGGCCCGGCGCTGGATCGCAGCCGGCATCGGTTGCGACGCCTCGCTGCGCGGCGAGGCGCTGCGCTGAGCAGGTCCGGCCTCAGCGCAGCCAGAGGCCGCCCGCCGCGACGGCCAGCAGCAGCACCGCTCCCATGAGCAGCCGGCTGCGCCGGCGCAGCAGTTCCACCGCCGCCACCAGCCGCGAGTTCTGTTCGGCCAGATCGGCCACGGTCTGGGTCAGGGCTTCCTGCGTCTGGCGCAGGCGCTCCAGGTCGTCCCGCGCCGCCGCCAGCTGGTGCTGCAGGCTTTGCAGCGCCTGCAGGTCCACCGCGCCGATGGGCTCCGCAGACACCGCGGGGGGCGCGGCCGGTTCCGCACTGCGTCCACGCTGGCGCTGGCGGTCCAGCAGCTGGCGGGCGGCGTTCAGGACTTTGGGGGCGTGTTCGATCACGTCGCCCCACGGAATGACTTTCAGGGCGGTCAGCCAGGGCAGGGCCATGGTTCTCCTTCGCGGTGTGGTGGCCCGAAGGCCTCAGCCGCCAGCTTAGCGGACTGCGCCGGATGTTGCGCCGCATCAAGGAACCGGTCAGGGTATGGGCTTACCATGAGCCATTGCGCATATCGACATGGATGGAGGCGACATGGACTGGACGGCCTGGATTGAGCAGTATGGAGAGCCCAATGTGCTGGCCGTCTGCGGCCTGTTGACGGGACTGGCGTTCGGCTTCTTCGGCCAGCGTTCGCGCTTCTGCCTGCGCGCGGCGGTCATCGAGTTCTGGCACGGCAAGTTCGGCGAGAAGCTGTCGGTCTGGCTGCTGGCCTTTTCCACGGCCGTCGTGACGGTGCAGCTGTTCATCCTGGCCGGCTGGCTGGACGTGAGCACGGCGCGCCAGCTCGCCGCGCGAGGCAGCCTGTCGGGTGCACTGATCGGTGGTCTGATCTTCGGCGTCGGCATGGTGATGACGCGCGGCTGCGCCAGCCGCCTGCTGGTGCTCTCGGCCAACGGCAACCTGCGCGCCCTGCTGTCGGGCCTGATCTTTGCGGTCGCGGCCCAGGCCTCGCTGGGCGGCGTGCTGGCGCCCTGGCGCGAAACCATCGCCGGCTGGTGGGTGGTGGATGGCGGACCCTCGCGCAGCCTGCTGGCGCTGGTGGGCGCAGGCCCCTGGGACGGTCTGGCTTTCGGGGCGGTGTGGCTGGTGACGGCTCTGTTCTTTGCCTGGCGCAGCGGCTGGGGCCTCTGGAAGTGGCTGGGCGGCATCGGCACCGGTCTGGCCGTGGCCATGGCCTGGGCGTCCAGCTACCAGGTGATGGCGCATTCCTTCGAGCCGGTGCAGATCCAGGGCATGACCTTCAGCGGCCCATCGGCCGACTGGCTGATGCGGGTGCTGGCCGAGCCGGGTGAACCGTGGAGCTTCGGCCTGGGCCTGATGCCCGGTGTCTTTGCGGGCTCGCTGGTGGGCGCGCTGGTCGGCGGCGACTGGAAGCTCGAAGGCTTCGGCGGCGGCTACACCATGCCGCGCTACATCGCGGGGGCCATCTTCATGGGGTTTGGCTCCATGCTGGCCGGCGGCTGTGCGGTGGGTGCCGGCATGACCGGTGGTGCCATCTTTGCGGTCACCGCCTGGCTGACGCTGGTGGGCATGTGGATCGGTGGCGGCCTGGCCGACCGGGTGCTGGACGGCTCCCACAAGCCGGCACCGGCGCCAGCGCCTTCGGCCGCGCCGGCCCCGACGGCGGCCAGCGCCCCGACCGCCGCGCCTTGAACCGACCCTAGCGGCGGCCTGCGCGCCGCAGCAGCCACCAGCCCGGCCCGGCCACGGCCAGCAGCAGCGCCGGAAAACCCAGTGCCGGTGACAGATCCAGCATGGCCGCGCCCAGGGCGGGCGCCAGCACGCCACCCAGGGTGTAGGACAGCACCAGCACCGCGGTGCTGTTGACCAGGGTGATGCCTTCCTCGCGCGAGCCGATGTCGATCATGGCCAGGGTGTAGAGGCTGCCTCCGGCGCCGCCCCAGACGAAGGCCACCGCCGCGGCCAGCCAAGGCGTGCCGGCGACGAAGGGGATCAGGGTGGTGGCCAGCAGCGTGACCAGCGCGCAGGCGTGCAGGATGGCCAGCCGCGCCCCGTGGGCCCCGCCCCAGCGCGGGTGCAGCGCCAGCCGGTCGGCCATCACCCCGGCGGGCAGCATCATCAGGGCACTGCCCAGGCCGCTGGCCGAGACCAGCAGTGCTGCTGCGGTGGCGCCCATTCCCAGGGCCAGTCCGTAGAGCGGCAGGATGGACGTGAGCCCGCTTTCAAAGAAGCCACCGACGAAACCCACGGTCATGATCAGCGGATGCGCGCGCAGGGCGTGCCAGACGCCGTCCAGGCCGACGCGGGCGCTGTGCGCGTCCGGCGCCGCCGGCAGGGGCGGAATCCCCAGGCTGCCCAGCAGGCCCAGCACCAGAAACCCCAGCACGATCCACAGCGCCACCGGGCTGGTGGGGCCCACCAGCGCCAGCAGGGCGGGGCCGATGACGAAGGTGGTACCGACCATGGTTTCGAACAGGCCGACCATGCGTCCGCGCTGGTGTGCCGGAGCGAACTCGGCCACCACCGCCTCGGCCAGCACCCAGCGAAGGCCAGAAGCGATGCCGGCGATGAACTCGAACACGAACCACAGGGGCAGCGCGTCGGTGAAAAGGAAACCGGCGGTGGCGAACACCGGCACCGCAGCCGACAGCCACAGCGTGGGCCGGCGACCCAGGCGCTGGGTGATGGCCGATGCAAACGGTGTGATCAGGAAGATGCCGACCCAGCCGCTGGCCGCGAACAGGCCTGCCAGCGTGGTGGACACGCCGCCGTCCTTCAGGCGCAGCAGCAGCCAGGGCGCGAGCATGAAATAGCCCACGAGTTCACAGAAAGTGCCGACGAAGATGGCCCACAGGCCCCGGCGGGCCAGGGCCGGCGCGGCGGGCGCGGCCGTGAGCGGCCCGGGGGGCAGCAGGGGGCCGCTCATGGCGTGGGCTCCGTGGTGCGCGCCGCCAGCACCGCGCTCGCCACCTCCGCAAAGCCGGCGCCGCGCTCGCCCCGGGTCAGGTAGCGGGGGGTGTGGCTCAGCTGGTGCCAGAAACGCGCCACATTGGCCACACCCACGCTGTGCGGGAAGTGGCCGAACATCCGGGCGTCGTTGGTGGAGTCGCCCACGAACACCCAGTGGGCCCGTTCGCCCTCGAGGTCGCGGCCCAGCCGTTCGCGCAGGATCCAGCGCGCGCCTTCGAGCTTGTCGTGGTCGCCGATCCAGCCGTTGATGTGGATGGAACTGACGCTGGCGTTCAGCCCGGCCTCGTGCATGAGCCGCAGCACGCGGGCGGTGTCGGCCTCGTCCAGCCGGGCGTGTTCGCTGTGGTCGATGGCGATGTCGGTCTCGCGGCCGGCGCTGTCCTGCGCCAGCCGGGCCTGCGGCAGTTCGGCCAGGATGTGGCGGGCCACGGCCTGCAGGCGCTGGAAGTTCGCGCGGCGGGCTGCGGCGTCCTGCAGCCAGTCCTTGCACAGCCTGCCGTCGGCGCCGCGCCACAGGGCCACCGCACCGTTCTCGGCCACGATGGCGTCCACCGGCCAGGCCAGCGCGAAAGCCTCGCTCCAGCCGGCCGGGCGCCCGGTGATGGCAAACACCGGCAGGCCGGCGGTGCGCAGTGCGTGAAGCGCCGACAGGGCGTCGGGCGTGATGGCGCCGTCCGTCGTCAGCGTGTCGTCGATGTCGGTGAACACGCCCCGGATGCGCGCGCGTTCGGCCAGCGGCCAGTCGGAAAGCGTGGAATGGGTCATAAAGGGTCGCCAGTTTCGCAGATGCACGAAACCCGGTGCTGCGCTAGAATCTTGCCATCCGAGGAGCGTTGCAGCGCACCCCCGACCAGCGGTCGGCGCGGGGCGTGAGGCTCGGACATCCATGCAACGACGCTCATCCACTTTCCGTGCGATGGGCTTTTTTTTGCCCCTGTGTCGCCCGTGAAGTGGTTCATCAACCTTCAATGGAGCGAACCATGAACGCACGCATTCCCGCCGTCGCCACCGACTGCGTCATCGCCGACATCGGCCTGGCCGACTGGGGCCGCAAGGAAATCCGGATCGCCGAGACCGAGATGCCCGGCCTGATGGCCATCCGCGAAGAGTTCGCGGCCAAGCAGCCGCTCAAGGGCGCGCGCATCACCGGCTCGCTGCACATGACCATCCAGACCGCGGTGCTGATCGAGACCCTCAAGGCCCTCGGCGCCGACGTGCGCTGGGCCTCGTGCAACATCTTCTCCACCCAGGACCACGCCGCAGCCGCCATCGCCGCCGCCGGCACGCCGGTGTTCGCCGTCAAGGGCGAGACCCTGGTCGACTACTGGGACTACACCCACCGCATCTTCGACTTCGGCCCTAAGGGCAGCGAAGGCGAAGGGCCGAACATGATCCTGGACGACGGTGGTGACGCCACGCTGCTGATGCACCTGGGCAAGCGCGCCGAGAAGGACCTGTCCGTGCTGGCCAACCCGGGCAGCGAGGAAGAACGCATCCTGTTCGCCGCCATCAAGGCCAAGCTGGCCGAAGACGGCACCTGGTACAGCCGCAAGAGCGCGCAGATCATCGGCGTGACCGAAGAGACCACCACCGGCGTGCACCGCCTCAAGGAAATGAGCGCCAAGGGCACGCTGATGTTCCGCGCCATCAACGTCAACGACTCGGTCACCAAGAGCAAGTTCGACAACCTGTACGGCTGCCGCGAGTCGCTGGTGGACGGCATCAAGCGCGCCACCGACGTGATGATCGCCGGCAAGGTCGCCGTGGTCTGCGGCTACGGTGACGTGGGCAAGGGCTCGGCCCAGGCCCTGCGCGCGCTGAGCGCCCAGGTGTGGGTGACCGAGATCGATCCCATCAACGCCCTGCAGGCCGCGATGGAAGGCTTCAAGGTCGTGACCATGGAGTGGGCCGCCGACAAGGCCGACATTTTCGTGACCACCACCGGCAACCGCGATGTGATCACCTACGAACACATGGCGGCGATGAAGGACCAGTCCATCGTCTGCAACATCGGCCACTTCGACAACGAGATCCAGGTGGCCAAGCTGGAAGAGAAGTGCCAGTGGGAAGAGATCAAGCCCCAGGTCGATCACGTGATCTTCCCGGACGGCAAGCGCATCATCCTGCTGGCCAAGGGCCGGCTGGTGAACCTGGGCTGCGGCACCGGTCACCCCAGCTTCGTGATGTCCAACTCCTTCGCCAACCAGACCATCGCGCAGATCGAGCTGTTCACCCACCCCGAAGGTTACGACGTGGGCAAGGTCTATGTGCTGCCCAAGCACCTGGACGAGAAGGTGGCCCGCCTGCACCTGAAGAAGGTCGGTGCGATGCTGACCGAGCTGAGCGACGAGCAGGCCGCGTACATCGGCGTGCCCAAGCAAGGTCCGTACAAGCCCGACTCTTACCGCTACTGATCGCCCATGCGCGCTGACCAGTTGCTCGTCGAGCGAGGGTTGGCTGCGTCGCGTTCGCAGGCCCAGCGGCTGATCGCTGCGGGCGTGCGCTGGCGCCTGCCGGGCGGCGACTGGAAGGTCGTGGCCAAGAACGGTGAGGAACTGCGAGAGACGGTGGAGCTGCAGCTGCTGGACACGGCGGAGTCGCGTTTCGTATCCCGTGGTGGCCTCAAGCTGGACGCCGCACTGACGCACTGCGGCCTCGACGTGACGGGGCTGCGCTGCCTGGACGTGGGTCAGAGCAGCGGCGGTTTCACCGACTGCCTGCTGCAGCGCGGTGCCGCGCGGGTGGTGGGCGTGGACGTGGGCCAGGGCCAGCTGCATCCGGCGCTGCGCGGCGACCCGCGGGTGGTCTGCATCGAGAAGTGCAACGCGCGCGAACTGACGGCGCAGCAGTTGGCGGATGCCGGTGGCGCAAGCGAGCGGTTCGACCTGATCGTCGGCGACCTGTCCTTCATCTCGCAGACCCTGGTCTGGCCGGCCATCGTGCCGTTGCTCAAACCGGGAGGGAACCTGCTGATGCTGGTCAAGCCGCAGTTCGAACTGCAGCCCGAACACATCGGCAAGGGCGGGCTGGTGAAAGACAGCGCGAGCCACGCGCTGGTGCAACAGCGCATCGCGCAGGCCTGCTCTCACCACGGCCTGCGGCTGCGGGACTATTTTGAAAGCGCCATCACCGGCGGTGACGGCAACCGGGAGTTTTTTGTATGGGCCTGCCCCTGAGTTTCGAGTTCTTTCCGCCCAAGACGCCCGAGGGCGCCGACAAGCTGCGCGCGGTGCGCCAGGACCTGTACGCCTTGCGTCCCGAGTTCTGCTCGGTGACCTACGGCGCCGGCGGTTCCACGCAGGACGGCACCCTGCAGACCGTTCAGGCCATCCTGGACGAAGGCCAGCAGGGCGCCTCGCACTTCACCTGCGTGGGCGCCTCGCGGGCCTCGGTGCGCGAGAAGCTGGCGCTGTTCCAGTCCATGGGCCTGCGCCGCCTGGTCGCCCTGCGCGGCGACCTGCCCAGCGGCTACGGCAGCATGGGCGAGTTCCGCTACGCGGCCGATCTGGTGGCCTTCATCCGCGCCGAAACCGGCGACCACTTCCACCTGGAGGTGGCGGCCTATCCCGAGACGCATCCGCAGGCCCGCTCGCCCGAGGCCGACGTGCAGGCCTTTGCTGCCAAGGTCAAGGCCGGCGCCAGTTCGGCGATCACCCAGTTCTTCTTCAACACCGACGCCTATTTCCGTTTCGTGGACGACGCCCACCGGCTGGGCGCCGACGTGCCGGTGGTGCCCGGGATCATGCCCATCACCAACGCCAGCGGCCTGCTGCGCTTTGCCGACAGCTGCGGCGCCGAGGTGCCGCGCTGGATCCGCCTGCGCCTGCAGGCCTTTGGCGACGACAGCGCATCGATCCGGTCCTTTGGCCTGGACGTGGTGACCGACCTGTGCGACCAGCTGCGCAACGCCGGTGTGCCCGGGCTGCACTTCTACACCATGAACCAGAGCGGGGCCACGCTGGAGATCGTTCGCCGGCTTCAACTGGCGGACTGATTGCGGTAAGGTCGGGGCCAGAACGGAACACCGTGCAAGGAGAGGAACCGATATGCCGCATGCCAAGTTTTCGAACCGCCACCGCGCCCTGGCGCTGGTCCCCGTGCAGCGACGTCACGGCAAGGTGCTGGCCCTGCTGCTGGCCTTGCCGCTGACCACACCCCTGGGGGCGCTGGCACGGGACGGCAGCTTCCCGGTCGCGCCACCGGTGCCGACCGCGGTCGCCAATGGCGCCGCACCGCTGGCGGCGCCCGAGACCGTTGCCGGCGACACGGACGATCGGTTGGCCGTGCGAGAACGCGCCAGCGCCTGGGTGCGCCAGGCGTCCGATGCGCTGGCG
>Ga0209066_10007168_pt1 | contig 11135 bp, 16 predicted proteins | sample All_14_2_FD_187198 | JGI IMG/M metagenome (GOLD analysis project Ga0209066, IMG submission 187198) | Freshwater microbial communities in response to fracking from Pennsylvania, USA - Allegheny Zone_MetaG_DW_15 (SPAdes) (version 2) ... | reverse complement strand
AGTCCGGGGTGATGTCGATGGAGGCGGCGCCGGCGGGGATGAGAGGGGATGCGGAGAAGGTGGGGAGGGGCCAGAGCAGCAAGGAGAAGAGGATGAAGCGGAGGTGCATGGGCGTGTGGTGGAGCACTACGTGAGGGCAATGGGTGTTCTTTGCTGGGCCAGGAAGGACTCTGACTTGAAGGAACGCAGATTTAAACACCGCGAGAGATTAGAAGACCGCAGAGATGAGCTCCTGAATCAGAGCTTGGGGCTTGTTTCGTTTTGCTTCGCTGGGGGTGGAAGATCTTCCCGCAGATTCAGGAAAGCCGCAGATTTTGGCAAGGGAATGGTGAGCTATGGGAATGGACCAATTTCGGGCGGCGGCAGAGATGATTCTGTCGATTTTTGCACCCTGGTCCGGTTTCACGGCTTCGATGATGTTGCGACCGGGAGGGTCACGGAGGAGTGGGGGCCATAATCCCTGCGGTCGTTCATCCTGATGACGTCGTCATGAAGCGCATATACTAGGATTCGATCGTCAATTTCATTGAACCACCAAAGCATGTAGCCGTTGTCGAGCGTCTGTCTCCATGTGCCCTTGTCTGTGAATCGCTTCAGGTAGAGTGCGATCTTTCTCCGTCGACCGAGGGAGACTTTCCGTCCGCTGGGGTCATCATACCAGACAGCCTTGATACGGCCATGCCCCTCATAAAGAGCCACCGAGTAACCAACTGCATCCACCCGGGCCATGTGCCCCTCCCCCTCGGTCGTTGTCTCCTGTACTTCACCAAGCTCGCTGAGCCGACTAAGACCAGCGGCAAAGGAGGATCCCAACTCGAAATGTGGAGTGCAAAGATTGATGGGCCAAATGCTCCTTATCATGGACTAGGGGTCTGGTATTGCGGGTGGGCCGAACCTCTCGGATCAGGCGACGGCGAGCGGGAGGGGTCGATGACACGACAGATGCCATGCGAGCCGGTGCCTGCATCCGTTTTGTTCGCCCTTGCACCCGAGGTGGTCGTGATCATGGCTTCTCAGTTGCCGGGGCGGACTCCGGCTCAACCGTAAGCCAAAGAAAACACCGAAAGGTCTCCTTCTGGCCGTTCTTGTGAAACTCCAGCTTTTCAAATGAGGGACGAACGATCTTCATTCGGTGCTTTCCAAGCGCCTGATTTAGTGCTGTCACCGTTGGCGTGGCCATGACGGCCTGCGAAAAGCTAGTGTGCAGGGCGGTCATCCTGGGGTTGTGCATGTTTCCCGCGGAACGCCGTGCAGCCTTCAGCTCTTCTGGTGCGATGCGCTCCATCTGCTCGAAGAGCTCTCTCTGGAAGGTCGCATCCTCGAGCAGCTTGTGAATCGTGAGCGTCTGAAGTGAACTCAGATGACCGGCGCGCGAAAGGGCTTCGATGGAGCCTGCAATGGATTTGGTGCCTCGATCAGCATCCGGCTGGTAAATCATCACATATCTGTCGCCGTCAACGCCTGTGAGTTTTGGGATAACCTGGGTGTCCCATCCCGCCAAGGCGAGCCGGTCACAAACTACCATTGCAAGCAGGACGGCGCGAAAGTTGTTCATGGTGAGTGGCGCTGTTGGTTGGGCGCACACTTCGGATCAAGCGATGGCGAGCGGGAGGCGTCGATGACACGACAGATGTCATACGAGCCGTTGCCTGCATCCGTTTTGTTCGCAAGTGATGTGGATGTGATCATGTAAAGCGTCTGATGACATAGCCCAAACACAGCCCGCTAATAACAGCAGGGCCAAAAAAACGAGCAAACATGTAGAGCAGCCAGTGTCCAGTGCTCTGATGTCTCCGAGCGACAAAGGGTGCGGCTAGAATGTCGCCAAAGAACACGATCAAAAGCGCCGGACTGGCGAAAATGAAAAAGGCCCAAGCTCGGCATCCGAGTCGCTTTGGCTGCTCAGAAACTACTCTGCGCCGATACTCATCTCGGGTCAACGGAGCCATAAAAGTATGAGATAAGCAATGCCACCAAGAACCCCGATGACGGCACCTGTGGCCACCACATCCTCAAGCGGGATCACTAGTCTGGATGGCTTTTTGTTCGGATTAGGCATGGCGCTCTCTAAGTTAGGCAACCAGGAGGATCAGCAACGAAACCGTTTGGTTTGTCCCAACGACTTTATAGCCGACAGCTCTGTTGTCATATTGCACAAAGTCAACAAAGTGTCGATTCGCACACAAGAACTTTGTTATTCCGAACAACCTCGCCGGAAAACACGCCCGACAGTGTCAATGCCACGCATGGAGGAGCAGTTGCGCCACGGCCATTCGGCGGCGACAGGTGTCGCCACGCACCGAGTAGAGGCACGTGAAGTGGTAGTGAGTTTATATGCGCCACTTCGGCAAGAGATACGCGCGTGAGGTCGTGATCTTTGGAAACTAGAATGCTTTCGACTCGCGGGCGGATGCGCGGAGGAGCTTCTTGCAAACGCTGCTGGTGGCCGTGGAGTGTGTCGGGGTGCTCGGTTTGCTTCCCGGTCAGAATGCCAAAACCCAGGGTCGCCTCGCTGAGGCTCGACTGACCCTGGGCTGAATTACGCAGCCCATTCAGGGGTGGTGTATGGCGGAGCGAGTGAGCTTCCTTCGTTTATGCAGACACGAAAAGCAGGGTAAACTCCCTCAAAGCATGAACACATCCACAACTCATCAAGCCACTCAAGTCAAAGCGAAGCGACGTCAGTATGAAGAGCAGTTCAAACGTGATGCTGTTGCGCTCCTGCTGCAAGGACGCTCAGCAACTCAGCTTGCCCGCGAACTTGGCGTCTCGCAATGGAACCTGCGCGACTGGAAGGAGCTCTACGGTGCTGGCAGCGCCGTAGTGAGTCCCCAGGCGCGTGGCGCCGCAGGGACGAACGCAGGCGCTGCCAGCACCGTAGAGCTCGCCGTGCAACTCGCCGACATGCGGCGTGAACTCGATGCTGTCATCCGACAGCGTGACATTTTAAAAAAAGCCTTGGCCATCGTTGCCCAGGATCCTCCGAGCGTTACGCGCTAATCGACCAACTGCGCCTGCACCGCCCCGCCATGAACATTCGTGAAGCCTGCCACACCCTGGCCATCAGCACCGCCGGCTACTACGCCCACCAGCTCAAAGGCCAGCGTCAGCGTCGCCGCCAAGACGCTGTGCTGGCCGACCAAATCAGCACAGCTTTCGCCGCCAGCCGCCGCACTTATGGCAGCCCACGCATCATGCATGCCCTGCGCCATGCCGGAGCCCGCCACGGCAAAAACCGCATCGCTCGACTCATGCGTCAGCATGGCCTGAACGTGCAGCAAAAACGCCGCTTCGTGCCTCGGCACCACCACTGCCGACAAAACCTCTCCCGTGTCACCCAATCATCTGCTCAAGCACCCCGCAGCCACCCGCCTCAATGAAGTCTGGCTCACCGACATCACCTACCTGCCCACCGCTGAAGGCTTCCTCTATCTGGCCGCCGAGTTGGACCTCTGCAGCCGCCGCATCATCGGCTGGAGCACCCACGACACACTCGCCACCGAACTCACCACTCAGGCCCTTGAACGTGCCCTCCAATCACGCCCTGACGCCGCACTGCCAGATCTCCTCCATCACAGCGACCGAGGCTGCCAATACACCAGCTCCGCCTTCCGCCAGCGCCTTGATCTCTGCCAGATCACCCAGAGCATGAGCCGCAAAGGCAACTGCTACGACAATGCTGCCATGGAATCGTTCTGGGCCACCCTCAAAGCCGAGTGCTTCGGCTCAACCATCCCTGCCACCCGAGCCCAGGCCCATCTCATGGTCTTCGACTACATCGAAACCTTCTACAACACCACTCGACTCCACAGCTCATTAAACTTCCAATCACCCGCCAACTTCGAAAAAACCATCCAACTCAACTAACCCTATTTTCGGTGTCCGCATTTTCGAAGAAAGATCAGAGTGGGGAGATCGAGCCTGCCTATCAAGATAGCGCTGGGAGACAGGAACGCGGCGGAAGCAGCCAGCCTGAAAGTCGGAGCCGTTTGCTGAAGTGTATGGTCAGGCGTTTTGTTCATTGGGCCGGCCCGTCACTTCGGTGAAGTGGCTTTTGTCGCCTGTCCGATGAGCCAGGCATGCATGGCGGGGGCTGCCTTCATCGGGATGGTATGGCCGCCGGCATCCTCAAAGATAAACGTGGTCGAGGCGCCGGCAGCCGAGGCCTGGTCGCTGATCTGCTGTGCCCGGGGCTTTGAGGCCGTCTGGCAGGAGACCATGAGATACGGCTTCCCTTTCAGCAGTTCGTAATGCTTCAGGCGGCCGCCGCCCTCGATGAAGAAAAAGGCGGAGAACTGTCTTGTGATTTCTCCGTCGGATTCGTCGATCAGGCCCTGGGTGGCGTGCGCACCGTTGGAGGGGCCCCCGATGATCATGTGGCTTTTGTCGATGTTCGGGACGACCTCGAAGAGCTTGGCGAGCATGGTGCGGAAGTAGGGCCACATGCATTGGGCGTCCTCATCCCGCATGACGACATTGCCGCCGGGGTCCTTCGGAGCAATTTTCTTGAAGAAGGGCATGGAGGCGCAGACAAAGCCCTGGTCCCCGGTCATGGCTGACACGATAGCCGCCTTGCCCCCCCATTGCCGCCGCTGCCGCCATGGAGGAAGACGAGGAGGGGGAACTTGCCGCTGGGCGTGTAGTTCTTGGGGAGCGAAATCGACAATCGCGCCGGCCCTTTGTTCGAGGTGGCCATCGACCAGTAGATACCATGTGGGCGGAGCCACCGAAGCGGATCGGTGAAACGAAGGGAGTGTTGAAAGCAAACCTTAACACACCACCCACATGACCAAGCAAACTACCCAAAGCATCAAGACAAACAAGAGCGGCAAAGCGGTGAAGGCAACGTTGAGCAGCAGGCAGGCTGCTGGCGCAAGCATCGCGGTGAAGCCGCAGACCTCGGCCACGCCATCGGCGGTGCTGCCCGAGCTCATGGTCCTGGGCATCGACGTGCATCTGCGGCAGCATGTGGTCTGCCGCAAGACCGACGCCTCCACCGTGCAGCCCGCCCAGCCCACTGGCGCAAGGGTGCGTGGAGTGGGCTGAGCAAACGGCTGCCGCAGCATCTCAAAGACCTGCTGGAGCCGCTGAGCCAGCTGCTCTTGAAGCTTGAGGAGTTCATCAAGCAACGCACAGAGCAGATCAAGGCTCTGGCCACGGCGGCGCCAAAAAGACCCAAGGGGCTGGGGGCGCTCACCGAACGCATCATCGAAAACGAAGTGCTCGACTGGAGCCGGTTCAGCAACCGGCGGCAGGTCAGCAGCTACACGGGGCTGTGCCCCAGCGAGCACAGCAGCGGCGGCAAACGCAGGCAGGGCAGCGTTAATAAACATGGCAATCCAAGGCTGCGGCACGCGCTGGTGGAGTGCGTGTGGCGGTTCATCCGCCTGCAGCCCGGATGGAAGCGGCTGCTCAAAGTGGTGGAGCGACTGAAAAAAGCAAAAGGCGCGGGCCGAGGGGCCGTCGAGAGGAAAAAGACCGCCGTGGCCCTGGCGCGAGAGCTGGCCGTGGACCTGTGGCGGCTCAACACCGGACGCACCACCCTGGAGGCTCTTGGACTGATCGGCGCGGAAGCCGCCCCATGACGCAGAGCTGGGTGAGCACGCGATGTGACTCATACCCAAACCCGAATGAAAACCACCGCAACCCCGGAGAGCAAGACAACAGCCACCCACGCAAAGACAGACCCACCTTTTTGCCCATAACCCTTTGGAACGGTGCGGCGAGCTCGACGACCGTCCTGGGCAGTGAAGAACTGTCCGCCCCGTAGATGGAGCCGCCGCCCGTTCCTCCAGCCACCCGACGAATGAAGTAAATGGCACTGACGCCCGAAAGGCTCATGTGCGGATAGCAGGATGAGAGGTGCTGCCAAAGCGCCCCCAGAGCTGGAGGAAGCCGTTTCAGAAAACCAATCACCGTCAACCAGCCGAAGCCAAACAGACCACCCCAAAAAAGCAATCATCACTCCATCTTGACCACGCCCTCATAGCAGGACGGTCGTGGCGAAGCCCCAGGGCATTTCAACCCCCACCGTCATCTCCGCCAAACCGCCCGACTGCGAGTGCTTTCGAATGCCCCAGCATTTGCCGTGCGCTCAAAGACCCCGTCTCATCTTCGTTCCGCCCCGTCGAAACGCACAGCGTCATTCTTCCATCCCTCCCGCGACACCATGCTTCCCCTTCTCGCCGGGGGTATCTGCGGACTCACCTTCGACGTCGTCTGGTTCCATGGCTTCCCGGCAGCCAGTTAAAAGGCCGTCAATGTTGGCGCTGGCCGGCGAGGGGGATCAATCCGTGCCCTGCAGGTCCTCATCAGTCCCTCCTCGGTTTGCATCATCTGCGCCTCAGAGCAGTGCCACAACCGGCCTGAAGAAATGCAAAGAATACGTTCTTGCGCTCGCTCGCGTCACGCTCAATGGCTCCGCCCGATGCTGCAAACAGATGGTGGATGACAGGCGGCCCTAGCGGCTGCCCGGAACCATGCCGCCATATCTGGCGTTGCCTTCCCACGAACGCGGACGGTTCCACGGAAGGTTGCTGTACTGACTTCCATCCGGCCCCACCACCTTCTTGCGTTTCGGTTTATCCGAAGCGCAGGAGGTGAGCGAGCATGCGGCCGTGATTGCCAAAAGCAGAAAGCTGAGCAGGCGAGTCTTCATGAGGTCCTACCTATGCACCCGGCCAATCAGTTTTGCACCAAGTTTTCCAGAATGACACGGTCTCCTGGCATGATCACCTGACCGTTGACCACGGCATCCGGCACGATGGCCGCCATCGAGTTTTTGCCCTCGACGGACATGATGCTGATCTTGCCCACAGTCTGCGCTCCACGGGTGACAATCAATTTCGTCTGCTCGGTGAGTCCTGTGTTCTTGCCGGCATCGATGATCACAAAGCCCCAGTCATAGTTCACGGCGATAACGCGGGAGCTCAGGCTGTTGCGCTCGAAGTTCTTGCGACGGTCTTCGATCTTGTGCATCACCTCGTCCACGCGCTTCTGGATGCCGGCGACCTTGTCCTCCTCAGCGGCCACTTCCTTCTTCTTCATTTCGGCCTGGGCTTCATATTCGATCTTTTCCTTCTTCAGCTTCTGGATGTCTTCCGCCATGGTCTCCGGTTTCATTCCCTGTGGCAGGCCGGTGAGGAGCTCTTCCTGCTCCTTCTTCTTCTTTTCCTTGGCGGCAAACTCCTCCTGGGTGCGTGTGATTTCACTCTGGGTGTTGGCCAGCTTGTTCTTCTGCGCCTTGAGTTTCTCGGTCTCCACGTCCAGATCTCCCTGCACTCGGGCGATTTCGGCTGCCAGCTTCGGCACTTCACCCGTTCCAGGGCGCAGCAGCTTGTCCTGATTTCTCTTTTCGCTCAAAATATCCGCGTTAACGACCGCGATCTTGCTGCGCACTTCGGTGAATTCACGCCCGTTTTGGTAGGCGAAGAAGCTGGCTACGAGAATCACCACTGCGCTAAGGATGAAAAGAACTTTGGTCATGGGAAAGAGAGTCTGGAAAAGGTATCAGGCAACGAACGGCTGGCGGCGATTACTTGGCGGCGGGTGGCGCAGTGCCAAAGGGGTCCGCAGTGCTTGGCGGCGTGGCTCCACCGGCAGGTGGTGCTGCGGGTGGGGCGGTGCCGAATGGATCTGCACCCATGGCCGGAGCTGCACCGGGTGCCGGGGCTGGAGCAGTACCAAAGGGATCGCCTCCCATCGCGGGGGCAGGAGCCGGCGCGGGAGTTCCCGCAGGTGCTCCAAAAGGATCAGATCCCATCGCTGCACCGGCGGCGGGCGCGGGCGCTGCGGCGGCACCCGCTGCGGCGGCTCCCGTCGCAGGGGCGGTCGCTGCCTCGTCTCCGGTCTTGACAGTCTTCGCGCTCTGCTCGGCGGCGGCCACCACAAGATCCCCCGGACGAATGTGCTGACCTTCGGCAAGGCTGCCTTTCACCAGATCCGCCACGGAGGAGTTCTGCTCCACATCACGAACCTTGAGCTTGGCCACGACGTCCTTGCCACGCTTCACTTCGAGATCCGCATTGGCAAAAACGCCTCCGCCATTGCCCTTGTTGAGCACCACAAAGCCCCAGTCTGTATAAGAGTGGGCCACTTTAGCGGTGAAATCGTCGTCCACAATGCCGCGGCGCCCACGGGCTTCACGTTCCTCGGCTTCCTTGGCCGCATTGGTGAGGTTCGTGATTCGTTCCTGGGCAGCGGCCAGGTGCTGGATTTGGTTGGCCAGCGCCGATTCAGCCTCGGCACGTTCTTTTTTCAGCACATCAATTTGAACCAGCAGCGCCTTGATGTCGCCTGCCTCGTCGATCAGCTTTTGATTCTGAGCCACCACCTTCGATGTCTGCTCAAGATTCGTCTTCACCGCAGCCAGTTCCTGCTCGGATGTCTGCACCTTGAGCGCGAAGTCTGCCACGGAGGCCTTGGTGGTTTCCAGCTCCTGATTGGCCATGTCGCGCTGGGTCTCCCGGCTCTTTTTCGCCTCTTCGGCCTTCGCAATGTGAGCCTTCATCGCAACCAGATTCTCATTGGCAAATCCTTCGCGTTTCCGCTCCTCAACGAGCAGTTTTTGATTCGACCATGCAAAATAGCAGGCGGTGCCGAGACAAACGGCGGAGAGAGCAGAGAGGATTTTCCAGACCATACGAAAAGCGTAATTTGAGAATTTAAAGACTAATTTTTACCGGAACCGCCCGGTTTCGACAACACCAATTTTCATCCATTTTGCCTTTAGGCTGCAATCTTGCTTGTGCCCGTTGACCCCAGCGGCTAAATCACCGGCGTCAGGGGCCGCGGATGTTCAGCTTGCGAACCCCGCCAGGTCCTGACGGAAGCAACGGCAGCCTGCCTGTCCATGTCGCGGTTCCCTGGCACTTTTTTGTTTCATTCCGCCCGTCCCTCCGCATCGCCGGTCAGGTCGGTCAGGATCCGCCGTTCCATGGCGGCCACCTCGGCCGGAGACACACCCTCCCCCCTCCATGCCAGCGTCACCGTGATCCGTCCGGCGTAGTCGGAAATGAAAATGCCCAGCCCCGGTGGCGTGCACACGCTCGGGATGGTGAAAATGTTGTGAATCTTCGCCCCGGCAAAGGCGGTGCAGCCCGGCAGAAATGAACCGGTGTGGGAGTGAAACAAGCTGCAGATCTGCCCCATGTTCGTCCACCGTACCACCGGGATGAACGCACCCAGCGGCAGATGGGATGCCAGGGTCGTGAGCGCATCGGAGGCCTTCGGCATCCCCTCCTTCATCGCCTCCCGGTACTTCTCCAGCACATGCTCCACGGCCTGCTCCAGACTGCCAAGCGACTCAGCCTCAAGAAACAACGGCATGGCACCCATGTGATTGCCGAAAATCAGCTCCCGGCTTCTCCCTCGTATTTGAATGGGCAGGTGCAGGTGGATCTCCGGGCTCTTCCAGCCGCGCTGTTCATGCAGCAGCCGCAGCGCCCGGGCTGCAATGGCGGCATAAAATGGCATCTGCATGAAGTCTCCGCAGAGCTTCCGCAGCCGGCTCACCGCCCGCCCGGATTCCTCGGCGGAAAGCTCGATCAGCCGATGTTCAGGTCTCCCGCCGATGGGCATGCCCTTGACCCAGGCAGAAAGGCACCCTGCGGAGGTCATCGCATGCAGCCTGTCCGTCAAAGGCTTGGCCCGCTTGTACACCTGGGCCATGCTTTCGCGCCGGGGCAGGGGTTGCGCTGGCGGCCCCTCCCCGCACGTCCCCGCAGCCAGCTTCTCCAGCAGTAGATTCACCCCAGTCCCGTCCAGCAGTGCATGCCGCCAGGTCAGCAGGATCACATGCGCACCCTCGCCACCCCATGGAAAAACCTCCATCCACAGTGGCGTGGTCAGCTCTCCGGCGCTGCTTCTGCCCTGCAGTCTCTCGTGAATCACCGCCTCATCCGGTGGCAGCGGTTGCGCAGGGTGCCAGCAGATGGGCGGTGCCGCGATCGGCCCCGGCGTCTCCCAAACCCACCGCCAGCCACGCCACTGCCGTTTCAGCCGCGCCCCCAGCATCGGGTGCCGCGCATGGATCTCCTCCCACGCCTGCGCCAAAGCCCGCGCATCCGGTCGGCCTCCCAGTCGCAGCACCGTCACGCCCCAGTGCGTCCCTTGGCCGCTCCGGCGCATGAAGGCCTCCAGCCCCGCGAGGAAAAAATCGACCGTGCTGGCGGGCAGGATCGACATCACGCGGCCAGTCGGCGTTTTTCTCCCAAAAAGCCCGCCAGCGCAGCCGCCGTGGCAAATCGCTCCCGCGTCATCTCCGCCGGATTAATCGACAAATGGAAGCGTTCCTCGATTAGCAGCAGCAGTTGCATCATGGCCATGGAGTCCAGCCCCATGGAAAAAAGATCCGTGTCAGGTGTGAGGGCTTCCTGGGGTTCGAGGATGTGTTCGGCGGTGAGCAGTTCGATCACGGCAGCGGGGGTGATTGGCGCTTCAGGCATTCCTTGTAGAGAGAGCCTGCATCCCCTAGGACGTCAAGAATACGCTGCACACGTATTTTGCCTTCAGTCGAAGGTTGCACAAAGTCATCCCTCCGCCACCGTGCGCCCCCCTATGAACAAGCTGGACGAAATCATCGCCCACAAGCACACCGAACTGCAACGCCTGCTGCCGCGCGCTGAAAAGCTCCGCGCCGCCGCCGCCCTGCGCAATGACGTCCGCTCCTTTTACGATGCCCTCCGCGCCGACCCCACGCGCCTCAGCATCATCGCCGAGGTCAAGCGCGCCTCACCCTCCGTCGGCACCATCGCCGCTGACTTTGATCCCCTGACCATCGCCCGTGGCTATGAGAAAGCCGGTGCCAGCGCCATCTCCGTCCTCACAGACGAAAAATACTTCCAGGGCCGCCTCGAATACCTCTCGCTCATCCGCGAGCAACTCGACATCCCCTGCCTCCGCAAAGACTTCATCATTCACGAGGCCCAGATCTTCGAAGCCGTCGTCGCCGGTGCCGATGCCATCCTCCTCATCGTCGCCGCTCTCGATCAGCCCACCCTTGAGCACCTCCTCGAAGTCGCCCACACCTTCCAGCTCGATGCCCTCGTCGAAGTTCACAACCTCCCCGAACTCGAACGCGCCCTCGCCACAGACGCCCGCATCATCGGCGTCAACAACCGCAACCTGAAGTCCTT
>Ga0209066_10007167_pt1 | contig 11136 bp, 10 predicted proteins | sample All_14_2_FD_187198 | JGI IMG/M metagenome (GOLD analysis project Ga0209066, IMG submission 187198) | Freshwater microbial communities in response to fracking from Pennsylvania, USA - Allegheny Zone_MetaG_DW_15 (SPAdes) (version 2) ... | reverse complement strand
GCCGTGACGGCGGCGCGGGCGGTGTCGGAAATCTCAAAGCCGCCGCGGTACGCGTCCGCGAGCTTCAGCCCCAGCGGAGAGCTGTCCAGCACCGGCGCGCCGCGATACGACAGCGTATAAACGGGCTCCCCGCCGCGCAACTCGAACACGGCCTTCACCGCCCCGTCGGGCGAGACCAGCGTTTCCCCGGCCTTCAGGCCGAAAGGCGAGATGGCCACTAACAAAGCAATCCGGCAAATGATGTTTTTCATGGTGCGGATAAGATACTTTCTCCGGAGAGGTCGCGCAAGGCGAAAGGGCACAGAGTTCTTCGCCGCGCGACACGAGCGGTTTTGCTTAAAGTTTAGCCGTTTCTGGTAGGGCCTCCTCCCCGAGGCGGCCGCCCTTCGGCTTGCTCAGGGCGGACGGCGGGTTCGGGGAACCCGCCCTATCACAGCCCCACCCTCCTCCGCGCCTGCTCATGACAGCGACGCACGGGCTTTAGCCGGCTTTGGCCTGACTCGCTTTTTCGGGGAGGCCAGCCCCTGCCGGTGCTGCTTGCGGTGCTGGTTGGGCGTGCAGCCCCGGAGCCGTTTGAAGTGGCGGATGAAGTGACTGTGGTCGTAGAACCCCACTTCCTGAGCGATATCGCTGATCGTTCTGTCCGTGGTCTCCAGAAGGTCGCGCGCCGCATTGATGCGCGTCAGAATCAGGTACTCGATGGGAGGCATGCCGAAGAGCCGGTTGAAGATGCGCTTGAGATGCGTCTCGGAAATACGTGCGATCTGGGCGAGCGTCTCACTCTTCACCTGCTCCGCATAATGCTCGTGGATGTACTCGACCACATCCGCCAGATGGGCATTCCAGTCCAACCGATTCGAGGCTGCATCAACAAAGTAATATGCCGTAGCAACACCCATAATTTTGCTGTTTCTGTTGTAGAGTGGAACTTTGTGGCAGATGATCGGCTTGGCGGAATAGTCAGGCGAATGGTAGACCGTGTTTAGAAGCGGCTTGCCCGTTTCCATCACCGTCATATCCGTCGTATAGTATTCATCGGCAAAGGGCGTCGGGAAAAAATCGTAGCTGGTCTTTCCGATGGCGGCCATCTCGTTTGGGATATTGCAGGTCATGCAATTCCAGCGGTTGATGACCATGAGCCGTCCGGACAGATCCTTCATATAGAATCCGATGTTTGGGATCAGCTCGAACAGGATTTTAAAGGGTTCAAAGCTGCCGATCTGCGCTAAAAAAACTTTTTGAATTTGATGCTGATTCATGGTCGTATCGTACACCAAACTGAATGGATTATACAAGATTAATTCAATAATTTTGCTAACCTAATTACACCCTTGAACAGGGGTTAACCGGTGGCGTCGCTTCAATGAACACAGACCGTCTCAAATATGAAGCGGATTAAGCCAAAACAAGCAAGGGAACAGGAGTAATTATGAAACGACTCGCAGGCGTTCTGACACTGGGCTTGGTCTGGTGCGCGACAGGTGATCATGAACCTGTCGAGGCGATCACGCCCTCGTTAACCCTTGATGTGCGGACACAGGTCTTGACGCGGTCGGTTGAAGAACAGGCGCTCGAAACATGGATCTCCGGTTCAATTCGCACGTCGCCGGATCGGAAGATTGACACAAGCACACCTTTGGGCACCCTAATGCTTATTCAATAACCGCGTTTGAAAACAGGAGAAACACAAATGAAAAAAATGCTAATGGGTTTATTCGCGACCGGATTGTTTTCCGGTTATTCATGGGCGGAGCCGCTGCTGCTTGATGCGACGCTGAATCAAGTTTCCGGTACGCGTACGGTGGAAGTGAGGTACAGGCTGACGGGACCTGATCCCGTCATCATCACGCTGGACATCGAAACCAACGGCGTAGCCCTGCCTCCCCCGTCAATGAAACACTTGACGGGTGATGTGAGCATAACGATGTCCTCCTATATCACGCCCGATGAAAACAATCTGAAGACCATCCTGTGGGACGCGGGACAAGATTGGCCGGGAAATCTGACGACGAATGCCATTGCCAAAGTCACGGCCTACTATACGAACACGCCGCCGGCCTATCTGGTCGTCGACCTTTCGGGCGGCACGGGCGCGTCTGTGTTCCCCGTCCGCCGCACCTGCCAGATGCCGAATGTGGACGATGACGCCTGCCGCACAACCGAGCTGTGGCTGCGCCATATTCCCGCCGGCACGTTTACCATGGGTGACGGGACTTCGAACACGGTAGACTATTCCGAGCACGCGGTCACACTGACAAAGGACTATTACATCGGCGTCTTCGAAATCACACAGTTCCAGTGGTACCAGGTTCTCGGAACCAAACCTGACGCTTACACCAACCTGCAGTGTTGGGCGACCCGTCCCGTTGGCAATATCGCCTATACAACTATTCGTGGCACCTGGCCGACCACGGGATATCCCACGGACGATTACATTGCGCCCACCTCCTTCTTTGGTGTTTTGCGGGCCAAGACGGGCATTGACACGTTTGACCTGCCCACCGACGCCCAATGGGAACGCGCGTGCATCGGCACGCTCGGTTGCGGGTACACCTGGAATGACGGTTCAGCGAATACGGATACCAATAATCTGGCCCTCTTGGCGCGTTGCTGGCTGAACAGTACCGGCACGACGGACTATTCTGTAGGCAACACCTACGGAACCGCTAAAGTGGGTTCCTATAAACCCAACACCTTGGGCTTGTACGACATGCACGGCAACGTGAGCGAGTTTTGCCGTGACCGCTTTATGACACCGCTGGGACAATCCTCGGTCACGGATCCTCTGGGCGCTACGACCGGCACGTCTATTTTGTATCGCGGTGCAGGCGCAAATGATTCCATCATTGGCAATTTTTATACAACCGCGCGGTTAACCCAAAACGCCATCACGTTCATCAATGCCCGGCTCGGCTTCCGCATCATAAGTGCGGTCCGCTAGCGTAAGCGAGCACGTGCGCAACACGACGGTTGGACAGCTCTTGAGAAACAACCGTCCTTCAACTAATGATAGAGGAGACCTGCGATGAACAAAACGATTCTAATGACCCTGCTGCTGGGGTCCGTTGCCGGATTAGCCCTTGCGGCACCGGTCTTGGACGCGAGTCCCACGCTCAGCCAAGACGCAAACACGCGTCAGGTGACGGTGCAGTACAAACTGACCACTGATCCGGCGGTCATTACCGTGGATGTTTTAACCAACGGCGTACCCTTGCCGCCGCCCTCGATGAAATATCTGAGCGGAGCTGTCAGCAAGACGATGACCCAACCCATCGAACCCGATGCGGATAACCTTAAAACCATTGTCTGGGATGTGGCAAAGGAGTTACCTGGCTGCCTTTTTTCAAACGCCGTCGCCAAAATCACGGCTTATCCCACCAACAATCCGCCGCTCTATCTGGTCATTGATCTTTCAGGGGGCACGGGCGCGTCGTGCTATCCGTGCCGCAGGACGAGTCAGCCTCCGGACTTCGGAGAACTCACAAACGCAGCCTGTCGCACAACCGAGCTATGGCTGCGTTATATCCCCGCCGGCACCTTTGCCATGGGCGCGCCGTCAACAGAACCCGGATACAATGCAAACCGGTTTAATCCCGGCTTTGGCATGGAAAGTGTCCATGCGGTCACCCTGTCGCATGACTACTATATCGGCGTGTTTGAAGTCACCCAGCGTCAATGGGAGCTTGTTATGGGCAATCGGCCCTCTTTCAACACCTCCGCTTATTGGGCCGACCGCCCGGTTGAACAAGTCTCCTACAACGACATACGAGGAGCCTTACCTGCCTTCGGGTTGCCCACGGCTGCGACCGTCAGCCCGACCTCCTTCCTCGGCATCTTGCGCGCGAAAACGGGCCTTGCGCTGTTGGATCTGCCTAGCGAGGCCCAATGGGAGCGGGCCTGCCGCGCCGAATCAAGCAGCGGGCAATGGAATGACGGCTCTTTGATTTTACAGACGGAGGCCTTAGACACTAATCTGAACCGGTTGGCGAGAACTCAATATAACGCCACTAGAAATGACAGCAACGGCAATCTTGATCCCGCCACCTATAATTCCGCACGGGTCGGCAGCTACTTGCCCAATGCATGGAAGCTATACGACATGCACGGCAACATCAACGAACTTTGTAAAGACCGGTCGCTGTTGGATTTGAGTACGTCATCCGTCACAGACCCCATCGGCCCGACCGCCAGCGTCAACCAGATTCACAAAGGCGGCGGTTATGCGTCCGCAACCTATGGACACCGCGCCGCTACGCGGTGCGGTATTATGGAAGAGCGAACGCTGCAGCACAAACGGCTCGGGTTCCGATTGGTTTGTACCGTGCAATAGCCGTTTGGAAGCGTCTTTGTCGGCAACTGCCTAAGATAGGCAAGGGAGTTTTTTTCATGCGTGTTTTGAAGCAAGCGCTCTCCGTGGTGTACACGGCTTCAGCCTTCTGGATGCTCTCTTCAGGCGTCTTTCGGCTGTTCGCCCAGCAGGTCTCCGAACAGGACATTGCTAACCGCCACACGGTCCCGTACCCGCTCCAGCGGCTCCACCGCGATTGGCTTTACCAGGACCTCGGGTCGCTCGACGTGAAGAATGTTTTCGCCGCCAAGGATTCCAACGCGGTGGAAAAGCGGCTGATAGCAACCGTGCTTGGGGAGGTCAAGCGCCTCGGAGCCGACCCGGCGACCGGGGCGATCGAAAAAGCGTTCAAGGCTCTTTCCCGTGCCGGCAAGCCGGGCTCCGACCCCGCGTGGCGGGACCTCTACCTCCAAGCGTGCGGGCTCCGCCGCAACGCGCGCTTGGCGCGCGCGTTTAAAGACCAGCCCCGAACGTTCATCTACGCGAAGCACTTCGTTTTCGGCGACGCCCAAGCCATGTTCGCGCTGACCGACCATCTGACCGACGCCGTCTTCCGCGAGACGGGGCGCGACTACCGCATGGGCGCGCAACTGTGCAAAATGCGAGTGAACGAGGACGGCGCCGTCTCCACGGAGATGCTTCTCGACTGCCCGAACGGCATTGTCCGCGATCCGTCCCTTTCCTACGACGGGAAGACGCTCGCGTTTTCCATGCGCACGGCGGATCAGGACCACGGCGGTGACTTCCACCTCTACGTGATGGATCTCGACAAGAAGGAGCCGAGGCAGATCACGTTCGGCGACGGTGTCGCCGACATGGAGCCGGAATGGCTCCCGAACGGCGACCTCGTCTTCACTTCCACGCGCTGCAATATTTCGGCACCTTGCTGGTGGTCGAGCGTCTGCAACCTTTACACGTGCGACGCGGAGGGTCGGTTCATCCGCCGACTGGCCGTGGACCACGGACACACCGTTTTCCCGCACATGACCAACGACGGGCGGATCACGTACACGCGCTGGGAGTACTCCGACCGCAGCGCCGGCTACCTCCACTCGCTCTTTGTCATGAACGCCGACGGCACCGGCCAGACCGAGTACTACGGGAATAATTCATGGTTCCCGGCGGCCACCCTCCACGCGCGCGCCGTCCCGAACTCGACGAAAATAATCGCCGTCTCCGGCGCCCACCACATTGATCAGCGAGGGAAGCTCATGATGATCGACCGCACGGTCGGAACCCAGGCAGGTGTCGGCATCAAGCTGCTCGCACCGGAGAAAGACTACCCCTATCGGGAGGGCTACGGCACGAGCGGAAATGTCACGTACGACACGGGCGGCGACCAGTGGCAGTACCCCTACGCGCTCGATGAGGACAACTACGTCGTCTGCTACTCCCCCGAAGGCGGTCCCATCCGGGGCCTGAAGGGCATCAACGCCAAGGGGACCGTCGGCTCGCCAGCCTTCGGCATCTACTGGCAGCACCGCCAAGGCGCCCGCGAACTGCTCATCTATGATCCGACGGTCTCCGCCGGACAGCAGATCCCGCTCGCCGCCCGTCCGCAGGCTTTCACGCGGATATCCCAAGTGGACGAACACAAGAAAACGGGCAAATTCTACGTGCAGGATGTCTATTTCGGTCCAGGGCTCGAAGGCGTCAAACGGGGTGCCGTCAAGAAACTCCGCGTCGTGGCGCTGGACTACCGTGCGAAAGGAACCGTCGCGCTCGGCCTCCATCCGTGGGGCGGCCATCAGACATCACCCTGCTCCATCAACAACGGATCGTATGACGTTAAACACGTTCTCGGCGAGGTCGACGTCGCCGACGATGGAAGCTGTTACTTTGAGTGTCCCCCCCGTGTCCCGGTTTATTTTCAGTTGCTCGACGCGCGCGGGCGTATGATCCAGAACATGCGCAGCTGGACGATGGTTTTGCCGGGTGAAACCTTCGGCTGCATCGGCTGCCACGAGGACAAGAACAGCACGGTCTCAGGCCGCTCGTACTCCGCCGACACCACGCGCAAGCCACCGCAGAAAATCCGGCCGGTCGGTGTGCCGGGCGAAGAGCCGGTCCAGGAGATGGCCCGGTTCCAGACGGACTCGCAAAAAAGGGCTATGGCCTATCTTGGCTCCAACGCGCCGCAGGGCATGGACGTCCCGAAGGGCTTCAGCTACACGCGCGAGATCCAGCCGATCTGGGACGCGCACTGCATCCAGTGCCACGCCGGAAAGAAGAACCCCGATAAGGCCAACGTTCCGCTCACCCTGCTGGGCGACTACCGGGCGATCACCAACGGGGAAATTTACGACCGCGCCAAATGGCGTCTCTCACATCGTCCCTACGGCAGCAAGACTACACAGGGTAACCCCGGCCGCACCTTCTCAGAATCCTACCTCGCGCTGACCGATTTCGGTTACAACGCGAAGATCCCGGTGGACATCGGATACGGGGGAAAATCGGCGGCCACCACAGACAGCGTCTATCTTTCCTACTTCGGAGGTAAGCCGGAGAACGTACCTAACCCCAACGCTGCGGGCTATTGCTCCGACGAGTACGCCGGCACGGGCGTTATCAACTGGCTCCACGTCTCCAGTACCTGCGCGCTGCTTCCGCCCTACAGCTACGGGTCGACCTCCTCACCGCTCATGAGTTTTCTGGAGCCGTCCCACTACGGCGTTCAGGTTTCCGATGAGGAAAAGCGCGCAGTCGCTTGCTGGATCGACCTGAACGTTCCCTACTGCGGCTCCTGGATGGAGCTCAACTTCTGGGACAAGCTGAACCATGCGACGCACTCCGGTCTGACGCCGTGGTACGTCTACCGCGACAAGATGCGGCAGATCTACCTCTATTTCGAGGCCAAGCGCCTCCGCGCGGCGGAGCTTGAGACCGATGCCATCGCCAAGCTCATCGAGCACGCGGACACGGGCAAGGCGTTCGCGCCGTCCGACTTCCCCGCCTTCGACTTCGGCGGTCAGGCGGCGCAGGCGAAATTCGTCGCCGACTACGACAACCTTCCGAACACCGTCCCGATTTTCGGTCTGGCCGAAGGGCGCGACGCGCGCGGCGGCGGCAACGTGGCCGGCAATCCGGTCCGCAACCTCGCGCTCAATCCCGACGCCTACACGTACTGGCTGCGGAGCTATCCGCGCGTCACGGCCAACTCGCACTTCAAGTACCTTCCGCGGTATTCGCCCAATGGCGCGATCGACGGGAAGAAAGACGGTTGCCACTGGCGTCCCGGCCGCCGCACGGATCTTTGGATCAACGTAGAATTCGGCCGCGAAATCACGACGGAGAAGGTCGTCCTGACTCTGGCCCTGGACCAAAGCCCGGCCCGCACCTGGACGTCCGCCACGCTGGAATTCTCAAACGGCGAAAAGCTGGACATCCCGCTCCGCTGCATGGCGGAACCGCAGGCGTTCACCTTCCCGGCCAAGACCTGCGCTTCGGTGAAACTGACGAATCTGAAACAGCCCTTTCCGCTCACGGACAACGGCCTCTCCGAGTTCGAGGTCTGGGGAACCGACAAGTAGACGCGAAAAGGCGAAGATGCGCCCCACACTTTTTTCGCGGCATCCCTTGACACGACACAACCGGTAATGTTATAAACTTTGGCGTTTTCACAAGGTGCGGGCGCTTAGCTCAGTTGGTTAGAGCGCTACTTTCACACGGTAGAAGTCACAGGTTCGAATCCTGTAGCGCCCACCATTAAAAACAGGCCAAAATCACGAAAAACCCCAATGAAATTGGGGTTTTTTGCTTTATATGCACCTCACTTGTTTTTCCGCCAGAAGGCCTGTGAATCGCTGTGTTTTGCTGTGTCAAAAGCAAAATATCGAGCAAAATCTTGGCGCGAGGAAAAACACGTCAAACCCCATAAAACAAGGGGCTAAACGAGATCCGGATCGAGATCGTCCCATAAACGGAAACTGCGGGAAAAAACAAAACCGAACAAAATGAGTCCAGCGCCCGACAAAGTCCGGAACAAAGGCTGCGGCCTATGGCAGGCATAAAGCCCTGACGGCACATAAGACCATCCCAAAGCTGGCGACCGCCTACGCTCGAAACCACAGATTCCGCCACTTAAACCACCCAAACCAGCCGGCCGTGACACCCAGCCAGCGGACGGCGGCGCGGACTCGCGTCATACCGTAGTCCCGCATGATGCGGTAGAAACGGGCGTTGGCCGCCAGGCCGTCCTTGCCGGTCAGAAAGTCGAAGTCGTGACGCAGACAGGGCGGGAAGTACTTGTTGGGCCAATAGACCTCCGACACCAGCGTGCAGCCGTCGCAATCCCTGTACCAGTCCCATTTGTCCGATTCGAGCGCATCGAGGATCTCGCCCCGCTCGCGCTCCCCGATCCCGAACACGTCGAACGACTCGACGATCCGCGCCCGCTCCCGCTCCCTGGTCCCGCATTTGGCGGTTTCATGCCCGCCCCCGCATCCGCACAGACGTTTCATTCCCCACTCCCTCACTTGGTCAGCGGGACCGACAGCTCCGTGGCCACGTCGTTGCTGGCCGCCGTGCCTCCGCCGCTGGACACGTACACGTTCTCCGCCACAATCACGACCCGTCCGACGCCGACGCGCACGCCGTTCGTCCCGACATCGCACACCGTGTTCGTCGACGCCGAACCGCTGTCGACGACCGACACGTCACGGACGTGCAGCAGCGACACCTGGTTGATGCCGCGGTATGCGCAGCATCCCGTCACGCACAAGGCGGCCGCTGCCGCCGCACCGATCAGAACCCTCTTCATACTCAGCCTCCCATCTTGGACACGACGCGGATCAACACCACACACGCGGAGACGGCACCCGCGATCGCCGTCCCAGCAACAACAGAAACCACCCACAGCAGCGCCCGGATCACCAGATCGTGCCGCTCCAGCCGCGTCTGGATCGACGGCGTGCCGTTGTCAACGAACAGCCGGCGCTCGATGCCGTCGAGCTTCTCAATCAGTTCCTCATGCCTTTTCAGGCAATCCTCTTTGGTCACATGACAGTCCATCTTTCACCCCTCACGTTATCGGCGGAGCGTAATTGATCGGCGAGTAGACGGGCACCCTCAGAAAGCCCGACACCGCGCCGCCGAAACCGCCGCCCGCTGAGGCGCTCCCCGGCACATAGAGCGGCGTGCCCGTGGCCCCGGATGCGCCCCCGCCCGACTCCAGATCCTGATACAGCCGCCGCAGATAGATCTCCGAATCCTGCCACGCCGAGCGGTACGGCTCGGGGTCCGCGCCCATCTCCTGCGCCAGCGTGTACCACACCACCGCCGCGACGTGCCGCAGACAGGCGACGGGGACACTATCCGCGTCCAGTTTGCCGGTCGCGGCGGCATCGGCCGCGACCGCCTTGCGGAAGTCCGCGACGACACCCGACACAATCAGTCCGAGCCGCTGCGCGCGCACCTCTGCGGTCAGCCAGGCGGCGTACGCCGTAGCAAGAGAGGGCGGCAGCGTCTCAGCCGCCGCCCCCGCATCGTAAACGACCCAATCGGCCATTTCCGCATCCCCACTGTTACGTCGCGCTGACGTTGAGCCGCTTGATTGCCGCCGAGTTCGTGACGCGCACGTCTTCGCTCCAGTCGAACTTCGCGACCTCGACACGGCCGTCGTCGCGCATGTAACTGGAAGGCACCATGTACTTGCCCATGAGCCGGAACGACTTCATGAAGCTCGGGTCGCGCCGCGTCGGGTTCGGCCGGCGGGCGAACACCAGCACCGTGGTGTCGAGGAGGAACTTCACATCCTCCGCCACGCCCGGCGCGGCGCTGTCGAACACCATGTAGCTCGTGCGCACCTGTGGGGTGCCGACGAAGAGCTGGCCCGCGTTGTCCTCGGTCGGCACGGCGAGGTTACCGCCCTTGCCGCCGTTGCCGATCACAAACCGGCCGCGCACCTTGTCCTGGTTCTTGAACAGGCACCACGCCGACGCGCCGAACAGCACGCCCACGCCCATCAGGGAGCCGTACTTGGCCGCCTTGATCACGTCCAGGATCGCCGCGTCCACGTCCGCCACCGGATCGGCCGACGCGCCCCACACCTTGGCCGTGCCCGCGCCGGCCGCACTCATGGCCGCGTCGATCACGCTCTTCTCGTGGGACAGCGCGGCGACCTCGGCCACCGCCACCGCGCCCTCGCGCAGCGCGTTCTCGAGATCCTCGCTCTCCAGCTTCTCCAGGTTGTCCACAGGATAGTCCAGCGCGTGGGGTTCGCAGTTGAAGGTCTCGTCGCTCACCTCGAAGCGCAGTTCCGTAGCCCGCCCGCCGATGCTGCGTAGCGTGCTCGGAATCCGGAAGCGGTCTTTCTCGGTGTACTTCTTGTACCGCCCCACCGAGGTCGGCACCTCGACGGTCGGGGCCAGAAAGTCCGCCACCGGCATGATGGCGGACTGCGCCGCACCCTGCGCGAACTCGCGCAGGACCGGGCTCGCACTGATGTCACTCAAACGGCTCATTCGACATTCCTTCCTATTTTAAACTGAAACGTAACTCACCAGGCACACGCAATCGTCTTGCAGGCTATAGCAGCGGAACAGCGTGCTGCTGAACCCGTAATCGCTTCCCTTCGCCAGACGCATTTCCGCCCCGACACTTCCCGACACCGAAATGTCGCATCCGATCGAGAGGCTTTCACCCTCGCCGAGTCCGATGACGCACCTCGGGACAACCACAATCCTCGCTCCTCCCGAGGGGACAAACAGAGGCTTTACCGAAAAGAGCAGATCAGCCGCGGCCGGGTCCTGCACGCCCGCGATCATGGCGAGCATCAGAACGGTGCGCTC
>Ga0209066_10007166_pt1 | contig 11136 bp, 7 predicted proteins | sample All_14_2_FD_187198 | JGI IMG/M metagenome (GOLD analysis project Ga0209066, IMG submission 187198) | Freshwater microbial communities in response to fracking from Pennsylvania, USA - Allegheny Zone_MetaG_DW_15 (SPAdes) (version 2) ... | reverse complement strand
CCGATTGCGGCTGTCGTTCCCGCGTCGATGCCGATCGTGCCGGGAGAGAGCAATGCCGCTGCGGAACGCGCCACGGCGAGTTTGGCGGGGGAGTGCTGACGAGACCGTTCATGGAAGCCGGGAACGGCGTGTTCGACGGCGCGAGCACCCCCGAGCACGCGATGTACAAGACCATCGTCGTCGAGCTTCGCGATGTCGCGTCGAATGGTCATCTCAGAGACGCCGAGCTCGGCAGCGAGGGCGGCCGAGGCGATGTAGCCCTCGTCGATGACGCGCCGTAAGAGCGTCTCGCGCCTTGCGCTCGCTTCGGTGTACCGCACGGCCCCATCTAATGGCGTGGTGCAGAAGTTGTCAATCTGAGAACACATGTTGACCATTCTGTTCACGATCGGACAGACTGGGAGCATGCCTCCGGACTCGACCGCGCGCGGCTCATACGAATATGGGAACGATCCCCTTTTCGCGCTCGGCATCGACGTGGGAAGCACCAGCACGAAGTCGGTCGTCGTGCGCATCGACGGGGTGGACGCTCAGGTAGCCTCGGTCGTCGTCCAGCCCACGGGTCACGACTCGCGCTCACTCGTCGAGACCGCCATCGAAGGTGCGCGCCGCGCCGTCGAGCGAGCCGACATCTCGAGCATCGATGCGATCGGCGTCGCATCCATGGCCGAGACGGGCGGTGTTGTTGCGCGAGACGGAAGCGGCAGGCCCCTTATTCGCTGGAACCGCGAACGTGCGCAGAACGTCGATGCGCGTCGCTCGCTCGAAAGCCTTGATGCGCTCGAGATCTACCGACGTACGGGAGTGCCGCTGCTTGCGAAGACTCCGCTGGCCGTCTGGCGGTCGCTCGCTGCGGCCGACAGTGGTTGGCTCGGAGCGGATGACCGATGGGGCTTCGCCGCCGACCACGTGGCGCGTGCGCTCACGGGGGAGCTACTCACCGACCACACACTCGCAGGCCGCAGCGCCGCCCTGCCGATCGACACGGGCGACATCGTGCCAACCGCATGGGACGAAGAGCTGCTCGCGCTCGCCGCGCTGACCACCGATCAGTTGCCCCGCGTTGAAGCACCCCGCGATTCGGTGCGGCCGCTGCGCCACTCGCCGTTTTCCTCAGCACGTGTCGGAGTGCCGGTCGTCGTCGCTGGCCACGATCACGCTGTCGCAGCGTGGATGGCGGGCGCCCGCGAGCCAGGGGTCGTCGTGCACTCACTCGGCACGAGTGAAGCGGTGCTCGGCGCTCTCGACCTCGACCCCGACCGCTTCGAACTCGCCTCGACGGGAATCAGCCTCACGCGCACGATCGACGGCGACCGACTCGGCCTTCTCGCGGGATCGCCGACCGCGGGCGAGCTCATCGCCGACTGGCGCGAGCGCACCTCGGCCCTCGGCCACCACGCCGAAGGGATGCTCGAGGGCCTGCGGCGCGACGAGCCGCTCCCACCGGCGATCGTCGTGCCCTACGGTCGCGGAAGGCAGTGTCCGCAGCCTGATCCGGATGCTCGCCGCGAACTCGTCGGAGACATCGAGACGCCCCGTGACGAGCTCTGGGCGCTGCTCGCCGGGCTCGCGGCCCACGGCCGATGGATGCGCTCGACGCTGCTGCAGCACGGTGCTCGAGCCGAGCGGCTCGTGCTTGTCGGAGAGCCCGCTCGCCGCAACCCCGTGTGGGCCGGGCTCATCGCGGCCCTCGCGGAGCATCCGGTGACGATCCTCGATTCCCCCGCTCCTGTCGCCGCTGGCGCTGCCGTTCTCGCTGCCGTGCGCGCGGGAGTCGCCGACCCGCGCACGCGGCTCGCTGAGCGACACGTCGCGGCGCTCGACGTCGACGCCCCGGCCATCATCGACCGCTTCACCGCGGCACTTCTCGCGGGCGGCCGCTCGCACGAACCTCACCAACCAGGAGCATCATGACCTTCACCCTCGACGCCATCGCCCGCCCCTCAGGAGGTCTCGCGATGGTCGCGATGGACCAGCGCGAGAGCCTGCGTCACATGTTCGACCAGGCAGGCAGTGGGCGACCCGAGGACGCCGTGCTCGAGTCGTTCAAGCGCGACGTCGCGACGGCACTCGGCCCGCTCGCCTCGGGTTTTCTCATCGACCGCCACTACGGCTTCGCGTCGATCGCGGCAGACGGGTTGCTCCCCGAGAGCTGCGGGCTCATCCTCGCCGCCGACGCCCTCACTCAACAAGACGGTGGCCCGGTGGAGGAAACCGAGCTGGACACCGTGGTTCTCGATGAGACCGACCTTGCCGGCGTTGTGGCCATCAAGTTGCTCATCATCTGGCGCCGCGACGAACGCCGCGCGGAGCGCGTGAAGCTCGCCGAGCGATTCATCGCCGCGGCGCGTGCACGCGGAGTGCTCTCCGTGCTCGAACCGGTCGTGCGCGCGACGCCCTCGGAACTCGCCTCGGGAGCGTGGGACGCCGATGAAGCGATTCGCGAGGCGGCGCGCGAACTCTCGCCACTCGGAGCATCGCTCTACAAGGTGCAAGTGCCGCTCGCGGGCGCGGGTGACGCTGAACAGCAGCGCGCTGCGAGCGAGGCTCTCGCCGCCGATATCACCGGGCCGTGGGTGGTGCTCTCGCAAGGAGTGCCCCAAGACAGATTCCTCGACGCAGTCGAAGCGGCATGCCGAGCCGGCGCGAGCGGGTTCTTGGCGGGACGCGCGCTGTGGAGCGACATCGTGGGTCTCGACGACGTGCCGACGCACTTGCGTGAGCGTGCGGTGCCACGACTCGAGGCGCTCTGCGACATCGTCGACGCCCATGCTCGGCCCTGGAGCCAGGCATGACCGCGCCGATCAGGGTCGGGCTCGTGCACACAGTGCCTGCGCTCGCCGCACGATTTGATGCCGACATCGCCGCAGATCGCCCCGACTGGCAATTACTCCACATCGTCGACGCGCCACTGCTCGCAACCGCAATAGCCGAGGGCGTGACCTCTGACGTCTCTGCGCGGACGAAAGCGCACATCGAGCACCTGGCCGAGCAGGGAGCAGCCGCGATTCTCGTTACCTGCTCGTCGATCGGCGAAGCCGTCGATGCTGCCGCGCTCGCCGTCGAGGTACCTGTCGTGCGAGTCGACGTCGCCATGGCGGCAGAAGCCGTGGCACTCGCGACACGAGCGGGCGCGGCAACAGAAGGCGCGGGCACGATCGTGGTGCTCGCGACACTCGAGGCGACCCTCGGCCCCACCGGTCGATTGTTGGAGCGGTTCGCGAGCGAGAGCGAGCAACGGCCGACCGTACGATCGCATGTCGTTCGGGGCGCCGTCGAGGCGAGAACGGCGGGCGATACCGCGACCCACGATGCGCTCATCGCGAGCGCTATCTCGCGGGCTGCTGCCGAGGGGGCAGACGTGATCGTACTCGCTCAGGCTTCGATGGCGACGGCCGCCGAGACCGCCGGTGCTGACGTGCCTGTGCTCTCGAGCCCGCGCAGTGCTCAGCGGGCCCTCATCGACGCAGCGGAAGGCGCTGCTTCATGACGACCGGCGTGCGCCTATTGACCTACGCCGATCGGCTCGGAGGCGATCTAGCAGCGCTTCGCGCCGTTCTCGACGGGCCGCTCGCTGACGCGGTCGGCGTGCACATTCTGCCCTTCTACACGCCATTCGATGGGTACGATACGGGCTTTGATCCTGTCGACCACGCAGCAGTGGATGCCCGGTTGGGCACGTGGAACGACGTGCGAGCGATCGCTGAGAGCCGAGAGGTCACCGCCGACATCATCGTCAACCACGTGTCAGCCGACTCGGCGGAGTTCGTCGACTGGCAAGCGCGCGGCGCGGCATCGGATGCCCACGGCATGTTCCTCACCTTCGATGCGGTGTTCCCGCACGGAGCCGACGAGGCGTCGATCACTTCGTTCTACCGCCCACGACCCGGTCTGCCCTTCACCGCCTACACCGTCGCGGGGGAGCGTCGACTGGTGTGGACCACCTTCATGCCGAGCCAGATCGACCTCGACGTTCGCCACCCTGCGGCGCTCGCCTATCTCGACCGCGTCGTCAACGCGATCGCGAGTGCCGGGGTCTCCGTCGTGCGGCTCGATGCCGTCGGCTACGCGATCAAGACACCGGGTAGCGACAGCTTCATGACCAAGCACACGCTCGAGTTCGTTTCTGAAATCGCTGCCCGACTGCGGGCTCGTGGGCTCAGGGTGCTCGTCGAAGTGCACGCTCACTACTCGCAACAACTGGCGATCGCTCCACTCGTTGACCTCGTCTACGACTTCGCGCTGCCACCCTTGCTGTTGCACGCGCTCGATAGCGAATCGAGCGATCGGCTTGCGCACTGGATCGACATTCGGCCGCACAACGCCGTGACCGTGCTCGACACCCACGACGGCATCGGAGTCATCGACGCTGGGCCCTCGGGCGAACGGGAAGGGCTCCTGTCGCACGACGAGATGGCGCGACTCTTTGCCGTCGCCGATCGCGCCACCGGTGGGCACTCGACACTCGCCTCGGTCGTGCCGCAGTGGGCGAGCATCCCGCACCAGATCAACGCGACGTTCCCGAGCGTCGTCGACGACGACCTCGACTATCTGCTCTGTCGTGCCGTGCAGTTCTTCGTGCCGGGAGAACCGCAGGTTTACTACGTAGGGCTTCTCAACGGACGCGATGATCGCGCGCTCTTCCAGTCGACCGGGCAGGGTCGCGACGTCAACCGCCACCGATACAGCACCGAAGAGTTTGTGGCCGCACTGGCGCAACCCGTGCCTCAGTCGATCCTCGGCCTCATGCGGTTGCGTCGGGATTCTCCAGCATTCGGTGGTGAGTTCCGCGCCGAGCGGGAATCGGATCACGCACTCGCCCTGACATGGACAGCGCCCGACGAGGTCGTGCGCCTCGACGTAGATTTCCGTCGGTCTCACCGCGCGCTTGCCGTGACCATCGAGACTGAGGCCGGTCGCCGACGCCTTGACACCTGGCAGGAGTTTGCACAGCTATGAGTCGTCAGCCTCGAGAGCGGGCGCCGATCCGCATCGATCGCGACCACCCCTTCCGCTCGCACTTGCGCACCATCGACCGCCACCGCGGCCAGATGATCGCGCTGAGCATCGCCTACATCATCAAAGACTCACCGGTGTGGCTATTGCCGGTGCTCACGGCGGCGATCATTGACGCGGTCGTCGACGGTGCCGCCATCAGTGATCTTCTTGTGCTTGCGGCGCTCGCATACCTGCTGTTGCTGCAGAACTATCCGGTGGGCATCTACTACAACGATGCGTACTCGCGCGTCTATCGGCAGATTGGAGCCGACCTGCGCAACGCGCTCGTGCAGCGCCTACAGCACCTCTCCATCGGTTTCCACAATCGCGCCAATGCCGCCGTTATTCAGACGAAGGTCGTGCGCGATGTCGAGACGATCGAGCAGATGACGCACCAGGCGTATCCGCCGATCATGTCGGGCAGCATGATTCTCATTGGCGCGCTGACAATGACGGCGCTGCAGGTGCCCCAGTTCATTGCGGTCTTTGCGGTCACCGTTCCCCTCGGGGTCGCACTCGTCATCTTCGTGCGCAAGAAGTCGCACCAGCGCAACGAGCAGTTCCGGCGCGACGTCGAACGCTTCTCGGCACGCGTCGGCGAAATGGCGACGCTCATGCCGGTCACGCGCGCGCACGGTCTCGAGGGCTTCGCCGCTGGGCGGGTATCGGACAGTGCCGAGTGGGTGCGAGATGCTGGCTACTCGCTCGACCGTATGGCGGGCAGGTTCGGCGCCGTCAGCTGGCTGTCGTTCCAATTGCTGGCGATCTCGTGCCTCGTACTTGCAGCACTCGCAGCGCTCACCGACCTGCTCCCGATCACGCCAGGCCAGGTCGTGCTCATGAGCACCTACTTCACCCTGCTCACGCAAGGAATCGTGCAGTTGCTCAACCTCGTGCCGTTGCTCGCGCGCGGCCGAGAGTCGTTGCGGTCGATCGCGGAAGTGCTGGAAGACCCTGATCTCGAGCACAACGAGGGAAAAGAGCACGTCAGCGAGGTCGTCGGTGCTGTCACGTTTGATGCCGTCAGCTTCCAGTTCCCCGACGGGGATCGCCCTGCCCTCGACGACGTGTCACTCGACATTCGCCCCGGCGAGACCGTTGCTTTCGTCGGGCACAGTGGCTCGGGTAAGTCGACAATGCTCAACCTCACGCTGGGCTTCATGAGGCCCACGGGGGGCCGCATCCTGCTCGACGGCCGCGACATGGAAGAGCTCGACGTGCGCACGTGGCGACGCTCGATCTCGGTCGTTCCTCAAGAGTCGGTGCTGTTCGAGGGAACGATCCGCGAGAACGTCGCCTACGGCCTCGGCGCGATCGATGACGAGACGGTGGATGCCGCACTCCGAGACGCCAATGCGCGGGACTTCGTCATGGCCCTCCCCGAGGGCTGGAACACGGTAGTCGGACCTCGAGGTGCGCGGCTCTCCGGCGGGCAGCGCCAACGGCTGGCCATCGCGCGGGCGCTCATTCGCGACCCGCGCGTGCTTCTCCTCGACGAAGCGACGTCAGCGCTTGACAGCGAGTCAGAGTCGCTCGTCAAGGACGCGCTCGAACGGTTGCGACACGGTCGCACGACGCTCGTCGTCGCGCACCGGCTGTCGACGGTGCGCTCGGCCGATCGCATCATCGTGCTCGCCGAGGGCCGCATCGTCGAGTCGGGCACTCACGACGAACTGCTCGCGCACGGGGGGCACTACTCGCGTCTTGCGGCGGCACAGCTCGCATGAACCCTCCGTCGACCGATCCACTCAACCCGCCACCACCGAAGTCGGCGCTGCCGCGAGGCGGCCGCCGCCGCCATTCCGACTCTGCCCGCGCCACGTCAGGAGCACGACCGTGACACCGTCTACTGCGCCGAACATCCTCATCATCCTCGCCGACCAGCTCGTGCCGTTTCTCACGTCCCCCTACGGTGACGCGCTCGCCAGAACGCCCGCGCTCGAGGCCCTCGCGGACGAAGGGGTGCGCTTCGATGCGGCCTACACGCCGTCGCCCTTGTGCGCCCCCGCACGCGCGGCGCTACTGGCGGGGCGACACGCCTCGTCGGTTGGTGTCTTCGACAATGCATCGATCATGGCCTCCGACGTTCCGACGATCGGTCACTATCTCGCCCTCGCCGGCTATGACACAGTGCTGAGCGGCAAGATGCACATGATCGGCCCCGACCAGCTCCACGGCTTTGAGCATCGGCTCACGACCGACGTGTTCCCCGCGGGGCTCGATTGGGTGCCTGTGCCCGCGCCAGACGGCTCGTTTCCAGCAGGGGGACACGCTCGCCACTACGCGCTTCCCGATCCGGGCGTGCGCCCGTGGACGATCTTCCAGGACTACGACGACGAGGCTCACCGTCAAGCAGTGCGCTATGTGCGCGAACGCGGTCGCACAGGCGCGACCGATCCCTTCGCCATGATCGTGTCGTTCCACCACCCGCACGATCCCTTCCATGTGCCCCAGGAGTACTGGGACCGCTTCGAGGGCGTCGACTTCCCACTGCCGAACCCGCGCACTGAGACCACCCCGCGTTCCACGATGGACGAGTGGGCCGATGCCGCACACGCAACGGCTGACTACGATCTCGCTGATCCTGAGAGTGCTCGCGCCCTACGCAGGGCGTATGCAGCTGCCGTCAGCTACATCGATGACAAGATCGCGCAACTCGTGGCGACCTTGAGGGACGAGGGAGAGTTCGACAACACGCTGATCCTCGTCTCGAGCGACCACGGCGACATGCTCACCGAGCGGGGCATGGTGCAGAAGCGCACGTTCTATGAGTGGTCGTCGCGCATCCCCTTGATCGTGCGCATGCCCCACGCGGAGTGGGCGGGCACGGTCGTCGACGCCCCCGTCTCGCTCATCGACATCTTGCCGACGCTCGTCGATGTCGTGGGAATTCCCGCCGAAGAATGCGCTCCGTGGGATGGCTCGTCGCTACTGCCCGTCATGGCGGGCCAGGCCGAGCCCGAGCGAGTCGTTTTCTCGGAGTACCACCTCGAGAAGGTGCACGCCCCGTGCTTCATGGTGCGGCGCGGCTCTCTCAAGTACGTGCTCGTGCACGAGCACGATGAGCAGCTCTTCGACCTTGCAACCGATCCGGACGAACTGCGCGACCTCAGCGATGATCCACGGTGGGCGGCTCAGCGCGAAGAGCTTCGGGCGCTTCTGGTGGCCGAGTTCGACATCGAGGGGCTGGTCGAACGTGGTCGGCAGAGTCTCATGCCGCGGGCGATTGTGGCGGCGGCGATGCGCGCCACGGGGCAGCATTGGGACTACGAGCCTCGGTTCGATCCATCCCGACGCTACGTGCGCTAGGCCTCCGGAGGGGCCGAGTGCACCTCGGTGCGCGAAGGGTCGAGAAGACGGTCGCCGAGCACCGCTTCGGCGAAGCCGCGCACGACGGGGCGGGCAAGCCCAACCGGTTCGTGGCGCAACGACTCCCACGCGTCCTCGACCGCGTCGCGCGTGCCGTGTCCGCGATGCAGATCGATGGATGCTCGCAGCACCCGTGCGGCACTGACACCCGCGGCCGCCCACGGGGCGAGGGCGTCGCGAAGTGCGCTTCCGCCTGATGCGATTGCGTCGAGCGACTCGAGCCCGCCACACAGTGCGTCGAGGTCGCTACCGCCCGCTCCCACGTGGGCGAGTTCGGCGTCGAGCACCCTCTGCAGAGCGGGATACTGCGGCGCTGACGGCGGCCACGTCGATGCGGCAGCCACGAGCGGGGCGACGAGGGCTGCATCATCACCTGCGACCGCGGCGAGCGCACGGGCAGCCGCGTGGTGCGGCTGGTATTGGCGAGGGTTCCACGCCCATTCGGCAACCGTGCTCAGCGCAAATCGTGAGGGGTGGTACTCGACCATGGGGTTGGCGAAGATGCCGCGCAGCCCGGCATCGGGCAGGCCGGGTGAGCGACCCAGTAGCGGGCCGAGGAAGGCGCGAGTGCGATCGAAGTCGTTAACGGGGAAGTTGTCCCACAGCACGAGCGGGCGCTCGCCGTAGACGCGCGTCGCACTCGCGGCGTGCTCGTCGGTGATGGTGCCGACGACGATGTCGTCTCCCGTCCACCACACGGCGACCGTTGACGGCAGGGTCTCGTCGAGCCCCGTGCGATAGTCGCTGGGCCCTGAACCTTGATAGTCGGTCGGCACCATGATGAGGGTTCCACCGAGGCCGAGTGGCTCGAGCACCTCGCGCTCGAATCGCGCGCACGTCTCGCCGTGGGCACGACCGGTGGCGCGGTGGTCGTCTCCCCAGCGCTCAATGTCACCCTCATGCTGAAGCGTGAGAGGAATGTCGTCGAGCAAGAGTGCGAAGCGCGTGACGCCGAGTGCGTGCAGGCTCCGCACCTTCTGGGCGAGCGCACGGTGCTCGGCGTCGTCGCTGTGTTGCATGCTGAGCCCGGGGTGGATTGAGTAGACGAACTCGACCCCATTCGCGGTCGCAGTGCGAGCGAGCTCGGCGATGCGCTCAGCATCCGCCGGGGGGTAGAGCTCGCGCCAGCGACCGCGGTGATAAGGATCGTCTTTCGGGGCATAGGCATAGCGGTTGAGTCGCCACCGCCCGGCCTCTTCAAGATGGTGCAGGCGCTCAGAGTGGCTCCAGGGCTCCCCGTAGAAACCCTCGATGACGCCACGCACCGGAAGGGTTGGCCAGTCTCGCAGTGTGAGAGCGCGCAGCCCGTGCCCACTGTTCTCGAGTTGTTCGATCACACCGCGGGCGTAGCGCTCGCCTGCGGCATCAGCTGCGCGGATCGCGATGCGATCGTGTCGCACCGAGAGGCTGAACGACTCGGGCACAACCGTGCCAGTCGATGTGACCGGTAGCGCGGGGGCCGCGGCATCTGCTCCATCGATGTCGAGGACGACGATGGGCGGCCTCGACGAGATCACCTCATCGCCGATCGTGATCTCGCGCGGAGGAAGGATGGGCAAAGAGACGGGCGCGAACTCACCGTGGGTCACGTGTGGCAACGTTACCACATACACTGTCGGCATGACTCGACCCACCGTGCGCCACCATGTTGACGGCTCTGATCTCGTCATCGTCGCTCGCAGCTACCGTGTCCGCGCCGAGGGAGGAATGGACGCTCTCATCCGCCGACCCTTTCTCGACCTCGGCGACGCTGACGGAGTGAGGTGGAGCCGACTGAACCTGTTCTCGTCGGTCGCGGCGACGCATCGCGGTGCTCCCGCCTCTGACGAGACCGAGCTCATCGAGAACGTCTCGCTGCGCGAGGACGGCGACGATGTCGTCATCGTCGTCGAGCAGCGCTCGAGCCTGTGGCTGCGCCGCACGGTCGAAGTGCGTTGCACACCCGAAGCGCTCGAGGTGACCACATCGGTCGAGGGCCAAGGCCGCCTCGGTACCGTCACCATGCTCGGTGGCGATGGGCGCCTGCCCACGGGCGCCTCGGGTCGATTCCGCTCGTCGATCGATGCGCAGTCGCTCTATGTGCCGACCCCGACCGAGCCCGTGCAGTTTGTGCGCTCGGCCCACGTCTCAGCGCAGCTCGGTGTCGTCGGCGATGCTGATCCGGGCCGACTGCACGGCATCTTCTCGCCCCCGCCCTTTGTGCTCGGCTTCGGGAGAGGGGCGCCCGTCGACGCGGTCTCAGCGCAACCGGGCGGCTGGCTTGGTCTCGGGCTGCGCGCCCCCATCGAGCGATGCGCATTCACGACGATGCGCTACGACGCGCTCGATGGCGGCTTCGTCATCGAGCTCGCCTTCGAAGGGCACACCGTCGTGGACGGTGCGTGGTCGAGCCCCACCCTCGTCATGCGCCCGAGTGCCACAGCGCACACGGTCATCGACGACTACCGCGCCGACCTTGTCGCGCACTCGCTCGCGCCCTCAGGGCCTCCATCAGCGCGTCACGCGTGGTGGCACGAACCTCTCTTTTGCGGTTGGGGCGCGCAGTGCGCAGACGGGAGTGCACCCCCAGCGCAGCTCGCGACCGCTCCGGTGTACGACCGCCTACTCGCGCGCCTCGACGCGCACGCTGTCGATCCGGGCACCATCGTCATCGACGATCGGTGGGAAGACCAGTACGGTTCGGGCCGAGCCGACCCTGCGCACTGGCCCGACCTCGCTGCCTGGATCGCCGAGCAGCACCACCGCGGTCGTCGGGTACTGCTCTGGTGG
>Ga0209066_10007165_pt1 | contig 11136 bp, 7 predicted proteins | sample All_14_2_FD_187198 | JGI IMG/M metagenome (GOLD analysis project Ga0209066, IMG submission 187198) | Freshwater microbial communities in response to fracking from Pennsylvania, USA - Allegheny Zone_MetaG_DW_15 (SPAdes) (version 2) ... | reverse complement strand
ATCATTATCAGCATTATTGAACTATAATTTTTCTGCTGATAAACTTCGTTCCGTAGTAGATTTTCAATATATATATTCCTTTGGCATAGCCTGTTAAATCTATTTCATTTGAGGTTTGCTGCCTGAAAGTATAGTTATAATAAAGCCTGTTCCCGGTTAAACTATAAATTTCGATTCCACGTATTGCATTGCTGCTGCTAATGGAAAGTTTTTGGCTGCATGGATTCGGATATATTTTGAGATCGGGCTCAGCAAGATCAGGAAGAGAGGTTGGCACTGTATGATAAAATACATACATGCTGTCGCCATAAGCTACAAGGTTGCCTTCATCATCCCATTTTTTCCAAACGAGAAATTCTGTGAAGTTATTTTCATCGTATCCATAATTCATTTCATAAAAATTAAGCCAGGTGCTCCCATCCCATGCAACAACCCTGGTATCAGTGAGATTCATATTTTGATCGTATGCATAATCAGCTTTCTGAAAATTCACCCACTGGCTCCCTTCCCATAACTTTTCAAGCTGAAGTATCATATGGTTGCCGGCATCGTAACTATACTCCTTTTGCGAATAATTCTCCCATGCACCCGAATTCCAGAATTCGGTAACCTCCTTTACCAGATTGCTGTTGGTATAGGTATAGGATATTTTCAGCTCATCCGACCATTCTGAACCCGTCCAAACCTGCGTGAGCGAGGAAGTTTTCCTGTTATTGCTATCGTAGATTGATGATTCCTTTGATTCATTCTCCCACGAAGCCCCATCCCAAACCTGCGTTAAAACAACGATCAGATTATAACTGGCATCGTAGGTATATGTTATTTTTTCTGAATTCTCCCAGTCCATACCTCCCCAAGATTGGTAAATCATGCTTGTTGGATTGTTGTTTGCATTGTAAGTGTACAGAGTTTGATATTCATTTACCCAGGTGCTTTCATCCCATATTTGAGTCAAAACACGGGTTTCATTAAAGTTGGCATCGTATGTCCACGCATTCATCATATCGTTTACCCAGGTCTCGTTCATCCACACTTTCGAGAGTTCACTCGTCATATTATGATTTGCATCATACGTATAAGTATAACGATCAGAATTTACCCAAGCAGTACCATCCCAATTCTGATCGGTTGAGTTTATCATATTATTGCCGGCATCATAAACTACATCAATCATTCGCGATTCGAGTTTCCAGTCGTCACTCATAATATCCCACGACCAGGTATAGAGACTGTCGACAATTTGAATGGATGAAAATGCTGTGGCAGATGTGTGAAGAAAAGCATTTTCGACTTTCGCCGGATTAAAAGTGTTCATCGTAATTATTTCATTATCTATAATATGACGTTTTTCATTTTCAATACTGCCTGATGATTTTTGATTCAGGAAATGTGTTGGCGATTTACTTTGCGCAAAAGCAATCATTGATAATGTAAGGACTGTAAAAAGTAAAATTGTTTTCATCGGTTTGTGGTTTTTGGTTTGTCCTACTCTTATGGCTTTTCGGTCACGCCCCGTTTTTATGTAGTTTCCGGACTCTACAAAGTTTCCTGATTAATGCATGTAACTATTTGACAATAAACAGCATTAGTTTTTGTGGTTGGCTTCACTCCGTTGTTTACACATCGTTTTTAAAACCTGTTTATTTTGTAGCAATGTTTTCAATCAAACCTGGTTTTAGTCTTCAAGTATTTGTGCGGCTGAATCACTTATTGTTTTATAAATTTGGCAGCGTTCGTTGTAGTTTCAGTTGCGAAACTGCAGATATAAATTCCGGAGGGCAGAACGCTGATATCCAGCACCATTTCACTTGAGCCATCAGGTGCTTTTTCCTCAATCCATTTCCTTCCATCAGGTGAAAACACTTTTACAACTGCTTTTTCACCCTGCTGAGCACCTGCGAAAAGTGTAATTTTTCCCCTGGCAGGATTAGGGAAAACTGTAATCGCATCAGGAGTGAATTTTAATTGAGTAGCTTCTTTCGCTTCGGTATATCCGCCATTCGAAGTACGCAGCAACATCCCCATATTGCCAACAATAAAGCCGTTGTTTTCGTCGAAGAAATAAACAGCATTCATATTTTGATGCGTGCCAATATATACTTCTTCCCAGGTAATTCCGGCATCGGTGGTTCTGAGCATAAATCCATTATCTCCGCTTATCCAACCGGTAGTAGGGTTGATAAACCAGATATGAGTATATTGACGAAAATATCCCACCTGCTGCACCGACCAGTTTTCGCCCCCATCGGTGGTGCGGTATATTTTGCTATGGCCCGAAACGGCAATACCTGTCAGATTGTTAATGAAATAAATATCTTCAAATTGTTCGCCAGGCTCAGAATGTTTTTCTGTCCAGGTAAGGCCTCCATCAGTTGATTTAAGTATTTTACCCCAGCTTGTTCCTGCTATCAGATTGTTTTCATCAAAAACATGTGCACACATAAAATGATACGTGAGCGGGCATGGAATAACGGTCCATGTAACTCCCTGATTGCTGGTTTTTGCCAGAAACCCGTATGCTCCGAAAATGTAGGCAATATCGGGTGTTGCAAAGCGAAGCCGCATGAGGTTCGATGTGGTTGCGAGTGAAATGGGTAGCCATGTGTTTCCACCATCGGTTGTGCTGTAACAGCCTCCGTAGCCTCCAACAACCAGAATTTGTTGTGGCGAGAAGTAGTGGATGTCGTAAATTATCATATCGTAGTCGGGGATATTACCTGGCTGCCACGATTCTCCTCCATTACTGCTCATGAAATAGCTACCCCAGTCTCCACCGACCATACCAAATTGATTTTGATGAAAGCTTATGGAAAAATAATCGTGGCAGGGATTATCCGAAATAAGATTCCAGTGCTTGCCGCCGTCAATGGTTTTCTTCATGCGTCCAGCATTGCCACACATCCAACCCACATTTTCGTTAAGGAAGTGGATATTATAAATGGTTCCTTCGCCAAAATTTCCCATGTGAAAAGTCCAGCTACTTCCGCCATTCGAAGTACTGATATAATTTTCGCCCGAACCGCTGGCATAGCCTGTATTTTCGTCAATAAAACGCATGGCAAACAAATTCGAACCTGTATAATGCGGCAGTTCCGTCCAGGTGATCCCACCATCGGTTGTTTTCAGAACTGTTCCTGAATAACCACATGCGAAACCGGTAAAATCAGTAACAAACTGCACTGAGCGCAGCATTTTGGTAGTGGGTGTCGGCTGTTGCACCCAGGTAACCCCACCATCGGTGGTGTGAATGATGGTTCCGTTATCGCCAACGGCCCAACCTTTGGTTGAGTTAGAAAAATGTAGGGCAAAAAGAGAAGAACCCGTTCCTGAGTTTAAAACTGACCAGGTTGTGCCACCATCAGCCGTTTTTATTAATGCACCTCCTTCGCCACAGGCATAACCTGTAGTATTGTCGGCATAAAATACACCCCAGAGATTAGCATTAACCACCGATGCTGCCATTGTCCAGCTCTGGCCTTGATCGTTAGAATTAATTATAAGACCACCATCGCCTACGGCTGTTCCTGCATCGGGTGTTCTGAAGCTGATTGCATACAAAAAAGACGGAACAGCTGTATAACAATTCGTCCAGGTTGCACCCTGATCGGTGGTACGTATTATGGTTCCGACTGCACCAACAGCAACATACGTTTGTTCGTCAATTGCAACACCACCGAACAATCCGTTACCCTGCGGCATTGGATTTTGCCACTGCCATGGATTCTGGGCATATGTTCCGAACATGAATAACAACAGAGTAAAAGTGATGAGGTTTTTCATTTTCCTGCGATTTGAAATAGTGAATAATTCCCTTAGCGGCAATTTGCCTAAAACATTAGTGCCTGAAAGCAAAGCAGTTAACTGTATATTTATAGGGTTTTTCGCCCACCAGCAAATTCCAGGTTTTACCATTCCAATAGCTGTAAAACGGAATTCCATTTACAAATTTCGAAACATACATTACTGTTCCGTCAATTATATCAATAGCTTCGATAGAACTGGCTTCGGTTACATCGGTGCGCGAGGAGCCTTCCCAGTAGCAGGCATTTTGCAGCCCACCCTGCACCAAAGGCATACGGCGCGTACCGGCAAGCAATATCTTGCCACGTGGTGTGCAGCAAAAAATAATTCCAGTGGCTTCGTCGTAAGCACTTAGGTTTGTGCGGTTGGGCAGAGGTTTATTCTCCCAGTAACACGGGAATGGCATGGGTGATCCTGTGGTGGAATATAAATTACTGAATTGCGACTGGTAGCCAGCACAATAAATTATACCTCCGCTCACACGAATGCAGTATAACAATCCGCCTTCATCAGAAATTTTGACTTGATTTACTCCCGACCAATAAAAATGTGGAGCATTGCCCTGTGAACTACAGCAATAAACGGTACCGGCATCAACAGTCATTGATTCGACGCTGTAACCCAGGCAATCGTGGTTCCAGTTTAAGCTAATGCGATCATTACCTTTCCAGTAGCAGGGATTACTCTCGTTGTCAGCATAAAATGATCCGGCCATATAAACTATGCCTTCACTCACCGCCATACAGGTTACCCACTCCGTTTCGGTGGTATTGTTAACAATGTCATGAAAAGTGGTATCGGTCCAGTAACAGGCTTTTTTCCTTCCTTTCGCATCCCTGTAGGTGCCTCCGCAATAAACCACACCGTTTTCGACAGTGATGGCAGTTACAAAAGGCTCATAACCCGGACAGGGCAGATCAACCTGAATAGTATCGTACCAGTAACAGGCTTTTGTGCCCTGCAACGAAACATACCCCCCTGCGCAATAGGCCAGTGGCTTGTCCTGATTTGCGGGTTTTATATCAGTTTCCTTAGTGCAACCTATTGCAAATGCTAACGTTAGCCCCGTAATAAAAAGTAATAATTTCGTTTTCATCGGTTGTGGTTTTTGGGTTTTGATAAATGTGTTTGAAATTATTTTCGGGCAATTGCGTAACAACGAACCTGCGCCTTTGCAATTTCGCTTTCTCCCACCAAATCGTACCAGTTAGAACCATCCCAGTATATCGGATGTGTTTTACCGGTAGCTCCTGTAACAATGCAATACAGTGTGGAGTTACAGATTCCTATTGCCTGAACAAGCTGTCCGTCAGGCAAGTATGTTACATCGCTGCCTTCGGACCAATAGCAGGCGGTTAGCATTTTATTTGCATTATTTGGCCCATCCGGATCAAGGTTTCCTCCATAATACACAGTTCCTGCAGTTGCGCAAACTGATTGACAACTACCATCAAATTCAGTGGATAATGCAGTGAATGCAATATCATCTTCCTTCCACTTTCCGGGTTGAGGCTGCAAACGTTCGTAGGATGAATATACGCCTTCGCCCCTGCCGCCAAAAAATACTTCTTCTCCAATAAAATCAAGGCTTTTTACTTCACCCGGATGATACTCGTACTCATGAGAAAAAGGATTCAGGATGTCCTTAACTGACAGATTGTGGTATTCGTTATTTTTATAGTAAAAGGGCGAACCTGTATAGGTTGAAGAGTTTGATCCGGCACAATATACATTGCCTGCAGCCGACACCCCAATGGCAGCAATCTGCGATTTAAACCCCTGGTTGGGAAGCATATGCATTTCACCATCCACCCAATAGCAGCTTTGAACTTTACTTGTTTCGTCGAGATATTCACCAGCCGAATATACTGTTCCACCCTTTTGAGTAATGCAATAAGGAATTGCATAACCGGTAGCCTCGAGGTTATGAAGCACGCCATTAACCCAATAACATGGAATACCGCTTCTATCCTTTGTTGAATAGGTACCTGCGCAATACACAACTCCTTCGTTTACATAAATTGCATTCACAATGCCTGTGATTAATCCTACGCCAGTGAGATCAACCCGTTTTGTGCCCGACCAGTAACAGGGAATCTGGTATCCGCTAGTATTGGTAAAATTTCCGGCACAAAATGCGATTCCTGTTTCTTTCTCCGGATCTGTAACAGTGTTTTTTTCGCAGCTAACCAGCAAAAAGCTAAACAGTATGTTAATGATGAGTACTTTAAGATAGATTTTCATTTTTCTGTCGGGTATAAAAATGGGTTGAAATAATTGGATTTATTACTTTCTGCTTTCGGAGCGTTTGAAGCCTTTTATACTTAGTTCGGCATCGTCGTTAGGATAATAATTCTGATTGTCGGTATAAATAACATCGCCCTGCTCATTCTCCCAGCGGTAGCTCCACTCGTTTGTACCCCTTTCGGCAGCGCCTGTAAACGGATTAATATAATCCTGCTGTGCTGTGAGGGTGAGATACATCTGTTCGTTTATTTCGGAGTTGGTGCGCGAGCGGTGTTCGGCAATTTCGTTGTCGATACGGTTTATGTCGCGCTGAGTTTGCAGAGCTATATTGCTGTTCATCTGCTGACTGCGAATTTCCCGCGAAAGCCATTCAGGGTTGAGTTTTACTGAATTGCCGATGGTTGCAAACAAGGGTACATTGGCTTCAAACACTGGTTTCTCAGCCCTTACATACCAGGTTTCCTTATTGCTCCAAAGACCTGAGCCAGCCTGTCCCCAGTCTTCGATGGCACATACCATTTTCTCCAGATACCTGATCCCGTTTTCTGAGTACTCCATGGTGGCAATGACAGTCTGGTATTCAAAGTGGTAGCCTCCGGTCATCAAAGCCGACATTTTTCGGTACTCATCCGATAGTTTCTGCAGTTGCTGAACATCTATTATCAGCAAATTATGAGCATGTGGATGAGCAAATGGAACAGCGATTTCCTTTATAAAATCAGCCGGAGCCATCAGACGCATCACCATCATCCCGTTATAGTTACTCCCGTCGGGAAACATAGGTGCAGCCAGATTCTGACCCGGATAGCGGCGCATATCAAAAAAGCGGGTATCGGGCAGCCATCCTATACTTGCCTTGTTGTCAGGTGAAGATAGTTTCATATAAAGCTTTGCCTCGATGGCATTGCCAGAACCGCCCGAAGTATTAGGATCAACCCGGGTAATACCTCCGCTTATAATCCATCCTTGTGGAAGTAAAAAAGTGAATGCCTTTTCATTGGGTTCGGTGCTGCGGTGAAACACAACAGATGAGCCATTATTCCCGGAGAGCTTGCTCATTGCCATCTGATAATCTTTATTAACCCCAGAGTTACAGGCAAGCAGGGCACATGATGTCAGAAAAATTGAAGTTATCGTCATGGTTTTCATGTCAGCGTGTTTTGAATTCATTCAGGCAGGATGTTAATTCCCATCCTGTTAAACTCGTCGTCAAAAGTATATCGGAATTTACAAAACACTCATTAATAACACCTTACAATATCACCCCAACCACCCTACAAAAACACTCAATCTTTAAAAGGGATTAATGTTGCAAAGAGAAACAAGAGCATAGCAGGAAATGAAGTGGCTTTTAGCAGCCTGATTGGATTGGACCGCTAAGAAAATAAGGAAGGGCGATAAGAAAAAAATCAGATAACAGCAATATGGTTGGTGAGATTTTGCTCGTGAGGCACTCCCAGTTTTTTGCGAATACGTGTACGGGCAACTTCAATACTTTTAATAGATTGCCCCGAAAGCGAAGATATTTCACGGGTATTCATATCGAGGCGGATAAACGAGCACAAACGACGTTCGGCCGGGGTAAGTCCGGGATATTTTTCGAGAAGGCGCTGCTGAAAACCCGGATGAACTTCGTTGAACGAAAGTTCAAATTCTTTCCAGGCATTGGGCGACAGTTCCTGTTTAAGTTCCATTTGCAGGTTATGAATGGTGGCCGACGAAACATCTGATTTTTTAAGAAGTTCCAGTTCGGATATCAATTTTTCGAGTAATTGGTTTTTCTGGTTGATCAACATGGTTTTGGATGTTAGCTCCCGATCTTTCCCCCCTATATCCTCGCTAAGTTTTTCAATTTTCTGATCACTTACCAGCTTTACCCTGCCGGCTTCTTTTTTGGTTTGTAAGTTCCTTTTATAGATAAGCCAAACAAGGGCAATACTCAAAACAAGACAAATTCCAAGAAGCAGTACCAATAAATTTTTGTTCCGGATGGCCTGATTCTGCAGCAAACTATTTTGCGCCAGCACCAGGTTTTCATTTTTAAGCCTCGACTGAATAAATCCTGCTTCAATTTCCTCAATGGTTCTGTTTTTCTCAACCGAGAAAATGCTGTCTTTCAGAAGCATCGCGCTGTTGAGATGCTTTAATGCTTTGGCAGGATCGCCTTTTGTTTCATAACAATCGGCCAGGCATTTATTTGCCAGCAACAAAGTTTTAAGCGCACCTAATTCCTGAGCAAGCTTTTCACCTGCCTGGGCATGTATTATGGCATCGGTAACGATACCTGCAGCTAACTCAGTTGAGGCTAGTTCAACAAGAGCTTCCGCTTCTTCAGCCCTGGCGCCGGTTTCTTTGTAAAGAGCGGCGGATTTTTTATGATATCCTATGGATATTTCCAATGATCCTTTTTCCTTATGAATTTTCCCATATTGTGCATAACATGACGCTATTTTTGATTTATCGCCGGCTTTTTCAGCCAATTTGGTTGCATCATCAAGAAATTGAACTGCGTTATCAAAATCTTTCAGCTCGGTGTAAACATCAGCAAGGTTTTTATACCTGATAATCAGTCGGTAATCATCCTGTTTTACTTCCTGAAAATTGAGTGATTTATTATAATATTCCAGTGCCCGAAAAGGGTCACCTCTGTCGAGATATAAATTACCGATATTATTAAGGCAGTCCGAAGCAGCCAGTTCGTCGTTCAGTTTGCTGAATTCAGTAATTGCTTTCTGATATGATGCCATGGCTTTGGAGAAATCACCCTGCTTGCGATATACATTTCCGAGGTTATTGTAACAATACGCAACTTCATTTTTCATCCCGGCGTGGGTCGCAACATTAAGTGCTTTGTTGTAGCAAAGTATAGCGTCGGCGAAATTGCCGCTTTGCTTTTGTACAATTCCCATCCCCGAATAGCACCAGAATTCGCCATCCTTGCTTCCGGCTTTCTGATATTGGGAAAGAGCCTCATTGTATTTCGACATTGCATCTCCATGAAGGCTTTGCTCCAGATATACCTCGGCAAAATAAAACAGACAATCGCCAATGGAATAGGGCTCATTAAGACGGAGTGCATACTTATAGGCCGCTTCGTATTGCACGAGTGCCTGCTTGTATTCCACTCTTTGATAATGAACAAGCCCCAGCCCCAGATACCCTTTCACCAAATACCGCAGCAGTGGTTTTTGCTGTGAGGATTTCATGCCTGGTTTTAAATTTTCGGATGATAGTTTTATCGCCTTTTGGTATAGCAACACAGCCGAATCAGAAGATGAAATGTCTGCCTTATGCAGGTACGAAGCAATACTTGCTGTATCGGACGAGGCATTTGCCGATATGGCTTCGTAACCTGCGAAGCTTGTGATAAGGATATTTAACAGAAGTAAATTATACCTGAGATGAATGCTTTTTAGATCCAGGGTTCGCATATTGGAAAAATAAAAATAAAAGTAGTAATTTTTCTGTTACAGCATTAAATCACTACTTTTTATCAGAGTTACTGATGAGGCTAACCACCTGTTTCCAGTCTATTTCGTTCACCAGCAATTGACTGTAAAATGGATGGCCGTTATTTTTATACGATTCAGCCAGTGCGGCTTCATCCATCTGCGGGTAATAAAAGGTCAAAAACTGTATGGCTGTATTAGGCAGGCTGCGATTCCAGTAGTCAGGGTTGAAACGCATAAGTTGTAATCCTTCGCCTTTTCCATTTACCTTTAGAACAAAATGCTCATCATGGCCTAAAAAAGCCGGGGCGTTCATTTCTTCTTCACTTAATTCGGATATTTCTTTTTCGAGTTGTGCTATAAGCAAACGATCCATTTCCGTTTTAGTTCTCATTTTATAGAACCGTAGATGTATTTCGGCTAACTCCCTCACTGTAACCGGAATCCAGTAAGGAGGTCTCTCAGGGTTATATACAACAATGTGATAAGGGTATGCATCAGCCGCTTCGCGGTAAAGATCAACACCCGGCTCTATTTGTTTTACAAAATCAAATACCGGAAAAACTTCGTTCATTTCGAGTGCCGCGGCATTTAAAGCCTTTTCCTGTGCCGGATCATCCTGAAGTTCGTCGAAATAGGGATAATTGGGATTTGTACCATGGCCTGTTTCTGTATTATTTATATCAAAAGAGTAATGCGGCGGCTCAACGGTCCACTTACCACCGTTACTGAGGAATAACTGAAAACTGAAATTAAGCTCGGTGCGTAAGCCGTAATTGCTGTTGTTCATTTTGTAGTATTTATCCCAACCTCCATAAGTTGTAGCTGCCAGATCATAACCTTTCGGACTTTTAAGCATCGGAACATTAAGATGAAACCACTCGGCTAAGGACGCAATAACTTTGCTATAGGCGATGTATTCAGCTTCGGTGCTGGTTATATTGTTTGAATAACTCCATTTGCCAGGTTTCTCCGGTAGGAAATCAGATGGTTTTTGTGCATCCAGTACTATAGACTGAAAAAGCACAAAAAGAAATAGAATTGATGATACTTTTGTCATACAGTTAATTTTTTATTTATCTATTGCCGGAACTAATGCAGTATTATCGAACGCTTCCAAAAATCGTTGAAGGCTGTACCCCGGAGCGTTTTTTTTCAGCCATTCGTCCTTTGCATCGGTATATATCTGAGTATTGGCGAGGTGGTTGAAGGTTAAAATCTGTATAGCTGAGCGTGGAAGCTTTTTATTCCAGTAATCCTGATTTAAGCGTACCACCTGTTGCGGCCCTTCAATGGGAGTAATACCCAAAAACGGGAATCGTTCATCGTGGGTATTATTATATGCCCATCCATCGCGTTCGGCTTCAGAAACCTGCGCATATTCAGCTTCAATCATTGGGAGCATCATGTCGCTCTGCAGTTTATCGGGGTGAAGTCGCCAGTATTCGATTTTTAGTTCAGCAATTTCTCTGAACTTAACGGGCAGATAATATGCTGGTCTTTCGGGATTATAAATTACAATTATTTCACTGATGTAACGATCAATTCCATTGCCGAGTTCCTCTTTTTCTCCAACCAGATAAGTTATTTCTTTAAGATTATCGCTAACAGCTTTCCATTTCTCGTAATTGAAACCCGG
>Ga0209066_10007164_pt1 | contig 11138 bp, 8 predicted proteins | sample All_14_2_FD_187198 | JGI IMG/M metagenome (GOLD analysis project Ga0209066, IMG submission 187198) | Freshwater microbial communities in response to fracking from Pennsylvania, USA - Allegheny Zone_MetaG_DW_15 (SPAdes) (version 2) ... | reverse complement strand
TCGCTTGCCGGCCTTAGGGCGCTTCTTGGGCGCGCGCGTCATCGCCACATCGTCAGGCAGACCGTGGCGCGCCTCGATGTCCTTCTGCAGGGCCTTGGCCGCCATCAGGTGGCCGGGGAACATCATGTCCACCACCGAGCCGGCGATCGGCACCGCGTCGGTGGCGGTGTCCATGGCGATATAGGCCGCCATCCGCGCCAGGGTCAGGAACGACGCCCCGCCGGAGAGGGCTTGCACCAGTAAGAGGCCGCCGGCCCCCATGCTGTAGAGCGGCCCCACCACGGGCACCCACGACAGAACGCCGTCCAGGCCCAGACCGAACGGACCGATGCCGATCAGGCGATCGGACAGGCCCTTGATGGTCTCGGCCGATTTCCAGGCGCGGTGGGCGCGGGCGCGCTTGCTGTCGCCAGCGGCTGAAACAGGGGGGGCGGTTTCTAGGGTCATGCTCTGATCAACGCCTTTGCCGCCGGATGGTTGTTGATCTGCTTCAGCCCAGGAAAACGACGCGGCGCTTTTCCTTGCCGGCCTGGATGCGGGCCAGCAGGTCGCGATACTCCGCCGTGCCCTGCACCTCCTTGCGGCTGCCCTCGAAATAGATAGTGTCGTCCATGTGTTTGGTCAGCATGTCGGCCGACCACTTGTGGCCGGTGAACAGCAGGTCAGCCACCTTGCCGGGCCCGGGCAAGGCCCCGGCGACGGTGTCGATCAGGATGATGGCGAAGATCTGGATCACGATCATCGGCGCGGCGCGGGCCCGCACCGCGTCGATCATGATCAGCCCGCCCGCGCCCAGGCTGTAGAGCTCGCCGGCGCCCGGGATCCAGGTCAGCAGGCCATCCAGGCCCACACCCAGCGGTCCTATGCCGACGACATTGTCCGAAAGCTTCTTCACCCGTTCGACGTTATTCCGGATGTTGTGCAGGTCGAGATGCGACTTGGCGAAGATCACCGGAAAGCTCCAGGGGCGAAAACTGCGGTCAATCTGCCTTAACCAAGGGCGCGCCGGAAGTGGCAGAACGCCAGATTCCCGTGTGGCGGGAGAATGACGCAAGAAAGTCTCGCTTTCCGGGGGAGCCCCTCGCGAACGGCGACGTTTACGCCTAAGTTAAGGACGTTGGCGCGCACGTCGCACAGGGGTTCATCCATGCTGATCTCGACCACCCCCTTCATCGAAGGCCGGCCGGTTCAGGACTACAAGGGCGCGATCTACGCCCAGTCGATCCTTGGCGCGAACGTCGTGCTGGATCTGATGGCGGCGATCCGCGACTTCATCGGCGGTCACTCCAAGTCGTACGAGCGCGTCCTGGCTCGCGCGCGCGAAGACGCCATGAAGAACCTGATCAAGGAAGCCGAGAAGCTGGGCGCCAACGCCATTATCGCCGTCGACCTCGACTACAACACCGTTGGGCCGCAGGGCTCGATGATGATGGTCTCGGTTTCCGGGACGGCGGTCGTTCTCTAGACGTAGCCCAGAAGCGCCCTCAAGCCTGGCGCGTGAAAGTCCACGACCCGTCTGTGAGTCTCCGACAGGCGCTTCGGAATCTCGGCCGTAAGATTGAGGTTTTCGCTGGCCGTGCGACTCTCGCGGCGGTCAGCGCCAGCCTCGACACGATCGCGCCAGTCGTCGGGCAGGTCCAGGCCGCAATCGGCCAGCAGCCTGGAGAAAAAGGCCTCGGCGCGTTTTGAGCCGAGGTCGTTCAGGCTGTCGACGATGTCCTCGTAGCGCACGATCACTGCGCCAGAGCCCATCCAGGCCACGGCGTTGAGGGCGAAGATGTCCTTCAGGTCCGGAACCTTGCCGTGCGCGCCCATGATCATCATCATGATCACGTCCTCGGGCGAGGCCGCCCCGCCCTTGATGTGGTTCAGGTTTCCCTGGAACTCGTCGGACAGATAGAAACGCGCCCGCGCCAGAACCCAGTCATAGGGATCGCGGACCAGAACGATGTGGCGCACGTCGCGCAGGGCGATGGCTGACTCGTCCGAGAACAGCATGTGCCCCCAGCTGATCATCGGCTTGGCGGTCGAAAACGCCTCCGGCCCATACTGGCGCAGGATGGCATGCTGGATGTATTCGCGCCGCCAGTGCTGCTCGGGCGTAACGAACATGCGCAGGATGTTGCGGATCAGGTGGGTGCCGGCCTTGGGGACGCTGTTGAGATAGACCGGCGCCGTCAGCGCGGCGCGATCAAAGCGCAGGCCGATCTCGTCGAGGTTGTCGGGCTTGCCCCGGATGATGGCGTTCACGCTGGCAGGTTCCCTGACACAGATAGCGATACGAAAACGGCGGCGGGTCGCCCCGCCGCCGTCATGTTAGTCCATTAGCCTAAGCGACTAGAAGCGCGCCGTGATGTTCAGGAACAAGCGACGGCCGATATAGTCATATTGCGAGGCGAAGACCGAGGTCCCCACCGTGCTGTAGTTGCCCTGACCCAGCGACACCGCCGGGGGCTGCTCGTTGAACACGTTGGCCACGCCCCCCAGGATCGACCAGTCGTCGAACTCCTTCTCCAGCGAGAGGCTGTGATAGGCGGTGAACTCGGTGTGGATCTTGTAGAAGGTCGTGCCGGCGGCGTTCTTGTCGGCATAGTCTTCGGCGTCGGACGCCTTGCCCACCATGTCGATGCCCCAGAAACCGGTCCAGTCGCCCTTGGTCAGGCGGAAGTTCAGCTGGCCGGTCCAGTCGGGATCACCCACAAAGCCGTTCTCGTCGATCGTCGTGCCGGCGAACAGCGCGGTGGTGTCCTCAAGCTGCCAGGTGGTCTGCAGATCGACCGTCAGCTTGGAATCCCAGGGCAGCTCCTGGCCATAGCGGACCGTCAGGTCGATGCCGCGGTTGGCCTGCTCGGCGATGTTGAGATAGTTGTTGGTGACGCTGTTGATCAGGTTCGAGCCCGGGGTGCGGGTAAACAGATTGCACAGCGGATCGGTCGCGAAGGTCAATGAGCGATAGCAGCCGGCAACGATCCGCGCGGCGCCCAGGCGCGTGATCTCGTCGTTCACTTCGATCTCGAAATAGTCGACGGCCACGTTCAGATCCGCGAATGACGGAGTCCAGATCACCCCATAGGTCACGGCCTTGGAGGTCTCTGCCTCCAGGGCGCCCTTGCCCCCGCCGGAGGTTACGGTCGCCGACGAACCCGCACCCGTGTGGGTGGACGGAATGCCATCGGCCGCGCAGTTGTCGGCGACATTCTGCGTGATGTTGCCCTGCGCCAGGTTCTGGCCCCAGCGGATGCAGGGATCGACCGTGCGCTGCGAGGCGAAGCTGGTCTCGGCGTTCTTGTACAGCTCGAACAGCGCCGGGGCGCGGAACGACGTGCCCTTGGTGGCGCGGACACGCAGCGACGGCAGGATTTGCCAGTTCAGACCGACCTTGTAGGTGTCATCCTCGCCATAGCTGTTGACCTTGGTGTGACGCCCGGACAGCGACAGCTCGACATTCTCGGCGAAGGGCAGGCCCTTCAGCAGCGGAATGCTCAGCTCGCCGAAGAACTCGCGCGCCAGATCGTCGCCCTTGGTGATGCCGGCGGTGGAGGCGCCCCACACGTTGCCGGCGAGGGTGATCGCGCCCGGAACGTCGTTGATCGAGTCCTTGCGGTAGTGGAAGCCGAACGCGGCCCCCACGTCACCAGCCGGCAGCTTGAAGAGCGTGCCCGAGGTGGAGCCTTCGATGACCAGCTGCTTGTAGGTGGTTTCGCCTTCTTCGCTATCGAACAGGAAGGCTTCTTCAGCAGCGGTGTACTTGCCGGCCAGGAAATCAGGCGTCACCCAGCTGACGTCCACGCATTGCTTGTTGCTCACGGGGGTCACCTGACCCAGGCAGGAGCCGGTGCGGAACGCGCCGATGTCGACGGCGTCCTGCAGGATCACGTCCTGGGAATAGCGACCCTTGGAATGGCTGTACTGGGTGAAGACATCCCAGTCCCAGCCCCTCAGGAAGTCGATCTTGCCAAAGTCGCCGCGCAGGCCGCCGACGTAGCGCTGGTAGTCGACGCGCTGGCCCGACCGGTTGCGGTTGGTCACCGGGGTGGGCGACAGGATGAAGTCACCGGTGAAGCCGGCGCTGAAGGGGTCGTAATCGCCGGTGTAGAAGTAGCTCCAGAACTGACGGTAGCCGTTGGTCTTGGTGGCCCGGCGGTTGAGCAGCACCTCGCCATAGGCTTCGACGCTGTCGTTGATGTCGAAGGCGCCCTGGGCGTAGACGGTCGAGCGCTCGGTGCGCGGGGTCAGAGACGAGGCCAGGTTGAACGGGCTGTTATAGTCCAGCACGCCGATGTCGGCGGCTTGCGGGTCGTCGCTATAGCCGACGGTGTAGAAACCGGCCGGCATCCCCGGATAGTTGGCCGCCTGACCCGGAGGCACCTGCGGGATCAGGCCGCCCAGCTTGCCGTCGTAGTCATACTGCAGCTTGCCGTCGATGCCGCCGAAGCTGAAATCGTAGAGCCAGATCTGATCGTACAGCGCGTCGCGGCACTGCTCGGAATTGGTGCGCGGGTCGATGGTGTCCTTGCGCTTGCCATTGGCGTCAGTGATGTATTGGCGACCACAGTTGGTGTAGCTGCGCTGACCGTTGGTTTGCTCGGACGTCTTCGAATAGTCGTACGACATATTGAAGAAGCCGCGCTCGAAGGTCTTTCCCCAGCTGATGCTGCCGCGTTGCTGCTCCCCACCCTTGTCCTGGGGCTGGCTGACGAAGGCGTCGATTTCGAAGCCGTCGGTGTCGCGCTTGGTGATGATGTTGACGACGCCGGCCACGGCGTCGGAGCCATAGATCGACGAGGCGCCGTCCTTCAGGATATCGACGCGGTCGATGGCCGAAAGCGGGATGACGTTCAGGTCGACGGCGGACACGCCGCCGCGCACGCCGGCCGGGCCGGTGCGGCGGCCGTTGATAAGAACCAGCGTGCGGTTCGCGCCCAGGCCCCGCAGCGAAACGGTTTCAGCGCCCGGGCCGCCGTCTGTGACGAAGGCGCTGGAAATGGCGGAGGTGACCTGGGGCGAGCCCGAGGCGATCGTCGAGGTCTGCAGCAGGCCGGCGGCAGTCGAGATGCCCTTCAGTCGGCCCTGTTCGGCGCTGATGACCTGGATCGGGTCGGGGCTGTTGAACTCGCTGCGCTTGATGCGCGAGCCGGTAACCACCAGCGCTTCGATCTCCGTCGCCTCTGCGGCCTGATCGTCCGTAGTGGCCAGGGGTGCGGCCGCCTGGGCCAGCGCCAGGGCAGGCGTCATGACGCCGACAGCAAGACCGGCGATCACGGTGGAGGCCAGAAGATGCTTGCGATGGTTCGACATTATAAAAAAACCCCCGTAACAATGCTAAAAGTAGAGAATTGCGACAAGACTCACCCTAAGAGAGCAACGCTCTACCACTGAGTTTAGGTGAGCGCGTCCAAGCCTCGACCGCAACGCCGCCGTCGCGTTCCTGACACATTTTCGACACGGTGTGGCATTCGCGCACGCTGGCGCCCCTCTGATCAGCATTTGAGCAGCAAGGGGAAGGGTTGGCCGCAGCCGTCGGCTTGCTATTGTGACGCCACGCGCGCGCATCGCCATGCTGCCCCTAACGCCGTCATCTGGAGACGCCTGTGAGATTCGACCCCCGCCCGCTCGTCGCGACCGTCGCGCTTCTGCTCGCTGCGCTCCCGGCGGCCGCAATGGCCGCGCCCCTGCCAGCGAAGGTGTTCGCGGATCCGCCTGCGATCAGCGACGTTCAGATTTCACGCGACGGCCGGCACATCGTGGCCCTGACATCGCATAACGGTCAGAGCCCCACGATCTCGGTCTGGAAGACTGACGCCCTGGACAAGCCCGCAGCGGTGATCTCGGCCGCCAAGGTCCGCATACTGGGCGTCAGCTTTCTCAAGAACGATCGCCTGCTGGTGCGGACGATCCAGACCTTCACCTTCGGCGCCACCAAGGGCCATCTGAGCCGGCAGTATGTCTCGGACCTCGAAGGCAAGTCCTGGACAACCCTGCTTCCCGACGGCCGCGCGCGATCCGAGACCGAGGCCTTCCTGGCCAAGTTCGACGACGCCAGCGTCATTGATTTCCTGCCGGCCGACCCGCGCCACATCGTGGTGGAAGATGCGCGTATCGATACGCGCGGCGATATCCTCAAGCTGGATATCTATTCGGGCGAGACGGAGCGGCTGATGCGGGGCTCCGAGCGCTTCGGCGGCTTCCAGCTCGACCTGAAGGGCGAAATCCGCACGCGTCAGGAGCTGGGCTATGACAAGGGCGCGGTCTATTTCGCCCAGTGGATCCGCGATCCGTCCAACGGCGAATGGTCCGAACACTTCCGCTGGTACGCCAAGGACCGCGAGCCTGTCTCGATCGTCGGGTTCACCGAAGACCCCAACATCATCTATGTCTCCTCGGCCAAGGGGCGCGACAAGTCGGGCCTCTATGTCTACGACATCAAGGCGCGGCAGATCGTTGAGCCTCTGTTCGAGCACAGACTGTTCGACGCCGGCGGCATCGTCACCTCCAGCGCCAAGGCCGACTATGGCCGGGTTCTGGGCTTTTCCTATGCCGGCCCCACCAACAGCATCTACTGGACGGACGAGACCTTCTCGGCCCTGAACAAGAGCCTGCGGACGGCGCTGGGCGTGAAGACCAAGCCGATCAACTGGGTGGATCCGGCGACCGGGACCGCGACGCGCCTGCCGGTGGCCGACGGAGCCGATGCTGCGATCACCGACTGGTCGGAAGACCTCAAGCACTTCATCGTCCAGAAGTCAGGGCCGGCCAATCCGGGCGAGTACTACCTGCTCGACTCGTCGGGCGCGCTGAGACTGCTGGGCAAGGTGCGGCCCGAGCTGGACGCCGCTTCGCTGGGCGCGACGCGCCTGGTGCAGTATCCCGCCCGCGACGGCCTGATGATTCCCGCGTTCCTGACCACGCCGCCCGCCGACCAGTTTGGTCCTGGCCCCTACCCCACCCTGATTGAGCCGCACGGCGGGCCGTGGTCGCGCGATAATCTGGACTGGGATCCGGCGGGATGGGTTCAGTACTTCGCCAGCCGCGGCTACGCCGTGCTGCAGCCGCAGTTCCGGGGCTCGGAGGGCTGGGGCCAGAAGCTGTGGCGCGCCGGCGACGGCGAGTGGGGCCAGAAGATGCAGGACGACAAGGACGACGGCGCCCAGTGGCTGATCGACCAGAAGATCGCCGCGCCGGACCGCATCGCCATGTTCGGCTATTCCTATGGCGGTTACGCCGCCCTGGCTGCCGCCATCCGCCCCAATGGCCTCTATCAGTGCGCGATCTCCGGCGCGGGGGCCGGCGACCTGGCCAGCCTGAAGCAGGCCACCTTCGACAACCGCTTCCAGCGCGAGTTCCAGAACCCGACGATCCGGGGGATGGACGCTCTGGAGCGCGCCAAGGAAGCCCAGATCCCGCTGTTCATCTATCATGGCGACCGCGACACAAACGTCGAGGTCAAGCAGTCGCGCAAGTTCGTCGACGCTCTGAAAGCGGCCGGGAAGCCGCATCGCTATCTTGAGATCAAGGACATGGGCCACGGCTTCATCACCATGGAACCGGCCATGGTCGAGACCCAGTTGGTCGAGATCGAGAAATACCTGAACACCGAGTGCGGCCCCGGGGGCATCGGCTGACGCCGGCGCCCCCAGAGCAGCGTCAGGCTTCAGCGGCCGCGAAGCGCTTGGCCTGAGCAACCCAGGCGTCGCGGTCTGCCCGGCCCTTCAGATTGAGCAACTGGTCGATGGACTGGAGGTCTTCCGGCGTCCAGGCGGCGATCTGGCTGAAGCTGGTGACGCCCAGTTCGCCCAGGGATGCGGCGAGCTTGGGGCCAACCCCGACCAGGCGGGTCAGGTCGTCGGCCAGGACGCTGGCGGTCTCGGCCTGGCTCTCGACAGCCTCGACAACGGGCGCCGCAGCGGCCTCGACCATCGGGGTCTCGACCTGAGCAAGGTCCTCAACCTCGAGTGTCTCGGCGAGGGTCTCTACGGTTTCGACCACCGAGTCGCTGGCGACCTCAACCGTCTCGACAACGGCCTCGGCAGCCGCTTCGGCGACGAAGACGGCGGGCTCGACCACCGCTTCGATGGCGGCTTCAACGGTCTCGAGCGCCTGCACAGCTACAGTTTCGGCGGCCGGGATGGGAGTCGCCACGGGCTCGGGGGACAGGGCGATCATGGCTTCCTCGACCACCGCTTCGATGGCGGCTTCAACGGTCTCGAGCGCCTGCACAGCCACGGTTTCGGCGGCCGGGATGGGAGTCGCCACGGGCTCGGGGGACAGGGCGATCATGGCTTCCAAGTTGACGGCCTCGCGCCAGCGCGACGCCCACCACCACCAGGTTGCGCCGGCCGCAGCCGCGCCGCCGAACATCAGCCACAGAGGCGAGGCGGCCCCCAGCATCAGATGCGGGGCCGTTTCGGGATCAACCCGTTCGACCTTGAAAGCGGGAAAGAGAGACTGGGTAGAAACCATGGCGAGCGCTCCGGCAAACCGCGATTTGTGCGCCGCAGCATAACACAGATTTTTCGTTCGCAAGTGCGAAAATATTGACCTTGGGTCAACTCAGCCCGAAGGTCCTCAGGGCCAGTCCCGCCGCCACCAGCACCACCACCATGGCCAAGACCGGCAGGCGCAAGGCGAAGGTCAGGCCCAGCGCCAGCATCGTCATCCCCAGGGCGGTTGCATCAAGGCTGGCCGGATCGGGGATGGTAAGCTTCATCGGCCCCCAGGCCCGCACGTCGCCGGTGCGAAACACCAGGTGGGTCGCAAACCACGCCGCCAGTTGCGCGATGACGCCGACTGCGGCCGCAGACACCATCGCCAGGGCGCGCGCCGGCCGGGGGCGCTCACGCAGGCGCTCGACGAAAGGTCCGCCGGCAAAGATCCACAGGAACGATGGCGCGAAGGTCGCCCACGCCGCCATCAGGCCGCCGGCCAGGCCGGCGATCCAGGCCCATTCCGGCGAGGCCGCCTGATAGGCGCCGACGAACCCGACGAAGACAAAGACCAGCACCAGCGGTCCCGGCGTCGTCTCGGCCAGGCCAAGGCCGTCCAGCATCTGTCCCGGAGTCAGCCAGCCAAGCGCCGAGATCACCTGGCCCAGATAGGCCAGGGCCGCATAGGCTCCGCCGAAGCTGACCACCGCCAGCCCGCTGAAGATCGCGCCCATGCGGGCCACGACGGAGTCGGGGGCGATGGCCAGGGCCGTTGCGACGGGCGCCAGCCAGATCGTCAGCCAGATCATGACGGTCCGCAGCGTCGCGCGACGTCTGCTCCCCGCTTCCGGCGCGCTTTCGGCGACCGTGCCGCCGCCCAGCGCCCAGCCAAGCCCCCCCGCAGCCAGGACCAGCAAGGGAAACGGCGCCAGTGTAAAGCTCATCAGGGCGAAGGCGGCGACCGCTACCGTCATCCCCGTGCGATCCTGGATCGTGCGGCGGGCAATACGCAGGAGCGCCTGGACCACCAGGGCCACAACGGCAGCCTTCAGGCCCAGCAGAACAGGGCCGGCCCATTCGGATCGTCCGTAGACGACATACAGCGACGAAAGGGCCAGCATGATCGCCAGGCCCGGCAAGACAAACAGCAGACCCGCCGCCAGGCCGCCGCGCACGCCGTGCAAGCGCCAGCCCAGCCAGACCGCCAGTTGCTGGGCCTCGGGCCCGGGCAGGAGCATGCAGAAGCTCAGGGCATGGGTGAAGCGGGCCTCGTCGACCCAGCCCTTCTCCTCAACGACGGTCTTGTGGAGCAGGGCGATCTGCCCGGCCGGCCCGCCAAAGCCCAGGCAGCCGATCTTCAGCCAGACCAGCAGAGCCTCGGAAAAGCTGGGCGGGCTCCTGGTCATGGGGTGGTGCGCCAGACCCTGGCCGCGCCGCCGGCCTGACCCAGATGGCGGACGATCCAGTCGGTGACCATCCGCACGGCGGGTTCGACCTCGGCCGGGGCCCCGACCAGAACCATGGCGCTGCCGTTCATCTTCATGGGATCCAGCAGGGGTCGAAGCCGGACCTCGGCCACCAGGGCGTCGCCCGTGACGGTTTCCAGCCCGCGGATGAAGGCGTCGAAAGTCTCCAGGTCCTTGAGCGGCGTCCAGATGGCCAATACGGCCGACGGGTCGCGCTGCAAGGCCTGGCGGGTGACCTCCACAATGCGGGCATAGTCGTCGGAGCGCTCGAACGGCGGGTCGATCAGGATAAAGGCCCGCCCTCCCCGCCCCGCCTTGGCGGCGGCGGCCTCATAGCCGTCCGTCTTCGAGGCCTGGGCGAAGGGATAGGGCGCCAGCGAGCGGCGCAGCAGGTCGAAGTCGTCGTCCCGCAGTTCGCAGGCGGTGTAGCGGTCCTCGCGGCGCAAGGCTCCGGCGATCAGCAGGGGCGAACCCGGATAGAGCGGACCGTCCTTGCCGCCGTTCATGGCCCGCATGGCGGCGACCAGCGGCGCGAAAACGGCAGGTGCGTCGCCCTGCGCCAGCAGACGGAAGATCCCCGCCTCGGCTTCGCCGGATCGCCGCGCCATCTCGCCGCTCAGATCATAACCGCCGGCGCCCGCATGGGTGTCGATCACCGACAGGCTGGGCGCGTCGGCCTTCAGCACGTCCAGCAGGGACAGCAGAATGGCGTGTTTCTGCAGGTCGGCGAAGTTTCCGGCGTGATAGGCGTGGCGGTAGTTCATGTCGAAGGCGGGCTCCCGGAAGCGGCGCTCGCTGTATCATGGACCGCCATCGCCCGTCGCAGTTCCTCGACCATGATCTGGCGCAGACCGGGCGGCGAGACGATCTCAACCCCGTCGCCCCAGGTGAACAGGTGCCAGGCCAGTTCCAGCATGCCGGCGGCGCGGAAGGCCACGGTGACCGAACCATCCGCCTCAGGCCGCACGGTCTGGGTAGAGTGGAAACGCCAACGCAGGGCGTCCTCGGCCCGGTCGGGGCGGATGCGCAGGACCACGTCCTCGACCGCGCCGTGATAGATGCCGAAACTCTCGTCGGCGAAGGCCTGCAGCGAGAAGTCCTCCGGCGGCGGGGCGGGCCGATCCAGCACCTTCAGGTCCTTCATCTTGTCCAGGCGCCAGGAGCGCGGCCGCGGATCCTCGCCCTCCAGCGCCACCAGATAGTTGCTGCGCGCGAACAGGATGCCCAGCGGCGTCACCTCGCGCGTCCG
>Ga0209066_10007163_pt1 | contig 11138 bp, 15 predicted proteins | sample All_14_2_FD_187198 | JGI IMG/M metagenome (GOLD analysis project Ga0209066, IMG submission 187198) | Freshwater microbial communities in response to fracking from Pennsylvania, USA - Allegheny Zone_MetaG_DW_15 (SPAdes) (version 2) ... | reverse complement strand
GATCCACTCAGTCAGCACCGCGAAGCTCGACGCGACGGCGGACATCATCGAGTCGCTGTGCGTGGACGAGGGCCGGAAGCTCGTGATCTTCTGCCGCTTCACGGCCGAGTATAACGCGCTCTGCGAACTGGCGGCCAAGGTGCTCGGGCCAAAGCTCAGGCACGTCGCAATCCGCGGCGGAGTATCGACCGAGCAGCGCGGCGAGGCAGTCAAGCAGTTCCAGACTGACCCGGATACGCGGGTGTTTGTGGGGAATCTTCAAGCCTGTTCGGAGGGGCTCACTCTGACCGCCGCCGACACGGTGCTGTACTACTCGCTGACGTTCAACTATGCGCAATACGCGCAAAGCCAGGACCGCGTACACCGCATCGGGCAGGCGAACAAATGCACGTACATCAATCTGGTTGCGCCGGGAACCGTGGACGTGAAGATCATGCGTGCGTTGTCCAAGAAAGAGGATCTGGTTCGGGTGGTCGTGGACAACTGGCGCAAGGCATTTGAGGAGGAAGAATCATGAGCAAGACGGTTGTGGACATCGAGCATCAGAAGGAAACCGGGTATTACGATCTGGCAAATGCCATCGTCTGCAGGGCGGCAACTGACTATTCGCACGCGCTATCTCGAGCACAGCGTCGGCCACACGATCGCCGCGCAAGGGCGGCCGTCAACGACTGCGAGCGGTTCTTCGGCTCGAAGTGGTTCGGGATTCTGAGCAGCGCGGACGCAGACCAGCTCACGCGCGACCTTCGCGCCGGGGCGGAATGTGGGAATAGGAGGAGCAAAAATGATAATTGAAGGCTTGCCCTACACAATGATCGAAACTCCGGCCGGGCAGGGAAGATTCGTTCAGCGCAATAACGCAGGCGGAGTTGAAATCGTTTTCTGCGAATCGAACAAACGCGTTGAACTGCCGGCAAGACTGGCCCGCGAGGAAAGGGACGCAGAGCAATGGCTTCCGCTTGTCGGAATCGTTCTCCACAGCGCGCATTCCGCTGATACATGGTCGGAAGTGTTTGCGAGGGCGGCTGCACACATTCGGGCGCGCGAAGCGCATATCGCGGAGATCGCAGAGGCAGTGGCGGATCATGAGCGAGATTAGACAAATCGACGCGGAGGCGCTGCGGCAGGAAATCCTCTGCCTGCAAACATACAAACTGTATGTCGGCGGGGATCGCATGATCGAGGTTGCCGACGCGATCAAGACTATCGCCGAAGCGCCGACCGTCAGCGCCGTGCCACTCGTCCGCTGCAAGGACTGCGCATTCACCGATCCGGCGACCGACGTCAACGGCGTGCCGAATGTGGTGTTCTGCAAGACCCACATCGCTTACATGGCTGGGATGGGGTACTGCCATCTGGGAAAGGAGAGGAGCAAGTGACTGAGAAATGCGAAGGCTGCGAATTTAAGGGATGTACGCGCTGCGCGACATGCGCCCACAACTACGCTGATAGATTCGAGCCGAAAAGGCCGCCGCGCCCACTCAACCCAAAGGCCTTGTCACTTCTCGCAATGATGTCCGTGGTGGCAGAGCAAAACGGAGGCATGTTCTTCTGCGAACCGCCACGCAACGCGCCTCCCATCAGGGGCAAAAGGAGGACGCCCAGATGATCACATGCCCACGTTGCCAAAGCACTGACGTCACATGCCGGACGGGCTGGAACCAACTGCCGCGTGGGGAGCGGCACTGGGCGACTGCGAAATGCATGAACTGTGGCTACTCGGTATCGGCGTCCGCAAGCGAAGCGGCAGGCGCAGTCAAAGCCGCGATGATGAAGTTCGCAGATGGCGAGGATGATGAATAGACTACGGTCTGTTCTAGACAAATAGACTAAAGTCTGTCTTTGGAGGTGATCGCATGGCAGACTTGCCGCCGATGGAGGCGATGCTGCGGGAGGTGTTCCGCGTCGCCTACATCTATCGCCAGAAGTACCAGCACCCGACCGACGATCCTGCGTTCTGGGGCGCGGCTGCGAAGGAGCTGACCGAGATCGTCAACCAGTGCAAGGACCACCCGTTCGCGCAGAGCATCATGCTCGCATGCTACGCAGACATTGAGCGCGAGTTCAAGGCAACCAAGACCGGGGCGAAGTGGTAGCCTAGCGCTCAATCGCGAAGCGACAGCGCCGGAACCAACCGAAGGGAGCATTACATGGAAGCAAACCAGGGAGTGTTGGCTGACAAGCTGGGTATCTTCTCAGACCTAAAAGCCGAGAAGAAGCGGCTTGCCGACGAAGCCAAGGAGAACAACGCCGCAATCGAGCAAACCGAGAAGGAGATCATAGGTCTGATTCTCGACATGGCGGAGGCGTCCGGCATCGACGATCCCACGGCCTTCAAGGTCAAGATGGGCGGCCGAGAATACGGGGTGACCACCAAGACCTACTACAACATCAAGGCGGAGGACCGCGACGTGGCGTTTGCGAAGCTGCGTGAGCTCGGGCTCGGCGACTTGATCGTTCAAACGATCGACCGCCGCACACTGACCAGCCAGCTTGCCCAGATCATGGACGAGCACGGCGGCGAACTGCCGGAGGAGTATGCCGCCATTCCGATGAGCGAGCACTCCGAATCCAAGATCAGCGACCGCAAGGCTGGGAGGTAGCGCATGAAGTTTACCGTCTCCGCAACCGCGCTCTCCGGCGCGCTGGCCATCGTCTCGCGGGCGCTCTCGTCTAAGCCCAGCAGCCCCATATTGGATGGGGTACTCATCGAGGCGGAGGACGGTGCGCTGCGCCTGACCTGCGCTGATGACATGCTCACGATCACCACCTCCGTCAGCGCCACAATCGTCGAGCCGGGGCGCGGCGTCGCCCCTGGCAAGCTCTTCGGCGAGTTTGTCAAGAAGTCGGATGGCGGGATGCTCAACGTCACAACCGCGGGCACGCAGTTCAAGCTCGCATGCGCCGGGTCGCGGATGGCGCTCGCCGGGCGGGACGCCGACCTATTCCCAGCGTTTGCGCCGATCGCGGATATCGGGCAGATTGCGTTCCCCGAATCGGTGCTCCGCGACATGCTCGCCAAGGCGCTGCCCGCGGTCGCCGCCAACGACATGCGCGAGGTATTGACTGGCTGCTACATCGAGACTGGCGGCTACACCACAAACGTTGTCGGCCTCGACGGGTACCGGCTCAACCGCGCAACCTGCCAGACCGGCGGCGCCGACAAGGCATCTGTGCTGATCCCCGGCAGACTGGCCGCCGAGCTCGCGCACATGCTCGATCCGAAGAGCGATGCCATCTGCACGTTGAACTTCGACAAGCAGCGCGTGCATGTCGCGGTCGGCGGCGCGGACATCTACTCCCCGCTCGTCGCGGGCGAGTATGTCGACTATCGGAAGATCATGCCGGTCGAGTTCGCAACACGCGTGGTCGTGAATGTCGAATCACTCCGGCGCGCGACTGACCGCGCATCCGTCATCGCCAAAGACGGCGGCGGGAACTTGCTTAAGTTCACCGTCGCGGACGGCACGCTCACGATCTCGTCCAATGCCGAGATCGGGGACGTGCATGAGGAAGTCGAGGCCGTGCAGACGGGCGGCGACCTGACAATCTCGTTCAACGTCAAGTACATCATCGACGCGCTCCGGCTGATCCAAGGCGAGACCGCCGAGATGGCGTTCGCGTCTGACATCAAGCCCTGCATCATCACTTCGACCGACGAGCCGGGATTCCTCGCGCTGATCCTGCCCGTCCGAACCAAGGCCTAAACACAATATAGGAGGAAACACAATCATGGGAGCCAAGAAAAACCAGCTCGCGGTGATCGACCCGGCCATGCACATGATCCCGACCGCCGAGGATATGGCGGCCATCCAAGAGGAGCTGCAGGACATCGACCGCGTGCCGTTCGGGCGCATCCGCATTGCGGGCGGCGGCGCGAACGTATTCAAGGTCACTGACCCCGGCGACGACGACGCGCACACCGAAACCGAGATCGCAGGCGTGGTGATCCTCTCGCACAAGTGCAACGCCTACTGGCCCGCCAAGTACGGCAGCGACGATGACGCCTCCAAGAAGCCCGACTGCGCGAGCATGGACGGCAAGATCGGCATCGTCGCCGAAACGGGCGAGTGCCGCGACTGCGACGCCTGCCCCTTAAACCAGTTCAACAGCGCGCCCGACGGCGGGGCGGGTAAGGCATGCAAGAACATGCGCCGCCTCTACCTCATGCGCGACGGCGATATTCTGCCGATGGTGCTGTCGCTGCCCGCCACCGCCCTCAAATCCTACGACAACTACCGCACGCGGTTGATGTCGCAGCAGCACAAGACCGCCATCGGCGTCGTGACAAAGATCACGCTCAAGACCGCCAAGAGCAGCAAGGGCGTCGAGTATTCGACCCCGATCTTCGAGCCGGACGCGATCCTGCCCGCCTCGGAAGTGGAGCGCGTGCGCGCGTTCGCCGCGCAGTTTGAGATTGCGGCGAAGCGGGCGGGCATCACCGAGGACGAGGTGAGCGAGCCGCCCTACACACCCTCGCGGCCCTGCCCGATCAACGCCAACGACGGCCTGAACGAGTACGACTTCCCGCCCGCCGAAGGCGAGGATGGCGATCTGCCGTTCGGGAACTAAGCGACAATGCCGGGGGCGAAAGCCCCCGGAGAAGGGAGATATATGGTGAAGAGCATTATTATCACAGTGCTGAGCAACGTCGCGGGCGGAACCATGACCATCAACCAAGCGGCAGAAGCGCTTGGCGTCGGACGCATTGGGCATGGGCGTTTCTACGATCAGCGAATGAGGCCCGAACCGGAGACGCAGCCTCAAGTCGCGAAGACCGGCTACGAAAAGTTGATCCAGGACGCGCTTGACGGTGTCGAGTGCAAGAAACTTTCGATAAATGACGCACGCGAGATGCTGGGCATGCCTAGGATTTGCGCCGGTCATTGCAATGTTTGCCCTGCCGCAGCGCCGGAACTGCCTGCTAAGCCTGCCAAGCCGGACGTGTATGTGATGGAAAGGGGCGGAATCGAAATTACGTTCCTTTCCGGCGACTTTGCTGGTACGACGATCGCATACCGGCCGAACACAACAGGCCGTCCGTTCAGCACGGAAGCTTTCCACTCGATACTCTGCGCATACGCGCCGCGCAATGTACGGCTGCAAGTCGCCTATGATCCTTGGGTGGGGTCGAATGTCAGGAGTGTTTTGGCGGCGTGGGGCGCGGAGAAGATGACGCCTAGTGTGCTGCAAGGCGTGTAACGAACGACGCGCGGGGGCTTCGGCCCCCGTAGGGAGAGACACGGAATGAGATGGCCAGAGCGGCGCTTGCCGCACGACGGCGAGACGCGAACGAGGCGGAGGTTCCTGTGGCTGCCGCAACTGATCGGCGGCGAGTGGCGCTGGATGGAAACGGCGACATGGGAGGAACGTTACGGGCGCGTCGGGCCGTTCGCCAACAGCCCGGATGTGTGGACACCGACGAAGTGGATCGTGGGGGCGGTGGTGCCGCCGCATCCAATGCCACCGTATCCGAATACATTTGGGCTGCCAAGCTCGATACCAGGCCCGCGCTTCCGGATACCGCCGCCGCCACTACCGTATGCGTACCGGGGACTGGGCGGAACAATCCGACCCACGAATATCAGACCGACGGCCGCACCGCCGCCATTACCGCCGATGAAATAACCGACCGCCAATACAGAAAGGAAGGGCTTTATGTTTTCCAGAACGAAGGCTGACCTCCGATACGAAAATGGTAATCTTTGTATCGATAACGCGGGTTTGAGAAGCGATAATAAGCTCTTGCGCGACGAACTTGCCGCGTTTAAAGCTGGCGAGAACGGTGTTTGTGTCCAGGGCAAGCACTGTTTTCACTGCGCGCACGCGCTCGGAAGCGGTTCTATCGTGAGAACATTTACGGACGACAGAGCCGATTCGGACTGGGTCATTGACGGGCCCATCTGCTCGAAGATGCTGCCATGCAAAAGCTTCGAGCGCAAGCAGGCTGGCTCAAAGCCCACGACCGACGCCGCGAAGGAGGGCTAATATGTTCGGAAGGAAGAAGCGGATCATCGCCAAACTGAAGCAAGAGAACTTTGAACTGGCGCTCACGTATAAAAAAGCGGCTCGACGCTACGCCACATTGGACGACCGCAACTGGGAACTGGCTTGCAGCGTGCGCATCCTACAGCGCGAGAATGAACGGCTGCGCCGCGAGAATGCGCTTCTGCGCGCTGAGCCGAACAAGCCAACCGCGAAGCCGCGGTATCACGCGATCGAGAAGGCGAGGCAGGCGGGCGGGGCAGTCGGAACCAGCGGAACGAGCGGAACGAGCGGGAAGATGAACGAGAACCGAGTTATGACGCGCAACGAGGTTCTGGCCTTACCGAAAGGCGCGATGGTATACGGAGAAGAGCGTCGCGAGAATGGCGTTGTGCCGAGCATGATCTACAAGTCCGAAACGGACGGAATTATGCGGGGCGAGGTTCGCGGGTTTTACAACTTGTCCGAGAAGGATTGGGACATCTTCAACGGCAAGGTGGACGTACGATTCTGGCTTCTCCCCCAGCCACCAACGCCCAAAGAACTTGCCGCGAATCCGTGGCCGGTGCTTAACGGCATCACCACAATCGACTAACCTGATTACATGATGGCGGCTGTTCGATGACGGGCGGCTGCCAAGGAAGGATAGAACATGAACGGATACCCGGAATGGACGCCGGCGAGCGAGAGTCCGGAGAGCGATAAGCAGTATGACGTAACGTTGTCAAATGGTGCTGTTTCTACCGCATACCGAGATAATAGCGGGTGGTTCAAATTGAATCTGGGTCGTGGCGCTGACGTTGAGATCAATGACGTTATTGCTTGGATGCCTCTCCCGCCAGCCTACAAGCCTCCGAAGTTCGGTTGGCACAATCCGCAGATCGACGCGCCAAAGCGAAGCGGCGAATATCTTGTGCGGCTTGGAAATGGCGGCAAGCACTGGTCAGATGTACAATCATACAACCGTGACACGAACAAGTGGTCTGCGTGTGCAACGCCGCTCTGGTGGTCCCACATCGAACCTACGCCCACATGAACCGCCCGCAGGACTACTCCACCGCGCATCTTTACATCATCGTCGCTTGGTGCTGGATCATGATCCAAATCAACGGCGCAATCGTTCGGCTTGGCTCCGCGCTACAACGGTGGGTGGCGCGGAGGTTGCGGAAAGGCAAGGAGCACAGGCATGACCTATGAAGAGTTTCTGAAAGGCAAAGCCAAGATGGCGGTTGCGTCCGGGTTTGACTATCCGCGCGACAGGCTGAATGGCATGCTATTCGAGTGGCAGAAGGACATTGTGCTTTGGGCGCTGCGCAAAGGCAAATGCGCACTATTTGAAGACTGTGGCATGGGCAAAACGCCGCAGCAACTCGAATGGGCGCGGATCGTCAGCGCGCATGAGCGCAAGCCCGTCCTGATCCTCGCGCCGCTGGCCGTCAGCGAACAGACCAAGCGCGAGGGAGAGAAGTTCGGCATCATCGTCACGATCTGCCGCACACAGGCAGATGTCCGAGACGGCGTGAACATCACCAACTATGAGATGCTCGAGCACTTCGAGCCGGGCGCATTCTGCGGGGTGGTGCTAGACGAGAGCAGTATCCTCAAACACCACGACAGCAAGACGCGCGGGATGATCATCGAAGCCTTTGACCGCACGCCGTACAAGCTCGCATGCACAGCAACGCCGGCGCCGAATGACCACATGGAGTTGTGCAATCATGCCGAGTTCATGAACGTGATGACGCGCACGGAGATGCTCTCCACCTTCTTCGTTCATGACGGCGGCGAAACGACGAAATGGAGGCTCAAGGGGCACGCCGAATCGGAGTTCTGGCGCTGGATGAGCACATGGGCGCTCACACTGACAGCACCGTCCGATGTCGGATATCCGGATGACGGGTTCAAGCTCCCGCCGCTCCGCATGCATGAAATCACCGTAGAAAGCGAAGCGGGCGAGGCGGCGGACGGCCAGATGATGCTGATTCCAGGCATTGCTCGGACGCTGAACGACAGGCGCAAGGCAAGGCGCGACAGCCTCAACGACCGCGTGGCATCCGCTGCCGAGATTGCCAACGCACCCGGCCAATGCCTCGTCTGGTGTGATCTCAACGCGGAGAGCGCAGCACTCACGCAGATGATCAACGGGGCAGTAGAAGTCAAGGGTGCCGACTCACGCGAGGACAAATCATCGCGGATGAACGGCTTCACGGACGGATCTGTCCGATGCCTCGTCAGCAAGCCGTCCATTGCGGGGTTTGGAATGAACTGGCAGAACTGCCATCGAATGATATTTGTCGGACTGTCCGACAGCTACGAGATGTTCTATCAGGCAGTCCGTCGGTGCTGGCGATTTGGCCAGGAACACGAAGTCGATGTTTATGTCATCATCAGCGAAGAAGAGGGCGCGGTAAAGGCAAACATCGAACGCAAAGAGGATGACGCGCGGCGCATGGTCAACGAAATGACAAAGTACGCGCGGCAGTCTATCGACAACGAATTACGGAACATGCGGCGCAACCATGATCGATATGCGCCGGTCGCCGAAATGATTATCCCAGATTGGATGGTGAGCATGTGCAGGTGATTAACCAAGCGGTTGGCGGCAATTTCGCCATATACCACGGTGACAGCTGCGAGGTTTTAAAAGCGATTCCTTCCGACAGCATTCATTATAGCATTACAAGCATTCCGTTCGCTTCTTTATATACATACTCGGCAACCGATCGCGATCTCGGCAACAGTCGCGACTACTCCGAATTCTGGACGCACTACGAGTTCCTGATTCGCGAGTGGGTGCGAGTGATGATGCCGGGTCGGCTGATCTCCATCCATTGCATGAACCTACCGACAAGCAAAGAGCGCGACGGATATATCGGGCTGCGCGACTTTCGCGGGGATGTGATCCGCGGCATGCTGGCCGCGGGGATGATCTATCATTCGGAGGTCTGCATCTGGAAGGACCCCGTAACCGCCATGCAGCGCACGAAGGCGCTCGGGCTGCTCCACAAACAGTTGAAGAAGGATTCGTGCATGTCGCGGCAGGGCATCCCGGACTATCTCGTCACATTCCGCAAGCCCGGCGATAATCCAGAGCGCGTCACACACACGAACGATAGCTTCCCCGTGAACGTCTGGCAGCGATACGCTTCACCGATTTGGATGGACATCAACCCGTCCGATACGCTCCAACGCGAGAGCGCACGCGAAGAAAAGGACGAGCGGCACATCTGCCCGCTACAACTTCAGGTGATTGAGCGCGCCATTGAGCTTTGGACGAACCCCGGAGATATTGTACTTGATCCGTTCGATGGGATCGGCTCGACCGGGTATGTAGCACTGGCGCACGGGCGGCGGCATGTCGGCGTCGAGTTGAAACAGAGCTACTACGAACAGGCCGTCAAGAACTGCGAAGCCGCCGAGTCCAAACGCGACGCGCCGACGCTGTTTGATATGATGGAAAGCTGACAGTGGAAAATGACAGATAGGAGGCCGCGAGCGTGGAACGACCAAACATAGACGCCATGATCGATTGGCCGCAGTTCTACTCCAAATACATCAAGGGCGGGATGAAGCCCGCGGGCGGCGATAAGCTCCTTGGCCGCTGCCCGCTCGGCACACACGACGACAAGCACGCATCATTCTGGATAACCTCGGGCAACGGTATGTGGAAATGCGAGGCGTGCGGCGAGCAGGGCAATGCCACCGCGTTCCTCGCCCGCATGGAGCACATCACCACCGGCGAGGCTTACAAGCAGCTCTGTGAGCTGGCGGGCGCGGAAGCGCCGAAGCCGGCACCCAAGACCTACACGGTCAAGGAGTACGCATTCGAGAAGCACCTGCCAGTCGAGTTCCTCGAGACGCTCGGCGTCAAGGACGGCTACAAGCGTCAGTGGGTTGAGATCCCTTACATGGACGAGCGCGGCAAGCAGCTCGCCGTTCGGAAGCGCATGCCCAAAGGCAGCAACCCGCGCTTTCTGTGGGGCAAGGGCGCCAAGCCGACCTTCTACGGGCGCTGGCGCATGGACGCGATCCGCGAGGCTGGCCACGTCATCCTCGTCGAGGGCGAGTCCGATGCGCAGACGCTCTGGCATCTAGGCCGCCCGGCGCTCGGATACCCCGGCGCAAGCAACTTCAACGCTGAGTACGCCAAACTGATCCTCGACATACCGATTGTGTATCTACACCTCGAGCCCGATGAGGCCGCGCGCAAGTCCAAGCGGCGCATCGCTCAAGCGTTTCTTGACGCTGGGTACCACGGCATTGTCAAGCTCTGGGCCTGCGCCTCGCACAACGGAATCAAGGACCCGTCGCAGCTCTACTGCACCGAGGGGGGCGCCGCCAACAGCATCATCGGCGAGCTGATGGCAGATGCGCAGATCCTCAACCTCGAACAGACCGCGCTTGCTGATGTCGAAGGGCTTGAGGATGCGCCCGCGAAGCTACGCGTGCCCGAAGGCTATGAGCTTGACGGGGGCGGCATCTACGAGGTCGATCCCAAGACCGGCATGGCAGACGCGGCATTCTGTTGGACGCCGCTCATCATAACCCGGCAGCTTCGCGACATCGCAAACGACGAACGCAAGATCGAGTATGCGTTCAAGGACCATACCGGATGGATACACGGCATCGTACCGCGGGAGCTGCTCGCCACCTCAAGGACGATCACAGCACTCTCGGCCAAGGGAGCGGACGTCACCTCCGAGAATGCAGCCTCAATGGTGCGCTGGATCTCAGCGCTCGAGCGCGCGAACGGCGACCTCATCGAACATCAGAAGTGCGTCACCCAATATGGCTGGATCGACGATGCGCACTTCTCTCCATGCGCGCTTGGCGACGAGTACATATTCGACCGCAGCGCATGGAACAAGTACGGCAACGTCGGCAGAACCTCCGGCACTCTGCCCGAGTGGGTTGAGGTGATGCGCCCGCACAGATCGAGCAGCGTCTTTCGGTTTATCCTCGCCGCCTCATTCGCGGCGCCGCTTCTGAAGATCGTGCGCGAGCGGACATTCATCGTTTACAACTGGGGCGACTCCAAGGGCGGTAAAACTGCCGCGCTCGCGGCCGCGCTATCGGCGTGGGGCGATCCGAATGAGATCATGGCGTCGTTCAACACAACGGCCGTCGGGGCCGAGCGCGTCGCGGGGCTCATG
>Ga0209066_10007162_pt1 | contig 11140 bp, 9 predicted proteins | sample All_14_2_FD_187198 | JGI IMG/M metagenome (GOLD analysis project Ga0209066, IMG submission 187198) | Freshwater microbial communities in response to fracking from Pennsylvania, USA - Allegheny Zone_MetaG_DW_15 (SPAdes) (version 2) ... | reverse complement strand
GCTCTGGAGCAGGGGCGATTCGGTCATGGTGGGGGTCTTTCAAAACGGGTGGGTGCAGTGTGCGCGTTACCGGGCTTTTGAAAATCGTCTGTTCCGACGAAGCCCCTGCCGCAGGCGCCCCACAGAATGGCCGCAACCCTTTCACCTTCCACCCAATCCACGAAGCGTCTCTTATGTCTGAAGCCTATATTGTCTGTGCCGTCCGTACCGCAGGGGGGCGCCGAGGTGGCCGCCTGGCTGGCTGGCACCCTGTTGAACTCGCCGCCCAGGTGCTCAATGCGCTGGTGGACCGCACCGGGGCCGACCCGGCGCTGGTCGAAGACGTGATCATGGGCTGCGTGAGCCAGGTGGGCGAGCAGTCCACCAACGTGGCGCGCAACGCGGTGATGGCCTCCCGGCTGCCCGATTCGGTGCCCGGCACCTCGCTGGACCGCCAGTGCGGCTCCTCGCAGCAGGCGGTGCACTTTGCGGCGCAGGCGGTCATGTCGGGCACCATGGACGTGGTGATTGCGGCGGGCGTGGAGTCGATGACGCGCGTGCCCATGTTCAGCCCCTCGTCGCTGGCGCAGAAGGCGGGCATGGGCTTTTTCCAAAGCCCGGCGATCGACCGCCGCTACAACGGGGTGGCGTTCAGCCAGTTCGTGGGCGCCGAGATGATGGCGAGCAAATACGGCCTGAGCCGCGAAGACCTGGACCGCTTCGCCTTGCTGAGCCACCAGCGCGCCATCGCCGCCACGCGGTCCGGCGCGTTTGACGCCGAAATCCTGCCGCTGCCGGTGCGCGACGCCCAGGGCCTGGACACGGCCGAGATCCACAGGACGGACGAAGGCATTCGCTACGAGGCCACGTTCGAGTCCATCCAGGGCGTGAAGCTGCTGCAAGAAGGCGGCGTGATCAGCGCGGCCAACGCCAGCCAGATTTGCGACGGGGCCACCGGCGTGATGGTGGTGAACGAACGCGGTCTGAAAGCGCTGGGTGTGCAGCCGCTGGCGCGCATCCACCACATGACGGTGCTGGGCCACGACCCGGTGATCATGCTGGAGGCACCGATTCCCGCCACCGAGCGCGCGCTGAAGAAGGCGGGCATGCACATCGGCGACATCGACCTGTACGAGGTGAACGAGGCCTTTGCCTCGGTGCCGCTGGCGTGGCTGAAGGCGCTGGGCGCCGATGCCGACCGCCTCAATGTGAACGGTGGCGCGATCGCGCTGGGCCACCCGCTGGGCGGCTCGGGCACCAAGCTCATGACCACGCTGGTGCACGCACTGGGCGCGCGCGGCCAGCGCTACGGTTTGCAAACCATGTGCGAGGGCGGCGGCATGGCCAACGTCACCGTCATCGAACGGCTGTAAACCGGCTCCGCCGCTGGCGCACGGCACCAACAGACCCCGACAACCGCTTGAACAACCCCTTGAACAACCCAGGGATCGAAGCATGACCCATGACAACGATCACGGCGACCCGAAAACCCGTCCCCTGCTGCAGGTGCAGGGTGTCACCGTGCGCTTTGGCGGCATCGTCGCGCTCGACGGGGTGTCGTTCGACATCCACCGTGGCGAAATCTGCGCCCTGATCGGGCCCAACGGCGCGGGCAAGAGCACGCTGTTCAACTGCCTCTCGCGCCTGTACGACTGCAACGCCGGCAGCATTGCGTTCAACGGCCAGACCATTTCTCGCCTGCCGCGCCACCGCATGGCCGGTATCGGCATGGGCCGCACGTTTCAAAACCTGGCGCTGTTCCACTCCATGACGGTGCGCGACAACGTGCGCGTGGGCTGCCACAGCAAGCACCACGCGGGCATGCTGCGCAACGCTTTTCGGCTCCCGGGGGCGGCGCGCATCGAGGCCGAGGCGCAGGCCCGCGCCGAGACGCTGCTGGACTTTCTGCAGCTCTCGGCGGTGGCCGAGCGCACCGTGGCCGACCTGCCGTTTGGCACGCAAAAGCGGGTGGAGCTGGCGCGCGCGCTGGCTTGCGAGCCGCAGCTGCTGCTGCTCGACGAACCGGCCTGCGGCCTCAACCACGAAGAGCTGGAAGGCCTGGGCCAGTTGATCTGCGAGATCCGCGACCGCCTGGGCGTGACCGTGCTGCTGGTGGAGCACCACATGGGCCTGGTGATGAAGATTTCCGACCGGGTGGTGGCGCTGAATTTCGGCAAAAAGATCGCGCAGGGCACCCCGGCCGAGGTGCGCGCCCACCCCGAAGTGATCCGCGCCTACCTGGGTGCGGACGAAGCCGAAGAAGCACAAGCACAAGCACAAGAGGCACTGCCATGACCCATTTGCTCGAAGTGCGCGGCCTGCACGCCCGCTACGGTGCCACCCAGGTGCTGCAGGGCCTGGACCTGGATGTGGCCGAAGGCCAGGTGACCGCGCTGCTGGGCGCCAACGGCGCCGGCAAGACCACCACGCTGCGCGCCCTGTGCCGCTTCATGGTGCAGGCCAGCGGCTCGGTGACGCTGGCCGGCGAACGCATCGACGGCCGCTCCACCGAACAGATTGCCCAGCTCGGCGTGGGCCATGTGCCCGACGGGCGCGGCACCTTCATGGGCCTGAGCACCGAAGAAAACCTGCACCTGGGCGCGTATTCGCGGCGCACGCGCAGCGGCGTGGCCGACGACATGGAGCGCATCTACGACTACTTTCCCCGGCTGCGCGAGCGCGCCACGCAGCAGGCCGGCACGCTGTCGGGCGGCGAGCAGCAGATGCTGGCGATTGGCCGCGCGCTCATGGGCCGCCCGCGCCTGTTGCTGCTGGACGAGCCTTCCTTTGGCCTGGCGCCGCTGATCGTGAAAGACATTTTTTCGATCATGAAGCGCATCAACCGGGAAGAAAAGGTGTCGATCCTGCTGGTGGAGCAAAACGCCAAACTCGCGCTCGACCTGGCCGACACCGCCTACCTGCTGGAGACCGGGCGCGTGGTGCTCAGCGGCCCCTCGGCCGACATGCGCCGCAACGACGCGGTGCGCCGCGCCTACCTCGGTGAATAAGAGACCACGCCCATGAACGAATTTCTGCACCAATTGCTGGCCGGCCTGGCCACCGGCGGCATTTACGCCAGCGTGGCACTCGCGCTGGTGATGATTTACCAGGCCACGCACCACATCAATTTTGCCCAGGGCGAAATGGCGATGTTTTCCACCTTCATCGCCTGGTCGCTGATCCAGGCCGGCTTCCCGTACTGGGGCGCCTTCGCCATCACGGTGGTGCTGTCGTTCGTGCTGGCCGCGGTGATTGAGTTCGCGGTCATCCGGCCCATGCACAACGCGCCGGTGCTCTCGGTGGTGGTGGTGTTCATCGGCCTGCTGGTGATCTTTCACAGCCTGGCGGGCTTTTTGTTTGGCTACACCATCAAGCCGTTTCCCAGCCCGTTCCCGGCCGACGCCTGGTACGGCGGCAGCCTGATGTCGGCGCACGAGGTGGGCGCCATCGTGGTGGCGCTGGGCATGGTGTCGCTGCTGTTTGTGTTTCTGCGGTTCACGCCGCTGGGCCTTGCCATGCGCGCCGCGGCGCAAAACGCGGCCTCGTCGCGGCTGGTGGGCATCAACGTGGGGCGCATGCTCATGCTGGGCTGGGGCCTGGCCGGCGCCATCGGGGCGGTGGCCGGCATGATGGTTGCGCCGGTGGTGTTTCTGGACCCGAACATGATGACCGGCGTGCTGCTCTACGCCTTTGCCGGCGCCCTCATTGGCGGCATCGACAACCCCATTGGCGCCGTGCTCGGCGGCTTCATCGTCGGTGTGCTGGAGAACCTGCTGGGCACCTACGTGGTGGGCACGGAACTCAAGCTGTCCGTGGCGCTGGTGCTGATCATCGTTGTGCTCATCGTGAAACCGTCCGGTCTGCTGGGCAAGACCATCGTCACCCGGGTTTGAACCATGCCATCCAGCCACTCATCTCCCATGCCCAACGTTGCCCACGCGCTGTCGGCGCGCACGCCCAAGGCCCCGTCCATTCCCACGTCGCGCGGCCGCTGGCCCTGGGTCGTGCTGCTGGTGCTGCTGCTGGCCGCACTCACCGGGGTGCTCAAGGGCTACCAGCTGTTCCAGGGCACCATGGTGCTGTGTTACGCCATTGCGCTGCTGGGCCTGAACATGCTCACCGGTTACAACGGCCAGATTTCGCTGGGCCACGGCGCGTTCTTCGCGCTGGGCGCCTACGCCGCCGCCATTGCCATGGAGCACGGCGGCCTGCCGTACTGGCTGGCGGTGCCCGCAGCCGGGGTGGCTTGCCTGGTGGTGGGCTACCTCTTTGGTCGGCCAGCCCTCAAGCTCGAAGGCCTGTACCTGGCGCTGGCCACCTTCGCGCTGGCCGTGGCCATGCCGCAGCTGCTGAAATACAAACACCTGGAGGCCTGGACCGGTGGCGTGGGCGGCATCGTGCTCATGAAGCCCGACGCACCGTTTGGCCTGCCGCTGTCGCAAGACCAGTGGCTGTTCCTGTACGCGCTGGCGGTCACGGTGGTGATGTTCGTGATCGGGCACAACCTGCTCTCCAGCGGCAGTGGCCGGGCCATGCGCGCCATCCGCGACCACGCCATGGCCGCCGAAGCCATGGGGGTGGACAACCCGCACTACAAGTCCATGACCTTCGGCATCTCGGCCGCGTTCACCGGTGTGGGCGGTGCGCTGTCGGCGATTGCGGTGCAGTTTGTGTCGCCCGACTCGTTCACCCTGTTTCTCTCCATCTCGCTGCTGGTGGGCGTGGTGGTGGGCGGCCTGGGCACGCTGTGGGGTGCGGTCTTCGGCGCGCTGTTCATCATGTTCGTGCCGAGCTTTGCCGAGAGCATTTCCAAGGCCGCGCCGTGGGCGGTGTATGGCGTGGTGCTGATCGCCATCATGTTCGCCATGCCCGGTGGGGTGGTGGGCTTGCTGCGCAGCACCGCCGCACGCTGGCAGCGGCGCCGGGCGGCGCCATGAGCGACGACGTGCTGCTGCGCGAGCGCCACGGTGCGGTGGCGCTGTTGCGGCTGAACCTGCCCGCGCGGCTGAACCCGCTCACCCTGGCGCTGCAGCAGGCGCTGCGCGACGCCCTGGCCGAACTGCGCGAAGACCGCACGGTGCGCGCGCTGCTGCTCACCGGCAGCGGCAAGGCCTTTTGTGTCGGGGCCGATCTGGCGTCCATGTCGCCGCCCGAACACGGCAGCCTGGGCCAGCAGACGGCCGACACCATGCACGCCCTGTCGAACCGCCTGATTGAAGACCTGCGCAGCCTGCCGTTTCCGGTGCTCAGCGCCGTCAACGGCGCCTGCGCGGGCGCGGGTGTGGGCCTGGCGCTGGCGGGCGACGTGGTGCTGGCCGCGCGTTCGGCCTACTTTTACCTGCCTTTCATGCCGCGGCTGGGTATCGTGCCCGACCTGGGCACCACCTGGTTTCTGGAGCGCAGCGTGGGCCGTGCGCGGGCGGTGGCCCTGTCGCTGCTGGGTGAGCGCCTGGGGGCCGAGCAGGCCGCGCAGTGGGGTCTGGTGTGGCGGTGTGTGGACGACGCCGATCTGCCAGCGCAGGCCCTCGCGCTGGCGCAGCGGCTGGCCGCCTTGCCGGCCCACGCGGCGCCCGAGATTCGCGCGGTCTTTGAGCAGGCCGGGCGGCAAACGCTGCCCGAGCAGCTGCGCAGCGAAGCCGAACGCCAGCGCGAGTTGATCGACCGGCCCGCCTTTGCCGAGGGCGTGCGGGCGTTTCTGGGCAAGCGCGAGCCGGTGTTTGCGCCGCGCTGACGGCGCCCGGCCAATATCGTCAGTTCCGACGATGCCCCGGGTGGAGGGCCTTCATACGATGGAACCCGAGCCGAAGCCACTGCCGTGAACACAAACGCAGGGCCCGACTCGTTCGGCCACCCCCTTATGGAGACTCTCATGCCCCAGACTCACAACGCCGGCTTGCGCCGGTCCCTCCAGCTCGGTGCCGGCCTCGTGCTGGCCGCGTTGCTGCCTTTCTCGGTCCACGCGCAGAAGCAGTACGACCCCGGCGCCAGCGACAAAGAGATCAAGCTCGGCAACCTGGTGCCGTATTCCGGCCCGGCCTCGGCCTACGGCACCATCGGCAAGGCCATGACGGCCTACTTCGAGAAGGTCAACGCCGACGGCGGTGTCAACGGTCGGCGCATCCACTTCATCACCGCCGACGACGCCTACAACCCGGCCAAATCGGTTGAGCAGACGCGCAAGCTGGTCGAGCAGGATGAGGTGCTGGCCATGGTCGGCTCGCTGGGCACCTCGCACGGCATCGCGGTGCAGCGCTACATGAACGCCAAGAAGGTGCCGCAGCTGTTTGTGGCCACCGGTGCCACCCGCTTTGGCGACCCCAAGGCCTTCCCCTGGACCATGGGCTGGCAGCCCACCTACCAGGCCGAGGGCAAGGTCTACGCGCAGCACATTCTGCAAAACAACCCCGGCGCCAGGATCGCCGTGCTGATGCAGAACGACGACTTCGGCAAAGACTTCCACAAAGGCTTCATGGACGCGCTGGGTGACAAGGCCAAGACCATGGTCGTCTCGTTCCAGACCTACGAAGTGACCGACCCCACCATCGACAGCCAGATGGTGTCGTTCAAGGCCTCGGGTGCCGACACCTTCTTCAACATCTCCACGCCCAAGTTCGCGGCGCAGGCCATCCGCAAGGCGGCCGAGATCGGCTGGAAGCCCACGCACTACGTTTCCAGCGTGTCGCAGTCGATGAACTCGGTGCTCAAGCCCGCCGGCTTCGAGAACGCGGTGGGCATCATCACCTCGACCTACCTGCTGGGTGCCGACGACCCGGCCGGCAAGGGCAACAAGGCGGTGGACGAGTACCTGGCGGTGATGAAACAGTATTACCCCGCAGGCGACCCGTACGACACGCTCAACGTGATCGGCTACGTCACCGCGGCCACCATCGTGCAAACGCTCAAGCAGGCCGGTGACAACCTGACCCGCGAGAACGTGATGAAGCAGGCCGCCAACCTGAACTTCACGCCGCCCATGCTGTACCCCGGCATCGACATCAAGACCTCGCCCACGGACTACTATCCGATCGAGAAGAAGACGCTGCAGCGTTTCAACGGCAAAACCTACGAGGCGTTTGGCCCCATCTTCGGCGGCTGAAGCCCCCACACACACCCGCACTGCGGCTCTGGGGGACCCACCAGAACGGCTTGTGCGGGTGATCCGTTTGATTTCTGGAGACACCCCATGCATGGCCTGATGCAAGACCGCCCGCTGCTGATTTCCTCGCTCATCGAGCACGCAGCCACCTTCCACCCCCACACCGACATCGTCTCGCGCCTGCCCGAAGGCACGGTGCACCGCACCAACTGGCACGGCGTGTGCCTGCGCTCGCGCCAGGTGGCCAACGCGCTGCAGGGTCTGGGCATTCAGCAGGGCGAGCGCGTGGGCACGCTGGCCTGGAACTCGTACCGCCACCTCGCGCTGTACTACGGCGTTTCGGGCAGCGGCGCGGTGCTGCACACCGTGAACCCGCGCCTGTTCCCGGAGCAGATCGATTACATCGTCAACCACGCCGAAGACCGCGTGCTGTTTTTCGACATCACGTTTGCGCCGCTGGTGGAGCAGCTCGCGCCCCGGCTCAAGTCGGTGCAGGCCTTCATCGCCATGACCGACCGCGCCCACATGCCGGCCATCAACGTGCCCAACCTGCTGTGCTTTGACGAGCTGCTGGACGCGCAGAGCACCGACTACACCTGGCCCGAGTTCGACGAGAAAAGCGCGTCGTCGCTGTGCTACACCTCGGGCACCACCGGCAACCCCAAGGGCGTGCTGTATTCGCACCGCTCCACGCTGCTGCACACGCTGATGGAGCTGGCGCCCGACACCTTCGGCATCAGCTCGGCCGAGACGCTGATGCTGATCGTGCCCATGTTCCATGCCAACGCCTGGGGCGCGCCCTACGCGGCGGCCATGGTGGGCGCCAAGCTGGTGCTGCCCGGCCCGCACCTGGACGGCGAGAGCGTCTACAACCTCATGCGCGACGAAAAAGTGACCTTCTCACAGGGCGTGCCCACGGTCTGGATGATGCTGTTCCAGCACCTGGACAAGCACCCGCAGCTCGACCCGCGCTCGCTGGGCGTCAAGCGCATCGGCATTGGCGGGGCGGCCGTGTCGCGCGCCGTGCTGGAGCGCTTTGAGAACCAGTTCGGCGCCGAGGTGGTGCAGGGCTGGGGCATGACCGAAACCAGCCCGATCGGCGTCATCAGCAAGCTGCTGCCCAAGCACGCCGGGATGGACCCGGAGGAGCTGGTCAAGGTCAAGCTCAAGCAGGGCCGGGGCGTGTGGGGCGTGGACCTGAAGATCGTGGACGCCGACGGCCGGGCGCTGCCCTGGGACGGCGTGGCCTTTGGCAACCTGTATGTGCGCGGCCCCTGGATCGCCAGCGGTTATTACCAGGGCGAGGGCGGCTCGGTGCTGGACGAAGAAGGGTTCTTCCCCACCGGCGACGTGGCCACCATCGACCCCGATGGGTATTTGCAACTGGTGGACCGCGCCAAGGACGTGATCAAGTCCGGCGGCGAGTGGATCTCGTCGATCGATGTGGAGAACGCCGCCGCTTCACACCCGGGTGTGGCCGAGTCGGCGGTGATCGGGGTGTCGCACCCCAAGTGGCAAGAGCGCCCGCTGCTGCTCGTGGTGCGCCGGCCGGGTGCCAGCGTCCAGCCCCAGGAGCTGATCGACCACCTGGGCGCGCGCATCGCCAAGTGGTGGTTGCCCGACGAGGTGCTGTTCGTCGATGCCTTGCCCCACACCGCCACCGGCAAGTTGCTCAAGACGAAATTGCGTGAGCAGTACCGCGACCACAGGTTGCCCACGGCCTGATCACGTGGGCCCGGGTGGTTGGCGCTCAGAGGCTGAGCGAAAGACGCGCAGCCTCTCAGATGCCCACCACCGCCGAAGCCCCGCCATCCACCGGCAGCAGCACGCCGGTGATGTGCTTGCCCGCGTCGGAGGCCAGCAACAACACCGCACCCTTCAAACCCTCGTCGTCGCCGATGCGGCGCAGCGGCACGTTCGCCACGATGGGCGCCAGCACGCTGGGCGCCAGCATGTGCTGCGCCATCTTGCTCGGGAACACGCCCGGCAGAATCGCATTGACCGTGATGCCGTGCGGCCCCCATTCGCAGGCCAGGGCACGCGTGAGGCTGGCCACCGCACCCTTGCTCGCGTGGTAGGCCGCGGCCTGCATGGAATGCGCGGTGCCGCCCAGCGCTGCCACCGACGCGATGTTGACGATGCGGCCCTGGCCGCGCGGCAGCATGCTGCGCCGAACCACCTCGCGCGTGAGCAAGAACACACTGCGCGCGTTCAGGTCCATCACCTTGTCCCAGGCGTCCATCGGGTGCTCGGCGGCCGGGGCACCCCAGGTGGCGCCGGCGTTGTTCACCAGAATGTCGATGTGGCCCAGCGTGGCCAGTGCGTGCTCCACCAGCGCCATCACCTGCGCATCGTCGCGCCCGTCGGCGGCGAACACGTCCACCGTGTGGCCGGCGGCGCGCAGCTCGGCGGCGGCTTCGGCCAGCTCGGGCGCCTTGCGCGAACTGATCAGCAGGCGCGCACCGGCTTCGCCCAGCGCGTGCGCCAGCTGCAGGCCCAGGCCGCGCGAGCCGCCGGTGATGAGCGCGCTGCGCCCGCGCAGGTTGTGAAGTTGTTGAACGGTGCGGTGCGTGCCCATGGCGTCTCCTGTGAGGGGGTCAAAACGCCAGCCTACGGCCAGGCGCGGCGCGGCACCATCGTCGTTTTGGACGAAAGGCGCTCGCAGCCGACCGCGTGAACCCTGTCTGAGTACCCATTGAACATGGCCCATGAACCCGCTTGAAACCCCCACGACCCTGCCCCGGCTGGAGCCGGGCAGCATCGAACGCACGCGGCTGCTGGCGCGCCTGGCCGAGGCGCGCCACAAGACCTGTGTGCTGATCCTCGGCCCGGCCGGCTGCGGCAAGACCACGCTGGCGCTGCAGTGGCGCGCGCAGGCGCTGGGCTTTGGCCACGAGGTCGCCTGGATGACGGTGATGCCCGGCGACGACACGCAGGCCCTGCTGGACGCGCTGTTCACCGCCCTCGACCGGGTCGACCCGGACATCGCGCGCGAAGCGCGCTTCATCTACAACCGCGACGGCGAGCTGCGTTCGCCCGACCCGATCGCCATTGCCGTGCTGCGCAGCCTGATGCAGCGCCCGCGCCCGCTGGTGCTGCTGATCGACGACTACCAGAACATCGGCGACGCGCGTGCCCACGCGCTGCTGCAGATCTGGCTCGACGTGGCGCCCGCCAACTTCCACCTGGTGCTGGTGTCGCGCAGCGTGCCCCCGCTGTCGCTCTCGCGCCTGCGCGACCGCGACGCCGTGATGCAGCTGGACTTTGCCGACCTGCGCTTTGCGCTGGACGAGGTGCGCGCCTTTGTGCGCAGCCGCCACCCCGACCACCCCGAGCGCGATGCGCGGCGCCTGCACGACATCACCGACGGCTGGATCGCCGGGCTGCAACTGGTGTCGCTGGACATCCGGCGCCAGCCCGATCGGCTGGGCCGCGCCGCGCCGGTGCAAAACCCGCACGACTTCACCGCCTACTTCAACCGCGAGGTGCTCTCGCAACTCGACCTGCCCGAACTCGACGCCATGACGCGGCTGGCGGCGGCGCGCGGTTTCAATCAGGCCCTGGTGGACGGTTTGCTCGGCGACGCCATGGGCCCGGCGCTGCTGGAGCGCATGCGCCGCGAGCACCTGTTTCTGATGCCGCTGGACGGCATGGAGCGCGAGGGCTGGTTCCGCTTCCACCCGCTGTTTCGCGACCTGCTGTTTGAGCGCTTCGAGCGCTGGCCCGAGGCCGAGCGCCGCCGCACCCACGCCACGCTGAGCCAGTGGTTTGGCCGGCGCAAGCGCCTGCGCGAAGCGGTGCACCACGCGGTGGCCGGCGGCGACCTGGCGCAGGCCGCCGACTGGCTCGACCGCTGGGCGCGCGAGCTGTTCCTCAACGGCGAGCTGCAGCGCCTGGTGCGCGCGGTGGCCGAGCTGCCGCGCGCCGTGTTGCGCGAGCGCGGTTCGCTGCTGCTGTGGCTGGGCTGGGCGCAGCTGTGCTACCGCCAGTTCCCGGCCTGCCACGAAAGCCTGGCCGCGCTGCGTGCGCAGATGCGCCCGCACGACACCGAAGCGCAGGCACCAG
>Ga0209066_10007159_pt1 | contig 11143 bp, 7 predicted proteins | sample All_14_2_FD_187198 | JGI IMG/M metagenome (GOLD analysis project Ga0209066, IMG submission 187198) | Freshwater microbial communities in response to fracking from Pennsylvania, USA - Allegheny Zone_MetaG_DW_15 (SPAdes) (version 2) ... | reverse complement strand
CATTCAAAAGAAACAAATTACAATAATAAGAATCTCGGTCCGTGAGTGCAATTTCACTTGTCTAGTAGCGCCGATCGCAGGTAAGGTACGACAGCCATGGACAACATTTTTGTTACCTTTGCGCTCATGGTGATTCGGCACCCATCGGATGACAGTCTGTTCGCTCTAGTGAATGAAGGTCCAACGAAGGGATGGTGGCTCGCGGGAGGGGGCGTGGACGGCCATGAAACGTTTGAGCAGGGCGCCAGGCGCGAGGCGCTAGAAGAAGCCGGCGTGGAAGTGCAACCGGACGCAAAGTTGCTTCAAATTGAACTTGGATACCATCGCTTACGGTATATTCTCACTGGCCGAGCCGCCTCTCGCGAACTCAAGTACGTGCCAGATAAGGAGTCTATGGGCGCTGCTTGGATGACTCTGAAGGAGACAGAGAGCATTCATCGCGGAACCCACAACGTTCCGAACAGCAGGTTACGAGGGCCGGAACCAGTGATCTGGTTTAAACATCTCTTGAGAGGTGGGGCAGTCTTTGATATCGATGATGTGGTCGACCATCTGGTCGAACCTGGAACAACGGGGCTCAAGTATGAGCGGAGAGATGTTTTCAACGCAAAGATATCGTGCGTGATCGCCTGTCAAGTTGGCGGGGGGAAATATGTCGCTGACACTAAAGAAGGGTCGATGAGGCTTCCTGAGGCCGAGCCAAAGCTTGAATGGGACGAAAGCGTGGAGCAATGTGCTGCTCGAAAGTTGTTGCAGATGGGGTATCGGAACGTGATTGTTCGGAACGTCGTGAGAGTCCGAGACCACCGCATGCGAAACAACACTCTGGACTTCCGAGTGGGTCTTTTTGCAACGGCTGAGATTGGCACAGACGGTGCCTTTGTTTTATCGGAGCCTGAAGCATTCCACGACGATTTTGACCGGCAGATAGTCGATCGGATAAACAGCGGCAAAATATTGTTCCCGTTGACTCTATTGGGAATCGCCTAGAAATCACGAGCTGATGTCTGAAAACCACTGGCCTTTTTACGGAACGTCAGAAATAGTGTTTGGTCGCTTACTTGGGGTGTCAATGCATTCCGTGCTCAGGGATTCAATCTCATGAGGAATTATTGAAATGGCGCTAGCAAGCTGCGTGATGCGTCATCTTCCAGGAATGTCCACATAGCCACACTGTGTTGAACACTTGGCATCATGTGCTTAGTTACGGACAAATGTTGTTGATAAGTATGCAACTGGGTCTTTAAACGTTATGGTTTTTCAAGAGATATTCATGTGCGATCCTTCTCTGTTAGTTGCGGGTTGAGGTGGCGGAGCGGAAACGAGGTCGTCGCTTCGATCAACCACACACGGACCGTCTAAACTAAGGTGCACGCTCAAGATACATTAGATGCTTAGTTTGGCGAACTGATGAAATTGAAGGCGAAAGAAAAATGATTACCGATTCCCTCGCCGTCTGTGTGCTGTGACCGCCCTGATGTATTTAAGCGCGCGCCATACACCCACCCAGGGCGACACCGCGCAGTCCGCAATGAGGCACCTCCCGACCACATGTATATATCAATATACATGTGAGCAAGGTGCCTGTGTATATCGTACCGGGCCGGGGTGCAGGGAGGTACAGACTAGGTACATCAAAACACCGCACAGCACCAGGGACCAGGCGAAGAGGCAATGGCAATCTTGAGTGTACCAGGGTAGATGATTGGTGGTACCTACCCCCAAAACGTTGCTCTGCTCTGCGTTGGTGAGGTTCAGTAGTCGAATTCAATCACAAACAAACAGTGAAACAACAAGGAAGAAGAACGCAACACTGTCTACTCCGGTTATAGAGACTTTGCCCCGTTCCTTGTTACAACACTGACCGCAGCAGGGTTCCCTTCAAAGACCTATTCAAACAAACGACAAGGAAGACAAAACCTTTCCCTCTTTCCTCACTCGTGCTTCCCGTCCGCCCCCACGACTACTTGGGTACACAGAACGGTACTGCCACTCACTTGAGGTGACTGTATATGAACTATTGGTTGTACTACGTCCACGACCAAGACTGTTTTGGTTAAAACATACACGGGAAAAAGAACCAACCAACCAACAAGAATGAATTACGAGTACGAGATCCCGGACGCGACCAGCTCGATCCACCCGAGGGACACGGCGGAGGACCCCAAGGCGGACTCTCTGTGGTGGGACCGCGCGAAGGATCCCGGTGCGTACCAGATCCGAGGACCCAAGTACCTCGAAGATAAGGTCAAAATCGCTTCCAAGCCCTCGGCTATGGAGTGCATTGGCACTCACTTTACCTTTTCCCGAGACCCGCTTCGGAACATTATCAATGCTCCCGGGCACGTCGTACAGGAGCAGCACATCGGCCGCACCGACCGACCCTTCCTGTTTATCACAAACTTTGTCGTCCCGCAGGTAGGGAACTGGGTATGCTATTTTGCCAGGAGGAGAGACCAACCCGAGGACCCAGTTTTTGAGAAGATGCTCCAGGAGTTCATCGATGGGACCGATGAGCATCGTAACGCGCGGTTCAAGATTATCCCTGGAATTCCCGATGGAAACTTCATCGTTCGAACTGCCGTTGGAAACAAGCCTGCTTTGATCGGAAACAAGATGGACACCAAGTACTACCGCGGCGATAACTGCTTTGAGGTGGAAGTCGATGTGGGATCGTCCGTCGTTGCGCTGGGCATGTAAGTTCTCATTAGAGATTGGATGGATTTCATTGGTTTTCGAATCAACGAAGGAAACTGACGACTGACAATTGCGAACAAACAGTCTCAAGGTGGTTGCTGGATATGCGTCCACCCTAGACCTCGAGTTGGCGTTTCTAATTGAGTCACAGACCCCCGAGGAACTCCCCGAGCGCGTCCTGGGGGGGATCCGAATCAGAAAGCCGCAGGTGACTCCTCCCTGGTGGGATGAGGTTACTCTCTTTTAGATACCTCCTGCACCCGTAAAACAGCGGTTCCAGGTTCATTCATTCTCTTTCATTTGCTCTAAGTAGGAGAGTGCCACTGATAATGCATGAAAATCTCAGGTGCAGCTGTAATAGATGCGCTGAACTTTTATAGACGTTATAATAGAGTACTAATGGTACAGTATCGAGCTTTGATCCTACACTCTAAAGGAACAATTTATTGAGCGCGCAGAATCGAACAGACGGCACACAGAATTCGGCGTGGGTGTACACATGAACGGAGAGCAGCGTCGGCACACCATCGGCGCATTGAAACGATGAGGCGGAACTAGCAGATGACGGTGATGTGGAGGATTTGGACCTTGTCAACGCAACCGAGGGTTGCTGCTTCAACACATCACCCTTGGACGATGTCCATCTCGTCAAGGACAGGAGCTTACTGAGGCTGCCACTACTGTTCTTGTTAGAAGACAGGGAGTGAATATGGAACGGTTCTCTGTCCATCTCTGCAATAACAGCGATCGTCTTCCACCTTTGCTTGGCGTTGGGAAACGTCACGTCCTTGAGGGCGTGATCTCCAAAGTAGAGAATCTTCGGCTCCGTGTTTTGGGAAGAAGACGCACTTCCTACAAAGGCATCAAACTCGCTAATTGCCCCGCCGCGACAAACCTTGCCTTCCGCATACCGCGTCGCCTGCGCAGACGTTGGGTCTGGAACGGCTGCCGGTTTCGAAATAGTATCAGAAGTGGACAAGCCATCAAAGAAGGTTGCCTTTTTCGCGTCAACGACTATGAGGTTGAAGATGGACTGCCAGTCCTCGCCCAGAGTGGACGATAACATCAAATCCACGTGCTCCTCGCGAGCGTCCGTCAACAGGAAGAGCCTCTTTCCCTTTACAGTCCTGAGCGCCAGGAGCCATTCCCGGATACGCTTCGAGTGGTCCGTCCGAAGCATCGTCCTGAGCTTTGACGGATCGCGGTACACAGCCTGCATCCCGTTAGGGAAGAAGGGGCTCTGGGCGAGGACAAACGATTTGCGCAAAACATCCATAATCTTCAAATAGGTGTTTCGTCGCTCCTCGACTTCTTCGCTGATGATGGAATAGGCTCCAAGAGCGTCAGCCTCGTCCACGCACTGAGCGAACCCTAGAGCGAGAGGCATCTCCATGTGAGTGTGAATGACGACGAACCTTTTGGGTCCAACGCTCGCAGAGGAGGACGATTCACCCTCCTCTTGAGATAGGCCCAGAGCGACCTCTGCATAATCGTCATCTTCAGTCTCAGTCGTCGATGGTACCAGTCGAGTCCCGTGGTAGACCCGCTCTCGAACGACGTTCCCTTCGTCGTCCAACTGGAGGACGTTTCCTTGAAAGACGTCCAGAACGCAACACTTTGGAAAGAGACCTACCTTGGGTGGCTGTCGAGCGTTCCTTAACGCTTGCTCGACTCGAGGTGGCAACGGGTCTCCCGGGCCCTTTCTCATGCCTGCTAGGGTTTCCTCGATTGCTGCATGGACGCACGACCACAGATGCTGAACTCGGACGTCCTCGTGGAAGTCAATCAGAGTAAAGTCCAAATCAAACCCGACCCAGTCCACCTTAGCGATCAAGTCTTTAGCCCGCTCTGGGCTAGCCAATCTCACCGGGAAACATGTCGTACTAAGTACAGATGCAGAGGAGGCCCATTCGGACATCCAATGATCTAGACCTGCCATTACATGTTCCTTTAAAGGGGATTGCGATGCTTTGGTGCATATTTCTCGACACACTATGCGCTTCTCTTCCACCGATAAGGAGTTGTTTGCATGCAGTCTTTTCGCTTGTTCGAGTAATACAATGACCAGAGCTATGAAAGCCATTGCGCCCTTCTGCTCCAGCACAAACCATTCAGCGACTCGTACACGAATCTCTGTTGGTAAGCCCGCCCCATCGCCATGTAGAATGTCTTCAAACCACTTAGCAGACACTTCACTGGGCTTGAGAGAACCCAACCATTCTTTCAACTCTTTATCCTGCCCACTCTCGACTAATCGATCAATTAATAACCGCAGAGCCTTTAGCGATTTGCCACCACGTGGTAGAATCACCCACGACTCCGCATCGGACGACACAGCCGCACCGCAAAGCTTGTCCGCAAGGGCTGCAATCTTGCTGACTGCATGCGTCGAGGGTGGTTTTATTAGACATTCAATCGCCTGCCGGAGCATCTTCTCGCTTGGCTCGTCATTTTTCAATACCAGCTGGGGATATTTCGCCTCCAATCGGCTCACGATACTCTGGGCATCCGCCATGGTCTCGTCTTCTCTTTTTGTAACTTTACTGAGGCGAGTGACTTTGTTCGAAAAGCAGCCCAACAATAATCAAAGGCGCTTCAAATGCTCCAGGCCGACACTCTCATCGCCGTTGTTTAGAGCTATCTTAAAGCACCAACCGTTGACCCCTTTATTCGTCCAAGTCGTGGAACCTTTGTCTCTCTCTCAACGTCCATAATGGGCAGCTTCACTTCCCTATGCCAAGGAACTTTTCACAATCACGATGCACTTTTCGAGCTTATTATCCAGTCGCCAATCACCTATAGAGTACTATGTACCAGCGAGCGAAGTTGCCACTTGCAAATCTCAAACAAAATGTGGAGTACTAAATCGACTAAGGAATACAGCACTTCAGATACTTCTAGAGCGTCTTAGGTACGCAAGGTGATCAGTAAATTTTAGAAAATTCGTACAGTCCCTCAGGCAGTCATTTACAATACTAGAGGGTCAGGATTCGAGTATGAAGATTTGAAGAGTAGTGAGTCATCAGCTGTGAGCATGACATGAGATGAGAACAAAGCGGTGACATGGTGGCTACCCGTGGTACCATGGTGGCTACCCGTGGTACCATGGTGGCTACCCGTGGTACCATGGTGGCTACCCGTGGTACCATAGGACCTCATTCCTCATCTTGGATTCTGACTGAATCTGCTGCTGCTGAGCACTCGCTACCAATAATAGTACTTCTGTCAGGTCAGGCTTGCACCTAACACAGGTTCGCTCCTCATCCTGGGAGGGTACTCCTTGTTAGTTGTTACGGCTTTATCGAAAAGGCTCAGGAAGTGGCAATTTATGAACTAATAAACTACAATTACAATAAGGAGGAGAGGACAACACTTCACAGAATATCGCATGCTTATTCTTCGAAGAATCGCAACCACCAACGCAACTTGTGACGTATAATATTATACACAGCACGCGCGGTTTAAACACCTTCCGGTTGGACCTGTCCGGGAGAAATCGTCAGCTGGGTCTCGGGACTTTGGGAAGAAGATTGCACCGAAACTGCGACCTCCTTGGACTTGATCTGGTTGCTGTCGGTCACCGGGGCGGTGTTCTTCGAAGACGCGTTCGGGTCCGTGCGAGAGCCTTTGCTGCTTCTGACGGTGGCACCAGACAGACGCTTTTTAATCGATGTAGGTAACCATCCCGAAGAGAGCGTATGCGCCAAAAGCGTGCAGACCAAAATGTCGCTCAGCTGAGCCACTGAGGTATTCTGATGAAGAAACTGTACCTGAGAAGGGTCGGGCTGGACACCGTAAACTGCCAGGAACATCATGGCGAGGAAGGTCATGAGGGTCATGATGAGAGAAACGATTGTGTTTCTCTTGGCGAGAAAGTACAGCCTCTTGGCGTCCGCCGCGACATTGTTTCGGATATGCCCCACAAGAGGCATCACAAACAACCCCAACAGGATAATGCTCATGGTCAGGTCAGCTATGGCCAACAAGAAGGCAGGAGCATGATTGATCGCGTGCTGGACGCATACGCCAACTGAGCCGTTTTGCATGATAACCACACTTCCCCGAAAGTACAAGAAGATGAGTGGGTACATGGCCACTGGGATCCCAATCGTCGCGAAGCAGAATACGACCCATCGGAACGCGATTAGCTTGCGGTTTTTCATGTGCAGAGCGTCATGCACTACCTTCACTCGTTCGAACAGAAACAGATAAATGAACTGCTTGATGACGACGTACAAGAGTACGACGCCCGCTTGAATGAGCAGGTTGCAATCAAGGCCATTTGGTACGTAAATCCAGTTGACGTCCCACAAAAGGAAGCTCATGATATGCGCGGTCAAGGCAAGTAAAGTGATGACAAAGAGCAGCAACGGGTTGTTTCTAGCCAGTCGACTTTTGCGAAAGACCTTCTGTTTTTCATAAAAGTTGAGGAGTTCGATCAAAGCTAACATGGACAGAAGGACCATGCCTACTAAGGCGAGGCTGCGGCCATTGGCACGTCCCCGGAGGACAAGCTGTTCCTGAGTTGTCGAGTTCATTTGGTGTACTATAGCCGGCTTCAACAAAGAAACAACAACAGGATACACTTGAGAGGCTATGTGGCGACCTCCTATTCGTCTTCTTCCACGACGCGAGGCGGAGAGTTGATGGTTCGCGCAACGCACCCTGAGACAGAAGCGAGAGTAGATTTTCCTGAGAGCATTTGACGTTTTTCAGAGGCCGGGATGATTTTCGGAAAGTTTCACCTCCAACCGTTCGAACGGAAGGAGGAGCAATACGTAGCCGGGGCTGCAGGGACAGGCAATCTTGCTTGAAATGAGACTGCAAGGTCTTGCTGCTTGTAGTGCTAGCTGGCTCGCTCGGTCGGCTTATATACACAATATGTGTATCTCGCGATGCGATGGAAATGATCCAGGATATTATTCTCTTATCTTTGCTTTAGTGATGATCAGGATAAGAGGCCAACGAACAACAAGATAATAATGGGTACAAGATGCATGCCGTGGCACACGACCAATGACGATGATAAAAGAGGGAACGGCGTGGCGTGAGAAACGGACGCGACCGCGAGGACCGAAGAGACACTCACTGACGGACACATCTGTGGATGATCAAAAAACCAAGGCGCACAACGCGAAAGGAAAACAAAATCGAAGCAAAGACGGTTCTCTGAAATCGCCCGCGTTGACCGTTTCATCTTTCATGGTTCCTTTCCTTATCGCCTCTTGCTCCTTACTTACGATACCCGGGTACCAAAGAACCCTTCCCGAAAGGAAGCTTCAAAACTCATCTCACTCACGACAAGGAGAGACGACGAAAACAGGAGGAGGATCTGGAAAGAATGAGCGAGTCAGCGTCGTCGACAAGCGCAGGGGGTGCTGCCACGTCCGGTTCGGGTTCCGGGGCGCCGCCTGAGGTCCGGTTCGAAGTGAAGAAGTGGAATGCGGTCGCGCTTTGGGTAAGCAACCGGAGCTCTATTTACAGTGGAGAAAGGCTTAGACACTAACGATACCGTGGCGGCTGTGTTATGGATGAATAGGCCTGGGGTAAGTGCTTACGAACAACGCTTCATAGATTTAAACTCTCTCGTGCGGCGTTTGTCACCCACGGAACTAACCTGATACCCCTTGGTACCCTAGACATTGTTGTGGACAACTGTGCCATTTGTAGGAATCACATCATGGAGCTATGTACGTTCTTGCAACGCTGCCGTTTCTTGCATGGGAATAGCTAGTTTCATAAACTGACCACCATTCTCTTTTAGGCATTGAGTGCCAAGCGGGCCAAGCGTCAGCGACCAGTGAAGAGTGCACCGTTGCGTGGGGGATTTGCAATCACGCCTTCCACTTTCACTGTATATCGCGGTGGCTACAGACCCGGCAGGTCTGCCCCTTGGATAATCGAGACTGGGAGTTCCAGAAGTACGGACGTTGAAAGATAAGAGTAGGATGCATTTGTATTCACTGTAAGATGTTTGTATCAGATTTGAGTTGACGAGGCAGCAGCCTGTGATCTTCTATTCGGTTTATTTATCGCATCAAAAAGTCACAACTTTTCGACTAGGTTACTTATCTATCATGACGTCGATCTTCTTCTATTCACACTTGTGGCCGCTCTGACTCCTCGGACCAAGAGAGCTCGTCGAAGAACTGGATAGCCCTCTCTGTTGCCGGCTTTGAATGGAAGCGCCACGTGCCCCCCACATTCAGTGCTGGGGGCAGTCCAATGAAGGCATGCCGGGCGTCATACTCGAGAAGCGTTGACTTGAATCCCCTCTCCTGGAGCATCGTATGAGCCTTCCGAGAGGAGTGAACCAACACATCGCGGCTCCCAACAATAAGCAGGGTACGAGGATACTCAGACATCTCTCCAATCCAATCGCACAGGGTGCATCGGCCTTGCAAGGGTTGTTTCCATTGTGGAACCTCGTGCCCGAACTCCTCATTTCCGGTATACGCTCCAAAAATGAAATCAAGAGCAAACCGAGAGAGAGCAATTTCCAACTTGGATATTCCCTCTGTCTCCTTGTCAAAAAACGAGGTCCGGTCCAGTAGACCGTACATGGACAGGACGCCATTGATCTCTGGAAATGGGTCTTCATCAGGTCCCGTGTACTGAACTGCCTTCAGTTTCTCCAGAGCTTGCTCATTACACGCGAACACAGCTGCCATCGTTGCTAAATTGCCACCAGCCGAGTCTCCCGTTAGTGTGATCCTGCTGATTCCGAACTCTTTCCGAAGCCACCGCATGCACTGTAATACCGAACAAACAGCCTCAGGAAACACAGAGCTCGGTGACAACGGATAGTTCATGCACCACACTGTGTAGCCAGCTCTCACCCATGGCGTAACCGAAGGCATCAGAACTACGCAATTCGCAGCCTATGCGAATCAATAATATGTGCATTAGTCGGCTTAAGAGAAGCTCTTAGGTCAAACAACAATGTTCAAGGAACTTACCAGATGACCCCCTCCGTGACAAAATAAAATGACTCGATCTCCATCGTTTCGTTTTCTATTCTCAAGCCCGCACGGATGTAGACACTGTGCCCATTCCCTCGAATGCGACCCGTAATGGCACGGCTCGCCGAGGGCAATGTCCTTCATGACCCGAACGCCGTCCTGCGCAATATTCTTGCTTCGTAGCCACCAAGTAAGGACGAGCCAAGTCGGTACGGTGTCCAGAAAGTACCTCAAAGTCGGTATGATCGTCCGCAAACACAGAAAGTACACTAGTCGCTTGGCTGTTTTGGAAGTTTTGGAGATGGCAGCCAGAATCGGTGACGAGGCCAGTACCGCCGCCCCAAACAGAACGTAAATCGGGGTAAAGACCAAGAGTCTGAGCTTTTCGAGAAACGGCAGCGCGAGGGCAGTGTCCTGAGACGTGATCGGCGTCCGACTACTCGCGGCCAGAAGAGCCGCGGCCGAGGAGAACTCAGTCGTCTTGATTCGATGGGGCGGAGTCGACGTCATGATGGTGGAGCTCTTTGTAGTAGTATGCTGTGTTTCCGACACTGATCCTGAGGGGTTTGGTCCTCGCTCCGAAGGGGCAGACATCCTTCCGGTACGTTCTTCCTGCATCAGATTCTCAAGCCAATCTCCTCTACGGTGTTTGACTTATGTTGAATGAACCTGTGTGGAAAGAATAGTGAGAATAAACGCTTTGCGTGTACATCTCTAGGGGTCGGAAATGCAAATGACGCTTGCAACCTGACTACCGCGGTACCTTATGTACCTTGGTACCATTTTTTTGTCAACGGAAGGCATCGTGCGATTGATACAATCTCGTTCAATACTTTTCCTAGTGATAACGGACGGAATGCCATCAATTCTATTCTAGGTTGGCTCAACGAAACGATACATACATAGTCTTTGAGTCTCAATAAACCCAATTCGATTGGTTCATAATTAATCGACTTCGTTGCAATTCTTGCGGAATCACGCACGTAAGAAGATGCCTTCTTACCCGTCAACTTTCCAGACGCCTGATGGCAAGGGCAGCGCCATACACCCGCTGCTTCTGGCGCTTTATTACACCTCGCCGGCTCTCGTCAAGGCCGTGTTGGCCTCTACTACCGACGATAAGACCTTGTCGCATGCAGTGAAAAAAACGTGGTCGAGCTTGGGTGCAGGAGGCGACAAGTCGGCGAAGGCGGTCTGGGACCTCATCGGCGAGGCCATGCTGGTCCCTGCCGATCCGGCAGAGCTTCTTTCACAGTTGTGTGACCTATTTGATGCAGAGCTAAACGATGCGGCCGCGAACGCCGTCGGTCTTAAGTCGAGGGTAACCATTGAGGCGGGTGCACGAGTCAAGGACGGGCAGATATCCGACGACTATAAGATCGTTGTGTCGTTACCGTTGCGACCAAGCTTGGAGGGCGAGACTCTTCAATCCTTATTAGCTCAGAATTACGCCACGGCAACCATCGACTACATGTTTCCTGACG
>Ga0209066_10007158_pt1 | contig 11144 bp, 13 predicted proteins | sample All_14_2_FD_187198 | JGI IMG/M metagenome (GOLD analysis project Ga0209066, IMG submission 187198) | Freshwater microbial communities in response to fracking from Pennsylvania, USA - Allegheny Zone_MetaG_DW_15 (SPAdes) (version 2) ... | reverse complement strand
GTGACCAGCGCCAACCGCATCCCCTACCTGCAGACCCGGAAGGCCGACCTCGTCATTTCGACCCTGGGCAAGAACGCCGAGCGTCTGGCGGTGATCGACTTCACCGCCGCCTACTCGCCCTTCTTCCAGGCCGTGTTCGCGCCCAAGTCGCTCACGGTCACCGGCTTTGCCGACCTCGCGGGCAAAACCATCGGCGTGACCCGCGGCGCCATCGAAGACCAGGAACTCACCAAGCTCGCGCCCGCCACCGCCGACGTGAAGCGCTTCGAAGACAACAACGCCACCGTCTCGGCCTTCGTCTCGGGCCAGACCCAACTGATCGCCACCGGCGCTTCGGTGGCCGGCAACATGATGGCGCGCAACCCGCAACTGGGCGCCGAATACAAGCTGCTGCTGAAAGACAGCCCCAACTTCATCGGCGTGGCCAAGGGTGAAGATGCGCTGCGACTGAAGGTGAACGACATCATCATCGCGGCCAAGAAATCGGGCGAGATCGATGCCCTGGCGAAGAAGTGGCTGGGTCGCCCCGCTGGCACCTTGCCCGAATGAAACAAGCCCCCACGCTCCACCACTGCGCGGGTCGCTGCCCCCCAGGGGGGCTGATTCGCCCTGGGGCGGCCCGGTGGCGAATCGACCTTCGCACCCCCTGACGCATTGAGGGCACACACATGCGCATCGAATTCGACTTCATCGCCGTGCTGCTGCAGTGGCCGCTGCTCGCCAAGGGCGTGCTCTGGACGCTGGGCCTGACCGCCATCTCGGCCGTGATCGGTCTGCTGGTGGGCACGCTCTGCGCCTGGGCGCGCAGCAGCGGCCCGCTGTGGCTGCGCTGGGTGGTGGGCAGCTATGTGGAACTCATCCGCAACACGCCCTTCATCGTGCAGCTGTTCTTCGTGTTCTTCGGCCTGCCCGCCGCGGGCGTGAAGCTCACGCCAGAAATCGCGTCGGTGATCGCGATGGTGATCAACCTGGGCGCTTACGCGGCGGAGATCATCCGCGCCGGCATCGAGGCCACGCCCAAGGGCCAGTTCGAAGCCGCGGCCAGCCTGGCGCTCTCCAAGCTGCAGACCTTCCGCTACGTGGTGCTGCCGCCAGCCTTGCAAAAGGTGTGGCCCGCGCTCACCAGCCAGATCATCATCGTGATGCTGGGCTCGGCGGTGTGCGGGCAGATCTCCACCGAAGAGCTGAGCTACGCGGCCAACCTGATCCAGAGCCGCAACTTCCGCGCCTTTGAGGCCTTCATCATCGCCACCGGCATCTACCTGCTGCTGTCCATTGGCGTACGAGCCCTGCTGAACTGGGCCGGCCCGCGTTATCTCTTTGGAGGCAGGCGATGAACGCCCCCCTGCGTCGCTTCGCGCCTTCCCCCCGGTGGGGGGACGAGACCAGCGCCCGGGCCAAGCCCGTTGCGCGGTCTCCCTGGGTCGTGCACCCCCTCACGCTCGCCCTCCCCGCTGAAAAGCCGATGCAGGAGCACCATCATGGTTGATTTTTCTTTGTGGGACATCTTCCGCAACCTGCTGCTGGCCGCGCGCTGGACGGTGGGCCTCTCGCTGATCGCCTTCATCGGCGGGGGCCTGGTTGGCCTGGCCCTGCTGGTGGCGCGCACCGCGCGCTGGCCCGGCGCCGAGCGCTTCGTGGCCGGCTACGTGCAGCTGTTCCAGGGCACGCCGCTGCTGATGCAATTGTTCCTGGCCTATTTCGGCCTGGCGCTGTTCGGCGTCGACACATCGGCCTGGGTGGCCGCTGCCGTGGCGCTCACGCTCTACACCAGCGCCTTTCTGGTGGAGATCTGGCGCGGCTGCGTGGCTGCCGTGCCCAAGGGCCAGTGGGAAGCGGCGCAGAGTCTGGCGCTGAGCTTTGGCGAACAACTGCGCTACGTGATCCTGCCGCAGGCCACACGCATCGCCATCGCGCCCACCGTGGGTTTCCTGGTGCAGGTCGTCAAAGGCACGGCGCTGGCTTCGGTGATCGGCTTCGTCGAGCTTACCAAGGCCGGCACCATGATCACCAACGCCACCTTCCAGCCGTTCCTGGTCTACAGCTGTGTGGCCCTTCTGTACTTTGCGTTGTGCTTCCCCGTGAGCCTCACTGCGCGCCATCTAGAGAGGAAGATGAATGTCAACCGTTGAAGCCATCGCGGAATCAGCCGCCGTGAAAACCGCCGCCAGCCCCATCGTCGACATCCACCAGCTGCGCAAGTCCTACGGCAGCAACGAGGTGCTCAAGGGCATCGATCTGCAGGTCAGGCCCGGCGAGGTGATCGCCATCATCGGCAAGAGCGGCTCGGGCAAGAGCACGCTGCTGCGCTGCATCAACGGGCTGGAGGTGTTCCAGTCCGGCAGCCTGAGCGTGGACGGCCAGCCACTGCTGCACGGCAACGCCGCCGCCATGCGCGAGCTGCGCCAGCATGTGGGCATGATCTTCCAGAACTTCAACCTGTTCCCGCACCTGAGCGTGGGCAAGAACGTGATGCTCGCGCCCGGCCTGGTGAAGAAAACCGACAGCGCCGCCGGTGAAACCAAGGCGCGCCAGCTATTGGACCGCGTGGGCCTGGGCGAGAAGTTCGACGCCTTCCCCGACCAGCTCTCGGGCGGCCAGCAGCAGCGCGTGGCGATCGCCCGTGCGCTGGCGATGGAGCCCAGCGTGCTGCTCTGCGACGAGATCACCTCCGCCCTCGACCCCGAACTCGTGGGCGAGGTGCTGCGCGTGGTGGAGTCGCTGGCCGACGAGGGCATGACCCTGCTGATGGTCACGCACGAGATGGGCTTCGCGCGCAAGGTGAGCGACCGCGTGATCTTCATGCACCAGGGGCGCGTGCACGAGATGGGTCCACCGGCCAAGCTCTTTGGGTCACCAGAAACGCCCGAATTGCAGCAGTTCCTGTCGTCGATCCACTAGACACCGGCCGCAGCGCAGGGCCGCCCCAAGCAAGGCCAGCCCCCACGGGGGGCAACGACCCGCGTAGCGGCGGAGTGTGGGGGTCAGCTACCCCAGCGCATCCAGCCCCACACCACCGCCAGTGTGGCCAGCGTCACCGGGAGGCCGGTCACGGCGTGCTGCTTCCAGTCGAGCGAGATGCCTTCCTTGGCGGCCAGGTCGGCCACGATCAGGTTGGCGATCGAGCCCACCAGCAGCAGGTTGCCCGCGAAGGTGCTCACCAGCGCGAGCATCATGCCCGCCTCGCTGGCGTTGGCACCCAGGTGCGGCAGCAGCAGCATCACGGCCGGCACGTTGGACACCAGGTTGGACAAGGCCACGCCCAGCACCAGCAAGGCGCCGGGTTCGGTGAGGTGCACGCCCTGCGTCGCCAGCCAGGCCACGGCCTCGGCCGCGAGGCCGGTGGTCTCGAAGGCGTGGTTCACCACGAACAGGCCGATGAACAGGAGCAGCAACTGCCAGTCCACGAAGCCCATGACGTCGGCCGAGTGGAAGCGGCGGCTCAGCAGCAGCACACCCGCCCCCACCAGCGCGGCCACATCACGCGGCCAGTCGGTGAACAGGAACACCCCCACCAGCGCCAGTGCCACGGTCAGGCCCTTGGCGGTCTGCCAGCGGTCAAACGGTGGCTCGTCGTCCGTGGACACGTGCACCCCCGCGGGGCTGCGCAACTCGCTGGAACCGGCCCGAGCGCCCGGCCCAAAAGCCAGCCACAACCACAACAGCCCCAGGCTGATGCCCACTGGCGCCAGCGCCTGACGCAGGTAGTCACCAAAGTGCAGTTTCAACACCGAGCCGATCAGCATGTTCTGCGGGTTTCCGATGAGCGTGGCGGCCGATCCGATGTTGGCCGCGCAGGCCAGACCGATCAGGAACGGCAGCGGATTCAGCCCGCGCTGCAGGCACAGGCGCGCCACCACCGGCGTCATGGCCAGACACACCACGTCGTTGGAAAAGACGGCCGACAAACCACCGGCGACGCCGATTAGCGCCGCCAGCAGGCCCGCACGCGACAGCGGCAGCGCGCCCACACGGCGCGTGACCTCGGTGTAGAAACCGCCCAGCCGCATCTGCGCCGACACCACCATGAAGGCGAACAGCAGCACGATGGTGGGCGGGTCCACCGCGCGCGCGGCGTCTTCCACCGGCAGACCGGTGAGCGCGATCACCGCGATGGCGCCCAGCAGCGCCACGCCCGAGCGGTCCAGCTTCAGGCGCGGCAAGCCGCCAAGGAACATGCCCAGATAGACCGTGGCGAAGACGGCGACGATGCCCCAGTCGGTGGCGTTGTGGTTCATGAAAACGAGAGGAGATTCGGTGAAGCGCGCATCCGCGCACGGCCGACCATGGTCAGACGCTCAGGGCGCCGCGGGCAGCAGCCGCAGCGCGCCGTACCAGGCCTGCGCCTGGCTGCGGGTGTTGTCGGTGTCGGTCATCAGCGCCACCGACAGCAGCGGCCCGGGCTCCTCGCCAAACACATGGAAAAAATCGGCCCGCACATCGCGCTCGTGATCGCGCCATTGCCCCAGATGCTGTGTGCCGGAATCCAGCACCAGCTTGCGCACGCGATCGGTTCGGGAATTGTTCAACACCGTGCCCGGGGCATGGGCATCGCTCCAGACGTAGACGAGCGTGGCGTAAGGCAGGTCCTCGCCGGTCAGCAGACGGCTCATCTCCGACAAGCGGTGCACGCGCGGTGAAAGGCGGCTGCGGTCGCCATCGAAGCTGAGCAGCACCCGAACCACGGCGTCGTCGCGCCGCCCCTGCGCCACATCCTCGGTCGGCGGCAAGGCATCGGCCGTCCAGGCGAACGACAGTCGCCCCACCGAGGGAAGGGCCGGTTCCATGCGCTGGCGCAGGATGCTCACGGAACTGCTCGCCTGCACACGCAGCGCCTCCCGGCCCGCGTGGTGCACCGGCTCAAACGGCGTGAACGTTTTGCCTGGCATGGGAAACACCGTCCAACCGGTCTGGGTCGAAGGGGTTTTCAGCAAGCGCCGGGCCGCCCGCCGCAGGTCGGCGCTGTCCACCGGCAGCGCGGACAGCTCGGACGGATCGGATGCCTCCATCTGTGAGGCGGGCACCGGCCCCTTCGAGGCACAGCCCGACAGCAACCCTGCCAGCGTCAGACACACCGCTGCGGCGCAGGTGGCAGAGCGGGCACCAACAGACGGGAAAAATGACAGTGCCTGCGACATCGTGAGAGCGGGGAGGAGTGAAGCTGCCGCATGGTAGCAGCGCGCCAAGGCGGACACCGCCCCCCGGCAGCGCACAGGCCAGGCGATCCACACACTTGACAACCGGGACGCATCGGGCACCCAATAGCGAACAGGCCCGCTGAAAGCACGCCTTCATTTCCAGCTCCGCCCATGAAACACCCTCGCACCTTCAAACTGTTCCTGGCAGGCCTGCTGGCCCTGGTGCTGGCCGGGTGTCTGCCCATTCCGGTGATCGACATCGATCCGACCACGCCGGAAGCGGGCGAAAGCTTCACGGTGGACGGCTCGGGCACGGTGGTGTCCAACGTGCCCGAGGGCACGGTCGTGGCGTCCTACGCCTGGGACTTCGGCGATGGCGAAAAGGGCCAGGGCGCGCAGGTGGATCACGTCTACGACGAGCCGGGCGAATACACCATCACCCTGACCGTGACCGACAGCGCCGGCCGTGTGGCCGAAGCGGAGCAACCGGTGACGGTGAAGCCGGCGAGCGCGACAGACACCACCACCGAAACAACCTCCACTACAGGGACGACAACCACGACCCCATAGCGGTGGAGTTGTCCGGCCATCCAAAAAGAAACCCGCCGAAGCGGGTTTCTTTTTGTCTTCGAGCGTGCCCCGCTCAGCCCTGCAAGGACTTCCACATTTCCATGTCGCGCTCGGCGGTCCAGATGCGCGGGTTCTTGATGCCGCTGGCTTCGTCGTAGGCGCGGCTCACATCGAACGGCAGGCAGTGTTCGTAGATGAACACCTGGCCGAACACCGGGTCCATGCTCTTGCGGGTGTGGGCCATGGCGGCCTTCAGGTCCATGCCGGCGGCGGCGGCTTCCTTGCCGGCCTGGAACAGGGTGGTGACCCAGCGCTTCGTGTAGTCCAGCGCCTTGTTCACGTCGGCGTTGCCCTTCATGGCTTCGCCGCGGCCGGGCACGATGTACTCGGCCTGGAGCGCGCGCAGGGCTTCGAGCGTGGCGGGCCATTCTTCGAGCTGGGCGTCGCCGGTGTAGACGCCGGCTTCGTATTCCACCAGGTCGCCGCTGAACAGCACCTTCTCTTCTTCCACCCAGGCGATGGTGTCGCCGCGGGTGTGGCCATAACCGGGGCTCCAGATCTGCACCACGACACCGCCGAGGTTGATCGACAGCTTGCCCGGCTTCTCGCCCTTGGTGGGGTCACCGCCGCCGATCACCATGCTCGGCCAGGTCAGGCCTGGCACCGAATCGGCACCGCGGAACAGGCGCGGAAAGCGCTCCATCTCGCTCTGCATGTCCTGCGCGCCGCGCTCGCGGATCAGCTCCAGCGTGCCCTGGCTGGCGATGATTTCGGTCGCGCCTTCGGCAAAGTAGGCGCTGGCGCCCAGCACGCGCACCGCGTGGTAATGCGTGAGCAGCACGTACTTGATCGGCTTGTCGGACACGGTGCGGATCTGCTTGATCAGGTCGCGCGCCATGGCCGGCGTGGCGGTCGCGTCGCTGACCATGATGAAGTCGTCGCCGATGATGACGCCCGAGTTCGGGTCGCCCTCGGCGGTGTAGGCCCAGCAATGTGGGCTGAGCTGTTCAAAGGTGATCTTTTTGTCTTCCAGGTCGGCCTGGGAGGCGAAGGCTTTGCTCATGGGGAGTCTCCTGTGGGGGTGTCGGCTGCGCAGATCGGCAAACAGGCAAATTTTAACTAAACGAAATCAATTACGAATAAGTAAACCAATATCCCTGTGAAACGCTGGGACTCATCCGGCCAAACCCTTCTCGAGTACGGCCACCACCTCGTCAGCAAAGGCGGCGTAACTCATGGGCCCGCCCGGGCGCAGCCAGGTGAAGGTCCAGTTGATCATGCCGAACAGCATCATGGTCAGCGCGGTCTGGTTCGCGGGCGTGACGCGCTCGGGGTAGGCGCGTTTGAGAAAACGGGTGAAGGCGGCGACGACATCGCGCTGGCGGTTGAGGATGAGTTCGCGCTGGGTCTCGCCGAGGAACTTGGTGTCGGACACCAGCGCCACGTGGCGCGTGGCCGAGCTTTCGTATTCCGAGAGAAAGGCGCGCACCAGCTCGCTCAGGGCGTCGCGCTCGGTCAGGTTCTTGCGCTGGGCGCGGGCTTCCGATTCGCCGATCAGCGCCAGCAGCCGCTGGGTGTAGCGGTCGAGCAGGTCGAACAGGATCGCTTCCTTGCTCTCGTAGTAGTGGTAGAGCCGCGCCTTGCTGGTGCCGCAGGCGGTGGCGATGTCGTTCATGCTCGCGGCGGGAAAACTCTGCTGGGCGAAGCACTGCGCCGCCACGTCGAGGATTTCTTCGCGCTTGAGGTCGTGGGATGCTGATTTCGGTCTCGCCATTCAGACATTGTCCCACCCGTACCCCAGGCTGGCATCACTGAGTACGATGCAACCATGGCCACCAAACCCATCACCGATCCGTTTGTCCTGCACGCCTGCGAGCTGCTGTCCTGCCTGGGCCCGTGCAAGGCCACGCGCATGTTCGGGGGTTATGGGCTGTCGGTGGATGGCATGAACGTGGCGATCATTGCCTGGGACACCCTGTTCCTCAAGACCAACCCCGAGACCGAACCCCAGTGGCTGGCGGCGGGTGGGCGGCCGTTCCAGTACGAGGCGAAGGGCAAGACCATGCGCCTGCACTACCACACGCCGCCCGAGGACGCGCTGGAATCGCCCGCGCTGATGGCGCCCTGGGCCCGGCTGGCGCTGGGCGCTGCGGTGGCGGCGCGCAAGCCGGTACCGCAGCGCAAAAAGTCCTCCGCACGCTAGGGCCCGTTAACACTATTTTTCCAAGTGCGAATGGGTTGAAAACAGCGCCAATCTAGGCGCGCGACGACGGCCAGACTGGATGTCTGGCCTAGGAGTGCAACAACGAGTGGCGCTGTTTTCAACCCATTCCCTTCGGGTTGCGGCCAAAAAGGCCATGCGCGGCGTTGCGAAGCCTTGCCGGGGGGACGACCCCGGCTGCGTTTCGCGCCTTGCGCATGGCCTTTTTGATCCGCAACGCATCTTGGAATAATAGTGTTAACAGGCCCTAGCGGCCTGCTTGGGCAGGCACTGGCTGCGCCCGGCTCACCAGTGCCCGGCCTCGTACGGGCCCAGCACCCGTCCACGGCCGGCCGTCAGGTACTCGCTGTAGCCGAGCAGGCCCCGCAGCACGCGCGCCGTGGCCACACCGGCCTGCCCCAGTGCCGCACCCAGCTCGCGGGTGGGCGACACCACCTCGCGGGCGAAGCGGCTGGGGGCCGCCGACGCCGCGGCGTCGGACCAGTCGAAATGCACCGGCCCGGTGTCGCCGGGGTTCGCGACCGGCTCCATGACCAAACGCGCACCGGCCGGCACGGCCAGCACGTCGCCGGGACCGAGGAAACGGTCGCCCAGCTCGTTCGGGGCGCCCTGGTAGGGGCCGCCCAGGGTCACCCAGACCTGGCCGCAGAAGATGCGCAGCACGGCGGTTTTCTTCGGGCTCAGGCTCATGGCGTGGCCGGGGTGCAGTCGCCAGCTGCCGATGGCGGTGCAGCGGGCGGACAGAGAAGCAGCGGGGTGTGACATACGGTTCTCCAGTGGCATCAACACGGGTGCCATCTTCCCGCCGCGGCGTCCAGCCGTCCAATGAAATGGGGGTAAGCTATTGATTCGGTTCTCGCATCAATCCAAAAGGACCCGGCCATGTCGCTTCCTGCCAGCCATCCCCGCACCCGCCCGATCTCGGCCGGCCACTTGCGCGCCTTTGACGCCGTGGCGCGGCACCTGAACTTCCGCGCCGCCGCCGAGGAGCTTTCGCTCACGCAGAGTGCGGTCAGCCGGCAGATCCAGGCGCTGGAAGACGAGGTCGGCACCGCGCTTTTCCTGCGCCACACGCGCGCGGTGGAACTCACCAGCGCGGGCTCGCAGCTGCTGCGCGCCGCGGGCATGGCGCTGGAGCGCATTGATGCGGCGGTGAGGCAGATCCGCCAGAGCGCCGGGCGCAAGAGCGTGGCCATCACCACCTGGGCCTCGTTCGCTTCGATGTGGCTGATCCCGCGGCTCGAGGCCTTCCAGCGCGAGCATCCGGACATCGACATCCGCATTGACGCGTCCGACGTGGCGGTGGACCTCAGCACCGCCGATGTGGACCTGGCGTTGCGTTACGCGGTGCCGCAGGCCATGCCGGCCGGTGCGATCCGCCTGTTTGGCGAGCAGCTCACGCCCGTGGCCAGCCCCTGGCTGCTGAAGGAACACCGCATCAAACGGCTGGAGGACCTGGCCCAGGTCACGCTGATCGAAGCCGGCGACGCGCACCGCACGCGCCATCTGGAATGGCTGACCTGGCAGCGCTGGCTGGACACCTTCGCCGGCGCCACAGCGCCCGCCGCGGCCGGCAAGGGCCAGCCGGGTGGCCCGTCCCGTGCGGTCAAGAGCAAGCTCACACCGCAACGCTGGCTGTACTTCAACTACGCGCACCAGATCGTGCAGGCCGCGCTCACCGGCCAGGGCGTGGCGCTGGCGCGGCTGCCGCTGGTGGCCGAGAGCCTGGCCAGCGGCGACCTGGTGGAGCCGCTGCCGCAGATGCGCATGGACTCGCCCCTGGTCTACTGGCTGGTGGTGGCGCCACGCAGCGTGGTGCGCCCGGAGGTGAAGGCCTTCTGCGACTGGCTGCAGGCGCAGGCCGCAGAGACGCGCCAGGCGATCGGCGACGTGCCGGACCCCGATACTGTGGACCATATAGATTGACCCCCCCTGCGCCGCTGCGCGCGCCTTGCAGGCCGCAGCATCGTCAGAGCCGATGCTTCCTCGGGCCGTCCAGGGGACCACGCCCTTGGACCGGCGGAGCCGGATCTTCGGCGTGTGCTGGGTAGCGGCTCCTTCGGCTGGGCCATGTGTGGTGCCTTGATGACCCCTCTCTTTCAGGCAGACTTCGTGCCTTTTTCTTCATCTTCATGAGCACCCAAGCCCTCCACGCCGCCGGTAACCTGCGCAGCATCGTCAACATGCTGCTGGCGGTGATGTTTTTTGCGCTCATGGACGCGGTGCTCAAGACGCTGTCGGGCCACTACCCGCCGCTGCAGATCGCCTGCCTGCGCGGGGCGACCGCCCTGCCGCTGGTGCTGGCCTGGATCCAGTGGCGCCGCGGCTGGCACACGCTGCGCCAGCTGCGCTGGTCACTGCACATCCTGCGCGGCTGCCTCGGCATCACCATGCTGGCGCTGTTCACCCGCGGCGTGAGCGAACTGCCGCTGTCGGCCACCTACACGCTGTTCTTCATCGCGCCGATGCTGATCACCGCGCTGTCGGTGCCGGTGCTGAAGGAGCGCGTGCCCAAGGCGCACTGGTGGGCGATTGCCGCCGGCTTCGGCGGCGTGCTGGTCGCCCTGCGGCCCAGCGGTGAAGAGTTGCAGGCCGGCTTTGTGACCGTGGGCGGCCTGGCCGTGCTCGCCGCCGCATTGTGTTACGCCGTGGCGGCGGTGGCCGGCCGGCTGGTCAGCCGCACCGACAGCAGCGAAAGCATGATCCTCACCATGATGGTGTTCATGACGGTGGGCGGTGGCCTGCTCGCCGCGCCGCACTGGGTGCCGGTGTCGCTCGAACACGCCGGCCTGCTGCTGGCGCTGGCGGTCACCGGCTTCCTGGGCCAGCTGACCATCAACGAGGCCTTCCGCCACGGCCAGGCTTCGGCCGTGGCACCGTTCGAATACACCGCGCTGGCCTGGGGCGTGGGGCTGGACTGGCTGGTGTGGCAGACGCTGCCGGCCTCGCACACCTGGCTGGGCGCGGCCATCATCGTGGGCAGCGGCCTGTATCTGGTGCGGCGCGAAAAGCGCATCAGCGAGGTCCACGCGAACGCCGAGCACCCGTAGAGCCCATGGAGCGAAGGGACTGAACCACCATGCCAGAGGGTGTCCCCCTCAGCCGACACAAGGACAGTGCCGACGCGAAGTGCCTTGCCCAGAACGCGGCGGAACCGGCTTTGCCGGACGGCCAGTGCCGCCCCCTCGGGGGTCGCGCGCAGCGCGGCAGGGGGG
>Ga0209066_10007157_pt1 | contig 11145 bp, 10 predicted proteins | sample All_14_2_FD_187198 | JGI IMG/M metagenome (GOLD analysis project Ga0209066, IMG submission 187198) | Freshwater microbial communities in response to fracking from Pennsylvania, USA - Allegheny Zone_MetaG_DW_15 (SPAdes) (version 2) ... | reverse complement strand
CCCCAGCTCATTCCCCGAGGGGTCTTTGTCGACATCGACAAACCGGAATATTGCGAGGAGTACGGCAGGATCATCGAGCGGGCAACGAGGAGGAAGGCATCATGAAACGCGTGCGACTTGTATTCTCCGGCTCCGGCGGCCAGGGCGTGATTACCGCCGCCATCATCCTGGCCGAGGCGGCCGTCATCGTTGAAGGGCTGAACGCCACCCAATCCCAGAGCTACGGGGCCGCCGCCCGCGGCGGGGCCACCCGGACCGATATCATCATCTCCGAGGAGGAGATCAACTTTCCCGGGGTCACCAGCCCCAATATCCTCGTCTGCCTCACCCAGGAGGCATACAACCAGTACGCCGCCATCGTCCGTCCGGGCGGCCTGCTGCTGACCGATTCCCGCTCGGTGAATACGGCCAAGAAGGCCGACGCCAAGCATATCGGGCTGCCGCTGTACGACACGGTCATGGAGCGGATCGGCAAACCCATCGTCTATAACATCACCATGCTGGGGGCGCTGCTCGGGATCACCGGCATCGTGCGCCCGGAGTCGGTGCTCGCGATCCTCAAGGAGCGCATTCCGCCCGACTTCCTCGCCCTGAACCAGCGGGCCTTCGATCTCGGCCTGGTCCTCGGGGCCCAGTACCAGTACACGCTCTGACCGGACCACGGCACGCGGCTGCTGCTCGTCGGTCCGGGTTTGCGGTCGGGATCAGTGCTGGATGTCGATGATGGTGACGATGTAGGTGACATGGTGGCCGGCCAGGGGGTGATTGTAATCGACCTCCACTTCGGAGTCGGTGGCTCTGATGACGGTTGCCGGCACCATGTGCTCCAGGCCGTCCTTTTCCGTTTTCAGGGAGAGAATCATCCCTGGTTGCGGTTTGAGCTTGTCGATCAGTTCCCTGTTGGTGATGACCTGGACCAGTTCCTTCTGCCGCGGGCCGAAGCCTTCATCGGGTGGGACCCTGATTGTTCCGGTCTCGCCGACATTCATGCCGATGAGGGCCTGTTCAACGCTCGGCGGCAGTTCGAGATTGCCGATCGTCACCGTCAGCGGTTCGTCGGGGCTGACGACCGTGAAGATCTCGCCGTTGTCGAGTTTGCCGGTAAAGGAGAGAGTAACTGTGTCATTCAACTGGATCATAGGGTGCGTAACTCCTTGGTGGGTGAAGGTCGGAGGAAATACTCTCCCGGGCGCTGGCGCCGGCAGGAGTATGCCGTTCAATTGTCCGTAAAGGATGCCGATTGTACCTTGATTGCGCGCACATTGGCAAGGTTTATGGGGCAACACCGCGGGGCAAAGGCCGCCATTTCTTGACAAACCGGGGCTGTGGGCATAGTATACAAAATTTTTTGGGTGATAGACAGGAAGAGGGGTGGAACACAGGCCGGTGATTGTTTCTCCGGACCCGGCGGTTCCCACTGTTGCAACGGATTGACCAATGGTGCAGGCCAGGGGAAATGGTACAGCTCAACTTTGAAAAATCAGCGGATGGACTGCTTCCGGCGATTGTCCAGGAGTACGCGACCGGCCAGATCCTGATGCTGGCCTATATCAACAGATTGGCGTGGGAGAAGACGCTTCAGAGCGGGAAGGCCCATTACTGGAGCCGGTCGAGGCAATCGCTGTGGCTCAAGGGCGAATCGTCCGGCCACGTGCAGCTTATCCACCGGATCCTGGTCGACTGTGACGATGATACCGTCATTTTCCAGGTCGAGCAGCTTGGGGGAGCGGCATGCCACACCGGCCACAAGAGCTGTTTTTACCGGCGGCTGGTCGGCGACGAGCTGCAGAGCGAGGGCGAAAAGGTCTTCGACCCGGCACTGGTCTACGGCAAAGCGAAGTAAAGGAAAAAAAGCTGCCGGCATGCTGCGGCAGAGAAATTTGATGGAGATCACACGATGAAGCAACTGAAACTCGGACTGCCGAAGGGCAGCCTCGAAAATGCGACCATCAGCCTGTTCGAGAAGGCGGGATGGTTGATCAAGCCGGCCGCCCGCAACTATTTCCCGGAGATCGACGATCCCGAACTGGCCTGTTCGATCTGCCGGCCGCAGGAGATGTCGCGCTACGTCGAGAGCGGCATGCTCGACGCCGGGATCACCGGCAAGGACTGGACGATGGAAAACATGTCGGACACCGTCCTCGTCTGCGACCTGGTCTATTCCAAGGTCAGCCGTCGGCCGACCCGCTGGATCATCGCCGTCGCCGGCAACTCCGAGATCAGGACGATCAAGGATCTCGAGGGCAAGAAGATCTCGACGGAGCTGGTCAATGTCACCCGCCGCTTCTTCGACGAGCAGAAGATCAACGTCGAGATCGAGTTTTCCTGGGGGGCGACCGAGGCCAAGGTCGTTTCCGGCCTCGTCGATGCGATCGTCGAGGTCACCGAGACCGAGAGCACGATCCGGGCCCACGGGCTGCGCATCATCCATGAGCTGATGACTTCGAACACCCAGTTCATTGCCAATCGGGAGTCGTGGAACGATCCGTGGAAGCGGGAGAAGATCGAAAACATCGCCATGATGCTCCAGGGCGCCCTGCGGGCCGATCGCATCGTCGGACTGAAGATGAATGTCGCCAAGACCGATCTCGATGTCGTCGTCGGCCTGCTGCCGAGCCTCAATGCCCCGACGATCGCCGGGTTGTACAATCAGGAGTGGTACTCGGTCGAGACCGTCATCTCCGAGGACGTCGTCCGCGACCTGATCCCGAAACTGCGCAAGAGCGGGGCGGAAGGGATCATCGAATACTCGCTCAACAAGGTTATCTGAACCGGCCCGGACCATGATCGGCTCTGGTTTTCCATACTTTCTGCGGCTGCCGGCGCCCCCGGCGGCCGCTACCTTCTGCTCCGACTGAAAAAGGCGATGAATTTTTCCGAGGTACAGTTTATTCTAAGCGCTCATTCTCTGAAGCAGCTTCCAGACACGGGTCTGCCGGAGATTGCCTTCGCCGGGCGCTCGAATGTTGGAAAGTCAAGCCTTATCAACTGCTTGATTGGCAGAAAGGCCCTGGTCAAGGTCAGTGGCCGACCCGGCAAGACGCAGGGGTTGAATTATTTCCAGGTCGGCGACGGCCTGTACCTGGTCGATCTCCCCGGTTATGGTTTTGCCCGCGTGTCCAGGTCGATGCAGGACGGATGGCAGGACCTCGTGACATCCTATCTCGAGACCCGGTCGACGCTGCGCTGTGTCGTTGTGATCATTGATATCCGGCATGCCCCCAAGACCCCGGACACCCAGCTGCTTTCCTGGTTGCGGCTCAAGGGGATACCGTGTCTGCCGGTATATACGAAAATAGACAAGCTGTCCGGCAACGAACGCGTTCACAACGCCCGGTTGCTCGACAGTGGACATGATATTCAGGCTGGGAGCAGGGTACTGTTTTCCTCCAAGACCGGTCAGGGGCGGGAAGAGCTGGTACGGGCAATGGCGGCTCTTCTGGATGCGCAGGAAGCAGGTTGAGGATCCGATGACAGTCCCGCAACAAGGTTTTTCAATGGTCCCCCGTGCAAAGGGGATAACTGTAAAGGGCGACAATGACGCTTATTGCAGAATGGCGATGCTGGCAGATCATGCAGTGCGATCCGGATGTCCGGTGCCCTGCGAAGGAAAACCCGGCGGCGGAGTGCTGGGAAATCATCGGTTCCCATGACCCCTGTGCCTTCAATATCTGCACGGACTGTCTGGTGTATGTGGCGAAAAACAGGGATTCTCGCCTGACACCGGAGGAAATTGTCGAAATCCTGTCCTGCAAAGGGTTGGGCTGCTCGGCTGAAATCCTGAAATAGACCTGGTTCTCAGATTCGCCGGACCGGTTGCGCAGCGGCGGGTAACCGCAGATGGGGTCCTGCGCCCATCAAGCCCCTTCTCTTCTCCTTTGTTCCCTCATCGCCATCTAAGGGCGCACGGGTGCGGTCCGGCCCGTATGATCATGCCCCGACCCGGTCGCTGTCCCCGAGGTCAGGTCGCATGCGGTCTCCCTGCCGCCGGGATCCGGTCCTCCCCTCGAGAAATTATTTTTGCGAAAAATTCCAGTGAACTGGTACAATACAGCAGCAAGTACGAGCGCCAGTCCCCCGGCAGCCCGCCATATCCTCTGAACAAAAGGAATGGTGCCGGGCCCTGACGGCAACCGCCCCTCCATTTTTCAAGACCAGTCAACAGATACGACCATGCAGGAATTATCGAAATCGCAGAGGGCGAGAAACGCCATCCGCACCTTTAAGATCCTGGCCGACGCCCTGACTCTCCAGGGGACCTACAAGCCGTCGGGCAAGACCGGCGAGAAACTGGCCGAGGCCCTGAAGATGTTCAGCCCCGAGATCTACGGCTCGATGGCCGATCCGCGGATCGTCGAGCTCAAGGGTTTGGAGTATGTCATCGACCGGATGCCCCGGGGGGTAGAGAAATGCAACCGGATCATCCTCACCGCCCAGGAGGATTTCCAGGACACCGCCTTCGAGGAGATCATTCCCCTGAAACGGCGCCGGGTGTCGTACGCCGTTTCGGAAAAGGAGATGTGCTTCGTCATCACCCACGGGCAGAGCGAGATCTATGATATCCTGACCCATATCACCTTTCTGACGATTGAGTCGCAGAAGATTCTGCAGCAGATCAGCAACCGGGTCGACGGCACCAGTACCGAATGGATCGAGCTCGAACGGATCATCGACCACGAAGCGGAGCTCAAGGACGACCAACTCGACCAGGCCCTGTGGAACCTGTCGATCATCCTCGGCCGGACCTACAAGGAGACCCGCAACACCTACGACTATCTTGACCAAAACCGGCGGCTGTATAAGTCCAACAGCGGCCTGTTCAACATCATCCACACCCTCGGCAAGCGGATGATCGAGGAGCAGATCTCGGGCAAGGAGGAACTGACGATCTACTTCACCCCCTCCCTGCAGGAGATGATCGGCCATCACAAGTATGCCTCCCTCTGGGCCAGTTCGATCAAGGAGAAATTGTACGATCTGGGCTTCCAGGACCGGCCGCTGCACGTCATCAGCGCCAACATGCATTCCGTCCGCAACATCATCTACGGTTCGGGCATGCTGCTGGCCAACGGCGAGGCCGTCCCCGACGACCTGTACGCGATGGTCGGGCAGCTCCGCAGCCAGGGCCGCAAGATCAGCGAATACGCCGAGAAATTCGGCTACACCTTCCACAAGGATACCTCGGGGTCGAATATCGACGTCAATATCGTCGACACGAGCCGAATCGATACCGCCACCCTGCACCCCGCCCTCCACTTCAACCTCGAACTGATCAAGGCGCAGCAGCCGGTGCTGCTGGTGATGGACTACGCCTTCGGCACCCAGGCCTTCGAGCTGATGGACGAGCTGCTGTGCCCGTGCCAGATCCAGGACAAGGTCATTTCCTTCAGCATCGAATCGATCTCGGTCATGGGCAAGGCCGGGATCCTTCCCGGCAAGAAGGGCGACATCATGCTGGCGACGGCGCATGTGATGGAGGGCACGCCGCACAACTACATCGTCAACAACGATCTGACCGTCGGTGATTTCGATCCCGGCGTCAATGTCTACTGCGGGCCGATGGTGACCGTCCTCGGCACCTCGCTGCAGAACCGCGACGTCCTCGAACGCTTCCACTCGTCAAGCTGGAAGGCGGTGGGACTGGAGATGGAGGGCGGCCATTACCAACGGGCGATCAGTGCCGCGATCATCCAGGGCCATATCCCGATGGACATGAAGACCCGGTACGCCTACTATGCCTCTGACAATCCGCTGCAGAGCGGCCAGACCCTCGCCTCCGGACCGATGGGGGAAGAGGGGATCGTCCCGACCTACATGATCACCAAGGTCATTCTCCAGAAGATCCTCAATTACCAGGAATAGGCGTATGCCGACGAAGCTCCGACTGGTCAACGTGTCGCCGTGGATCCTGGCCGCGGCCTGCTCCCTGCTCGCCGTCATCATCGCCGTCTTTGCCGTCAACAACTACCATCGCGAAAAACAGCTGATGATGGAGATCCTGCTGCAGAAAGGGATCACTATCATCCGCTTTATCAACGCCGGCCCCCGCACCCGCTTCCGCACCGCCGTCGAAAGCCCGGCCGGCCTGGAACTGCAGTGGCTGGAGCAGGTGCAGCAGACCCTCGACCACGCCACCGAGCAACCGGACATCCATCTGGCGATGCTGGTCAACCGGGACGGCGAGGTCCTGGTCAGTTCGGATCGGGAAAAGATTGGCGGCAGGATCGCCCAGGAGACGGGCTCGTTCTTCAAGACGCTGCCGCAGCAGGAGCTCGGCAACGTCGTCTACCGGATCGGCCGCGAGGCCAGGGGCGACAGCGAGGTGTTTCAGATTGCCGCCTACTACGCCCCGCTCGGGCCGCGCGGACCGGCCGGCGACAACCATCCGCCGATGATGCGGATGGGGCGCGGCAACGGCGGGATGCGGGAGCACATGCTGCAGATGCAGCAGGGGTTCAGGCAGTGGCGGGAGATGGCGGAGCAGGTGCAGGCGGCGAGATACGTCCTGCTGGTCGAGCTGGAAATCGACCAGTACAACGCCGCCGTCAAGCGGCAGCTGCTGCAGATCGTCATCCTCTCCGTCGTCCTGCTGCTGGTCGGCGTCGGCGGCGGGCTGTCGCTGTTCACCCTGCAGGGGTACAAGGGCAGCCAAATCAGTCTCCGGCGGATGCGGGCGTTCAACGATCTCCTGGTGTCGTCCCTGCCGATCGGTCTTGTCGCCACCGATACCGAGGGGCGGATCCAGCTCTGCAACCGGACGGCGGAGGAACTGATCGAAAAGACCGAGCAACAGCTGGTCGGCAAACGGCCCGGTGACGTTTTGCCGCCGCCGCTGGCGGTCCTGATCGGCCAATCGGAGGCCCAACCGGAGCGGCCGCAACGCCGCGACCTGCTGCTGGAGAGAGGGGAAGGCCGGTCCCGGGCGCTGCTCCTCGCCGCCCTGGCGGTGATCGACGGCGAGCAGCGCCACGTCGGGACGATGCTGCTGATGCAGGACGTCAGCGAGGTGAAACAGCTCGAGGAGGAACTGAAGCGCAACGAGCGGCTGGCGGCGCTCGGGGAAATGGCCGCCGGCGTCGCCCATGAACTGCGGAATCCGCTGAGTTCGATCAAGGGTCTGGCACTGCTGCTGAAATCGAAATTCACCGACAACTCCACCGACCGCGAGGCCGCTGACATCCTCGTGCGTGAAGTCGAGCGGCTCAATCGCAGCATCGGCGAGCTGCTCGATTACGCCCGGCCCGATCGCCTGGAGAAGGCCACGGTCTCGCTCAACGAGATTGTGGGCAAGGCGCTGACGCTGCTCCGGGTCGATGCCGATGCCGCCGGGATACAGATCGTGACGGAGTACTGTCCGCCGCCGGATCTGGTCCATGCCGATCAGGACAAGCTCAGCCAGGTCTTTCTCAATCTGCTGCTCAACGCCATCCAGGCGATGAAGAGCGGAGGCACCCTGCAGGTCGCCACCGTCCGGGACCTGGGGCAGCAGCTGCTGTGCCGGATAAAGGACAGCGGCTGCGGCATCGAGGCCGACCTGCTGCCGAAGATCTTCGATCCCTATGTGACGACGAAGAGTTCCGGCACCGGTCTCGGCCTGGCGATGTCGGTCAAGATCATCGAGGAGCACGGCGGCCGCATCGATATCAGCAGCACCCCCGGCCAGGGAACGACGGTGATCGTGGCGCTGCCGGCCTGGCAGCAATGAAGCGGCGGCAGGACCCCGGCATGAGGGCTGGATCGGGCGGGACCGGCGACGGGAAGCGGCTGCGGATCGTCCAATTCATGGCCTCGGAGGGGTACGGCGGGGCCGAGCAGGTGCTGATTGAACTTTCCAACGCCCTGGCCCAGCGGCATGAGGTGGTCGTCCTGCTGCTGCGCGGCGCCGTCATCCAGGACCGGTTTTCCCCCCTCGTGCGCCAGGTCGTGCTGCGTTCGCACCCGACGAGCAACAATCCCTTCCTCCACATTGAGCTGTATTCGCGGCTGAAGGCAATCGCCCCCGACATCATCCATACCCATGCCGCAAAGGGGACGGCCCTTGTCGCCCGGGTCAACCGCCTGCTGCGCTATGCCCACCTCGGCACCAAGCACAATGACCGCAAGGGGCGGATCTTCAATGATCTCCGCTGGGTCAGCGCGGTGTCGGCGAAGGCCGCGGCCTCGGTCCTGCCCCGCCCGGGGGCGGAGGTCCGGGTCATCCACAACGGGGTCGCCGTCGTGCCCTGCGGCCCGGCGACGAAGGAGCCGATCTTCACCATCCTCGCGGTCGGCCGCCTCGATAAGATCAAGGGCTTCGATCTCCTGATCGACCAGGTCGTCGGCCTGCCCTTCGATTTCCGGCTGCGGATCGTCGGCGACGGACCGGAGCGGCGGCGTCTGGAGCAGCGGATTCTGGCTCGGGGACTGAGCGGCAAGGTCATCCTCGAAGGCTTTCATGACGACATCGCCGCGCGGATGCGGAACGCCCACCTGGTGGTGGTCTCATCGCTTCAGGAGGGCGGACCGAAGGTCATGATCGAAGCGCTGTACTATGCCGAGATGCTGATCGCCACCCTGGTCGGGGCGGTGCCGGAGGTCCTGCCGGCGCTGCTGCAGATCGAACAGGATCGCCTGGGGGCCAAAATCGCCGCGGTCCATGGCGATTACGAGCGCTACCGGGCGGTCTTCGCGGCGGTTGCCGCCGAGCGGCGGGATGATTTTTCCCTGCCGCGGATCGTCGAACACTACAGTGCCTACTACCGTCACATCCTGGCGGCCGCCACTCACGCCGCGGGGCGTTGAGGCGGGGCGGCCAGCAGCAGGGCCGAGAGGAAGGCGTAGAAATGGCCCTGGTGGGAATCGAAGAGAAAGGAGTTCATCAGACAGCCGGTCGCCATCGTCAGGACGACCCCCTGCAGCAGGAAGCGGCTGTGGCGATCCAGGCCGGTGGCGGCGACCCACTGGCTGGTCAGCAGGGCGAGGAAGAGGGCCAGGCCGGTCAGCCCGAGCTGGACGCCGATGAACAGGTACTCGTTGTGGGGGTTGTCGGTCGGCATCGTGTCGCCGCCGTTGATCAGCTCCTGTTGCCGGACGGCGAAAGCGCCGGTGCCGTGGCCGAACAGCGGCCGTTCCCGGATCAGCTCGATGCTGTTGCCCCACCAGTCCAGCCGCATCCCCAAAGACGAGCGGGAGATCCCCGGTTCATAATGGATGATGTCCTGCAGCGCCTGCTGCACCCGCGACGAGATGTTGGTCGAGATCATGAAGCCGGCCGGGAGCAGCAGGATCAGGACCAGACAGCCGGCGATCCTTCTTTTCAGGCTGAGGCGCTGCAGCGCCGCGAACCCCAGCAGCACGGCAAAGGTGAACATCCCGGTCCGCCCCGGGGCGATGAAGATGAGGTTGGCGGTGGCGAGAAGGAAGACGAGCGCCCAGGGAAGGCGGCGGTGCTGCGGCAGGTCGATCGCCCGTTGCAGGGCCCAGTACGCCAGCAGGGCCATGAAGAAGCTGTGGGTGATGTGAAACAGCAGCGAGTTGCCGTACTTGGCGGCCGGGATGAGGCCAAGGCCCATGCCGTAGGAGACCAGCATCAGGACCAACGCCCCGGCGACGAAACCGTTTTCCGCCCGCCGGATCAGCTCCTGGTTGCCGACGGCCAGCGACAGCACCAGCGGCAGCAGCAGCAGTTCCCGGTACTTCATCAGGACGGCGAAGGCCGCGGCCGGACCGGCCGGGGAGTAGCTGACGGCGATCAGGAAATACAGGAAGAGCAACGTGGCGAGAGCTGCCGCCGGGTGATGGCGCAGCAGCCGGCCGACGATCGCCGCCCGGCCCGAGCCGAGCCAGAACAGGACGACCAGGGCTGAGCACAGGTCCATCAACGAGGTCGAGAGCGGGATGCAGAAGCAGGTAGCGATGACGGCAAAGCCGCCCCACCTGAGGCATAGGGCCTGTATCCGCGCGCTCGTCATCTCCCGGCCTTCCTTGCCACCGCCCTACCGGTACTGCATGGTGTAGAGCAGTTCATATTCCCGGCCGAGGGCCAGCAGCTCGTCATGGGTGCCCTCCTCGACGATGGCGCCGTCCTTGATGACGATGATCCGGTCGGCGTTGATGATGGTCGACAGGCGATGGGCGATGACGAAGGTCGTCCTGTCCTTCATCAGGTTTTCGAGGGCCTTCTGCACCTCCCGCTCCGATTCGGTGTCGAGTGCCGAGGTCGCCTCGTCGAGGATCAGGATCGGGGCGTTCTTGAGGATGGCCCGGGCGATCGACACCCGCTGGCGTTCGCCGCCGGAGAGGCGGGCCCCGCCCTCGCCGATGACCGTGTCGAAACCCTGCGGCAGACCGGTGATGAAATCCAGGGCATGGGCCGCCGTCGCCGCCCGGATCAGCTCCTCCTCTGTGCAGTGGAGATCGCCGTAGGCGATATTGTTGCGGACGCTGTCGTTGAACAGGATCGTCTGCTGCGTCACCATGGCGATCTGGCCCCGCAGCGACTGCAGGGTGACATCGCGGATGTCGACGCCGTCGATCATGATCGCCCCCTCTCTGAGGTCGAGGAAGCGGGGGATCAGGTTGGTCAGGGTCGTCTTGCCGCCGCCGCTCGGGCCGACGATGGCCAGGGCCTGGCCGGCCGGAACGGTCAGGTTGATACCGGTGAGGACCGGTTCCTCGTGATCGTAGCTGAAGGTGACGTTTCGGAATTCTATCGTTTTCCTGAACGGTGGCAGGACCGTCGCCCCCGGCCGGTCGGCGATCTCCGGTACAATGTCGAGCAGGGCGAAGACCCGGGTGGCGGCGGCCATGCCCTGCTGGATCGTGGAGTTGATCCGGCTGACCCCCTTGACCGGCTCGTAGGCGGCGATCAGGGCGGTGAGAAAGGCGAAGAAGGTGCCGGGGGTGGCGTCGCCGTGGATGACCTCGTTGCCGCCGAACCAGATGATCAGGGCGATGGCGACGCCGCCGATGAACTCCATCAGCGGGTGCTGCATGCTGCGGAAGCGAGCGTCCTGGATGATGACCGCGAAGAGGGTGCCGATCTGGTCGCGGAAGCGCCGGCCCTCGTACTGTTCGCGGCCGAAGGCCTTGACGATGCGGTTGCCGGTGATGGTCTCGTAAAGGATGTTGGTGACGTGGGCGGTCTCCTCCTGGGTCCTGGTGCTC
>Ga0209066_10007156_pt1 | contig 11146 bp, 10 predicted proteins | sample All_14_2_FD_187198 | JGI IMG/M metagenome (GOLD analysis project Ga0209066, IMG submission 187198) | Freshwater microbial communities in response to fracking from Pennsylvania, USA - Allegheny Zone_MetaG_DW_15 (SPAdes) (version 2) ... | reverse complement strand
CACCCTGCCGCCGATGTCGCACAACTCACCCCAAGGCTGTGGAAGCAACACTTCGCGGCCAATCCGCTTCGATCCGATCTCCACCCGCGCTCGAAGTAGGCAAGAACGCCGCCCGGTTACCGCTTACGTAGCGGCCGCACATAATCTGTCTCCGTGTGCTGTGTGTGGTCTGGCAAGCGTGCTGCAGAGGAGCGTCCTGCGTGACCTAGTTTTCCGTCCGAGCAGTTGGTGCGCAAGTGAATGTGGCCTTGCTTCAGACTTTTTGCTGTATGAAAATACAGCTATGAGGGTCTGTGACATACCACCATCTAAAAGCCAGCCTTTCCACAGCCACGCCGCAGCACAGGGAGGAGTGGCTGTCGATCCGTCCCCTCAAGCGAGGGTACTCCCACAGCCCGAGGACTTCCCTGACTTGCGGTGGCCAGACCCTGACGCAGAGGTGGTCGCCATACCGCTCGGCGTGGCCAAAGTGTCAGCAGGCTTTCCGTCGCCGGCTGCAGACTACGAGGACAAGCGCCTCGATATCAACGGCTACCTGGTCCGCAACGCAGTCTCGACGTTCTTTTTCCCTGTTCAAGGCGACTCAATGCAAGGCGCCGAAATTTTCGACGGCGACATCCTTGTCGTCGACAAGAGCGTCGAGCCGCAGCACGGACATATCGTTGTGGCCTTCGTCGATGGAGAGCGGCTGGTGAAGCGCCTCTACAAGCGCGGCGGACGTGTTGCGCTCATCGCAGAGAATCCCGACTACCCGCCCATCCAGGTCACCGGCGAGATGGAGATGGTCGTGTGGGGTGTCGTGGTCGCCAAATTCAAGCGTCTCCTCTAACGACTGACCCAGCGAAAATCCGTCCGAGAGGCCCCGCCATGCCCGTCTTCGCCCTCGTTGACTGCAACAATTTTTATGCGAGTTGCGAGAAGCTTTTTGACCCTCGGCTCGCAGGCAAACCGGTTGTGGTGCTCTCCAACAATGACGGATGCGTGGTGGCGAGGTCGGCCGAAGCGAAGGCGCTCGGGGTGCCGATGGGCGCGCCGTGGCATCAGCTACGCGAGCTGGCGCGGCGGGAGGGCATCGTCGCGTTCTCATCGAATTACGCCCTGTACGCTGACATGAGCAACAGGGTGGTGGAGGTGCTCGGGCAGTTCTCGGCGAATCTCGAGGTGTACTCGATCGACGAGTCATTCTTGGACCTCACGGGTTATGAAGGGCAGAGCGAGGACGGGCTGTTTGGGTACGGCGTTGAGATTCGTCGTCGGGTGGGGCAGTGGTTGGGTCTAGCGGTGTGCGTAGGCATCGGGCCGTCGAAAACGCTAGCAAAGCTCGCAAACTTCTGCGCGAAGAAGGGGCTGGCTGGGAGGGATGGGGTCTGCGATTTCACGGTGATGTCGGAGCGGGAGTTGAATGAGCTGTTCGAGGCTATTCCGGTCGAGGAGGTCTGGGGTGTCGGCCGCCGGCTCTCCGAGCGACTGCGGGAGATGGGTATCGAGACCGTACTCGACCTGCGGGATGCCGATGCTGACACGATCCGCAGGAGGTTTTCGGTGGTGCTGGAGCGTACGGTGCTGGAGGTGCGGGGTGTCTCTTGCCTCGAGCTCGAGGAAGTGGCGCCGCCGAAGCAGCAGATCATGTCGAGCCGATCTTTCGGGCAGTATGTATATGAGCTTGATGAGTTGAAGGAAGCAGTGGCGAGCTACATCGCCAAGGCGGCGGAGAAGCTTAGGGCGCAGGAGTCTCTTGCCGGAGCTGTTCAAGTCCACATCCGGACGAATCCGTTCAGGCCCAAGGAGCCGCAGTACCAGAGGTCGGTGATGGCGCCGCTGGAGCCTACAGCTGACACGCGGATGCTCACTGGCATCGCTGTGAGGCTGCTGGAGGGCATTTTCCGGCCGGGGTACGCATACCAGAAGGCGGGGGTCATGCTGACCGAACTGCAACCGGTTGCACAGCGGCAGGGTACGCTTTTCGGTGATGGGCCAGAGAGGGAACGGTCGGCGGCGTTGATGAGCGCGATGGATCAGATCAACGCGCGATGGGGCCGGGGGACGGTGCGGGTCAGCGCCGAGGGTGTCGAGAAGGCTTGGCAGATGCGGCGTTGCCATCTCTCCCCGGCTTACACGACGTCTTGGGAAGATCTGCCACCCGTGAAAGCGTGAGGCGGCTGGGTGACGGGGCGAACGAAGTTCGAGTTGATATTGCGATGGCCATTTTGGCTTGGAGCTACCGTTAGCTTTTCAGACTCCTGGCCAGGAGTTGATTCAGGAAGCGGTCCTCCACAAGGGCTGGGTGGAGCGTGCTGCGACCACCAGACTAGTATTTTTAGTAAATATAGTAAGCTCGAGTTAAGCTCTTAAAGAATCATAAAAACAATCAGTTAATGAGGGATTTTGTGACTGATTTGACGGGATTTGTGACCGAAATGACGGCGGTTGTGACCGTTTTGACGGGCGAGTAAGCTCAGCGAGCTGAGGCAGGGCAGGACACCTTCCTGGAGGCGAGAGTGAGGTGTAGGCGCTTGGCCCGTCGTGACGGGCATGTCCTGCGCTAAAGGGGAGGGCGACGCAAGCCCACACAGTGGGCCGTGCGCTGAGCAAGTCAGGCGGGAAGCTGCCTCAACCGCAGTTCATCGCATGTATCCGGAAGGGGGGCTGATGCACTCGCCATCCGAACACTGATTGTGGAGTGCTCGGATGGGGCGATAAAACGCGTCAGACCAGTTCTGGGGCGGGAGCCTGTGACCGATTTGACGGAGCGTACTCAGTAGCGGTAGCGCTCTCACCGCTCTTGGTTTTGTGCCTTTTTACGCTGTACCTACCGTTCGGTATGCGCTCGATGGTCCAGCCGGGAAGGCTTCCGAGCTCATTGAAAGCCTCATGTACGCGCTGCTGGCGCTTCCGCAGCGTCGCGCCGGTTGCGGATGTGCCCCAGATTCGGGCTATCACGGTATCGACGATGACGTTACTTTTTTCGCCCTGTCGGATTTGTGACGAAATCCGAGAGTGCAGCGCTTGAGCCGTTGTAGAGCGCAGCTGGTGGCGTTCAGCAAGATCGATCTGGACACTATGTGTCCCAGTAAGCCCCTCGGCCAAGCGGCGGTTGACCGCGATGAGTACCTTTTTGTCGTCCCCGACGATCCAGCTGAGCAGCCTGGAAGATGCCTCAGCGGGGCCGGCACGTACCCAAAGCGTGACCTCGGACAGACGGCGTAAGCTTTCACGGATCTGTTTGATCGATGAGCCGCCATCGCCACGACCACATGCCTCAGCAAGGGCTGAAAATGACGCAGTGGTCATGATGACCTCGCCCTCATCGTAGAAGCCCCTCGCCTGCAGGCCCCGCCAGAGTTCCGAAGCCGCCGACGTCTCGTCATGACGCGTCAGCCTCGTTCGCTCGGCTCGCGCCAAAAGTAGCACTGCAAGAAGTACGGTCTCGTCTTGAACCCCAAGTTCGTCGGGGCCGCGCCAGTGGAGCTTGAGGTCACCATGTTCGCGCTCTACGTCAAGCTTTCCCCGAGGCTCCGATTTGCTTAGAGGCTTGAAAACGGGGGCCAGTCCGAGTGCCGGGTCGTATCTTACGATGCTGTCGCGCTTAGCCACGTCCACCTCCGAGTCGCTTCGACACGCTCGGCGCGGTGTACGTCGGCTGAAACAGGCCACACTCCAAACGCTTTAGCATGAAGGGCTCGGTCGGCGCGGCATAGTTTGCCTTGGGTATGAAAAGGTCAAAGTTTTGGGCCTTTGGTCCAGAGACGCGTGCTGAAGTCCCGCCGTTTCCTGAGTCTGTCGGCACCAGATTCGCTTGCCAGCGTACGCCATCCGGCAGCGCGCTTGATCCGCGCGAGGCCTGCTGAATGTCGCCCCGACCATCGAGTACAGACGATTTCGTCGTGTGCTGAGTCATCACGATCGTCGTACCCGTGTCGCGACAAATACGCTCGAAAGTCTGCACGACCGCAGTGACCGTGCTCGAGTCGTTTTCATCCCCATCATAGAAACGGCGGAGCGGATCGACCACGAGCAGCCGGCTCCCTTCTGCGACCTTCTTGATCTGATCCGCAACTTTTGTGGAGCGTTTCGAGGTCAGCACCGATACGTCGCTCCCCGCGAGCGGGAAAATCATGAGGTGCTGTTCCAGCAGCGCCAAGCGCTCCTCGTCGATCTTGTCCCGCTCCGTCTCAAGCAGGCGTCTCAATGCTTGCAGTCGCCAGACGCAAAGCAGGGCGTCTTCTTCCGCAAGCAGCAGCACAACTTTCGCTGGCGCCTGCGCTGGATGGACGCCTCCAATAAGCGGAAGCCCCAGCGCCATCTCGACGCTGATCTGCGTGACCAGTGAACTCTTCCCGACCCCGCCAGGTGCTACCAGAGCCCCGAGACATCGCGCGGGTAGGCTCGGCAGCACATAGTCGATCGGCTCGGGCTTTTCCGTCAGCGCCCGTCTGATGTCAAGTTGCTGCCCGATCATGCTGCACCTCCGCCACGGACGCCGCTAGCGAGCCATGCGCGGATGTCTTCCTCGCGCCAGCGGAGGATCCGCGTGCCCGGGATTTCAACCCGTGGCGGCACCGCAAGGGGGTTGCATCGTATGTCGCGTTTGATGGTGTCGGGGGCGCGGCCGAGCAGGTCGGCCAGTTCCTGCAAGTCGTAGAGTTTCATCGTGCATCCTCGAGGCTGTGAAAGGTTGGCTCGCGAGACATTCGCAGAGCCGTTGAATCGATTATTCACAGCGGTGCCTTGAACTCAAAATTTGGCGGCTAGTTTTTTTGGCGACGGCAAAGAGGATACGTCAAGCGTTAGCAGTCGACTTTCATACACACAATAAGTTGATGCGACGGGCGCGAAGTGCGAAAAAATCAACCAAGGCGGTTGTCCGATACTTCTTTGAGACTGAAAACACGGTCGCTAGACTAAGTGCAAGGATAGAGCGCCGGGCGGACTGTGCCGTTGTGAATCGGTGTGGGTCACCGAATTGCGCAGCCGCCAAATTTTAAGCTGGTGAAAATGAGTGCTCTACTGATTGAAGGCCTAGCGTCCGCTTGAAAACGAGAGTCTGAAGCGACAGGTGCGAGGCTAACGTATTTTAGTAGCTATACAAAGTCCACAACCTTTAAGGAGACATCATGGACAGCAAAGAGATAGTTGAAGCATTAGTTTCTTATTACGATTCTTTCAAGAAGGGAGAGCTTAAAAATGAGCCTGCTCGACTTCTGTGCGAGAGGATCGTTGCAGACCTCGATAACGAAGAGTTTGAATGCCAGGACCCGACGGATGTTAGAGCTGTCGTGGAGGGCTGGTTTAAGGAGTGTTACAACGACAGACTTGGGGCAGATGGCCAATGGGGTGTCGTTGTGACTTATAACGGTGAAGTCACTTGCGTTGAATACACTACGAGTGAGGAAAGCACTTGGGTAGTTGCGTATCAACTTCTCGAGCTTGCAGCATTGTCTTCCAAGTTGGGGGAGCCAGCTCCGCTGCCAGAATGGTTTGAGGGAACATGGATTGGAGTAACACAAGAAGGCGCAGAGTCCATGATCGAGGAGATGGATGAGGATGAGGCTGTACGACTATTAGGCAAATATGGGATTGAGCTGTCGGATGGAGATGAGCCAAGTTATCGTGTCGGCTATCAAGATTACTACAGCCCAAAGAAGGCGTTACTCGAGGTCGTGACTGACAAGCATGAAATCGACCGAGCGCGCATCCTTGAGTTTGCGTAATGCTGCAAATCTGACTTCATAGATCGAGCAGAAAAACAGGGCGGGGTCTTCCAGAAGGGAGGGCCCCGTCTTTCATTTTGAGTGTCATCTGGGGGTCTTACGATGTTACGCAGGCGAAGTTTTTTCAGCATACTTCCTGGCCAGGAGGGGCCTTAGGGGGCGGCTTTTTAGGTTGATTGGTTCTGGCTTCGTTGAGGGCTGCGTCCTCTTTCGTCGTGCCAAAAGCAATTTTCGCGCTCGGGTGAACTGGTGGCTATACGTGAGGCACTTGATCGAAGTGCGTTACTTCTGAGGTCATCATGTACGAGAACATTACTTTTCCCACCGTTGCGACTGATGTTGTCCGTTTCGCAGATTTCGATGTGAGTGTTGATCCGACTTTCGCTTGCGTTGTAGTCAAGAGCAGCTTCGGCTTTGACGTCTTCAGGTACGACGACGATGCGCAGGTTTTTGTCTTCGTGTGTGCGTCGGTCGTAGAAGGAGGGGCTGATTTTGTGCCGGAGATGAAAGTGATTCAGGATGCACTCTGCGAGCTGATGCCTTGGCTTACTGAAGAAGTCGCTGTGGTTAGGCAAGCGTGGATTGAGTTCTTCGACGGGGCGAGGCAGATGCCTGTCTTGACTTTAGACGAGCGGCGAAGTTTGGCTAGCCAACGGATGTGGCTTGTGGCTGGGGTAAGTGGGGAAGAGGGAAGAATTAGGCGCGCGATAAAGCCGGATTTAGAGCTTGTTTGTGCGTAGAGCGTTTTGAAAACCAGCCGCCCTTGGGCGGCTGGTTTGTTACAGACAATCGCAAGTAATCTAAAGCGGGGTGATTTTCAACAGTCATGGTTTTTTGATTCTCCTAGTTGATTCCAGGAAGACTGTGAAGTCTTGAACAACGGAATTGGATGACGTTTCACGCATTTTCACACAGGCGGCAGATGTCGCACAGGCGCCATGCTGTTATACGGACCCCTAGTTTTACCGGAGGGGGATAGCGACCAGACTTCACCCCAGCCCACCATGTAGACTTAGATACAGGGATTATCGCGAGTACGTCTGGTAGGCGAAGAAGTTTATGTTCTGCTTGATTCATTTTACTAGTCTCGGTAACGCCCTAAGATTTGTCCACTTCGTGAAGTGCAACGTCAAGTTATTGTCGAGGTTGTTCAGTTCGGGCTTGCTGTTCAACCGCCGTTCGACTTGAAGTAATCTTAACGACTTGCATGAAAGGCTCAAAATTTGGCGGCTGTTAATTTTGATGGCCGAAAAAATATTTTCAGGGCCGGTGTCGGCTGGCGCTTTACCATCGGAATCGAAGGCTGAGGCGCTGGATTTAGGGGCTGTCAAGACACGGAGTCACGAGCCGGTCGCGCGCTACACGCTGGCGTTCGAGCAAGAGGCAAGGCGAGTGGGGAAATCTGGGCAGGGCATAGCCGCGGAGGGACACAGTCACGGTGTAGCGGACAGAGACGCTCCTCAACTGGGTCAAGGGCAGTCGCGAGGGGCGACTCAGCGGGGCTGACAGCAAGCTCTATGAGTGTGGGTCAGACGGCAATCAGCCGGTTGCGGGACGACATGGAGCGCTCCCCCTAAAAAATCGCGACGGACTACTACGCGAAAGAGTCGCTGCGAAGCACGCCTTCATCCAGCGACTTCGTCAGAACTGGTCGGTGTAGGTGATGTGCTAGGTGCTGGGTGTGTGCTCTCGCGGGTATCGCCAGCACTTCGCTCCTCAGGCCCGACGCACAGAGCGAACATGGCTGACTAGTGAACACCGGTCCCATCCATGCGGAAGGCGAGGTCGCCTTGGTCATCGGAGGAAGTTGCTCGGTTACCCTGCAGCATCCCAGTCCGGGGTCAAGTCAAACTTAGGTGGGCCGGCACCTAGCGGAGCAAATACCTAGGTGTGGGCATAAGTGTGGGTAAGAATTGAAGAGCAAAAAAATAAAACGATAAAAAACAATATATTGTTAGTTGTTTATACAAAACAAGATATTATGAACATGCCGGTCTGATGATCGAACATCGTTCATTGATCTGAAATATTTTTCGGAAACACCTCAAACCGGCAAGCGCAGCCGGAACACTGCGCCCCGATCATTCTCCAGCCGCACTTCCCCCCGCAGGCCGTGATTGGTGTGCAGATCAGCGACCTTGTGGGCCAGATAGAGGCCGACGCCGGTGCCTTCCTGTGACATCGGGGCGGTCGCCTGAGCGGTCTGGAGTCGGTCATCCGGGTAGCCGGGGCCGTCATCGTGGATGCGGAACTCTAGCCAATCGCCGTCTTCCACCGCGCTGATGCACACCCGACTGCGTGCGCTGCGCAGGGCGTTTTGCAGCGCGTTGGCGAGCACCATACGGACCAGATTCTCGTCGTAGTACCAGCTCGATGGCGCACGATCGGTGTCGATTTCGAGCTTGGGCGTGGTGAGATGCTGATAGTCAGCGATCAGTTCCTGCACTAAGTACTGCGGGCAATAGGCGTCGATTGCAGGCTGCAACTGTCCGGCTTCGGCTTTGTAGCACGCCAACAGGCGGCTCAGTTCGGCGGTCACGCCCAGCACGTCGTGCACCGTTTCGGTGTCGCCACGGCCCTCCGCCCGAGCGGCGACCATGGCGAGGCGGTTCTTGATGTCGTGGATGTTGAGTGCGACCAGGTCGGCAAAGCGCATGGCGGGCGGGCTCATCAACTGGCGCTGCTGTAGCGGGTGCGGATGCGGCGCTGCAGTTCGGCGATGTCCTTGTGCTTGGTGCTGCTGGGGTCGAGCGACTGGAAGCGCTGCTGGAACTGCACGGCACGGCGCAGTTTGTCAGCATCCAGGCCGGTGTTATACACATCCGTCAGCAGCGCCATGGCGGCGTTGCCGACGATTTGTGCGTTGCCCGGCAGACGGGAAGCCGCTTCGCTCAGCATGCGGGCGGCTTCGTTGTACTGGCGTTCTCGCGCCAGGCGCACCGCTTCGTTATTCAACGCGACCACTTCGCTGACACATTCTTCCAGCAGCGCACTGGCGCGTTCGGGCGATGCGTAAGTGCTCATCACGTCGGACACATGCGTCTGCAGTTCGACAGCGTTCGGGTTGTTCTGCATGACCTGCTTCAGGATGGCTTCGCCAGCGTCCTGCTTGCCGGTGGCCAGGCAGGCACGTGCCAGATTGACGGCGGTCTCTGGTGTCAGGCTGGTCGCATCGGCCTGGAGCGCGACGGCGAGCGCAGCCTGTGCCTGTTCCGTACGCCCCGCCTTGTGATGTGCCAGCGCCTCGACGGCGGCCAGCTCTGGCGCCCGGAGGTCGGATTTGTATTGTTTGCGCGCCTCGTCGATCAGGCTGAGGGCGACGTCCGGTTCGCCACTTTCCGCGTAGGCATTCGACAGCTGCGCAACATCGCGCGTATCTCGCAGGGGCGAGTTCTGGGTTTTCTTCACCACGCGATGCAGCGCGGTCTTGACCCGGTCGAAGTCCGATTGCCGCTCGGCCACTTTGGCGATGGCGCGCAGGCGGGGCAGGGAGTCGGGTGCGATGCTGCTGGCCTTGTCCAGCGTCTGCAGCGCGGCGTCAGGCTCGCCCTGCGCCACTTGCACCCGGCTCAAAAGATCATAGGCGGCGAGTAGTTGTGGCGCTTCCTCGATCAGTGTCAGCAGCGTGGCCTTGCAATCGTCAAACTGATTCATCGCCTGCTGAGCACGGGCCAAACCCAAGCGTGCCCAAGGCATGGGACGGATGTCGATCACCTTCTGATAAAACGCGAGGGCTTCATCATTGCGGCCGCAGGCCAGCAGTGCCTGGCCGCGGATGCGCATGGCGTCGGCCTTGTAGCGGTCGCCACTGGCGATGATGGTGTCGCATTCGGTGATGACGTCGGCCCAGCGTTCCTTGTCCTGCAACTGGTCGACCTTGATCAGGCGGGCCTTCTTATCCATCAGATGCTGCAGGCGCAGCTTCAGCGTATCGGCGGTGAAGGGCTTGATCAGGTAGTCGTCCGGCAGGCTTTCGGCCGCGGTGACCACGCTGGTATAGGCCTTCTCGGCCGTGATCATGATGAACAGGGTGCTGCGTCGCAGCAGCTTCTTGCTACGCAGATGCTCAAGAAACTGCTGACCGTCGGTGCTGCCGCCCAGGTAGTAGTCGCACAGGATCACATCGAACGGACCTTGTTGCTCGAGATGCTCCAGGGCCATGCGCACGCTGTCTGCAATGGCCACGTTGTTGTAGCCGAGCGAGCCCAATTGGGTGCGCAGCGCGCTGCGCATTTCGGCCAGGTCATCGACGACCAGGAAGCGCTTCTGGTCTTGTTCGTTCGGGCTGATCATGAGGGCTCGAGAAGGCTGGGCGGCGGTGCGTGCGCGGCAGGGTTAGGAAAACAGCATTCGGAAACAGCGTTCTGGCAGGCTTCGTTTGGTCAGTGTTCCGCGTTGTCGTAAAAATAAATCACCATCCGGCGTGGTGCGAGGTATTCCAGCACGTCTTCAGGCACGGCGTCACGACGCACCGCACTATCGATCTTCACGTCCGTCACCTCGGCCAGATCAACGATGTTGGCTTCGTTACGCGGCACATTCTTGTCGTAGACCAGCACGCTGGGGCGCAAAAGGTCGTTGCGATTCACCGCCAGTACCAGCCCGGTGACGCCGTTCGACAACTGAACGATCGAGCCCGGCGGAAACACGCCCAGGTTCTTGATGAAACGTTGCAGCAGACGACCGTCCCAGTGCGCGCCTTCCTTGCGGAACATCTGCGACAGGGCCTCGGCCGGCGTCAGGTTGCCATGGCTCGGGTCATTGCACAGGTTGTCGTAGCGATTGGCGACGGCGACGATGCGTGCGGGGACGCTCAAGTTGCTGTCATTGAGCCCGTGCGGGAATCCACTGCCGTCGATGTGTTCGTGATGGTGTTCGATGATATCCAGTGCACCGGCGGACAAAATGCCGTTCTCGGTACCGATCTCCTTGCCGTACACCGTGTGCAGGCGGTAGAAATCTTCCTCCACCCGGTTGCGCTCACGACCCTTCTTCAGGATGGGGTCGGGCACGCGCAGCTTACCCAGGTCGTGGAACAGGGCGCCCATGCCGATGTCGCGGAGCGTGTCTTCAGTCAGTCCATCGGACTTACCCAGCATCAGGGCCAGCACCATCACGTTCAACGCGTGAAAGTAAGCATTCTCGTCGCCGCGTTTTTGCCCGATGAGGTGTAGCACGACGTCGTCGTTGCCGATCAGGCTGGCCACGGTGTCGTTGACTACCGACTGCGCCATCTCCGCCGCCTGGCGTGGTGAAGAGTGCAGGCGCTGCATCAGGTTGCGGATGGCCCCGGCGGTTTTGGCGTACTGCTTCTCGCAGCGCGCCATTTTTTCGCGGGTGGCGCGGATGCGTTCGATGCGCTCGTGCTTGGCGGCGACGGCAGCCAATTCTTCGGCGCTGGGTTCAGGCGGCGGAGATGGCGCAGTCGGTAGTCA
>Ga0209066_10007155_pt1 | contig 11149 bp, 9 predicted proteins | sample All_14_2_FD_187198 | JGI IMG/M metagenome (GOLD analysis project Ga0209066, IMG submission 187198) | Freshwater microbial communities in response to fracking from Pennsylvania, USA - Allegheny Zone_MetaG_DW_15 (SPAdes) (version 2) ... | reverse complement strand
GGCGACGGCCCCGGCGAAGAATCAGACGCCCGCGCCATCAGGACCGCGCCGTCGTCGTGCTCCAACACCTCGGCGGCGCCCTCCCCGGCCCACCAGGCCAGCACGCGCCCGCCACGCGCCTCGTCGGGCGAGCCGAAGATCTTCAGCATGGCCGGCCGGCCCGCGACCCGCACAGGCGCCAGCCGGCCGGTTCCGCCGTCGAAGGCTTCGCCGTCCGGCTCCAGCCGCCAGCGTTCGAACCACGGCTGAAGAGGATCGCGCGACACGCCCTCAGGCTAGCTCAGCCTTGGAAGGACGTCTCCCCCTCAGGGCTCAGGGTCGTCCGGCGGCCTGCCTGTCGAGCACCGTGCCGCCCTGCGCGGCGGAGAGCTCTCCGACGCGCAGGTTGTTCTGGACGTGCCTTACGCCGGAGACGTGCTCGGCGATGTGCTCGGCCCGATGCTTGTCGCGGCGATCGCGAACCAGGCCGTCGAGCGTCACCTCCCCGTCCTTCACCGTCACCGTCATGCCTGAGGCGTCCAGGTGACGATCCTCGGTCAGGCGGTCGTGGACGTCCTCGCTGATCCGGCCGTCGGAGCGATGATAGCCCTGGGGTCCACGACCCCGGTGATCGGCCTCGCGCCGGGCCCGCGCATAGGGATCGCCGAACCAGGAGGCCGCCTCGTCCGACATGCGGTCCCAGAAGCCCCGCTCGTCCGGCGCCCTGCCCGGCCGCGCATAGGGGCCGCCGCCCTGGCCGTAGGTCCCTGCAGGCCGCGGCCGGAACATGCCGCGCCGCTCCAGGGCGTCGTACCACGCCTCCGAGCCGTAGGGCGGCATGCCGAAGCTGTAGCCGTCCCAATAGCGCCCTTCGCCAAGCTGATCGGCGAACTCCCCCTCGGGCCCCAGCGCCTCGCCGTAGCCCCGATCGGCTTCATACGGTCCGCGCGGCGGTCCGAAACTGCGCTCTTCGTCGACAGCGCGTCGCTCGTCGCGCTCGCTGCGCACGGCTTCGCTGGGCAGCCGGCCGATGCGGCCAGGCCGCCGGTCGCTGCGTTCGTACCATTGATTGTCCATGTGACCGTCTCCCTGAAGTGGACGTCCTGTCCGGGAGAACGGCGGCTCCAGGCGGTCGTTCCGACACGCCTGCGTGAGCTTCACAAGGGGATGTTGTCGTGCTTCTTCCAGGGGTTCTCGAGGACCTTGCCGCGCAGGTTCTTCAGCGACCGGGCGATGCGCTTGCGCGTGCCGTGCGGCATGATCACGTCGTCGATATAGCCGCGGCTGGCGGCCACGAACGGGTTGGCGAACCGCGCCTTGTACTCGGCTTCGCGCGCGGCGATGGCGTCCGGATCGCCGATCTCGGCGCGGAAGATGATCTCCACCGCGCCCTTCGAGCCCATCACGGCGATCTCGGCCGTCGGCCAGGCGTAGTTCACGTCGCCGCGGATGTGCTTGGAGCTCATCACGTCATAGGCGCCGCCATAGGCCTTGCGGGTGATCAGCGTCACCTTCGGCACGGTCGCCTCGGCGTAGGCGAACAGCAGCTTGGCGCCATGGCGGATCAGGCCGCCCTGTTCCTGGCGCGTGCCCGGCATGAAGCCCGGCACGTCGACGAAGGTGACGATCGGGATTTCGAAGGCGTCGCAGAAGCGCACGAACCGGGCGGCCTTGCGGCTGGCGTCGATGTCGAGCACGCCGGCCAGCACCTGCGGCTGGTTGGCGACGATGCCGATGGTGGAGCCGTCCATGCGGGCGAAGCCGCAGATGATGTTCTTGGCGAAGTCCGGCGAAATCTCGAAGAAATCCGCCTCGTCCACGACCTTCAGGATGAGCTCCTTCATGTCGTAGGGCTTGTTCGGGTTGGCCGGGACCAAGGTGTCGAGCGAGGGCTCGATCCGCTCCACGTCGTCGAAGCTCTCGCGCTGCGGCGGGGCCTCGCGGTTGGACGACGGCAGGAAATCGACGAGGCGGCGCACCTGCGTCATCGCCTCCAGGTCGTTCTCGAAGGCCCCGTCGGCCACGCCGGACTTCAGGGCGTGCACGCGATAGCCGCCGAGCTCCTCGTGGGTGACCTCCTCATGGGTCACCGTCTTCACGACGTCCGGGCCCGTGACGTACATGTAGGAGGTGTCCTTCACCATGAAGATGAAGTCGGTGATCGCCGGGGAATAGACGTCGCCGCCCGCGCAGGGGCCCATGATCACGCTGATCTGCGGGATGACGCCCGAGGCCAGGGTGTTCTCCAGGAAGATGTCGGCGTAGCCCGCCAGGCTGTCCACACCCTCCTGGATGCGCGCGCCGCCGGCGTCGAACAGGCCGATGATCGGCGCGCCGACCTTCAGCGCCTGACGCTGCACCTTGAGGATCTTCTGCGCGTGCGCGCTCGAAAGAGATCCGCCGAAGACCGTGAAATCTTTGGAGAAGACGAAGACGACACGGCCGTTGATCGTGCCCCAGCCGGTGACCACGCCGTCGCCGGGAATCCGCTGCTCGGCCATGCCGAAGTCGACCGCGCGGTGCTCGACGAACATGTCGAACTCCTCGAAGGAGCCCTCGTCGAGCAACAGGTCGATGCGCTCGCGCGCCGTCAGCTTGCCCTTGGCGTGCTGGCTCTGGATGCGCCGCTCGCCGCCGCCGGCCCGCGCTTCTTCGCGCCTGCGTTCCAGTTCTTCGAGGATGTGCTTCACGCCCGGCTCCAATAGGCCCAACCCGGTGGCAAGGCGTAGTCGCGCCGCGAAGGCCTGACAAGTTGCCCGGAGGGAAAGCCTAGTCCGCGTCCAGCGCGCGGAACCAGCGCTCGAGGAGCCTGGCTTCCTCCATCAGGCGTGTCGCACGCTCGGCCGCCTCGGCGTCGACGCCCCACTTCTCTTCCTGGTAGGCCTCGTCGAGCCGCGACAGCTCCATGGCCTGCTCGCCGTGCAGCCAGCCGCGCAGCACGCCGATGGCCAGGATCGCCGAGCCGAACAGCGCCGCCCCGAAAGCCAAGCCCGCGAGGCGGAAGTCGTCGAGCTCGCGCGCCAGCCCGCGGATTCGCTCCAGCGTCTCTGCCGGCTGTTCGCGGTGCACGATCCCCGAAGCCCGCACGAAGGCGCAGGCGATCTCGGCCTCGGCGCGGGTCAGCACCGGCTCCCAGTGCTCCGCCTGGCGCTCGGCCAGGGCGCGGGGCTCTTCGGCGAAATAGCAGATCAGGTCGGCGCCGGCGTACTGCGCCACGCTCTGGGCGGTCGCCTCGCGCGCCGCCGGCAGGGCCTCCAGCGCCGTATTGGCCAGGCGCGTGGCGTGCATTGTCGCCACCTCGATCACGTCGGTCTGGGCGCGCCACTCGCCGGCCACCAGCTCGGCCAGCGCCGCGGTGGGCAGCACGAGCTTGCCTCCCTTGGGCGTGCGCACCGTGCGGCCGTCGAGCTTGACGGCGAACCCCGCCCCTTCGGCCTCGACGTTGACGGCCTTGTAGAACCGCTTCGGCTTCTCGACCGGCTCGTGAAAACCCTTGGCGACCATCGGCTCCATCCCGTCCGCGACGGAAAGGGCGGACTGGTTGCGTGCAATGGAGGCTGCAACGACATTGCGCAAGGAGGTCGTGCATGGCCCGCGCCGATCGTGACCTGGAAGCCGCCATCGCCGCCACCCGGTTCGGCCTGGGCGCCCGCGCCGGCGAGATCGCCGAGACCCGCGGCGACCCTCAGGGCTTCCTGCGCGCCCAGATCCGGCCGCAGGGCGCCGACCAGCCCGCCGCCGACGGCGAGAGCGCCGCGCACCGCATCGCCGAGCTGCGCGACCTGCGCGGCGCGCGTAAGCCGGGCGGGGCCGCCGCTGCGGGCGACGAGCCCGATCCGGTGAAGACCGCCCAGCGCCTGCTGCGCGAGAACACCGCCCGGGATTTCCTCGCTCGCGTCCAGCTCGCCGCGACCACCGAGGCGGGATTCCGTGAACGCTGGACGCTTTTCTGGGCCAACCACTTCACCGTCTCGGCCAACAAGCTGGTCACCGCCACGGTCGTCGGCCCCTTCGAGGCCGAGGCGATCCGCCCCCATGTCTTCGGCAGCTTCGAGACGCTGCTGGCGGCCGCCGAGACCCATCCGGCCATGCTGCTCTATCTGGACCAGGTCCAGTCGGTCGGGCCCAACAGCCGCGCGGCGTCCTACCTGCAACGGCGCGGCGGCGCGACCAGGCGCCAGGTCGGCCTCAATGAGAACCTCGCCCGCGAGATCCTCGAGCTCCACACCGTCGGCGTCGACGGCGGCTACACCCAGGCCGACGTCACCGAGTTCGCCCGCGCCATGACCGGTCTCAGTATCGGCGGCGCGCGCGAGGGCCCTGGGATGGCCGGCGTTCCGCTATTCCGAGAGGCCGCTCACGAGCCGGGCGCGCGCACGGTGATGGGCGTGCGCTACGTTCAGGACGGCGAGGAACAGGCCGCCGCGATCCTTGCCGACCTGGCGGCCAGGCCGCAGACCGCCCGCTTCGTCTGCGCCAAGATCGCCCGCCATTTCGTCGCCGACGAGCCGCCGCCGGCCCTGGTCGCGCGCCTGGAACGCACATGGCTCGACACCGGCGGCCGCCTGGACCGGGTGGCCGAGACCCTGATCGCCGCGCCCGAGGCCTGGGCGCCGGACGCCGCCAAGTTCAAGACGCCCTATGAGTTCATGGTCTCGGCTTGGCGCGCGGCCGGCGGCGCGCCGCGCCAGGTCCAGCACGTGACGCCGGCCCTGAATTCGCTGGGCCAAAAGCCCTTCTCCCCGCCCTCTCCCGAGGGCTGGCCCGACGACGCGGCGACCTGGGCCGCGCCCGACGCCGTGGTCAAGCGCATGACCTGGGCCCAGGCCTTCGCCGAGGCGGTCACCGCCGGCCGCGATCCCTCGGCGCTTGCGGCGGAGGCCCTGGGCGCCCGCCTGAGCCCCCGGGCCGCGACCGCCATCGCCCGCGCGGAGTCCCGCGAGGAAGGCTTCGCCCTCGCCCTCATGAGCCCGGAGTTTCAACGCCGATGACCTCCCCCCTCCTGCTCAGCCGTCGCCGTGCCCTCGTCGCGGCCGCAGGGTTCGGCCTCTCCCTGCAGTTCCTGGCGCGCGGCGCCGCCGCCGCGGGCGACGACCTCGCCCGCCGCAAGCTGGTCGTGGTGATCTGCCGCGGCGGCATGGACGGGCTCTCGCTCGCCCCGCCCATCGGCGATCCCGACTATGCGGGCCTGCGCGGCGCCATCGCGCTCGGCGACGAAGCCCTGCGCCTTGACGCGACCTTCGCCCTGCATCCGGCGCTCACCCGCGTGCATGCCCTGGCCCGGGCCGGCGAGGCTCGGATCGCCCCGGCCGTGGCCGGCCCCGACCGCTCCCGGTCCCACTTCGAGGCGCAGGACGTGCTGGAGAGCGGCGCGGCCGTCGTCTACGGGACCTCCAGCGGCTGGCTGAATCGCGCCGTCGAAAGCCTTGCGCCCGGGCGCAAGGTCGAGGCCCTGTCGGTCGGCGCCACCGCCCCCCTCATCCTGCGCGGCAAGGCCGAGGCCGCCTCCTGGTCGCCCGGCCGGGCCGTTGACGCCCAGAGCCGCCTGCCGGGTCTCCTGCAGGATCTCTACAGCGACGATCCCCTGCTCGGCCCGGCGCTCGCCCGGGGCCTCGCCACCGAGGCGATGGCCCAGGCGGCCATGGGCGACATGCACGGCCTGGACGCGTCCGCCGCCCAGCGCCTGCGCCCCGGCCCCGAGGCGGCGCGCAGCCTGGGGACCACCTTGGCCGGCTTCATGCGCGAGCCGGGCGGCCCCCAGGTGGCGGCCCTGTCGCTGGACGGCTTCGACACCCACGCCAACCAGGGCGCGGCCCAGGGCCAGCTGGCCCAGCGCCTGGCCGGCCTCGACGCCCTGGTCGACGGCCTGCGCACGGGGCTCGGCCCGGGCTGGAAGGACACCGTCGTGCTCGTGGCCACCGAGTTCGGCCGCACGGCGCGCGTCAACGGCGCCAACGGCGCCGACCACGGCACGGCTTCGACGGCCCTGATCCTCGGCGGCGGCCTGAAGCCCGGGGGGATCATCGGCGACTGGCCGGGCCTGAGCCAGGCCTCGCTCTACGAGGACCGCGACCTCGCCCCGACGCTCGACGTGCGCGGCCTCTTCAAGGGCGTGCTGGCCGATCACCTCGGCGTCGATCGCCGCGCGCTCGACACGACGGTCTTCCCGGACAGCGCAGCGGCGGCGCCGGTCGCCGGACTGGTCTAGCCCCTATCGCCGCGCCTTGCGCGCGAAGGGCTCCGGGTCGGCCTCGTGCTCGTCGAAGCCGAAGCGGGCGAACCCGGCCTTCATCTCGGGACTGAGCGGCGCCTCCAGCACCAGCGTGCCCCGCGACGGATGCGGCAGGGTCAGGCGGCGCGCGTGAAGCTGCAGCTTCAGGCCCTCGGACAAGGGCGCGGACGCCTCGTTGGCGTACTTCGGGTCCCCCAGGATCGGATGACCCATGGCCAGCATGTGCGCCCGCAGCTGGTGCGTGCGGCCAGTGTGGGGCCGCAGCGCCATCCAGGTCACCCGCTGACCCGCGCGGCTGATGGTGACGAACTCGGTCTCGGCTGGCTCCGCCCCTGGTTCCTTCGGATCGGCCGGCACGACCAGCTCGCGGTCGCCGACGCCCTTCTTCACCAGGGGCAGCTCCAGCACTCCCTCGCCCGGCTTCGGCTGGCCGGCCACCAGGGCCCAGTAGGTCTTCTGCGCGCGCCGCCGCGCAAAGGCGCCGGAGAGTTTGGCCGCCGCGGCGGGGGTCTTGCCAAGCACGAGCACGCCGGAGGTGTCGCGGTCGAGCCGGTGCACCAGCCGCGGCCGCTCCAGCCCCTCGCCCCAGGCGCCGAGCAGCCGGTCGACGTGGCGCGTCGTCTTGGTGCCGCCCTGCACGGCCAGACCCGAGGGCTTGTTGAGGACCAGCACCTCCTCGTCTTCGTAGAGCACCAGCGAATGGGCGAAGGCGATGTCGCGGGAATCCAGCGTCTTGGCCCGCTCGCCCGGTGCGGGCGCGTCCGGCAGCGGCGGCACGCGGATCATGGCGCCGGCGCCCAGGCGCGTGTCCGCCTTGGCCCGCGCCCCGTCCACCCGCACCTGGCCCGAGCGGATCATCTTCTGCAGCTGGCCCTGGCTCAGGTGCGGCCAGCGGCGCCGGAACCACCGGTCCAGGCGCACGCCGTCCTCGCCCACCCCGACGGGAATGGTCCGCACTTCCTTCATGCGGGCCTGCGCCCGCGCCGCGTGGATCGAGCGCTATCGGTCATGGGCCCCTTATGCGACGGCGCGCCGCATCCGCAAAGGCCCGCGCGCGACACCCGCCAACGGCGCGTTAAGCCCCCGGGCCGCATCCTGTGCAGCCACGAGGTTCGGTTGCGGACATGCTTCCCATCGCCAAGGGCTTCACGACCGATCGTCTGGCGGCCACGAGCGCGGCGACGACCTTGGCGCGCCTCGAGGCCAGCGACCTGCTCGACCGGCGATGCGCGGTGGTGATCAGCGCCGAAGCCGTCCGCGAACGGTCCGGAATCCGCTGGAAGCGACAGCGCGACCAGGTCTGGGCGCAGATCGAGGCCAGGCTGGACGAGTACCTGTCGCCGCAGGACATCCGCGAGCGCCTGAACGAGACCGACGTGGTGGTCGCCATGCCCCGGGAAGACTCCGCGGGCGTGCAGGCGGTTTGCCTGCGCATCCTGGAGGAGGTGCTGCTGCACTTTCTCGGCGTGGCTGAGCCCGCCGACCTGCGCCTGGGCGCGGTGGAGCACATCGACGGCACGCTGGTGACCACCTCCGTCATCGACCCGGGCCGTATCGCCACCGCCTGGCGGAGAGGACCCGGGCGCGCCGAACTGGCTACCGCGCGCCGGCACGGCGACTACGCCGAGGAGCGTCGGCGAAATCCCGTGGTGCTCTCGGCGCGCGGCAGCGACGCCTTGCGCGCCCACTTCGCCCTGGAGCCGGTGTTCAGCCTTCGCACGGGCCGCGTCGCGGCCCTGCGGGTGCAGCCGACCGTCTCCTACATCGTCTCCGGCGAGCTTGTGGACCGTGATCGATACGGCGCGGTGTCCGATACGGAGGCCGAGATCATCGATCGCGCGGCGCTGGCCTTCGCTGCGCTCTTCCTGCCCCAGGCCGAGGCGAGCGGCGCCCCCCTGATCGTTCCGGCCTCATTCGGCACGCTCGGGGGACGGCGCGGGCGGCGCGAACTCGTCACCCTGCCCGGCGTCACGCAGGAGCAGACCCGGCGCGGCCTCTTCATCGAGCTGATCGACATCGACAGGGGCACCCCGCCAGGGCGCCTGAGCGAGGTCACCGCCCTGGTCGGCGCGGTCTGCCGGGGCGTCTTCGTGCGCCTGCGTGCGGTCAAGAACGCCGACGAACCTGTGCGCGAGACCCGCGTGCAGGGCCTGACGGTGGACGTCGCCCATCTCGCGGCCAGCGATTCCGACCTGACGCACGCCCTGCTCGCCGCCGCCGCCGACCTCAAGGGCGTGGCGCCCGTGATGATCGCCCAGGGCCTGCCCAGCGCCGACTTCCACGCCATCGCCCAGGTCGCCGGCTTCAGCCACGCCGCCCAGCGCGCGGTGGGTGCGATAGATCAGAAAGACGCCGTAGCGGCCTGATCCGTCGAGGTTTCCGTCGCTCGCCGTCTAGGTCGAGAAGCCGGCCCGCGCGCCTAGGCTGCGGCGGAGCTCCCGAGCGCCGTAGACGTCGGGCTCCCGCGGCGCGGGCCCACGCCCCATCACGATCTCCAGCGTCTGGGCCAGCGCCGGCCCGCCGCCGAGATCGAAGCTCGTGCCGAGCCCCGCGCTGACGCCGCTGTGGCGCCCGTAGCTGCCGGTCCCCGTGCCGAGGCTGACCCGCGGCCCGGCGCCCGAGCCGCTCTGCACCGCGAAGCGGTCGGCCACGCGGAACCAGTCGTAGCCGTCGGCCAAGGTCAGGTCGGCCGCGCGCAGGAGCGCGTAGTCGGCCACCAGCGCGATCGGCGCGCCCGGCCCGCCGCGGAACGTGACGCGATAGCGGCCGGGCTCGATCCGGTACTCTGACCAGCCGATGCCGTTCGGCGCCGTGGCCGGCCCGTAGAAGGTCGGCGGCGTGGCGCAGGCCGCCAGGGACAGCGCCGCAAGAAGGCTTGCGAGCCGTGCCAGACCGTTTGGCGAATGCAGGCCGGCGGACATGGGCGACTCCTTCGACTGGTCGATTCAACGGCGGGACCTCACGCCCGTTCCTGGGCGTCGCCAATCTCGCACCGCTGCGGCGTTTGCGCGCAACTCCGCGTTAAGCCGCTGGCGCCACCTTGGACGTCGAAGGCGCTTTGTGACACCCATGACCCGACACGCCGATGGCGCGAGCATTGATCGTATCGCCAGCGCGAGCGCTGCGGCGGCGCTTGAGCGCTTGGCCGGCTCCGACCTCGTGGAGCGCGGCTGCGTCACCGTCATCAGCGTCGAGGCCATCCAGGAGCGCACTGGCGAGCGCTGGCCGCGCAGGCGCGACGACGTGTGGGCCTATGTCGGCCGCAAGCTCGACGAGCACCTGTCCCACCAGGACATTCGCCAGCGGCTCAACGAAACCGACTTCCTGATCGGCATGACCCAGGAGGAAGGCGTCGCCGCCCAGGCCGTCAGCCTCAAGATCCTGGAAGAGGTGCTGGTCTATTTCCTCGGCTCGGCCGAGCCGGCGGACTTCCGCGTCCGCTCCGTGAACCGCATCGACGGCATGAACGTCTCTGCGGCGGAGCTCGATCCCGCCCGCATCGCGGTGGCGCGCCAGAAGGTGTCGGAGACCGGCGCGCCCTCCCCCTACAAGCGCGAGATCGATCCCGAGGAGGAGCGCAAGCGCAATCCGGTGTCCTTCGTCACCGCCGGCGGCGAGACCATGAGCGTCCACTTCGCCCTGGAGCACGTTGTCAGCCTTCGTCACAACGTCACCGCTGCGCTGCGCGTGCAGCCGACCGTCAGCCACGTCGCCAGCGGCCAGGTGGTCGCGGCGCGCTACTTCGGCAAGCTGACCGACGAGGAGGTCGCCTTCATCGACCGCTCGGCTCTCGACTTCGCCTCCCTGTTCATGCCCAAGGACAGCCGCAGCCAGCCGCCGTTGATCGTGCCGTCCTCCTTCCGCTCGCTGGGCGGCCGCAAGGGCCGGCGCGAACTGGTCGGCCGCGGCGACATCACCGCCGAACAGATCAGGCGCGGCCTCTTCATCGAGCTCATCGACGTCGACCGCGGCACGCCCCCCGGGCGCCTGGCGGAGGTCTCGGCCCTGGTCAGCGCCATCAGCCGGGGGGTCTTCGTGCGCCTGCAGCCGGTCAAGCGCGCCGCGGCGCCCGTGCGCGACGTGCGCCTGCGCGGCCTCACGCTGGACGCCTCCGACCTCGTGGGCTTCGATTCCCAGCTCGCGCGCCTCCTGGTGGCCGTCTCCATGGAAGCCAAGGGCCTCACCCCCGCGCTCGTCGTCCAGGGCCTGCCGAGCGCCGACTACTTCGGCATGGCCCAGGTGGCGGGGTTCACCCACGCCGGCCGCCGCGCCGCCGTCGCCGAGCGCGCGCGCCCGGCCGCCTAAACCGCCTCCAGCCCCAGGTCCGCCAACAGCGCGGCCATGTCGGCCGGGATCGGCGCCTCGACGCGCTTCACGCCGCCCTCGGGGTGCGGGAACTCCAGCGCGCGGGCGTGCAGCATCAGCCGCGGCGCGGCGTGTCCGCCCAGCGCCAACGCGCCGCCATAGCGGGCGTCTCCGGCGATCGGCCGGCCAAGCCAGGCCATGTGGACGCGCAGCTGGTGCATCCGCCCCGTCTGCGGCGACAGCTCCACCAGTGCGGCCGTCGCGTTGGACGCCAGCGTTCGATAGCGCGTGCGGGCGCTCTCGGCCTGGGGGTGGTCGGGCGGGCAGACGCGCATGTAGGCCTCGCGGCCGATCTCCTCGCGCCGCAGGGCCTGGTCGATCGTCCCGGCCGGCGGCGAGGGCGCGCCGGGCGCCACGATCGCGCAATAGGTCTTCTGGAACCGGCGGCCCATCATCGCCTTGCCGAGGAAGCCGGCGGCCGGCTTCGTCTTGGCCGTCAGGATCACACCGGAGGTGTCCCGGTCCAGCCGATGGACCAGGCGCGGCCGGGACTTGCCGGGCCTGGCGAAGGCCCAGAGCAGTTCGTCCAGCGTGTGGGCCGGCGTCCGCCCCGCCTGGCTCGACAGGCCCGAG
>Ga0209066_10007153_pt1 | contig 11151 bp, 7 predicted proteins | sample All_14_2_FD_187198 | JGI IMG/M metagenome (GOLD analysis project Ga0209066, IMG submission 187198) | Freshwater microbial communities in response to fracking from Pennsylvania, USA - Allegheny Zone_MetaG_DW_15 (SPAdes) (version 2) ... | reverse complement strand
CTGGAGCGACCTGCGGGGCCAACCCCGGCTGGCGAAGGCTTGGATGAACGGCCTCCCTCGAATCATCTTCATTTCCGACATGGGCGACGCCCTCAGCAGCAGCGTCACCTTCGAGTATCTGGAAGAGGAAATCATCCGGAACGTCAACTCCACGTATGGACGCCGACATTTCTGGCTCTGGTTGACCAAGCGCCCAAGCCGAATGGCAAAGTTCGCCGAATGGCTCCATGCTCGGAACATTACCTGGCCGGATCACCTCATGGCGATGACTTCCATCACCTCGACCGATACCCTTGGCCGAATCGAACATCTCCGCAAGGTGCCCGCCAAATACCGCGGTCTCTCGGTCGAACCCCTGCTTGAGCCGGTAACCCTGCCGCTTACCGATATGAACTGGGTCATCGTCGGAGGCGAGAGTGGACACGCAGCACGTCCGTTTGAATTAAACTGGACACGCGACATCCTCTGCCAGTGCCGGGACGCGCACGTTGCCCCGTTCATCAAGCAACTCGGTGCAGCCCCATTCGACGGCGGTCGCCGCATCAATCTTCTAAACTCCCACGGCGGCGACTGGAACGAATGGCCCGCCGATCTTCGCGTGCGGGAATTTCCGCCGTTCGATTCGGTGGTTGTGCCGGCTGCAGCGTAGTTCTGACTGGCTAATTCAAAATGGCGAACGCCCGGTCTTTTGGCCGGGTTCGCTGCTCATTGGACGGAGCAGGGGATGTATGATCCCCAAACTAAATTCGTCCAACGACACCGCCCAGTTTTCTCCGTCAGCTTCATGCCATGCCTTTGATTTTCGCGTATGATCTGGCGAGCCTTCTACTCAGGAATTACCCCGAGGCCGAGGCCTTCGTCCAAAGGCTGGACGCCGAGCACGGACGAAATTAAGAAAGAAACTCCAGCGGTGGGAAATGGGTTTGGGTTGATCTGCCTTCCCTCTCCGTGAATACGCTCTGGACACAGCATGGGTGAGTTGTCCCAAGTGCCGATCAAAACGCCGAAGGAAACTGGGATCATGGTGCCACCACTTCAGCATGCCGATCCAAGCGAACAAGCTGCGCTTGGAAGGCGGCGCCGAATTGCGCCGACTTCGCCCGAACGCGGAGGCCATCACCTTATTCAGAAAAAATCGGCGGATTCGCTCTGCCGAAGGTTGTCTCCCTGCCTCGTCCTCACCGTTTCGAACCTGTGTTCCGGCCTGCGATTGGAGCCTGCGAGCCAGTTTTTCCATTTTGAAATGCACTTTTCTCACCGTGTCCGGGCGCAGGCGGACGTCTCCATCATAGCAAAACCGAAATCCCAAAAATCCGATCCAGGGAAATTCCCCAGATTGGATGTCACCACCCCAAGCATAAGTCGGACGGGATTTCGCATTCCAGAAAGCATCCTTGTTGTCGCCGAAATACGGCAACAACGTCGCCGGCTCATGAATCGGAAGACGCAAAGAACGCAATGCCTCCAGATACACCTTGAACGCTTTCTCGGATGTTTTACGTTCCGGCGCGACGATCTGGGAGTCGTCGCAGTATCGCCAATATTCAAACGGGCGTCTGGACTTTCGGCGATAGCTCGCCAAAGCGCGATCCGCGCGGTCCAGCACGATATTAACGAGAATATTCGACAACGCGCCACCTTGGGGAATTCCCAGCGGTTCGTCCAAGGGCGACAAATAAAATTCCCGCAGCGCTTCGAGAGGCCACTTCTTTCCGGCAATCGACAGGCTCGGTAATACGGATTTAGGAAACGAGTAGCAGGCCAAATACGCGCGCACCAGTTCCCGAACCCTTGGATCAATGCCCACGCCGGCAACAGCCATCCTTTCCAACATGATCCGAATCGAGTCCTCAATCACGCCATGGTGGAGTGTATCGAAAAAACTGCGGATGTCGGCATCGGCGACAAACAGCGATTTCCTTCCCCGGGCTAAGTTTAACTTCTGTAATTCTTTCAGCGCAGCCGGTGCGTTCCGGCTTGGAGCCCATCGAAACGCGATGCTGGAGTCGTCGAGAAATGGGTCCACGACAGAACTCAGATACTGGCTGACCAGCGCAAGAACAACCCGGTCGCGGAAACCGAACGTGGAAATGATCCGAGTTTTTTGGGGATTGAATTCATCTGCCATGGCATGAACGTTCGGCGCGGCGAACGAGAAATCCCGATGACCCAGCGCGCATTCCCGCACTGCGGCAATCTCCTGCCGTAAATTGCAAGCCCAAGGCTGTGGCCTTTCGTGCTGAATGCCCACAAGCATACAATATTCGAGTGCCTTCGCCCAAACATCCGTGCTGTCCATGGCGTGGCGCCACTTCGGCCGAACCAAATGCCACTCATCGCGGGGAGGATAAATTGCGGGGAGCGAATTTTTGGGATCCTTCATTGACGATGGAAATAGCCGGTTCCACTGGTCGGCCTCCGCGCGATGCTCCGCCAGCCGGAGACGGAGGCGGGCGAGCACCCCGATGATCCTTTCGGGCATAAGCCAATCCGAGAACGACAAAAAAGGGGCCAGGCAGGCGTCGCGAGTATTGATGCGCGTTTTTGATGGGCGGAGTAACCGCCCTTCTTCGTGAGAACATCCATGGACGTTCCCTGTGCCTTCAACTAGGCGTTGCGATGATCCCGACTCTCTCGGGAACACGGCGCCGCCTGGCCCCAGAAAAATGAAAGATGCCTTCCTGCTTCGACGCAGGTGAAAGAACGTCAGCAAGCCAAACGCAATGACAGCCAGCGGAATGACTGAGCAGACGCAGCGCCGGAGGATGAGCGAAAAAGGATTCACCTCTACTGTATGGTTACCGTCCGATGTTTGCGCCAGTAATATTTTTAGAAATTTGTTGTCTGTGATCGTTTTTTTCGAGTTCATACTAGTCCGTCCGATTCGTGATTCTTGGAGATGGCAATAACGGCGACTTGCATAGTGGGATCGCTTCCACGCCGGGAAGCTGCCCGCCGGCCGCAGCCTCGATCCGTTCAATTTCCTTGCGGTCAAATCGTCGGGCTGACGCACGTCCTCCGAATTTGGCTCCCGAGTAGCCGAAACGCCGGCAAGTGCGCAGCACCGAGGCGCGGTGGCATTCCCAGCGCTCGGCTACTTCGGATGCAGTGAAGTATTTTTTCATACCCTCTACTCGAAGTGCCGGGGTGGGTCTGGTGAGCACCGAGGAATCAAATCGCCAGTTCGCCCACGGCAAGGTATGGAGAACTCTGTGTGAGCAAGAGAGATCGCGAGGAGATCCTGGAGCAGGTCAGGGAGCTTGGCCCGAAAACCGGCGTTCGAGAGGCAGCGCGCCGCCTGAAATGTGGACGTCCGTTGATCATTGAGGCGCGCCGGAAGCTGGGATTCGACAACAATCCCATCAATTCCCTCTCTCCGGAGCAAATCGCACTCCGCAACCAGCCCTGCGTTGAAATCCGAGTTCTTCGGAAGGGTCCCAATCAGTTCGGCGTCGTGCTTGCTGCGCGCAATTTGGCAGATTTCACTCAGATTGCGTTGGAACACCTACGGCCGGGTCGGGTTCCCTGGCCATCACCTTTTTCACGGGACCGGCTTCGGGTGGCATATCTCGCGTCGCGATTGACCCGTGTAAAATTTGATCAAGAGCCGGAATATCTCGACATACTGGAATTGGCCCAGAAATCCCATGTCGAAGGGGAAGAACTAGTGGTCGTCTGGCATAAAACGGCCGATGAAGTTCAGAAACCGCGGATCGCGAAGGAAGAAGGAATCGTCGTGCTGCACACCCAAAGTCCTTCGTTGCCCCAACTCCTCTGGAATCTCATGCTTTGCCGCGAGCTTTCCTGGCTGGGACCGGGATATTTTCCCACGCTCGAATTCTTACTGTCGATTTTGCCGAATGCCGTGGATCCCGCCAAGAAGGCAAAAGTTATTTCCGCAGGCCAAACATTGGCAGCTCTTCAGGCGAGGTTGCGCTTCACTCAAGCCGTGGAAGATATGACGGTCGGCATGAAGCAATCTCTATATCGGCCAAACTCGAAGGCGAAACGCCAATCAGTTTTTCCGCCTGATTTGCTTCGAAAGCGACTGGCGCAGCAGAGGAAACTGGAAGCACCGCTCGTATTTCCCATGGAGTTTGGATTCAGTGAGGCGGATGGTATTTCGCCATCAGAGTTGACCGTTTGCCCGACAAGCGGTTTGCCACACTCGAATTTCATCGCCAGCAAGAAGACGGACGGAAAAGTCGTAAGGGTGATGGCGATGGATACCTCTTTGCTGGTGTCCGCCGCTCGACAGCTCTTTGTCGGCACCGCCTTTCTTAATCGCCTACAGGTAGCCTGGCAGACTCAGGAAGCGTTCTTGGAGCAACTCCGTCGCAAACGTTTTCCGCTCGCCGAATGCGCGCGTCTGATCGAGTCGGGAGACTGGCAGCATGTGGTAAAACATCTTATACTGGCCTACAACAAAACGAAACCGGGGCAGGGCTCGACAGACTGGCTGATCTCGACGTTACTCCTGTTTTTCTTCGATGCGGATTTTCTCATTGCGACGCTCAAGCAGCACTATCCCGACGCGTTGGCAGATTTCGAGGACGCCTGTGCAAAACACCTCTACGCCTCCATCCATCCGAGGCAGGAGGCAATAGTGGGTTATATCAATAAACACTATAAACAGCCCTATTCTGATTGGGCGGAGGAGGAGTTCAAAGACAGTTGCCAACAATTCGTCATACGAGAGTCAAATCGAATCCTGCGTTTTGGCATGGAACACGCGGGAAATCACGCCGCCAAAAGTATTTGCCGCCTGGGCCTCGATCGAATCTCCCGGTTTCGCAACGCCACACTCCATCGGCATTCGCATCGAATTCTCCGTTCATTCCGCCCCTGGCCATGGATCGCACTCCGAGATTGGCGTCTGCAACGGAGTTTCTTCTCGTTTTATCTGGATCGAATTATTTCCCGACTCAGGTCTCCAGAAGTGCTAGCCGAGGCGCAGAAACCGAAAATACCATCTACGGAGAGCACAAACGGCGGAAGCATTTTTGATAAACTGGCTGATTCCGCCTCTCACCAAGGTTTTGACCCCATGGCGGAGCTTGACGAGTTGATGACGGCTCTGACTTCACTTGATGGGGACTCACCCGACATTTGGGATGAAGTGGACGACGTGTTGAGAGCGATCAGTCCCGGCAAACTGGGGCAGTTGCAGCAACGGCTATCCGCTGAGGGCGACATTGGCGATGAAGTGCTCCGCCGGTGGCACCAACTCCATCCACCAGGAAAACTGGACATGGCGCGGTTGTCTCAACTGGATTTATCTCGATGCGATCCGACAACTATCCAACTCGTCAAAAACATGCTGTCAAAACTCGACGTTGATGAACAAACGCGTGTGACGTTCGAGGCAAAGCTACGCGGGGCGTCAAAACGACGTTCCTGATCTTAACTACACGGCTCTCTCCCTCTTCTCCATGCGATCGGCAAAATTGCAGCGCGGCTATATCGTCCAGCACCGGTCTCAGGCTGGCGTGAACTACATGAAAAATGCGTAAGTAAGCGGGTCAGATGGTGGATCAGGACACCATTTGTAAATTTCTCCGATCCGTCTCGAACCACCGAGCGTAATGGGATAAAGAGAATCAAATTGCGTCTTGTTCCAGTTTAACTTCGTCAGAGCCAGAATTTCCAGCGCCAATTCCGACTGGCTGCGCTCGGTTTGAAAGCAGCGCACGTGAAGCGGACGCGGGACATAGGGGCCGGGATATTTCCGGTAAAACGGAACGCTTCCTCGGGTATAGAGAACGGAATTCATCTCATCAAGAATGACATGAGACCCTCGCAAAGGTGGATATGAACCATGTCGAAAAAATCGGATGTCAGAACGGTTCAAGGCAACGAGATCGCAAAATTTCACCCCCAATGCGTCGGCAGCCTTGTTGAAGCCGTCCAATTCCGCTCGATCATAACCGGAAGATTTATGAACTACGACGCGATCAGGCAGGCGATCGTCGTTTGCTTTACCGTAGTTTTGAATTGCATCAATCAGCAGTTTTTCTGCCCCTTCCTTGGACAGATGCACTTCGTGATCTTCCTCTGACTTGTGCGCCATGCCTCCCCGGAGAATGGTTCCTTCGCCCTTGTCGTTGAAGACTTGGGTGAGACTTGAATGCATGTAGCCGCCTTCCTCACGAACTGAGAAAGAGATGCCGACATAACAAGTCTTTTTTCCAGACGGCGCGCGAAGCAACTTCCAAGGAATCCCTCCTGCCTTGTAAAATAAACCTCCGAAGAGATTCCAAGCACGCGTTGCCGGATCTTGAACCTCCCGGGCACTCTCACCGTATGTGCGAGGCCACACGAGTTGAAAAAGGGAACGAGAAATCAAGCAAAGCCCCTTCAAATAATCGTGAAAATCAATGCCTTTCTCGCTGTCGTCAAGATCATCGAACTCATCGTTCTCGTAGGATCGAGGCTTGACTCTCTTCCTCACTATATCGGGAGGAAGGCAGATCACCACATCCGGCTTGCTCGCACTCAGTTCAAAAAGTGAGCGAATTTTGTCATGGAATAATTCGGACAGAAGGCCAACGGCTCCTTCCTTTTCACAAATCTGCTTTAACTCCCGCTCCGAGAGTTCGGATACCCAGCTTGGATGAGTTTCAAATCTAGCGCGAAAGCCGACCGAGGGGGCCAACCCTGGAAAATCAGGGTTCAAGTTTGGATTGAGCGGATTGTCCCCTTTGATGCCAGTGGCACAAGTCTGCATCCACGCCGAGAACGCCTCAATGCTTTTGGCGGTTCCAACCAGTCCAAGCTTGACTTCAGTTTTTGCGCGTGGGGTCGCCACATCCACAGGACCGTATCGAATAATTCCCTCCCGTATATCAAAAGACTGGCCGCCACCCCCGAATTCCAAGAGCGGTTCCCCGATGACCTTGTCCAGCTTGATCAAAGCAAGACCTCCATATCGGCACTCATTTCCTTCTGTTCGTCAGACTTTGCGATCTTCACCCATTCTGCATCTTTGATGGATGGAGCCAGCGAAAGACCAATCGGTCGTTGAATCCTAAAACCATCTCCTGATTGGAGGAGATCAGGCTCCCGGCACAGGACGCTGGCCCAGAATAATACATGTCCCAGAACGGCGCGATTTTTTTCCGGTTTGCGCATGTTCGAACTGGATTTTTTCTGCCATTTGCTTGGGCTGTTCACTCCGTCGCAGGTAAAGGCCCAGAATGGAATCAGGATAAAATACCACTTTTGACCAAAGCGCATGAATTTGTGACGGAATGCTTCGTGTTTCCAGTGCTGAATCGCGTTGGGGTCGTCAGACTTTTTATCGGGAATCGCTTGGTAAATGGTCCTGTCACCATGTTTCTTGATCGCAAGTGCTTTTAATGTGCCTTCCCGTGTGCCCATTTTAACGGCAAATAAATGGCACTTCATTTTCTTGGAGTATTCCATCCGATATAATGTGCCGTTGTTCTCGCAGAGATGCTGCAAACAACGATTCAAAAGCTTAATAAATTTACTTTTGTCACCCATCACTGCTGACTCCGCCCATTTGGAGGCTTTGACAGGAACAGAATTGACCAGTGTCTTATTGGCAAAAAGCTCTTTCCAGAGCGGTTGGTCAAAACTTTGGAAGGTATAAACTATGCCATAATCCACAAAGACATCCGACGGTGGATTCCCCGGATTTCCAAGTTTCTCCCACGCCTTTTTCAGACGGCTTTCAAACTCGGTTCGTGAACCCCGTTTAACGATGATCTTTGCGGAGTTAATTGTCTCGGGAAACAAGACCGGGAAAAGATTGGAGGCAATGCTCTCCTGTTCATTGTGCAGGCCGATTTCCTGGGGTTCAAATTGGAACTCCCCGCTAAACGATGGCCGCTGAAAAAAACCTTCTGCTATCGCGATGGGGGCCAGCGAGGTTCGAATTGGCGGCATCTCAGCCGGAGGCACCCCTAATAACCGGGACCGCAGTCGGTCAAGAAATTCCAGCTGAGGTCCGACAACCACACGTGTAACGTCCGCCAGTGGTTTGGGGACGAATCTCAGGTCAACTTCCTCAAAAACGACCGGAACGAATTTATCATTCCGCTGGGGAGACTCATAAAGATATTGCTGCGTCAGGCGACTTTCCCATTGCGCTCCGAGTCCAACGCCCGGATTCTCATCATTCTTCCATCTGCGGAGATAGGTTTCCGTGCAGATCACCAATACAAAATCCGCCCACTCAAGGCGTTCTTCCATCCAAGATGGCCAGCGCTCATTGACATGGTATTGATCTATATCGCTGTCAAACCCAAGGCCTCGGAGCGAATTTGATAAAGCTAAGGCGCGAGTGCTGTGTTCGACAGACTCCTGCGTATAGCTAATGAATACCTTGGTAATCGCCTCTGCTGTGTCACCACTGGTCATGATGGGGTAGTTTCATTGCTCTGGAGCCTTTTCGGCAGTGAGGGCGGTAAGAAGCGGTCCAATGTCCTGCCAAGGAAGCACGGTGCCCCTGCTGCGTTTTTGCGGGGCGTCGCCACCGTAAACCAACCAAGGCTGGAACATCTGTCCGGCAAGTTTCGACTTCCAATATTCGAGTCCCGCGAAGAAATCCCCCGCAACGGTGGCACCGGATTTGATCTCCACCCCTTGAATAACTTGCGGCGCGGTTTCCGCCACAATGTCCACCTCATGCCCTTCCTTGTCCCGGAGGAAATGGAGTTCAGCCCGTAATCCGGCGTTCAGCCGGGCCTTCAGACATTCGGTGACCACCCAGTTTTCAAACAAGGCACCACGTTGCGGATGAGCGGACAGGTGCTCGGGCCGACGAATGCCGAGAAGCCAAGAAGCCAAGCCGCAGTCGCAGAAATAGATTTTCGGCGTTTTGATCAGTCGTTTCGACACATTCACGAACCACGGGCGGATGAGATGAATGAGATGACTCGCCTGCAGCACCGACAGCCAAGACTCGGCCGTGACCCGGGTAATGCCGGCATCGGCGGCCAGGGACGAGACATTAAGCAGTTGGCCGATGCGACCGGCGCAAAGCTGCACGAATCGTTGGAATGTCGCCAAATCGTTAATCTTCAATATCTGCCGGACATCCCGTTCGAGGTAGGTCGCTATGTAATCCTGCAGCCACGCCACCGGTTCGACAGGGCGGTTGTAAATCGGCGGATAGAGGCCCGTGAGCAACAAGTCATTGAGAGATGTTGGGGCGCACCCCACCGCCTGCAACTCACCGAGGGAAAACGGAAGCAGCGTCAGCATCGAAACTCTCCCGGCCAGACTCTGGGTGATCGATGAAATCAATTCAAACTGGCTGGAGCCGGTGAGCAAAAACCTCCCCATGCGCTGATCTGCATCCACGATTCCCTGGAGATAGGAAAACAATTCAGGGCAACGCTGCACCTCGTCGAGGATGGCTCCGTCAGTGGCCTGCGCCAAAAACCCACGGGGATCTTCCATGGCGTAGGCCCGGGTATCCGGGTCTTCCAGAGAGAAATACGGGAGTTCCGGCGCGATCAACCTTGCCAGAGTGGTTTTTCCCGATTGGCGGGGTCCCGAAATGACCAACACCGGGTAACCCTTCCGGCGTTCGCGTGCGACCGCGGCAAGCATACGTGGAATCGGGTCGGATGTGGCTGAGACTACCGGCATGACTGATTGTATATACAGATATTCAATCGGTCGCAAATCGTAATTTATCGGTTCTTCAATGCAGATTCGATTGCCCAACAGTTCGACCTTTGTTGGGAAACATTGCGTCGAGCGCGTAGCACTGGCGGCTCCTGTCTTCGTTTAGAGATTGTCTGCGATGCCACCAATCATCCGCTTGGCGTTGCTCCAGATATGCTGACGGAGAAGCTCGACTTTTCCCGGCAAGATGGCAGCCAATCCATTCAGCGTTTCAGCGACGCTCTGCGGACGTGCCGGAATGCGATTGGCCGAGTTTCGAAAGGGACCGTCCGTCTCCGTAAGAAGGCGGTTCAGCGGAATCTTTTTGATGCTCTCGGCTCGAGCCTGCTTTTCTAGCATTGATCCGTTTACCGAAAAGAAACATCCCAATTCCAAGGCACGGTTCATCTCAGAGCCACTCCCCGAAAACCAATGGAAGACCACGAAACAGTTTCTAGGAACTCCCGAATCTTCCAAGATATCAAGAACCTTTTTGGCCGTTCTGAAGCTATGAATCGAGAGAACCTTGCCACCTTGTTCCGAACAGATCGCGGCAATCCGCCGGAAAATTTTTTCTTGGTCGGGAAAGGTTCCATAATGCGCCGGACCTGCATCGAGCCCTACCTCGCCGATAAACTTCGCGTCGGGGGACAACCGTTCGAATTCGGCGATCGACGCATGTCTCTCTCCAACGATTTGCGGATGCAGCCCAAGGGCAACTTTCACCAATGGAAAATCTTGCGCAGCCTCTAGATTTCGCGGATAGGCGAACGGCGTGGTAGTGACTGCCACGGTTGCGACATCGTGCGCCTGGCATTCTCCAAAGATAGCAGGAAAATCAGGAAAGAGGTCAAGATGAGCGTGGAAATCAACAAGTGGGACAGTCGAACTCATAGAGGCGCAGTCACAACTCCGTCGAGCAACCGCTCAATCTCGCCGATACCCCGGCAATAAACTTCTGCAAGTTCGTCAATTTCATGTTCCGAATCTTGCAAGCTGCCGGGCTTGCGGATGATGACTTTGGCTCGAGACTCACTCCGTCCGAGCTTGGTAATCGCAAGTTGAAACGACCGAATGTGGTCTCCTTCCGCTTTATTGCTATTGAGTTTTCGCGCTCGAAGATCATTCAAGGCGTAGGTTGTCGGATCCCCTCCAGTTACATCCTGCAAGGAAGCTCGACGTATGATGCACGGAACACAGTGCCCGCAGTGTCCTGGGCCAAGCCCTTGCCAGCGCCCTTTTCCCGGCGACGAACACGACATGGTTTCGGTTATGGTCTGTCCAAGAAGCGTTGAGTTTAAGCAATCCGATACCATCTCTCCCTTCGTCTTGTGCGCGTAGGGATTTTTGAGGCGCGCAGAAATCCCGAGGATGCCAAGAATGTCGTTGAATCTTGCGATAACGAATGGATGCGTTGTCCGCGTGCTCAGTGATCCCAGCCGCAAATGATCGATGGGAACATTCAGCGAGATGAGGCCGTTTTCTGGAACGAAAATGGTCGTCCCTTTACCC